>Ga0163144_10017915_pt1 | contig 14385 bp, 14 predicted proteins | sample OliLak19BULKMAT1_FD_123175 | JGI IMG/M metagenome (GOLD analysis project Ga0163144, IMG submission 123175) | Freshwater microbial mat bacterial communities from Lake Vanda, McMurdo Dry Valleys, Antarctica - Oligotrophic Lake LV.19.BULKMAT1 | ecosystem: Environmental > Aquatic > Freshwater >... | reverse complement strand
CTTCGACTTCGCCGACGACGCGCATATCGTCGTCTCGCTCCTCACCGAAGAAGCGGTGTTCGACGCTGGCGTCGTGCTACTTCTCTCTCGCGTCGCCATCCTCGCCAGCGTCCCCACTGTCGGACCGCCATGAACGACACCAGCCCAAACGCGATGCAGCTCCGATTGGTGTGCGGCCTGCTCGCGTCGGCGGCGCGGCTCGTGCCGGTGCCGCTCCTCGATGACGTACTGCGCGAGAAAGCACTGCAGCTGATGGTGTCGCGCACGCTGAAGCAACACGCGCGCACGTACGGCAGCAAGGCGGCGTCACCGCTCTACGGCGACCAGAATGGCTGTCTTCACGGCTGCATCATCGGACTGCTGCTGCTCCCGATGAAGGTCCTCATATTCCCCGTGCGGAAATTCTTGGCGTGGGGGATGGCGGTGAAGAACCTCGCGCGCGATCTGAGCGAAGCGGTGCTGCTCGGTCGTACGCTCGATCGGATCCTCGACGCGAATCGGCTGCCCATGGACGCCACCACGGAGTCGCTCCGCGCTGACGCTGCGCGCGTGCGACTGGCCTTCTCGAACGCGACCGCAGGCACGGACCTGACGCTGATCCGCGGCGTGCTCACCACCGCGTTGCGCTCGGTCTCGGGCTTGCCGAGCGCCGCGATGCGCGCGCTCCGCGGCATCCGCTCACGGCCTGACGACGCCGATCCGACCGCCAGCCTCTCGAGCGCCGACAAAGCCACCGTCGAGACCGGCGCGGCGCGCGTCTCGAGCGCACTCGAGACGCCCGAGATGCGCGCGTTCCTCACGCGCTTCGACGAGACCTTCGACGAGAATCTCCGCCTCCTCGACGAGCGCGCGAGCGCGAAGTCACCGACGTCCTGAGCGGCACACGCACGTAGGCCGCTCGCGCGCTTTGGCGCGCACGACGCGCGGTGTGAGACGGCCGCTACGAGTGCAGCACGATCTTGCCGTCGACGCCGCCCTTCTCGATGCGCTCGTTCGCCTCACGCGCTTGGTCGAGCGGCAGCGTCAGCGCGATCTTCGGTGCGATCGCGCGCGCAGCGAGCAGCGCGAACAACTTCGGCAGATCTTCGCGGAACGGCGCTGGGTCCTTCCGATAGAGCGCGGTGATCCCGTAGAAGCTGCCGCGACGCCCGCGCAGCCGCGCACCGATGAAGAGATCGTAGGCATTGCGCAACACGTCAAAGAGCGCGCCGGCGCCCATGAAGCCGTACCAGACGACGCTGCCAGAGCGCTTGGTCGCGCGGATGCACTGGCGCAGCTGCGCGCCACCGATGCCATCGAACGCGGCGTCGACACCGCCCGGGACGAGCGCCAACGTCGCACCGTCGACGGGCCGCGTGCGTCCCTCGATCGCCTCGGCGCCGAGCGCGCGCAGCAGCGGGTGGCTGCGCTCGCTCGCCGCCGCGATGACGCGCACCTCGTGCACGCGCAGCAGCTGCACCAGCGCCTGACCGACGCCGCCAGCGGCACCGGTCACCAGCGCCGTGCCTCCGCGCATGAGCTTCGCGCTGCGATGGATCGCTTGATACGCCGTGACGTAATTGAGGATCAGCGCGACCGCCTCGGCGTCATCGAGCCCGTCGGGCACCGGCACTCACTCCGCCGCGCCGCGCACGACGTGCGTCGCGTACGCGCCGTGCACGAGCAGCGCGCACACCCGCTGACCGAGCCGCAGCCCGTCGACACCGGCGCCGAGCGCGTCGACGATGCCGACGGCTTCATAGCCAGGGACGAAAGGCAGCTTCGGCGCGAACGGGTAATAGCCGCGTCGCATCGTCACATCGGTCGAGCCGACACCGGCGCAGGTCACGCGCACGCGGATCTCACCGGGCCCAGGCTCGGGCAGCGGCAGCTCGACGTTGTGCTGCTGCTCCGGCCCGCCTTTCTTGCTCAGCATCGTTGCGCGATAGGTCGCGGGATGGGTCTTGGTCATGCGCGAGAGCTTGTGTCGCGCCCGGCGTCGCGTGAAGCTGTATGGATGCAACGTGCCATTGCGTCATCACAACGAACGCTCCACTCGGATGACGCGCGGCTCTTGCTGGCGCTCCTGCGCGCGCCAAACCTGCGCAGAGTACGCGCACCTGAATCTACCGTCGCGAGGGCTCGGAACTCGTGAATGCGGCGAGCTCCGCGAGCGTCTACGCTGCCCGACCCATGCGGCACCTCCGTACCTTCATGACGCGACACGCAGTCCTCGCAGGCATCCTGGCGACCGCCGGATGCACAACAGCAGAGGCGCCGTGTCGAGCTTCGACCCTGCCGGCAGCCACCGCTACCAACGCAGTGGTCGCGACTCAGCCCGCCGACGCAGCGTCAGCTCCGGGACCGCTCGATGGCGCGCGGGTGCTCGGCATCGGGTGGAGCGCGTCGACCCAGCGGGTGACTCTGTGTGGCGCGCTGCCGACAGGGGTGGTGCGCTGTTTGGGCGAGCTGCCCGACGTCGCGCTCGATCGCGTGGCGCGGGCGATCACCATCCACGGACCGACCTGCGCGGTCCTCGACCAGAGCGTGAGCTGTTGGTCGTCGGGACGTCCCGTGGTGACGTTCGACCTGGCGGGGCGCAGGGATCTGGCGGGGGCAGTGGCCGATGACGCATACGCGGTCTGTGGCCTCGACGACGAAGGCCGCGTGGGCTGCACGCGCGAGGACGGCGCCGCCTCCCCCCAGCCTGCGTGGCTGCCGGCCGACGTTCACCTTCGCGCACTCGGGCGGCCGACGTGTGCGATCGCGATGACTGGCACGCTGCACTGCGAGGATGAGTCGACGTTGCGGCCGTACGCAGCTGAGATCGCCTCGTGGCAGACCCTCGCGATGGAAAGCTACCTGCGTACCGCGGGTCGCCGCGACGCATACGTTACGTTCGCTGCGGGGATCGGCCTCGATCGGCTGGTGCACACGGCTGGACCGGGCTTCCTCGGCGAACTCGGCGACGGCACGCGCGGTCGCGCCGGCACCGCGCGGATCGACACGCTCGGTGTCGGTGAGGTCGACGAACTCGTGGTGAGCGCGACGCATGTGTGCGTCCGCAAGGGGGGGCGCGTCGCCTGCTGGGGGGAGTCGACCCTCGGTCAGGTGAGCGCCTCCGCGCGCGCGACGATTCCGACCTGCTCGGTCGACCACGCCTCGAGCCTGCGCGCCTATCGCGCGCACCTGAGAGGCGAGCGCGCGGCCTTCACGCAGTGCATGAGGCGCGTGTGCCGGCAGCCTGAGCTCGACTGCCGACTTGGCTGCCGGGCGGCGCGCGCCGAGTCGCCAACGTTGCCGCCGGAGGAGTACGTCTACGTGCAGACTCCCGAGGGCTGCTTGGAACAGCCGACCCCATCCGCGCGGACGTTCGAGCCCTCCCCCGTGTTCTTCCCTGGGATCGGAGACGCGCGACAGGTTGTCGTGGCGAGCGGGGTAACGTGCGTCCTCCGCGAGAGCGGCCGGACGCGCTGCTACGGTACGCTGAGCGGCGTGAGCATCGCGGCGGACGGCGTACCGCGCTGAGCGGGCCCTGCGCTCCCTGCTCAGCTGAGTCGCGCGATAGACGTCCTGCTGACGCGGATAGCTTGTGTCGCGCGCGCTATCGCGTGAAGCTCTATGGATGCAACGTGCCATTGCGTCACCGCAACGAACACTCCAGTGGGATGACGCGCGGCTCTTGCTGGCGCTGCTGCGCGCGCCGACGTTGGTCGCCGCTGCGCGCACGCTGGGCATCGACAAATCGACGCTGAGCCGGCGCATGGACGGGCTCGAGGCTGCCCTCTCTGCGCGCCTGTTCTTGCGCGGCCGCGATGACATTCGGCCGTCGCCGGTGGGCGAGCGCCTGCGCGTCCACGCCGAGCGCATGGAGGCCGAGATGCTGGCGTTGACGAGCGCGGCGATCGCCGGTGGCGAGGAGGTCTCCCTCGTCCCGCGTGCCGGCGCGCGCGACCTGGCTGGTGATGCACCCCGACGTCGCCAAGCGCCCCGGTGTGCGCGTCGTCGCCGAGCACATCGCCGAGGCCTTTGGCGGGCTGAGGCGCTGAGGCGCAGCGGGCCCGCGCGTTCGATGGCGCGGGGAGTGTCGAGCGACGCGCGCGTCAGCAGTACGGGTTGAATCGCGAACGCGACGCTCGCATCGCTGTTCACACGCACGGCGTGCCGATAGAGCGCGCGATGGCCGGCGCCGAGCGAAGCTCGCCGCTCGGCGTTCGCAGCGCGTCGCCGACGATGGCAGTGGCCGGCGCTCCACACCTTCTCGACGACGTGGATGATGTCGACGGTGCGGATTACGTCAACCGCGAACACCCCCTTGAGCAGCCACGACCACGGGTGCCGCGACGGCTCGGCGGTCTTCTCCGCGTTGATCTTCGCACCGCTGGCCTTGGCCTCTCGTCGAACAACGGGAATTGCGCGGGCAACCTCGGCCTCCTCGACGAGCGCGCGAGCGCCGCGGCCACGCGCTCCTGAGCGGGACGCGCAGGTCGTCCGCTTGCTCCCTTCATCACGCCCGCGTGGCTCACCGCTTGACATACATACATTCGGTCGGTATGTATCGCGTAAGAGGTCCGCATGAAAATCACCAGTTCGTATCCCGTCTTGGCGACTGCCGATGTCCCTAGTGTGCAGCGTTTCTTTCAGGACCTATTCGGGTTCACGCCGCGCTACGTCTCCGACTGGTACGTGCACTTGGCTCACCCGTCGCACGACTGGATTGCGCTAGCGCTGGTGGCTGCGGATCACGAGACCATGCCCGTCGCTGGACGCATCCCGGCGCGCGGGGTCCTGGTGAACTTCGAGGTCGACGATGCCGCCAAGGAGTATGAGCGCCTATCGTCGGCCGGAGTGCGAATCCTGCTGCCGCTCAAGGACGAGGCGTTTGGCCAGCGGCATTTCATCATCCAAGGGCCAGACGGTGTGATGATCGACGTGATTGAGCCGATCCCGCCCACCCAAGAGTTCGCGACAGCCTACATCGGAGGCACGCCCTGATCCTAGCGGAGCTGCCGTACCTGGGACCGACGATCGTCCGGCGACTCGGAGGGGTCGGGATCGACGACATGGCGCGCCTGCGTCGTGCTGCCGGTCTGCCATGACCCAACGCCGCCGCGTGGAGCCGCGAACCAACAAGGCATGGAGCGCTCAGACCATCGCAGCGTTGACTCGCCGGGCTAGGCAAGAGTTCGCGCGCTCTGGCTACGCCGGCACCTCGGTGGAGGCGATCGCGGCGGAGGTCGGGCTCACCAAAGGCGCCATTTACTACCACTTTGGGAGCAAGGCCGGACTGTTCGAGGTCGTCTTGCGCGACGCCCAACGGGACATCGTGCAGCGCATCGAGCAGCGCGCGAGCGCAGTTGCCGATCCGGCGCGGTCCGTGATCGCCGGCTGCGAAGCGTTCGTCGACGTTGCTCTCGACGACGAGCTACGTCAGATCGCGCTGGTCGATGGACCCGCGGTGCTCGGTTGGTCCAAGTGGCGGGCAATCGACGGCGAGCACGGGCTTGGATCGCTGAAGGCAGGACTGCGCGCGTGCGAGAAGGGGAAGGCGCTCGGTCCGCTCGACCTCGACGCGCTCGCGCATCTCATCTCGGGCGCGCTGAACGAGGCGGTGTTTCTGGTGGTCGAGTCCGAGGACCGCCGGGCCGCTCATGCCAGGCTAAAGCCGACACTTCGAGCTTTTCTGACAGCACTCATCGCTACCGACGACTAAGCGTCGTTGGCACCCGCGTCGTACTGAGCAGTCTCTCAGCGCGTGTAGAAGAACTCTTCGCGAACCACCTTGCCGCCTTCGACATAGAACACGCCGATCTCGTCCAAGTTCATGCGCTCGTTCATGGGCTTGTTGGTGATGTCGTAGACGAAGCGCACTGCAAAACCGTCGTCGCTATGGGGGTACGGACCGTGGACCTCCGCGGAGTGGATGATGCTGCTCCTTTGTCGTGGAGCGAGGACCATAGGCGCACACGGCACGCCGCCGCCATGACCGCGACCACCATTGCTGTCAGCTGCCCGATCCTCGATCGCGCCGACCTCACGGCGATTGTGTCGGGGCTGCCGAGCAGTGGGACCGCAGCGCTGCTCTGCGTGGAGCGCGATCCCGCGGCCTGCCACCGCTCGTTGATCGCCGAGCGGCTGACCGAGCAGCACCGCATTACGATCGAGCACCTGCGCCCGTTGTAACGCGTGAATTCCTACGATTCGTCAGAGCGATGATCGCCGCCGCTGCTGTGGCTCCGGCGTCGTGGTTCGCGCCCGCTAGAGCGAAAGCTATTCCCGCGCGTGCAGCGTGACGAGGCGAGAACCCACGCCAGCCCGTCGATGGTGCGGAGGGTGCGCGCGTCAGCAGTACGGGTTGAAATCGTCGGGCTGGGACGAGAGCCAGATCCCTGTGGGAAGCACCTCGCTCTCGCTCGGCTCGCTCGAAGCGGAGGGCCAGCGGCGCAGCTCGGCGCCGACCTGGAGATAGACGGCGCCGTCGGATCCGACCTCGAGGTGCGGCTGTCCCTCGCCGGCCGCCATGCGGGTCACGGCGCCCCCGGCGCGCTCGACGCGATCGATCACGTAGCGGTCGCGCAAGCCGCAGTCGCCCCACCGACTGGAGATCGCGAACGCGACGCTCGCATCGCGGGTCACACGCACGGTGTGCCGATCGAGTGCGCGATGGCCGGCGCCGAGCCGGACTTCGCCGCTCGGCGTTCGCAGCGCGTCGCCGACGATCTCGTAGCCGCTCGCGGGCGTCGCCGGGCTCCACGAGACCGGGCCAAGCCTCAGGCGTGTCCCCTCGAGCTCGGTTGCCTGGACGCGCGGCATGGTCGCCGAGACCGAGCGCACGACTGGACGTGGACCGCGCTGCCAGCCCGGCAGGTAGACGTTCGCGCCGGTCTCCGCGAGCGCGACCTCGAGGAGGTATGTCTCGCCGAGCGGAGGGCGGACGTCGAGCTCGACCTCACCGGTCGGAGCGACGAACGTCTGGATGTGGACGCGTGCGAGGGCGACACCGCCTTCCGCGTCGTTGCCTTGCATCGTGACGATCAGGGATCGCATGCGGTGCGCGTCGAAGTGCGCGGCCGCGATCGGCCAGCCCGAAGACGACGCCGTGCCCTCGCGGACGCGCGGTCCCATCGGCACGAAGCGTCGCGCGCCGTGTGACCAGATCCCGGGCTGGGTCCACGCCGAATCCGGACGGTGCTCGATGAGGTCTGTGCCACCTGCGACCAACGCGGCGCCGCTCGCTGCAGCGGCCGCGTACTGCCGCGCGATCGCAGGGACGAGCGCCGAGAGCTCGGCGCGGAGCGGCTCGAGATCGGGATCGCTCGTCAGGCGCGGCGCGTAGGACGGAAGGTCCTCGCAGAGCAGCGCGTGGATCGCGCGTCGCGCTTCCTCGAGACGCTCGAGACGCGCGTGGGCACACGCGAGGTTGAAGCGGGCAGCGGCGTAGGTGGGCTCGAGCGCGAGAGCGGACTCGAAGCCGCGCGCGGAGCTCTCGTAGCGGCCAGCGCGATGCTCCGCGAGCGCTCGCAGATTCAGCGCCTGGGCCGCCTTCGTCGGGCTCCGGGGCGCGGCTGCGTAGCCGAGCGCGGCGCACGGCGGCGCCTCGGCGTGCGAGGATGTCGGCGGCGTCGGCGCCTGGACGGGCGCGGGCGGTGTTGGGGCGGCGGGCGGGCCGATCGCGACGTGCTGCGCGGGCCGCGCGCGATCGCAGCCGCAGGCGGAGCTCACGACCAGGAGCACGAAGAGAGCCCCCACCGGGGCCGCGCGAGTGGACGAGGAGAAGCGACAGTTCAGCATCGGGGCCGGAGTCCCGCGCATACGCCATCCGATTCACGAACGCACGCCGAGACCTGTCACGCGCTCGAGGACTTCACATCGGTCGCGGCGCGTGCAGCCGCGACGTTCACGCTCAGAAGCGGGTGGCAACGCTGAGCGTCGCCCCGGTGGTCCCGGCCTGAACCTCGACCGTCGGTGCGTCGGCGGGGAGCACGAGCGCGAGGACGACGCCGACCGCGACGAGGCCCAGCCCGACGCCGAGCGCGACGTCGGCGCCGACGCCGAGAGTCTCGAGGTTCGCTGCGCGAGAAGGCGAGCAGGCTGTGCCGCACTCGCTCGCGAGGGCCGAGTCCTCTGCCAGCGCGAGCCCGCCGAGCACCGCGAAGGTGACGAGCCCGGCGGCACCGACTCCGAGCACCACCCACGCGGCCGGATGGATGCCCCCCGACGCGCGGGCGGCGCGTGGCGTGGTCGGGACCGTCGCCTCGGGATCGGGATCGGAAGAGTTGACGACGTCCGGCTCGTTGGGCGGAGCCGCCGTGGTCGCTCCGACTGCGCGCGCTCGGAGGCGGCGCGATCGCTCGGCCAGGGCCGTAGGCTCCGTCGGGTCGGTCGCCTCTGCGAGGTAGCGATCGAAATTATCGGCCGCCTCGCCGTAGTGACCGAGCCGCTCGTGGCACGAGCCGATGTTGTAGAGGAGCTGCGGGCGTCCGCTGGTCTCGTAGCTCAGCGTAAACTCGCGCAGCGCGCCTTCGTACTCTCCGTGGCGGAACAGGTCTTCGCCCGCCTGGAAGTGCAGCCGAGCGCGCGCATCCGGGTCGACCTCTTGGGCGTGCACCGGCGCTGCCGCGAGCGACACGGCGCCCACTGCCACAAAAAAGGCGATCTGAAGTCGAGCGTTCATGGGGTCACCGTCACGGCGTCGAGGATGGGAGAGGGCAGCGTACTCGCACACTGGGAGCGCCCGTTCGCGCCCCAGCAATGGAGTGTTCGCGAGGCAGTGTCGGCGATACCGCATGCGTGGCCACCGAGTCCGTACGTCCCGTTGTTCGCCACCGACTGCCCGACATCGAGAAGCGCGAGACCGGCCGGGCCCGCGAGCGGAAGCGCGAGCTCGGGAAGCGACGTCGTGTTGCCCACCATGCGATCGAGACGCGCCATGACTCCAGTTTGATCCCGGCCCCACGACCATGGGCGGTTCATGGCGTCGAGCGCGTAGAAGCGTAACGAGCTGCCGCCACGCAGACTCGCGAAGTCCTGCGCGTAGATGACGGGCGATTCTTCGGTGGGCCCGGGCACACCACTCGCCCGAGCGACTCCTCCATCGAAGCCGGCGCCCCAGCAGCGCAGGTCGGTCGCGGTGCGTGCGCACATCGCGTACTGCGTCGCGGCGAGGTCCTCGTAGATCGCGCCGCCGAGGACCGCGCCTGGCAGGTATCCGGATTGATCGCCGGGACCGCGCCCGAGCTGTCCCGCATCATCGAAGCCCCAGCACTGCACCTGCCCATCGGTGAGGAGCGCACACGAGTGGTTCGCACCGATCGCGACGCGCGACGCCGGTGCGGGAAGCGCGACCGCCACTGGCGTCGTGAACGGCCCGACTCCCTCGACGAGAGGGCGACCCACCTGGCCCGTGGTGGTCGCGCCAACACCGTTTCGACCGACGCACTGCACTCCGCCGCTCGAGGTTACGAAGCACGTGTGGTTTTCGCCGCAAGCGACCTGCGCGATGTTTCCGGAGAATGACGTCATCACGCCGAACGTGCTGCCGAAGCAGACCATCCCGAGAGCGCCACGCGCGACGCACGTGTAGTTGGCGCCCGCGCACATCCCGACCGCGCCGACGATCTCCGTCGCACCGATAGCGGCCCGCCGTGGCGTCGTGATGTCAGCTCCGGCAGCGCCTCCGCACTGCGCTCCATCGTTTAGTCCCCAGCACCACACTTCTCCGGCGGGCTCGGTGCGAACACACGTATGCCAGCCGCCGGCCGCGACCTCGACGGGCAGCTCGCAACGGGCCGTGGTGCCGTCCGCGACGCAGTCCCACGCGCACGCCCCGTCAGCGTCGACCGAATCGGGATCAAGGCCGCAGTCGGAGTCGACTCCGTCGCACGCCTCGACGGCGCCGGGGAACACGTTGCGGTCTCCGTCGTCGCAGTCGTCGGAGCTGGCGACGAACGTCACGGACCCAGCGCACGCCGTAGTGGTTGCGATTGCGCCGCGACCATCCAAGTCCGCGTCGACGTGCCCGTCCACCGGTGTGCATCCATCTGCGCCCGCGTCTCCCGACATCGCGGCATCGACGTCTGCGTCGACAGCGGCATCGCTCGGTGTCGGACCGGCATCGGCGTCCAAGGGAACCGCAGCGTCTCGCGCTGCGTCAGCGGCGTCCTCCGGCGTTGCGTCGCGCACGACGTTGGCGTCCTGACCAGACGCGTCTGCCCGTGCTCCCGCGTCGAAGTCGGCTGTGCGCCGACTTGCGGGCGTGACCAGAGTGCACCCGCATGCGAGCCATACGAGACCACCGAGACATACCGGCGCGATTGTCGCGAAGGCAGACACTGACCAGCCTTGTTTGATGCTCATGGTGTCACCGTCACTGCATCGAGGATGGGGGCGGAGATGGGGCGCGCACACTGGGCACGCCCATTTGCGCCCCAACAGTAGAGCGTTCGCTCGGGAATGTCAGCGATTCCGCAGGCATGGCCGCCAAGGCCGTACGTCCCGTTGTTCGCCATCGATTGCCCAATATCGAAAAGCGCGAGGCCGAGTGGACCCGCGAGCGGAAGCGCGAGCTCGGGCAGCGATGTCGTGCGGCTCACGATGCGATCGAGACGCGCCATGACTCCAGTCTGATCCCGGCCCCACGACCATGGGTGGCTGGTGGCGTCGAGCGCGTAGAAGCGCGAGGAGCTGCCGCCGCGCAGGCTCGCAAAGTCCTGCGCGTAGCTGACAGGCGACTCTTCGGTTGGCCCCGTAGCACCGCTCGCCCGAGCGACTCCCGCATCGAAGCCGGCGCCCCAGCAGCGCAGATCCGTCGCAGTGCGCGCGCACATCGCATAGGGCGTGGCGGCGAGGTCCTCATAGATCGCGCCGCCGAGCACGGCGCCTGGCAGGTATCCGGATTGATCGCCGGGACCGCGACCAAGCTGTCCGGCGTCATCGAAGCCCCAACACTGCACTTGGCCATCGGTGAGCAGCGCGCACGAGTGGTTTGCACCGATCGCTACGAGCGAGGCCGGGGCGGGAAGCGAGACGGTAGCGGGCGTAGTGAACGGTCCGACTCCGTCCGTAAGAGGACGACCCACCTGGCCCGTCGGCGTCGCGCCGACGCCGTTTCGACCGACGCACTGCACTTGGCCGCTCGAGGTCACGAAGCACGTATGGTTTCCGCCGCACGCGACCTGCACGATCGATCCGGTGAACGACGTCGAAGTCCCAAAGGTGCTCCCGAAGCAGACCATACCGAGATCGCCACGCGCGATGCACGAGTAGTTGGCACCCGTGCACATACCGACGGCACCCTCGATTGGAACGCTCGCGACCGCGGCGCGCGTCGGCGTTGCGATGTCGGCGCTCGCGGTGGACCCACACTGCGCGCTGTCGTTCAGTCCCCAGCACCACACCTCTCCGGCGGGCTCGGTGCGAACACACGTATGCCAGCCGCCGGCCGCGACCTCGACGGGGAGCTCGCAGCGGGCCGTGCTCGCGTCCGCAACACAGTCCCACGCGCACGCCGAGTCGGCGTCCACCGGATCGAGCACGAGGTCGCAGTCGGCGTCGAGCCCGTCGCATGCCTCGACGACGCCTGGGTGTACGTCCGCGCGCGCATCATCGCAGTCGTCGGCGCTGGCCAGGAGGGTTACACCGCGGTCAGCGCACGCGGTGGTGACGCGGGCCTCGCCGTGACCATCGCCGTCCGCGTCGATGTGCCCCGTGATCGGTGCGCATGCATCGGTACCCAGGTCGACCGGCGCGGTGGCGTCGATCGGCGCGGTCGCATCTACGGGCGTAGCGGCATCTACTGGCGTGGCTGCATCGATCGGCGCGGCAGCATCGTCCGGCGCCGAAGCATCGTCTGGCGCGTCGGCGTCGACTGGCGCGTCGGCATCGACTGGCGCGTCGGCATCGACTGGCGCGTCGGCATCGACTGGCGCGTCGGCATCGACTGGCGCGTCGGCGTCGACCGGCACCGCGGCATCGTCCTCCGACGGCCCCGCGTCGAACATCGTGCCGCCGTCTCGATCGACGCCGGCGTCCGGAAGCGTTCCGGCGTCTGGGCGAACGACGTCACCGGAGTCCCTGTCGCTCCCGGCCTCGCGCGCCGCGTCCGCCGCCGAGGCGTCCGCACCGCCGTCACTGCCGAGGTCGACCGTGCCGGTACAGGCCGACACGATGAGGGCGAGCGACACCAAGAGCGTCGGAACGATCGAGGCGCGGGGGAGCGGGGAAGAACCCTCGGAGTCCGTCATGCCATGAAATCTACACCACCTATGGTTGGCGAGTGCCCGAGAGATTTGAACGACGCGCCAACGACCACACGAACCCTGAGAGCAGGCCCTGGCGAGACCGACGGCGACGCTGCGCAGCCGCGCGCGCTGCGCCGCGATCGATGACTCGGCCGTGACGCGCGTCAGTACACGCCGACGATGGCGGCGCCGAGCCCGGTGGGCACGACGAACATCTGCAACGGATTGCGCGCGCTGAGCTCGCCGCTGTCTTGCTCGTCGCGCGGTGCGCGGTGCCGATAGTGGAGCAGCCACGGCACGAGCACGCCGACGAGCGTGCCGATCGTCGCGCCGGTGAGGACGTCGCTCATGTAGTGACGGTCGGCCATGATGCGCAGACCGCCGGCCATGGCCGCGACGGCGAAGCTCGCCGCGCACGGCACGAACGGCGTGAGGCTGCCGTAGAGCGGCAGATGCAGGTGATGCATGCACTGCGTGCCCGCGGCGGCGAACGCCTGCGAGGTGTGCCCGCTGAAGAAGCTGCGGTGACGATCGTTGCCGGTGCACGCGCCGCTCTCGCGTCCGAGCGTCTCGGCAGGATCGTCGCAGTCGCGCGAGAGCGGCCGCTCGCGTCCGACGATCGCCGCGACGACGCCCTGCAGCGCCGCGGTGATCGTCTGCACCTCGACGTCGATGAGGAACATCTGCGCGCCGGTGGCCGACTGGCCATGCACGCCCCACGCGACGACGAACGGATCGACGACCGCCTCGTAGAGCCAGAGCGCGGCGACCAGCACATCGCTGACGTTGGCCGCGGTCATCCGCTGACCTGGCGACGACAAGCGAAACGCGCCGCGGAACGCCTCGTCGAACGGGTTGCGGCTGCTCGATCCAGTGCGCGGCGGCACCAAGATGAAGGCGCCAGTGGTCGCGGCGGCGACGCTCGTCGTGATGATCTCCGAGACGCGGAAGCGCGGATAGCGCGACGCGAAGTGCAGCTTGCCTTCCGGACGCTCGTGGAAGCTCGCGCTCTCCTGCGCCACAGCCGTGCTCATCGAGAGCGCCACGCCGAGCGCGAGCGTCACGCTCAGGATGGACGTCGTGGCGTGCGTGGCGCGCAGGCTCCGCGAGCGTGGGCGGTGCGGCGCGGCAGCCAATGCGTCAGACGGCGCGCTTGGCGAGGTAGTCGATCAGATCGATCTTGGTGATGACGCCAGAGATGCGGCCGTCGTCGCCGAGCACGATCGCCATGCGCGCATCGCCGAGGAGGCTCTGCACCTGCTCGATCTTCGTGTTCGCCGTCACCGTCGCGTAGTCGCTCTCGGCGAGCACGCCGACCGGGCTGTCGAGCGAGTGCTCACCGCTCACCAGGTAGCGCAGCATGTCGACCTCGGCGACGGCGCCGAGCAGCTTGTCGCCGTCGAGCACCGGCAGCTGCGAGATGCCGTGCGCCTTCATGCGACCGATGACGTCTCGCACGCGGTCGATCGAGCGCGCGAAGATGACCTCGCTGGTCTTGCCGCGGAGCACGTCGGCGACCACGCCGAGGCCGGGATGTTCGGCGAGAAAGCCGTTCTCGCGCATCCAGTCGTCGTTGAAGATCTTCGACAGATAGTGGCTCGCGCCATCGGCGAGCAGCACGACGATGTTCTCTTTTTTCTGTGTCTGTCGCGCGTATTTCAGCGCGCCCGCGACGGCCGCACCGGACGAGCCGCCGACGCACAGCCCCTCGAGGCGAACGAGATCGCGCGCCATCAGAAAACAGTCTTTGTCGTCGACGCGCATCACGTCGTCGAGCAGCTTCGTGTCCATCGTCGAGGGGAAAAAATCCTGCCCGATGCCCTCGACCTTGTAGGTGAACGGCTTGGTCACGCGCCCCGACTTCACGAAGTCGTAGGTGAGCGAGCCGATCGGATCGACGCCGACGAGCTGCACGCTCGGCTTCTTCTCGCGCAGGTACTTGCCGGTGCCGCTCATCGTACCGCCGGTGCCGAGCCCGGCGACCAACACATCGAGCTCACCGCCGGTCTGCTCCCACAGCTCCGGACCGGTGGAGGCGTAGTGCCCGCCGGGGTTGTCCGGGTTGTGCGCTTGGTTCGCGTAGAACGCGTTGGGCGTCTCCGAAGCGATGCGCTTGGCGACCTCGAGATAGCTGCGCGGATCGTCGGGATCGACCGCTGTCGGACAG
>Ga0163144_10017912_pt1 | contig 14386 bp, 8 predicted proteins | sample OliLak19BULKMAT1_FD_123175 | JGI IMG/M metagenome (GOLD analysis project Ga0163144, IMG submission 123175) | Freshwater microbial mat bacterial communities from Lake Vanda, McMurdo Dry Valleys, Antarctica - Oligotrophic Lake LV.19.BULKMAT1 | ecosystem: Environmental > Aquatic > Freshwater > Lake... | reverse complement strand
GACTGTCCCTCCACACGCCCCGTGCGTTGCGCAGATGGAACCTGCGCGGCGGATGCGGCCACGTGCAGCGGCTGCGGTTCAGGGCTGGTGCGTTGCGCCAACGGTGCGTGCGTGGAGACGGAGACCCAGTGCTCCACCACGTGCCCGCCCACGGCGCCGGTGCGCTGCGCAGATGGCGCCTGCTACCGCACGCCGGAGGAATGCAGCTGCGGCGCCGGATTGGTGTTGTGTGCGGACGGCACGTGCGCCGGGGATCCCAGCCGCTGCATGGGCTGCCCGGCCACCGCGCCGTACCGTTGTGATGATGGATCGTGTCAGTTCAGGCCCACGGAGTGTGGTTGCCCTGCGGGAACGCAGCGCTGCCAGGATGGCCGCTGTGTGGAGGACCTGACCATCTGCTCCAGCTGCCCGCCAGACGCGCCGCTGCAATGTGCGGATGGCCGCTGTGTGCGGGACACGGCGGACTGCACCACCGGTTGCCCCACGGACACGCCGTATCTGTGTGGGGACGGAACCTGCGCCCGCCTCCACGTGGATTGCCCGTGCGCCACCGGTGAGTTCCGCTGCAGTGACGGCCGCTGCGTCACGGACACCACCACGTGCGGCGGCACCGGATGTCCGGCCACCCTTCCGTTTGCCTGCTCGGACGGAAGCTGCCGGCGCAATGACACGGACTGTGGCTGCCCCGTTGCCACGCCGTACCGCTGCGCCACCGGCTGCAGCGCGGACATCAGCTGCAACTGAGTTGAACCGCCAGGCCGCCGCGTGTCCTCCCGGAATCTGTGGGAGGACACGCGGCCGGCCTGATGTGTATGACACATACGGCCGCCAGGCCACCCGCAACACTCAGAAACAATTCCCGGTGAGTAACACCGTGCGGTGCACCGTCTCTTCCTCAACCAAGGAGGTGGACGATGTATGCGGCATGGTTGGCAGTGGTGCTTCTGGGGGCGCTGGGTCAGGCGGCGGATGCGCGGGCGGACCCGCCGCGCGGGCGGGATGACGGCAGGTATGACGGTTCCGGCCCGCAGTGGCGGGGCCAGGATGACAGCGGTGATGAGGAGCGCGTCCACGGGCGCGGCCGTGATGGGTGGCACCGCCAGCGGGTCAGGCCCGGCTGGATGCCGCGGGGTGAGCGGGACGTGATCCTGGGCATTGCGCCGTCCCACCGGCATGTCTGGATCCAGGCCGAGTGGATTCCGCGCGGCGGTTTCTACGTGCGCTCTCCGGGCCACTGGGCGCGGCGTCCTTATCCTCGGGCGGACTGGGTGCCGGGCCACTGGGAGCAGACGCGCCGGCGCTGGGTCTGGGTGGAAAGTGCTTGGCGCCGCCGCTGACCAGGGCTCCGTTGGGAAGCGGATCAACACCTGGCCTGCTGTCCAGGTGGGAGCCGCCCGGCAGGTTGACGACAGTCTCCCCGCCACGCAGGCTCCCACGTCTGATCCGCTTCTTGGAGGCTGACCGTGGCTGGTGGAGATCATGCGCAGGTTGTGTGGTGCCAGGTGTGTGGCGTCCGGGCTGAGCGTACGTATGAAGGTGATGAGACAGATGAGTACAAATGCGTGAAAGGTCATACATTTGGCATTGACTGGCGCGGCCGTCCGCCCAGCACGCCGCAATGGCCACCGCCTCCGGAGTTGAAGCCGTTTGTGGAATCCCTGGCCAAGGGAGGCCGCTGAATGGTCTCCATCTCCAAAGGCCCGTCCACGCCGTCCACCATCAAGCCGGCTGAGCCCGCCAAGCCCAAAGACCCCGCCACTCTGGGTGAGTACCTGGAAGCCCAGAAGCAGACCCCTGAGCAGCTCAAGGCGGGTTCAACGTGGGGCCTGGAAAGTGCTGCGCGCGCGCTGCTGAAGGCCAAGGGTGTGGACAGCCCCACGCCCAGCCAGATGACGGACACGGTCTTCCAGCTCAATGAAGCGCTGAAGACCACGGCGTGGAAGGACTTCCAGGCACCGGTGGCCGGACCTGCCATCATCAAGGCGGAGGACGGCGTTCAGCAGCGGCTGGGCAACATCTTTGGTGAGAAGTCCGTGTTCAGTGAGAGTGACCTGACGGCGGACCGCCTCAAGCTGGACCCGGCCACCACCAAGAAGATGACCACGGACTTTGAGAGCGGCCGCACCGGCATGATCCTGGCGGCCACGTTCATTGGGACGCCGCAGCGTGCGGAGGGGGACTTCACGCGTGCGTACGGTGATGTTGCGTGGCGCGGGTTTGTGCGGGCCAACACGTTCCTGGACGCCATTCCCAAGGGAAAGCTCCTGGAAAACCTGAGCGTGGAGACCATCTGCAAGGTCAACGGGCTGATGCACGCTCCGGATGAGGGCATCAAGGCCACCATTCTGCGCGGCCTCTCATTCATTGGGCGCGGAATGCGCTGGGACAAGGGCGGTGAGCTGCGGGAAGGCCGCCAGTTTGGCCGGCCAGAAGCCTTCACGCACGAGCAGGCGAGGAACCTGGGGTCCCTGGGCATCAAGCTCCGCGAGCTGCCCGGTGGCCCCAAGGATGCCCGGTACTGCCAGCTGGAGTATCCGGAGCCGTCCCAGGTGAAACCGCGGCTGAAGCAGATTCTTGAGGACCTCAAGACGGACCTGGGCAAGCCGGACGCGGACCCCATCATGGCGGTGTCCCGCTTCCAGCAGAAGTTTGTGGCGCTGCATCCGTTTGGGGATTCCAACGGCCGCACCGGCCGCGCGCTGATGAACCGCATCCTCCAGGAAGTGGGTCTGCCCCCGGCCATTCTCAAGAACCAGGACCAGGACGTTGCGCTGAGCGCGGACCAGTTCCGCCGGGAGGTTGCCGAGGGCTGCGCACGCACCAAGAACTTCCTGCAGAAGGACTACAGCCGCAACAGCGTTGATGCGTACATGGGGATGGCCGGCATCAAGGTGCTGGACGCCTCACCGGACAAGCCGGTGACCCTCAACGGCACGCCGTTTGATCTGGGCCGGGATGGATTTCTGTATGACCTTTCAGGCCGCCCGGCGCTGGTGCTGGAAGGCAAAGTCACGCCGTTCTCTCAGCTTGAGTATTTCACTTTCTCACGCCGGCTGAGCGCCATGCCCAAGGAGGCAGCGGAGACGCTGCTCAAGAAGATCACCCTGGAGACGGTGGCCATGCACACCAAGGTGGCCGCGGATCCGGCCGCCGGCGAGAAAGTCCTGGTGGAACCGGACAACAAGCAGCGGGAAGCGGATGCGGAATACCGCCTCTCACCACATCCCCGTGTGGCCCGGCTGCTGGTGGACGTGGTCAGTGTGGACAAGCTGGACAAGGTGCGCGCCCTGGCGGTGAGCGGCCTGAAGGGCACTGAGGTCAGCGCCGCCATCTCCAAACACAGCCAGCATGACCTGGAGCTCTGGTACCTGGAGAAGGGTCTGCGGGACACCGGGCAGCCGGAACTGGCAGACCAGGTCCGCGGTGAGCGCGGCAAGCTGTTCACGCTGGCCAGAGAGAAGATTGGCTCGCTCAAGGATGAGGCGCGTGTCTCCGCGGAGAATCCGGAGGGCTTCAAGTTCAAGTACGAGCAGATGATGTACCAGTCTTCACCGCTGCGGTTTGCCACGTTGGACGCGGCCATCAAGCAGGACGGAGATAAGAGTGTGACTGTTTGGCGTGGGGACTACAGCTTTGCCAAGCTCATTGGCATGGCGCCCAACAATGACGTGCGGCAGAAGGATGCCAAGAAGGTTGCCTCGGACCGGTTTGAGACGGGCGCGGTGGCGCTTTTGTATGATGACCTCATGAAGCTGGAAGGCTCAGCCATGGGGCGGCAGTACATCTGCACCACCAGTGACCTGGGACTGCTGACCAGGTCCTTTGCGGACAGCAAGAAGTCCCAGTCCGTGAACCTGTCCGCGTTGCCTGGCTTTATTGCGGACCGCATCCTGGCGTGGGCCGCCAAGGAAGACCCCAGGCCCGCGCCCGCCGTGGGTGCGGACGGGAAGCCGGTGGCCGCCCCGGTGACAACGGAAAAGAACCCGTTCAAGGAGATCAAGGACAAGTTTGGCGTGCCCGGCACCTTGCTCAAGGTCCGCGTGCAGGAGCTGGGCAGCAAGAAGGTGGAAGTGGAGGCCAACCGCAAGGCCTTTGAGCTGAAGCTGGACAAGGATGCGCTCCTGCCCGGCATTGTGGCGCTGGGTTTCCACCACTTTGAAGGCGAGCAGGAAATGCACGGCCTGGAGCGCGTGCTCCCGTGGCACATCAAGAGTGTACACGCCGCGGAAACCATCCGTGCGGAGTTCAAGGCCAAGGAACTGCCGGGGAAACCGGCCGCGCCCGCCGAGCCAGTGGTTCCGGGTGAGTTTGACGTCCCGCCGCCGCCGCTGCCTGATGATGTTTTGTAATACTTTTATCGCGCGTCCGGGTTGAAGGGGAGGATCCACACTTTGTTCCAGAGTGTGTCCTTCTCCTTTGTCAGGTCCACGTCCGGGTCAATCAGCCGCCGGGCAAGGCGTCCGTTGAATGCCACGTACGCGTCCGCAAACACCTGAACGTCTGGATAACCCCGGGAGGCAAAGTCCCGGGCGACGACGTGCGCGGCTTCCAGGATCATGTCCGGCTGCGTGGACAGGCTCTTCACCTGCAGCACCGAGTAATACTCCCCAGGTTCCGCAACCCAGCGTTTGCCGGATGCCGGGTCCACCACCCGGAAGCCCACGTCTCCGGCCTTCTCAACCAGCATCACCTTCCAGCCCCAGCGGAAGCCCTGTTCATGCCAGAGCACATTGCCGCCGTAGAGCACGTAGCGGAATGGCATGACCATTTGGAAGAGCGCGTACAGCACCAGCGCCGCGGGCCACATGCGGGGACCCGTGGGGGGGGGCGTGTCCGGGGATGCGCCCGGGCCCAGCAACGTCACCGGCCAGCAGAAATCAAAGTAGATGGTGGTCATTCCAATCATCAGCCATGGGAACATGCCAATGTTGAACAGCAGCCCCGTGGCGGTGTGGAAGCCAATCACAGCCAGGTAGAACCAGGCCCGCCCGCGGGGCAGCAACATGATAAAACCCGCGGACAGGTCAAACACACAGCCCGCCCAGCTCATGAGGTACGCAGTGGTGGGGATGGCCAGCCACGGGCCCACCAGCGGCACGTCCTGCATGTTGGACAACCACAACTTCAAGGGTTGCGCGTGCAGCAGCCAGTCCGGTCCCAGCTTGGCCACACCGGCGCAGAAGTAGACCCAGCTGAGCTGCAGCCGGAAGAACCAGGGAACCCACGCGGGCACCATGGCGTGCCACGTTCCCCGGCGCCACGCATCCACGCTGTAGCCGCGTGCCATGGGTAATACCAAAAATGCCAGGCTCAGCAACGTCACCAGGTAATAGTGATTCAGATACGTGGCCTTCTCAGAGAACTCCAGCCATGCAAAGAGGAGGCAGAACCCCACGGCGGAAATCCGGTAGAACACGCCCAGCGCAACGCCCAGGCAACACAGCGCCAACAACGCCAGGTGGACGTGGATCCAGGGCGGGGGGAGCGGCCGGACAAACTCCAGGCCCCAATAGGCAAAATGGTAAGCGGGCCGGATGTAGAGCTGGTCCACCCAGCCGTACGCATACAGCCGCGCCACACCCACCAACATCATGACGCCCAGGATGAACCGGAACGCCGCCAGGCTGGCCGAGCTGACCGGAGCTTCCATCCGCAGGCGCAGCGACGTCACGGCTACAGCTCCACGCGGACACCCAGCAGGGCCTGCCGGGGACTGCCGGGCATGATGCCTCTGGGCGCCCGGGACACAATGTAGCGCTGGTCCTCCATGTTCTTGACGGAGGCAAACACGTCCACAACCGAGATGCGGAATCCCGCCGTGGCGTCCATGGTCAGGTAGGGAGGGAGTTCACCCACGGTGCCGTCCACACTGGCCTCCGGGGTGTTGATGTTGTCCGCAAACTGGCCGCTCACAAAGGTGCTGGCAAATTGTGCGTACGGCCCCTGCGGACTCTCAAAGCGCGTTCGGAAGATGGCCACATGCGCGGGTGCGTAGGGAACCACCGCGCCGCGGAAGGCACCACCGGTGAAGCGGGCATCCACATAAGTGTAACCGAGTGTCGTCGACAGGTTGAACGGCAGGTGCAGCGCCACACCCCAGTCCGCCGTGGCGCTGGCTTCCAGGCCGCGGTGCTGTGCGGGTGCCGAGTACGCCTTGGGCACACCGGTGGCGTTGTCAATCAGCACCGCGGCACCGCCTGCTTCACTGGGGATCACCACCTCATTCTGGAAGTCCATCAGGAAGAGCGCACCTTCCGCCGTCAGCCAGGTGCCTGCGGCAAGCCGTGCACCCACCTCCGCGTTCAAGCTCAGCTCGGCGTCCACTTCCAGGTTCTGACCAATAGCCACCAGCGAATCCTTCACACGCGGCGGCGCCCAGCCCCGGTGGATGCCCGCGTGGATGAACAGGCCATCCCAGACGTCAAATCCAACTCCCGCACCGGGAATCAACGCGCTGTGCTGACCCTGCTTGCGGCGCTGCACATCACCCACCTTCAAATCACCCACCGTGCTGGGCACCAGCGCGCGCACAATGTCCCGCTCCGTGGACAGGCTCTCAATCCGCAGACCAGGTGAAAAATGCAGGCGCTCAAACAGCGTGAAGCGGAGCTGTGTCCAGGTGCTCAGGCCAACACCGGTGCGGTTCTCCACCTGGATGGTTTCTCCAGAGGGTGACGTCACAGGAATGGCCCGGACCCGCTCCTCATCTGCGCGCTCCAGGTGGAGGCGGACGCCGCTGATGAGCTGCGTCTTCAATGGCCCGGCGTGGATGCGCCCGCTGAGCTGCGCCTGCACACCACCCACGGTGTAGTGGCGCGCGCGGTCAATGCGTTCATTGTGGAAGAAAATGCTGCTGCCATCAGACCGCGGTGCGGCGCCGGGCCGGCCCGGGACCACGCGCTCATAGTCAATGTCCCGGGGATAACGGTCAAAGTTCTGCCGTCCCCACGTGCGGTCAATGCGGTGCGCGTAGGCCATACCCGTGAAGTCAACCGCGTCCGCCAGCTTCTGCTCCACGTGCAGCGTGCCCGCGTAGCGGCGGAGGACAAAGGAATCATGGATGGCAAAATTGTCCTGCCAGTTGTGGTTGTACTGCGGCGTGGTGAGGCCCAGGTAGGTGGACCGGGAAAATTCGTCATACACATTCAGCTTCAACGTCACCCGGGTTCCGCTGCCGGGGGTCCAGCGGACCTTCAACGTTCCGTCCAGGAGCGCCAGGTCCAGGCGGCGCGGCCCGGCGAAGCTGCGGTGTGCCACGTCCGCGCGCCACGCAATGGGCCCCACGGTGTCACCCGCCATGACGTGGGCCATCCAGTAGCCGTAGTTGCCGGCACGGGCCTCCGTGCGGACGGTGAGACGCGGCGGGGGCTCCGCCGTGAGGTAGTTGAGCACCCCGCCCACCGTCTGCGGACCGTAAAGGATGGTGTCCGCGCCCTTCTCAATGCTGAGGCCGCCCATACGCTCAATGGGCGGGGTGTAATACGCTTCTGGCTCGCTGTAGGGGTTGAGTGTGACCGGGACACCGTCTTCCAGGATAAGTGTCTTACGGGAGCGCGTTGGGTCCAGACCGCGGAATCCAACATTGAGCCGCAGCCCCATGCCCTCCTCATCCCGCACGTGCAGACCGGTCACCTGGCGGATGACGTCATTGCCGCTCTGTGGCACCGCAAACCTCAGGTCCCGCTCTGTGACCAGGCTGACCGTGCCCACCCGCGCACTCACCAGGCGGCGGAACACATCACGGACCACGGTGGAGAATTTCTCCTCGTCACGGAGCTTGTCCAGAACCAGCTCCAGCGCCACGGTCTCATTTGGCGGAAGCACTTCTTCCTGGCTGAGCTGCACGTAGCCCGTGGCGGTGACGGCCAGAATGCTGCGTCCAGCCGGCACGTTGCGCAGCTCAAAGCGGCCTGAGGCGTCCGTGAGTGTTGTTGGAGGCTCACCGTCTTTCACCAGCATCAGCACTTCCGCTTCCGGAACCGGCTGCCCAGTGACGGAGTCACGGACGGTGCCAACCAGGTGGGACGTGGGCGCGGATTCAACAACAGTGGGTGGTGGCGTGGTTTCCTTAACGGGCACCACCGGAGGCGGCGGAGGCGCGCGGGGCGCCACGCGGAAGACAAAGTCCACCATGACGGGGACGGGCTGGCCGTCCATACGCGCGGGTTCAAACTCCAGGCCCGCGGCGCTGCCCAGCGCGTTCCACACCAGCTGCTCTGAACTGCTCTCTACCAGCTCCACCCGCTGCACCTGGCCCAGCTCATCCAGCGTGATGCGCACTTTGACGGCGTGCGCATCCCGGCTTTCAAAGTCTTGGGGCACCAGCAGGCTTGCGGGCGTAATGAGGCGAGGTGGTGCCACCTGCTGCGCGTGGACAACGGCAGGCAGGCAGCACACCAGCAGGATTGCAGAACAACGTTGGAGAGCGGCAGTCACACCATCACAACCATGCTTCAGATCACCCGGGGGTGGGCGTGCGGATTGCGGCAAAGTCCCCAGACTGCAACCCAAAGGCCGCGCGCACAATTTCTTCTGCGGCGGCGGAGTCCGCCTGGATGGTGGAACCGGCCTCCACATAGTCTCCAAGGTTGGACGCGCCAAGGTCCGTGCGGTTGACTTTCAACGTCGTCAGCAAGCTCTCAATCACGGCGTCCGTGGAGACGCGCGCGCCCCCGCTGAGCGGCCCGGCGTTGGGCGTGGTCACGCCGTGGTAACCCCACACCAGGCCCAGCCCTTCTGCCAGCTCATGGAGCGCGGCAACCTTGTCCAGGTAGACAGCAGACTGCGCCTTGACGATGGCCCCGTTGGCGTAAAAGAGCGCGCGCGCGAACATGGACAGCTCCCAGTCACGGAACAGTGTGACAATTGCTGCGTCCCGCTCCGCGTTGCACGCGCCGTCTGCTGCGTACGCCTTGGCAGCAATCAGGCTGGTGACAATGCGTGCGTGGTAACCCATCCCAAAGCTGTAGTTGGCGGAGTGCACCTTGGACCCCGCCGGGTCCAGCGTGGGGTTGCCGCCCCAGAGCGCCGCAATGGAATCAATGGTTGCTTCGTTGATGGTGCCCGTCGTCAGGCGGACGGCCTCGCTGTAGAACGCGCCGCCGGTGAAGAGGCCTTTGTGGACAATCTGGCGCACTTCAATACCGCCCTCATTGATGCCACGTGCGCCCGTGCCGCCGGTGATGCCACCCGCCGCACCCGGAGCCCACTGCCCACCGCCGTCAATCAGGCTGGCCACGGGACCTGCCGCGGCAACTTCCGCAAACTCTTCAAACGAATCCGTGATGACGGGGAGAAACGCCGGCGTGACCACGCTGGCCAGACTGGGGGTCTCCGCATTCAACACGGCATTGAGCTCGGAGAGCAGCGCGGTGGAGGTTCCCTGCTCCGCCGTCCGCATGATGCCGGTGCCCGCCAGCGCTTCCAGACGTGCACGCAGCGCCAGCGCGTTGGCGGCGTTGGCCGCAAAGTCCGGCGCGGCCCACGTTGAGGGCGGCGTCACTGCGCAGACCGCGGTGCCGGATGAAGACGTCATGTCACCTGAAGATCCCGTGGTGCCTGATGACGCAGTGGTGTCCGATGATGCAGTGGTCATGGATGACGCGGTGGTGGACGAAGACACCGTGATGGTGGACGTGGCCGCGCTGGTTGAAGATGCCGGGCGGGATGAGGAGACGTTGGTGGTTGAAGACGCGCCGGCAGACGCTGCGCCCGAGGAACTGGAGGACGAGGACGTGCTGGTCTCTGCCGTGGTGGTGCATGCGCCAGCAGCCAGCGCAAGCAGGATGGGCAGGGATTTGTGGACATGATGTGTGGACATGAGGGTCAATCCTTGGGGGTGAGCGGGGTGATGGTGGTCAATCGCCGTCGTTGTCATTGAAGACCAGCGTGACGCCCAGAGCGGCCACCACGTTGGTTCCAAACACACGTTTGACGTCGCGGGAGTGCTGATAGACGGTGTGGACAAGCGCGTTGTGATCAACAACCGCAATGCGCAGTGGCGCCGGAATGGACTGCAGGCCGGCGCGCAACTCTTCAATCTCCTGGAGCACGGACGCGTCCGTCTCCGCGCTGGTGCTCCTGAGGAAATCATCCAGGCCAAGGGAGTCCTCGCTGCCCAGCCGGCAGCGGTGCAGGTTTTCCATGCCCTGAAGGATGTCCAGCATGTCCGCCGCCGCGTTGTCTGAGAACGGTGACTCCACCAGCGTTGGTTCCGGCGCACCGGTGGCGCGCAGGCCCAGCGGCTGGGCCAGGCGGGCGCCGGCAATGGCCTCGGAGGCAACCACCAGTTGGTTGACCACCTGGTCCACGGCGGCTTTCACAGTGGGGTAGGTGGCGCTGCCTTTGCCCGCGGAAGTGAACTCCTCCCGGTATTGGTTGCGCCAGGCGTCCACCACCGCCTGAAGGTTGGTGGTCAGCTCTGACGCTGCGGCCACCAGGTACTGGCACCGCGGTCCAGGTGTCCCCGCAGGCGCCAGACGCTCCAGCGCAGCCGCGTTGTCCCGCGCCGTTCCAAACAGCAGGTACTCAAGTGCGGGCAGCCCCCGCTGGGATTCAGAGCGGCCATGCACAAACGCTTCATCAATCACCGTGGCGCCGGAGATGCCGCCTTCCAGGAAGATGAACGCGGTGGGCCACGTGTCCACGGCCGAGCCGGCCAGCAGCTCCTCCACGGGACCAAACTGGAAGGCCAGCGTCCGCTTCCAATCACGCCGCGCCGTACGCCACGCATCCTGCGCCGCCGTCAACGCCGCGGTGTCCGGCGTGGTGCACAGCGCGCCCACGGACGTGTGCAGCGCGGTGGCACTGTCCACTGATGCCTGAAATGACGGGATGATGACAACGTCAACCATGGCCCGCAGCATGCCCTCACGGTCAAACGTCTCCGCAGGCGGGTTGGAAGTTGTACAGGCGCCGGCCAGCACCAGCAGGCACAAGCTCCAGACTCTCTGCACCGCCAACCTCCAACAACCGGGGGCCACGTCCGGCCACCTTGATGGATGGTTTGGTAGCCCAGTTGAAATTGAATATCAATATCAAAATTGGAATCACCGGGGACGGAGCGCAACATTTGCGCACATTCTACGTCGTGACCCACAAGAGGTGGCTTGTGATCCGTCCGCCGTCATTTTGAAATTGATTTGCAAGTTCACCCTGGGGGCAGGTCCGGCAGGGCGTGAAGGTGCGCGCGCCATCCGGGCAGTTCGGGTACGCCGGGTTTGCGGGCGCCAAACATCAGCAGGATGTTCTGGGCGTCTGCATCAAACAGTTCCAGGCTGGTCACCGGCCCGTCGCTGGTGGGCTTGTGGACCACAAAGGCGTGCGCAATGGCGGTCTCCACCACGTGGAGGTTGAAGGACGGGTCCATCACGTTGAACCACTCACCGGTTGCCAGGAGCTTCTTCACCGGCCCGGTGTGGATCTGAATCATCCCCGGGTTCCCCACAAACACCATGATGGGCATGGTCTCCAACGCCACCGTCTTCAGCATCTCCCGGAAGCTGTTGGCAGGCACACGCCGCGCCCACGGCGCTCCTGCAAGCCGAAGCGCCTGCATGCGGCCCACCTTGAAGGTCCGCAGCAACGGGAAGAACGCGTGCGTGTCCTGCAACGCAGCCCAGCCCCGCCGCAGTCCGTCCACGTCAATTTCACCGTCAGCGCGGTCCGCCTCCCGCGGCAGCTCCGTAGTCACCAACTGCGCGCGTGTCTGATCCGGGTGCAGGTTGGCGCGGACCAGGCGGAGGAACGCATCTCCCTGGGCGGCATCCTTGAGGAAGATTTTGTGTATTGCAGTTCCGTGTTCATCAAAGAACTGCAGGCTGCGGCGCGGGGTTCCCCGGAAGTCCTCTTCAGCGGCAAAGCCCAGCGCCCAACGGTGGAAGAAGATGCGCAGGTCAATATCCGGACCAAGCACCGTGCCCACGTGGGCATTGCGCTCCAGCGCGCCGTACGTCCCGCTGCGTTCCAGCACTGCATGTTCGTTGCGAGTCAGGCCCATACACGGGCCCAACTGCGCTGCCGCCGCCACCAGATCAGGCCAGGGTCCGTGGAGCCGCGAGACATCTTCACCGCAGCGCAGCGCCAGAAGCTCCGCTTCACTCACCTTGAGTGCGCGGGCAGCGTCACGGGTGCGCACGGATGGCTGGCTGTTCCGGAGCGCGTTGAACTGTTGATGAAGGTGGGCTGCGTCTTGAAGCGTGGCGGTCATCTGTCCTCACAATCTGGCGCGGACGCCAACCAACAGCGCCCGTCCGGGCTTGGGTCCAAACACGGGATGAAATCTGTCCAGAACATTGTCTGCAGTGACCCACACTTCTGCCGCATCTCCCACGGGTTGGCGCAGGCCCGCGCTGATCAGCGCGTACGCCGGTGCGGTGATGGTGGCGCTGACGGGCCGCTCATCCGTGAACTGGGCCTGGCCAACAAGTGTGGTGTGGATCCTGGGAAGACGCACGCGGGCGCGCACCTGGGATGAGTGCTGCGCCCGTAACGGCAGCGCCCGTGCACCCTGCCCGGCAGTACAGACGTACGGAAATGGTGTGTTACACTTTGACGCGTCCACCGCCAACGGCAGCCACTGGTGGTACACGTCAACGGAAACGCCGGGAATGGCCTGGATGGACATGCGGAGGTTGATGCCCGCCGTCATGGCGCGTGCCAGGTTGCCGTACGTGAAGATGGGAACACCGGCGCCGGTGGTGTCCTGGCCGCCGGTCTCGGTGATGAGCCCGTCCAGGAGGTTGGCAAAGGCTTCAGCACCAAGCTCGGCGCGGCCGGGCCATTGCCAGGCAACCTCCATGCGCGCGCCGCGGCTCTTCTCCGGCGTCAGGTTGGCGTTGCCATGCACCACGTAGCCAAGCTCGCTGTGATCAAAATTGAGGAAGCGCTCTTGCGGGGAGGGCAGGCGGAATCCCTCGCCGTAGGCGGTGCGGAGGAAGAAGCCCCACGGAAGATCCAAGCGCACGGTGAGCTTGGGATTGACGGCGCCGCCCGCAGGAAATCCCGAGGTGGCGGGAGAGAAACCGTCCAGGCGCAGACCCGGCGACACTGTCAGCCACGGCCATGGAAGGATGAACAGTTCACCAAAGACTGACGCCGTGAAACGCTGGCCAGGTCCACGCAGGGTGTTGGCACCGCTCCCGTCAACACGCTCCGCGTGTTCCATCAGAAGCACACCACCCACGGCGGACCGGGCAAGACTTTCTCCGCCCAGCACCGACGGAAACTCACCTTCATGACGCGCCTCCGCGCGGGCCTCCGTCTGCGTGGAGAGGGTCCGTGTGGCGGAGGGAACCGGGCAGCGGGTGTCCCACGGACGCATCACCACGGAGCCTGGATCCTCACAGAACGCAGCCACGTTCATCCCGCCGCCCATGGGCTGCTTGAAGAAGCGGTGTTGAAAGCGGTCTGCGCGGACGTCCACCGTCACCGCATGTCCGTCCCAAGGTTCGCCCCTCAGCACGGCGCCCGCAGTGGCCTGGAGTGTGCTGTTGGCGTCACGGAAAGGGATGGCTGCGCCAAAGCGGGCTTCAGAATCCTGGCCGCGTGCGGTGGCGTGGATGTGTGCACTCCACCGTTCATGCGGCAGCCAGATGAGCTCCGCGTCACCGTTCATGGCGCGCCGCTCAGGTGCATCTGGAACGCCATCCGGCGTCATTCGTTCTGCGGGACCGCCGCGGTCCTGCGCCCAGTTGCGCAATCCACCCAGTGAAATCCTCGACGACCACGCGCGCCACACGCCATCCGCAGCAACGGAGAGTGAGGCTTGAGAAGCGCCCTGGGGCGTGGCCGCGCCCAATGCCTCCACGGATGCGTGTGCGCCCGTCTCTGGACGGACGGTGATGATGTTGATGACGCCGCCCATGGCTTCTGATCCGTGAATGGCGCTCATGGGGCCACGGACCACCTCAATACGTTCAATGTTGGCGGGGGAGATCATGATGCGGCTGACGTCCACCCGGTTGTTCACCCGCCCCGCCAGCGGCCTCCCATCCACCAGAATGAGCACATGGCGGCCATCCATTCCGTCCATGAAGACCTCACTGCCCAGCCCCACGCTGCTGTTCACCTGGACGCCCGCTTCTTGTTGCAGCACGTCCGCCAGCGTCCTTCCGGTGCGGTCTGTCAGGTCTTCACGCGTGATGGTCCGGACATTCTGCGCAGCTTCCGCCACCCGTGACGCCGTTACCACCACCGGGTCCGCCTCCGCCTGCAGTCCCATGGCGCCCACCAGCGCTCCGTTCTCCACCTGGTAGATGTGGCCATCCACCTCCACAAAGCTGCCTTCCGCCGCGCCGTCAGGGACGGACGCTCCCAGCAGGGCGCACACCAGGATGTGCACCACCGCCATCACGGCGTCACCGCGTCCACCACCGTCACTGCGCCT
>Ga0163144_10017911_pt1 | contig 14387 bp, 12 predicted proteins | sample OliLak19BULKMAT1_FD_123175 | JGI IMG/M metagenome (GOLD analysis project Ga0163144, IMG submission 123175) | Freshwater microbial mat bacterial communities from Lake Vanda, McMurdo Dry Valleys, Antarctica - Oligotrophic Lake LV.19.BULKMAT1 | ecosystem: Environmental > Aquatic > Freshwater >... | reverse complement strand
ACTGATTTTGCCCACTGTTCCCAATATCTTCTGTCGCCAACTTTGTTTACCATTTTTGCAAATAGTATATTTTGTAGATGTTCAAACTGAATGGTCATTTGAGCTTTAAACTCTTTGGACATTGAAGAATTGTCATTCTCATTATTAAAAATTGGATTGCCATCTGAATCATAGGACACTTCTGGTCTGCCAATTAAAATTTGCTCTGGTCGGTTTTTATTTAATTCAATTTTATTTACTGTGGCATTAAAGCGGTCATCGTGCGCTCTTAATGCGTTTAATACTGTCCAAACTACTTTATACCTTTCGTTATCATCTAATGCTTTGTCTGCCTCTACATCGGCAGGAACTACAATAGGAATAATAATGTATCCGTACTTTTTGCCTGGTGATTTTCGCATTACCCGACCAACAGATTGCACTACATCAACCTGTGAATTTCTTGCAGATAAAAACAAAACAGCATCTAATGATGGAACATCTACACCCTCACTCAAACAGCGTACATTAGTTAATACTCTACATTCTTGTTCGTTTGGCTCGGCTTTTAACCAAGATAGTAACTCGTTTCTATCGGTGGCATTCATAGTGCCATCTATATGCTTTGATGCTACCAACTGCGTTTGCTTTTGTTTTTCTGTTGGCAATTCAGATATATAACTTTCGGATGCTATATTAAAAGTGTTTGTTATCTTTTTTGAAGCTGCAATGCTTTGGCAAAAAGCCACTGCCCTTCTCATAGGATCGGGATCGGTTTCTTTTATGATTCCAGCATCCCCTAAAATTTGTTTTGACATAGCGTTAATACATCCAATGAGTTTTGAAGCATCATCTGTATTAATTTCACTTTCTTTGTCCATTATCATTTTTTGGACTGCCGGTGGCACATCGTTTTCATTTAATGTAAGAATGAGCACTTTGTAATCCGTCAATAAATCTTTTTCTACTGCTTCGCCAAAACCAATACGATACATTTCTTCTCCGTATAAACTCACATCATCCATAGAATATAAAATGGCTTCTGCTTGTGCCGCTTTGCTCTTTGTTTCATCGTTGTAAAGTCTTGGTGTGGCTGTCATATAAAGGCGTTTCTTAGCCTTTATAAAATCATTGTTATGTACTTTGGTAAATGAACTTTCATCTTCATCAACTAATGAAACACCGGTTGTACGATGGGCTTCATCGCAAATAATTAAATCGAACTCGGCATATTTAGGATTGCTCTTTTCTAATACCTTTTGTGCATCTGAAATTCTTTGTATGGATTGGTAAGTAGAAAAGACAACGGTTAAGCCATTATTGGCTTTGGTTTCTAAGTCTTTGAATTGCTTTAAAATACTTTCCACATTGGTAGATGCAGGAAATGCCAAATCAATAACAGACGATGTATCAATGTCTTCTAATTGCTTTCTGTTCTTGGTAATTTCGGGGTCGGAACAAATACAAATTGCGTTGATGGGTTCTACCGCATCTGCATACCATTCATTTAATGTTTGCCCTAATAATGCTATGGATGGAACTAAAAATAAAATTAACCCTGTGCCGTTGGTTTCATTCTCGGCAATGCGTAATGAATTAAATGTTTTACCTGTGCCACAAGCCATAATGAGCTTGCCTCTGTCGTTATTTTTGAAATGATTGTTTGTATTTGTAAGGGCTTCTGTTTGGTGTGGTCTTAATGTTTTTTTATTGGTTCTTGCTACTTCTCCAGTAATGCCATTGTCTAATTTTTCCCAGTCTAAAGGTGCATTTTCAAGGTCGAATACATTAATTCTTGAAACTGGTGGGTTTTGGTTTTTGATGGCATCCTGTGCATTTGAACCCCACTTATTGGTCGTGGAAATCCAAAGCCTATGAGCAAAGGAATATGTTTTTAAATCTTCGCCTTTAAAATGGCGACTTGAGGTAGATAAAAAACTATCTACTGATGGCTTATCTATAACAGAAGATTCTTGATAACATTTACACTGTATAGCCCAAAAATCCCCTTCATTTGTGAGTGCTACTAAATCAATTCCAGTATCGAATATACCTAAATCTGATTTGGCAGGAAATTCATTCCACAACCAAACTTTCTTAAATTTATAAGCATACTTAGGGTCGGTAAGTAAATAGGCTTTCATCAGCCTTTCAAATCTTTCTCCTTTGTCTTTTTCAGAGAAAGAAATTTTGCGGTATTTATCGAGTATTTTATTGAAGGTCATTATTTTTGTTTGTCGGTTTTTAATTCTACTAATAACTCTTTTACTTCCACATTAAGAATTTTGGCAATTTCATAAAGAACTTCAAGTCTCGGCTGCTGTCTGTTTTGTACATAGCCGTTTACCATATTATAGCTCTTTCCAAGTTGTTCAGCCAACCAAGTCTGTTTAATTCCTTTGACTTCAAGCACTTCTTTTATTTTATTCATTTCAATTCGGAATGTGTCGGCTAAGATAGTTTTAAATTTTTAAGTATCTCGTTTTTCAATATATAAAGTGTTCGTATATTTATCAATGTTCTGTCGGTGCGGTGGGAAAATTTTAGCTCTTTTGGTTTTGCGAAGGGTCGGCTTGTGTGTCGGGCAAAACCAAATGTGCTAAAATGTGCGGTTGGCTTTTCTTGTCGAAGTTTGTCGGTTTGTACGGTCTTTTTACAATGAGGCATAACGGTTTGGCGCTTGGCGAAGGGCGGGATTTTTACCACTAAACTTCATTCGGAGAACTGAACTTTCGGCTTGCACAAAACTGTCTTTGGAACACGAAACCCCGCCTTTTGGGTAGGTGCTGTTATGCCTTCGTTGTTCTTTTTCGTCCGTGTCGAGTCTGTCCACAGTTAGATGTCTTGGTGCGTTGGCTTGCAGGCTCTTTTGGTTTTTTTGCGTTGGTCTGTGTGAAGGCAAAAAATGCAAATGTGCTACCAAAAGCGTTGACTTTATTCACATTAGATACAACCAGTTTTCAATCTGAGTTTAATTTAATGCGTTTCTCGCTTATAATCGTTGCGGAATTCGTTCCTCTTATTCTAATTTTATATTTTAAAAATATTTTTTCAGCTAAATCGCTTGAAAAAATAGTACTATTGAAATCTCCTACAAGTATTGGAAAAGCTATAATTGCAGATACTTTTTTGTCTTGAGCAATAATTCCTTTATCTCTAAAATATTTAACAGTGGCAATTATTTGATCAATCGCTTTGTTAGGATAACCTCTAATTTCATTAAGTGCCGCAGTTATATCATTCGCATATTTGGTTTCAACAAACAAAACCCAGTCCATTTCATCGCATCTGTCAGGGAACACTACGCATTCACATTGTTCACTTTGTTCGATATGATTACCTATTATTATTGGTAAGGCATTGTCTTTAAACCCATCGAAACAAACTGATATTTGAATTGGGTTTGACAGATAAACACATTTAATATCATTTGGTTCTTGTTTAAATAAAACGACACCACGATTATTGATAATTTTGGGATAGTCTGCAATATATAGATTTGAAGAAGAAAATGTCGCTAAGTTATGTAACGGTAATACCGATGTTATCCTTGTTTTCATATTTCAAGATAATTTAGCATCTCATAATATTCGTCCATCACTTCATTCATAATACTATTAAAATAATTTTTACTAATAGTTCCTGTTTTTTTATCTTGAATTGATTTTAATGTCCCTTTATTTTCTTCAATTTCCCATACTGAAACTAATTTTGGATTAATCCAAGATTGTGTACTCTTTAACTCACTTTGTTCTTCTTTTGGCATTTTATCTTTAACTAAATAACCCATCATACAATTGTTAAGTGCATATAAAATAAAAGGGCTATGAGTAGTAAGTAATAATTTATGGTCTCTTTCCTTGACATTCATTAATTTGAGCATATAATAAACTAAATCTCTTTGTGTTTTAGGAAACAAATTTTGTTCGGGTTCTTCAATAATAATGCTTGAAAAATGATATTTCATTCGTTCTATTCGTGCTTCTACGCTCTCGGCTAATTCTTTCATTTGCTCATTATTAAAAGGAAATCCCTTTTCTTCAATTTGTTTTATAAATTCTTTTTCTTTTTCTTTATTTTCCAGTTTTTTTAAGAAATCTTTTACATAAAAATTTATTAATTTCTCCACTTCCTCCTTTTCATTTACAGACTCTGCTACTTTTTCATCGTACAATCCATTTGTTAAATAATCTAACAATAAAAGCAAAGGAATAACAGACTGAAGTCCACTAGAGGCATTATTCAGTAAAAGTTCTTTTTTGTTTTCATTTAACACTAACATATCCGAATCTTTTTCCTGATTATGGTAATATGATATGCCAAGATTTAATATTGAAAATTGATTGTCTTTAGTATATTTTTTCTTAACCTCATACCAATCATAAAGAAAATTCATTATATTATCATTTATTCTTTTATATCCTCCAAGGTTAGGGATTGCAGAAACAAAATTTCTCTCTGCTGGTATGTATATATTTTTAGAGTTTAAAAAACTAATATTTAATTCATCATTTGTTTTTTTTATTTCTTGTTTATTAGAAGTGCCTTTATAAGAAATATGCACGTCATTACTCCTATACTCTATTAAAGAATCTTTACTGAAATACACTTTACTTACCCGATGGAATTCTGTAAACTGTTCAGCAAAATCATATTCATACTCTCCGTCTAAAATATATCTTTTTTCTACCCAATGACAATAGCTTACAATTTTTGCAATTGTACTTTTTCCACTGCTTTGTGGTCCTATTATTACATTGACTTTATTCAAATCAAGAGTAACATTTTTTATTGGCCCTATATTACGTATTGTTATTGTATTCATTTTCGAATTGTTTAATATTTATCTTTAATAATTTGCAAATTTAATAATCTTTTGTCCACCGTCAACGAAACAGAGTCTGCAATGGATTTTATTTTATGGATAAGGTTCGTACAGTTTTTTACTAGTCCGAAATTACGGTTTTCAAACCATTTTGTGTCCATAAACTTTTCAAAATTGTCAATGGTCTGTAAGTCGGGAGGGGGTGGGCTTGGGTGCGGTCGGGCAAAATTAAATGTGGTGTTTTTGTGTCGGCAAGTGTAGGGGCAAAACACCTCTTTTAATTTTGCGAAGGGGTGGCTGTCTTTCGTTTCCTGTCGGTGTTTTGTCGGTTTGTACGGTCTTTTTATAATGAGGCATAACGTTTTGCAGCTACAAGAAGTTGGCGATTTTCACCACAAATGTTAATGCGGAGAACCAAACTTTGATTAACCACAAATGTGTCTGCGGAGTACTGAACCGCTCTCTCTTAAACGAGACCAAACGCCTGTTAGCACCAGTAGTTCTTGTCATCATACTTTAATTGTCGTTTCTCTAATGATTTTAAAAAATTCTTCTCTCGCTGTTGCTTCGTCTCCAATTTGTTCGCAGCATTTGTCACTTACTTTTCTGCCATTTCGTTTGAAATCAATAAAAAAACCTGTCCGCTTTGAATAGAGATTTAATTCAAAATTTTCCTTACCTAATTTTCCGTTCCAACTATCCTTGTCTATTGGAAACCAATCAACTGCCAATGGGATTTTTTGTAATGCTTGTCTAAATTGCAAACAGTTAGGAAAACGACTATTTCGGTCTGCTTTAATTGCTCTTTTTCCAATTTTAATTACTTGTTCTGGAATGTGTGGCTGATATTTTCTAACTGCATATTTTTCTTTCCTTACAGCTTTCAACCATTCTGCATCGTCTGCAAATGGTAAGTCAAGTGTTTGTAAATTGTTTAGTAATCTATGAAGGGTTATCCCCATTGAGTAAAGATCGCTAACTGCATCTTGAGCAACACCTTCTAATACTTCAGGTGGTAAATGTGAGTTATATCCAACAAAATCAAAAGATTGGTGTGAAAGGCCATACGCTAAACCAAAATCAGAAAGTTTTGCTTGTCCATTATCAGCAAACAAAATATTTCCTGGTTTTATATCTCGATGGAAAATTCCTTGATTATGTGCTTGCTCTTAACCAAATAGTACATCATTTATAGTTTGGATCGCTTTTTTTGTTGTAACAAAATTTTTGTCAAGATAACCTTGAGCACTTCCGTTCTTTAAATATTCTGTAGTAATGCAAGGAAAGTCATTTCCACCAATTTGATAAACATCAATTTCTTTTATGTCTACAATATGATTATGTCTGCACTTTTCTAAAATTTGAGCTTCATTTATTGCGTCAATAAATTCTTGAGCATTTTTGACTTGGATAATTTTTATTGCTCTTTCAACATTTAATAATGTATCCAAAACTCTGAAAACCTTACCAAAGTTTCCGCCACCGATATATCCAATAGATTTAAATTTTCCAATATCCATATTTACGGTAATTGAATTAATGCAATTAGAGCTGTGTCTCTCATAGTCTTGTCCCAATATGGTGGGTGACTTCCAATAAGTCCAGTTAAATAAGCATGTAAATCTGTCCCTTTCGGTTGATTAAATTTACCAACAACAATTGAAGCAGGTGAAGTGTGACTAATCAAAATTCCTTTTTTGTGACATAGTAAATTTAAAATTGCTTGTCCGTAATAAACATTAGAAACGTAATTGTTAGAAACATTATTTATGGTCAATTTATAACTGACTTTGTCTGGATTCAACGTATTTAAAATAAGGTCAAGTTGAGTTTCACACCAAGCAACAGTTTGTGGAATATCATAGTTAGTTGGTAATAAAATTTTGTCTTTTGAATTAAAAGTTGGTAGAGCTTTTGTTCCAGTCAAAGCAACATAGTAAATGTTGTTGCTGGTAAATGTAAATGCTATCTTCATATCGTACGGTTTCTGTCTTTTACTATTGGTGCTAACGGTAAATCGTATGAGTAGTGGCACATTGCGTGGTAGTTTCCTGTCAAACCGCTACGCAGTTTGAGCGGGCTACAAACCTTGATATTTCCCGCATCGCCTGCCATTACTTATACAAAATGTTGTGTCCAGTGTATTAATTCATTCAAAGATAAATTCACCTCTTTTAAAAATATAATTATCAATCTCGATTTGAAAGAAGTACATGCCGTTTTTTAATTCTTCTCTTTTTATCACAAAAGAATTGTTAATGTTATTGCTAGTTCTGACAAGTTGTCCTTTTGAGTTTTATAGTCTTAATGTGTAAAGTTGGTTAAGTTGTTGGTCAAATTGAATAACGATAGCATCTTTTGCAGGGTTAGGATATACTGAGAAATATTTGTTATCAGGAAGATCTGTTAAGTTCGTTACCAAGCAAGAAACATTACACCAATTACGGGAATCTAATTCACATTTAATCCTGTTATATGCTTCTTTATTTGTTCCATCATCATGCCAAGTCCTTACACCTAGTGTTCGTAGAAATTCTTTAAAAATAGTGTCTTGAAGTCCGTAATATTGTCCGAGTTGATTTACAATTTCAGTAGACCAATCAGTGCTTTTAAAAACAGTAATGTATTTAATATTTGCTTGATAACTATCCCAAGCATTAAATACTTCAGTCCAGAAATCTGCCTGAAGTGTTTCGCTACTATTGCAAAGAGTACTACTGGCATACCCACACTCAACAAAATATATGGGTTGTGTTGTGTCCGGGTATTCCGATACTAATTCACCAAAATCAATACTTACAACACTAGGAGGCTTCATTGTAAAATCCCCATTTAAAGGATAATATGTCACCGATACTATATCTAAACCATCATTTACCGATTGACATAAACTTGAAATAGGGTTGCTAACGAGGCCATGATGAGTAAATGTAGTTCCAACCTTTAAGTCAGTTCCATGAAGGTTAAAGTATAAGGTTTTAGCGTGACTACTTACTGAATCAAGAAATGCTTTGAATTCATTATATTGATTAACATCAGTACCAAAGTTAACATCACTCTCATTACCAATATTCAATGCTGATAAGGTAACATTAGGAATGTGTGCAAAAACTGAATCTAGGAGAATTTTAAATCTGGTTATTACACTTGGGTGGTTAAATGGTAAGTTCATTAATTCAGAAGGCACTTCTTTTACACCAGTATTGGTAGGTGCGATTTGTAATTCGACCTCCACATTCCAAGCTGGATAGTATATATTTACAATATCTAAAAACCCGTTGATATGGGAAGCGTTATAAACACCTGTATCTGACTCAATATCTGTCCATTTGGTAAATAAATGTACGCTTTCCATACAGGCATCATAGCCGTAAACAAATGCACTATCGTAGTTATTGTTTTCAGCCAAGTCTATTTGCCAGGCGAGCATTCTGTTTCCTTTTTGCGATTGTGTGTATCCTTTAATTGCAAAAAGAGATATGATAATTAAAAATACAAATTTTTTCATAATTTTTATTTTTGTTCTACATTGGGCACAACGGCAGTCCGTCTAAGAACTCCCATTTGCTTTGCAAGCATAAACATTTTTGACTCATTTTAAGCATATTTAAGGAATGTTATGCTGCGCTTTTTAAATTTACAGGTTGGATAGTGTAAAAATTAAGTGGTCTGATGTCGGCTAATTTTAAATTTGTGCAGGGTGGTTTCTTCAAAAACAAAAAGCAAGCTCTTTTAGGCACTTTTTAAGCAGAATTTGGCCTAAAATATTCAGTATTCTGCGCAAATTGAAGGTAAGAAAATTAACACCCAAAAAAACAAACGCGCTAACCATCAAAAAACATTTACCCCTATTTATTGAAACAACATAAATTCCAAAAATCATTGCGGGGCTGGGCTTAACAGGGGATTAAAACGAAGTAGAACTTCGTTCAATACTTGCTTGTTAGCTTTTGTGTGTAACTGTCGACAAACACTGTGCGTCTAGAATTCCGCAAACTAACCATTCAAAGCTGCTCATTTTCTGTATTTCCGCCTAAGCGCAAAAGCAGAGCAGCTTTGAATGGACTGTGCTACTGTTACCAGTATTCAACATTTATGCTAAAAATTTTATATATCTATTTTTTATTTTAGGTCGAATGATTTTTTAATGTTATTTAATTTATAGCATGCTTATATACAATTTATTAACTATTAAATGAGTAAAGTATGTATTTTATTTTTGCAATGCTAGTTTTAAGATAATATCTGTATATATTTGATTGTCAGTATTTTAATATATTTAAATTTAAAGTTATTTTTTTGTTTATCTTTGGACCAAAATAATTGTTATGCATATAATTAATCATCCAGATTCGCAAGAGGAAGTAAAAGAAATTTCTACGAAACCAACACAGGTTATATTTGAAGCAAATCAGATGCCTGATGCAGTTTTAAGAAGGTTAATGGACGAAGTTAAGAACGACAAAGCCAATCACATGTTTGCATACGACCGTGCGCACAATCGCCACAACCGTGGAAGATAATACAAATACTGAAGGACTAGACACTGTACTTGTCAAAATTGCAAGCCGATGTAATATTAATTGCAGTTACTGCTATGTTTACAATATGGGTGATGACAATTGGAAACAACTTCAAAAGTTTATGTCGCCCGAAACTATTAATGCTCTTTGTGATTCTTTAAAAGATTTTGTAAATAACCAAAAGAAATGTTTCAGTGTCGTATTACACGGGGGTGAACCCTTTTTACTTAGCGCAAAAAAACTCGATTATTTATTGGGTAAATTACGTGAAGTACTGCCAGAGAATTATCCAATAAGCATACAAACCAATGGTATTCTAATTACTAATGAAATACTTGATATCTGTTCTACGTATCGCAGTAGTGTTGCAGTGAGTATTGACGGACCTGAACATGTACATAACAAATACAGGGTCACACATAAAGACACAGGGACATTCAATGAAGTAATTGCGGGATTTAATATATTAACAAAACATTCTGATTCTGCATTTTTAAATGCTGGTTTATTAGCTGTTATTGATCCCCTTTCTGATGCTTCGGAAGTATATCATTTTTTTAAAAGTCTGAATGCACCAAGTGTTGATTTTCTTTATAAAGATGGTAATCACAGTAAATTACCTATCAATAAAACTTCAATTGATTCGACAGAGTATGGCGAATGGATGGTAGCTTTGTTAGAGACCTATGTGAATGATTCCCAGCCAATACAGATTAGGGTTTTGGATGATATGCTAAAAGTGCTTTTAGGAGGAAATGTTTCAAAAGAAGGTTTGGGAATTACTGATTTTGCTATTGTGATTATAGATACTGACGGCACCATCATGAAGAATGATACTTTGAAAAGCACTTATAATGGTGCTGATAAATTCCAAAAGCCATTTAACATTAAGGATATCAAACTTGGAGATTTCTTAAAAACAGAAGAATTCAAAGCTTATCAGGAAATGCAAAGACCAACGAGTAAAAAATGTTTGAGCTGTCCAGAATTGCATGTTTGCGGTGGCGGAATGATTCTTAACCGATGGAAAGATGAAAACGGTTTTGAAAACCCATCCGTTTACTGCTCTGACCAACTTTACCTAATTAAAAATCTACGCAAAACTGTTGCTAAATTTACCTCAACATATGCCTAATACAGATTGTCTCGACCTTTCATCGGCAGTTAGTCAAGACGCTCCTTTTCCTCATTTTAGTTCCACTTCTGTTCTGAAGAATAATTTAGAAGCTAAAATATATGAATGGTTTGAAACTACAGCAGACTGGCATCTGGTTGAAACTGATTTTTATGAGCAGTACGAATTTAGCTTATTGAATGTAACACTTCCTAAAGATGTAGCATGTTTAGTAAAGAAAAGTTTCCTAGACATTATTGAACAACAGTTTATTAAATCTTTTAAATTGGAAGGTTTTGAATTAGTAGATGTTGTTGCTCACAAACTTGTTAATTCGCAACATATAGGAGTGCATAATGATTTTATAAACGGGGAAGAAACCCATAGAATGGTTTTGCACATTAATCCGCATTGGCTGGAGCAACATGGGGGATATCTACTTCTTTTTAATTCAGCTGATTCAAAAGATATGGCGAAAGTGGTAAGGCCTGTAGATAACTCTGCCTTTGGCTTTGAAATTTCCAGAAAATCTCACCATGCCGTTTCAAAGATTTACGATTTCACCCGTTATACCATAGTTTATACCTTTAAGCACACTAAAAATTGACTGTCGAAAAACATATCGAAAACTACCTAAAAAATCCTTATCCGTTGTGGAATACTGAACTTGCAAAGCTGTTAGTTGAGCACAAGTGGAAAGAATTATCGCTTACCAATACTTCCAAAAATCCGTACAAATATTCTATAGTCAGTTGTATTAATAATGGTGTGCGTCTTAAAGAAGCTTCAATTCCGTTATATGAATATGATGATAGAATTAAACTTGTTTTGCCATCAGTCATTCCAGAACCGTTTTTTGAAGCACATGGACTCGAATTAGCAGTAATAGATAAAAGTTCAAATACAGAAATTGCTAAAGTGAAAAATGCTTTTGCAGTTTTAAAGCAAGTTCCCGAAGTTTATACTTTTATCAATACTATTGTAAAATCGATTCAGATTCTGAAAGCTGAGGATTCTGAAACCGATATTAGTTACAGTCATCCTATTGTACCTTTTTCTATATTTTTTTCGTTGTGTGAAGAAGATTCTTTGATCTCTGATTTACGTGTTACTGAATCTATTTTGCATGAAGCGATGCATTTAATGCTGACATTAATTGAAAATAGAGTGCCTTTGATTGAGGCTAATACTAAAGAAATATATTTTTCACCATGGCGAGAAGAAGAAAGACCTATAAGAGGAGTGCTTCACGGATTATTTGTATTTAAGGCAATAAAAGATTTTTATACGATTCTGTTAAAAGAACCTTTTGAAAAAGAAGTTTACCTGTATTTGTCAAAACGAATATCTGAAATTGAAAAAGAATTTAGTATTTTAAAATCTTTTCATCAGTCTAAAGGTTTAACAGTTGAAGCACAAAATTTTTCTTTTATGTTATCAGTATAGGGAATTCTTTGCTAATATAATCTATAGCCATTGCGGAGAACGGAGATTCTTTTTTCATAGAATTTTTCAAGTATAATATTGCACTTTTTACATCTGGAGCATCTAAATTGTCTATATTATTTGTTATTAATGTTATACGATCAAACAATTCTTTTATAAGCATTCGCCTATTAATATCCAATCCGTCTCTATCCAACTTGCAAGCTTCTACTGTTGCTCTACCTTCGTCTGAAACTCCTCTTACAAATTCATTTTCAAATACAATATGCTTTCTAGGGTCTTCATCATCTGATCCTGTTGGATTTAAAATCAAAGGTCTTTCATCTAAGATATCTTTTGTGTGATTTTCAACCCTCTTTCTTTCATCTTCTAACGGAAAAATGGTATCCTTATTTCCATTACATGCCTCACAGACGAAAAATAAGTTTTCCCAAACATAACCCAGCCAATAATACCCTGGTTTCTTGAACTTATCTTTACGAACTGATTTATAACCTGCTTTGGGGCGATAATGTTCAACTGCTCCATGTTCATCATATTGCTGCTTTTCGCAATAACAACATTTTTCATATTGAGCTACTTTGAGAATTTTTTTTATTGATGGATGATTATAGATTTTACGACTAATATCAAATTTTGATTTATTAGTATGATAATCCTTAGGAGTGGCCTCGTACAAACTGCAGTTTATAGCATTCTCAATAACACCTTTTTTAGATAAAACAGGAGGAATTAATTTTGGTTTATTGACTGTAATCATATTTTAATGACTTTACCAGATTTCTTAAACTCAGCTATTTTTTCCCTAATTAATTTTTTATCTTCCATTTCTGCCGGAGTTTCACCGGATGGGTATTGAGATAATTCTTCTGTTATATTTTCTAATTCCTTTCGTTCCTTCGGGGTTAAAGACTTTTTAGCAATAAGAATACTTCTCTTCTTCAAAAGTTTATCATATTCAGGTCCTCGGGTAGAATCTAAACCGAAATAATCACTAGTCAATATCTGGTCAACTCTCCATCCATCAACTCCTACAGGTTCATTCATTATTTCAACACTTTTAGTATCATCATTAAATTTTAATACAGCAAAGTTTGCTTTAGTATCTGATTGAACCATCAAAGGACTATGAGCTGTAGCTATAAATTGTATGTTTGGAAAATGCTTGGATAAATTATCAATAATTTCCAATTGCCATTTGGGATGCAGATGTAAATCAATTTCATCAATTAGAACGATTGCTGGTTCTGATAATGGATTGGCACTATTTGGATATTTATTAAATAACCTCCATGATAAATCTACAGACCAAAACACAGTAGTTTTATAACCAAGACTAAAGTCATTTAAAGGGATTTCTTTTCCATGTTTGGTCGTAATTAATACTCCACCTTGTTTTATTCTATTTTTTACTAGTCTTGGTGCATTAACATTAATATCTTTTATATCTTTTACATCAGGAAGTAGTGAAACTAACATTTCTTTCACTTTATTAAAGTAGACATCAAATCTACTTTGTTCGATTTCATTGTCTTTTGCTCCAAAACCAGCATGATGAACTGTTAATAAAATTTCTTCCGCATCATATAATATGGTCTCCTCGTTTAAAAAACCTGGAATCGTATCCTCAAGTTCAGGGGAAGCTATATTTAGTTTACCTAATTTTCTTGAAGCGCTGTAAGCATAAATTAACACTTCCTTATTATTAAAATTACCATCACGTTGTTCTAATCCAAACGAAACATTAACTAATTCTTCGTTTTTATTAATTTCTATGTCAACATTTGTTTTACAAAGATTTGCTTTTCTTGAAATGACTTTGGATTCAAGGACTTTATTTGATTGAAAATTAGCTGTGATATTTGATCCAGATTTGTAGGCTTCATTGTTTTTTTTAACTAATCCGATAAACCTCTCGTTTTCTTCATTAGTGATAAATGGACTAGGAACATATTTAGAAATTTTATTATCGATTTCGAATTTAAACAAAGGAACCATCCAAGCTACACATTGCAGCAAAGTAGATTTTCCAATTCCATTGTCTCCTAAAATTATTGTCCATTGAGGTAATGTTCCATCTTCATTTTCAAAATTTAAATCGACATCACCAAATGTTCGGATGTTCTTTAAACTAAGATTCTTAATATATATTGGTGTTGTTTTCATGATTTTCGATTTAAACAAATATGCTAATAATTAAGTACAAAGGAACTAATAACTTAACTATTATTCGTTATCAAGACTAATTAATTTCCAATTATTTTGATATTGCTGAAAATTTTCTCTTGCAAGTTTATGCATGCTTTTTTAGCAAAGTAAGCAAAGAAGTTTCCGATTGATTTGAGTTGAAAAAGTCAGCTACGTTTTCTGATTTTTTCTAGTTCTACTTTAACACATTACTTTTTTTCCGATAATGTCTATTGATATCGCTCTGTCGCTGTCGGTGTCTGATGGCCATTTTTTCTTCAAAAGGCAATGGTTTTTGTTCTTGTATAAAATT
>Ga0163144_10017907_pt1 | contig 14390 bp, 12 predicted proteins | sample OliLak19BULKMAT1_FD_123175 | JGI IMG/M metagenome (GOLD analysis project Ga0163144, IMG submission 123175) | Freshwater microbial mat bacterial communities from Lake Vanda, McMurdo Dry Valleys, Antarctica - Oligotrophic Lake LV.19.BULKMAT1 | ecosystem: Environmental > Aquatic > Freshwater >... | reverse complement strand
TAGTCCGTGAGCACGCGGTGCGGGCATTCCACGCGCTCGAGGAGTCGGCGGGCCCGACGCTCGATGACGCGTTGCTCGACGACGCAGCGGCGGCATTGCACGCGGCCGGGATCACCATGGTGCACGACTACCAGCGCGAGGCGGAGGACTTCCGCCGCATGCAGGCGCTCGCGCGTCGGCGACGTCTGCGCGTGATGCAGATGATCGGCCCCGAGTCGTGTGACGCGCTGCTGAAGGCTGGCGTCACGAGCGGCACGGGGGATGCGTGGTTCCGCATCGGCTCGCTCAAGCTGTTCGCCGACGGCACGCTCGGTTCACGCACGGCCGCGATGCTCGAGCCCTTCGAGGACGATGGCGGGCTCGGCATGGCGATGTACGAGCCCGTTGCCTTGCGCGAGATCGTCGGCCGCGCGGTGGCGGGCGGCATCAGCGTCACGATCCACGCGATCGGCGACCGGGCCGTGCGCGATGCGCTCGATGCCATCGAGGCCTGCGGGCCTGCGGCCATCGCGGCGCTGCCGCTGCCGCCGCGGATCGAGCATGTCCAGTTGCTGCACCCCGACGACCTGCCGCGCTTCGCGGCGCTCGGCGTGGCGGCGAGCATGCAGCCCCAGCATTGCGTCACGGACGCCGAGGCCGCACGTAGGGCGTGGGGGGCGCGCTGTGAGTCGAGCTATCCATGGCGGTCCTTGCTCGGCAGTGGCGCCCACCTCGCGTTCGGGTCCGACGCCCCGGTCGAGCCGCCTGAGCCCTGGCTCGGGCTGCATGCGGCGGTCACCCGCACTCGTGCCGACAGCTCGCCCGCTGGCGGATTCACGCCTCACGAATGCCTGACGTTGGATGAGGCCCTCTCGGCGTACACGGTTGGAGCCGCGCGGCTCGCGGCGATGGAACGCCGCCAGGGCATGCTGCGAGCGGGTGCGCAGGGGGACGTGGTCGTCTGGGACTGCGACCTGCACGCGATCCCGGCCGCCGATTTGCAGTTCGCGCGTCCGGCCGTCACAGTGCTCGGAGGCGAAATCGTGTATGAAGCGCAGGGCACGGGTCGGTCCATGGGCCCGGGTGCCGGAGGGGGACGCGGAGCATGACTCTCGATTACAGCAACGAGCCGGATGCAGGCCTTGTGACGCACGCGCAGGCGGGCGACACGCGTGCTTTCGATGAGCTTGTGCGCCGCTACCAGGACCGCGCCTATCGACTGTGCTTCAAGATCCTCCGCAACGAGGATGATGCGTCCGAAGCTTTGCAGGACACGTTCCTCTCGGCGTTCAAGGGTCTCCCGCGATTCAAGGCCGAGTCCACATTCAGCACATGGCTCTACCGGATCGCGACCAACGCCAGTCTGATGAAGTACCGCAAGCGCCGTGACGGGCACGTCTCGTATGAGCAGTCGCAGAGTTCGAACGAGGACTCCGAGCCCATGGCCATCGCAGATTGGTCGGCGCAACCGCTCGACGAGTTACTCGATGCGGAGACACGCGAGTTGCTCTCGGCCGAGGTCGACCTGCTGCCCGAGAACGAGCGCACGGTGTTCGTGCTGCGCGACGTCATGGAACAGTCGAACGCCGACGTCGCTGCGGAACTCGGACTGAGTGTGGCGGCGGTCAAGTCACGCCTCCATCGCGCGCGAGTGCACCTGCGCGACCGGATGAACCGCTACTTCCGCGAGAAGGTCGCCAAGCGTGGCGGAACTTCCTGAGTCAGTGACCGCGGAGCCACACGAGGATGACCAACGCCAGGACGGCGCGGTACGCGAAGAAGAAGCCGAACCCGACGCGCTTGAGCATGCCCATCAGCACACGGATGGCCAGGATGCCGAACACGGCAGCGCTCACCACGCCGATCGCCAGAACCTTCATGTCGAGGTCGGCGGGAAGGTCTTTCGCCTTGAGCAGCAGCGCGCCGAAAGTGATGGGCGTCGCGAGCAGGAACGAGAACCGCGCGGCCGACAGCCGCGAGAGTCCCGAGGTCCGTCCCGCGGTCATCGTGATGCCCGAACGCGAGACACCCGGCACCAGCGCGAGACACTGCGCGAAGCCCATCAAGAGCGCCGCCGGAAGGCCCGGATTCGCCGCATCCCGTCCCTTGGGCAGGAAGCGGTCGGCTGCCCAGAGCAGGCCGCCGAACACGAACAGCATGAGCGCCTGCAGCGGCATGGACCGCAGTTTGTCCTCGGCCACGTCGCCGAGCAGTTTCCCCACGATCGCCGCGGGAATGCTGGCGAGCACCAGTTGCAGCCAGACTGCACGCGAGTCGCGTTGCAGCTGCGGGTCACTGGCGAACAGATTGCGGAACAGGCTCAGCCAGTCTTTCCAGAATGCGATGATCAGCGCGATGAGCGTGCCGCCATGCAGCGCGACGTCGAACGCGAGACCGGCATACGGCCAGCCGAGCAGGTGCGGGACCACGAACAGGTGGGCGCTGCTCGAGACGGGCAGCAGTTCGGTGAGGCCCTGGATGGCGCCGAGCACGAACGCTTGGAACGGCGTCAGCAGACCTGCTGCATCAGGAGTGAGTAGGAGCATGGGGCGGCACGCTAGCACGGGTCCCATGGCCCGGCCACTCGCGGACGGCGCTGTTGCGCGAGTGGCGCGTGTCTGAGACTCCGGCGTCCCCGGCGCGAAGTGAGACCAGCGCCGTCGCGCGCAATGCCGGAGCGGTGGGCATCGCCACCATGCTCTCTCGAGTGCTCGGTCTGTTGCGAGACCAGACCATGGCGGTGCTGTTCGGCGCGGGAATGGCCACGGACGCGTTCAACGTGGCGTTCCGCATCCCGAACCTGTTGCGCGATCTGTTCGCCGAGGGCGCGATGTCGAGCGCGTTCGTGCCCACGTTCACGGCGGTGCGAAAGCACGAGGGCGATGAGGCCGCGTGGGCGCTGGGCCGCCAGCTCATGATGACGCTGCTCGCGGTGCTGCTGGCGCTGTGCGTGCTGGGCTGGCTGTTCGCCCCGCAGCTCGTGAACCTCTTCGCGGGCGGCTTCGCGAAAGTGCCCGGCAAGCTCGAACTCACGGTGCAGCTCACGCGCATCATGCTACCGTTCCTGCCGGTCGTGGCGCTCGCTGCCGCAGCCATGGGCATGCTCAATGCGCGCAACGTGTTCTTCATGCCCGCGCTCGCGCCTGCGCTGCTCAACATCGGCATGATCGTGTTCGGGCTCGCGCTGTTGCCTGCGACCCGGGCATTCGGTCAGCCCGCCATCCTCGCGATGGCGGTGGGCGTAGTGCTTGGCGGTCTGCTGCAGTTCGTTTGCCAGCTTCCGGCACTGGCCAAGCTCGGATTCTCGTTCCGGTTCGAATGGCCGCGGGCCGACGCGGGGGTGCGACGCGTGGCCGGGCTGATGCTGCCCGCGACCGTCGGGCTCGCCGCCACGCAGGTTAACATCCTGGTGAGCACGGTGATCGCCGCATCGCTGCAGCAAGGCAGCGTGTCGTGGCTCTACTACGCGTTCCGCCTGATGCAGCTGCCGATCGGCGTCTTCGGCGTGGCCCTCGCCACCGTGAGCTTGCCGGCGCTCTCGCGTGCGGCGGTCGACCGCGACATGCCGGCACTGACGCGCACGCTTTCCGGCGCGGTGCGGCTCGTGTTCCTGCTCACGATCCCTTCGGCATTGTTCCTCGCAGTCACCGCGCGGCCGATCATCGCGCTCCTGTTCGAGCATGGGAGATTCGGGAGCGCCGACACACTGCATACCGCGGACGCGCTCTTGATGTACTGCGTCGGGCTGCCCGCGTTCGCCGCGGTCGGGATCTTCACCCGCACGTTCTACGCGTTGGGGGAGACCCGCGTGCCCGTGCAGGCCAGCTTCGTCTCGGTCGGGCTCAACATCGCGCTCAACCTGTTGTTCGTGGGACCGCTCGCATCGCTCGGGCTCGGGCATGCGGGGCTTGCCCTGGCCACGTCCCTCACGAGCATCGTGAATCTCGCGCAGCTCGCGTTCTACCTGCATCGCCGCGTGGGCGACTTCGAGCAGCGCCGCATTCTGAATACCCTGTTGCGCGTGGGAGTCGCTTCGACAGCGGTGGCAGGTGTGCTCGCTGCGGCACTGACGATGTTGGGGACTCGGATCCCGCACGGCGTGCTCGGCGCCGGTCTCACGGTGGCGGGAGCCGCGCTCGTGGGGCTGTTGCTCGCCGCGATCACGTTCCGCGTGATGCGCGTGGAGGAGATGAGTGTGCTCGATGATCTGGTGAAGGGGCTGCGCCGCCGACTGCAGCGCTGAACCGTCGCGGCCGGCTACGAACTCGGTGGGGCGGGCGGCGTCCGACTCGGCCCCGGCCCTGCCTCAGGACTGAGCCCAAGCGCCAGCCGCAACATGCCGATGCGGCCACCGTGATGAGCGACGCTCTCGGCGACGCCCACCAGTGCGCGATGCAGCTCGGCATCGAATCGAGGCGAGCCCGGCGAGAATCGTTCCGGGTCCTGCCGGATCAACAACTCGCGCAGTCGCGCCTCGGCGTCCTGTGCATCCCGCAGGGTCTGGTACCACGCCGCCTCGCTGGTGTCCGTCACCGTCGCCCACTCGACTGATTCGTCGGACTGCGGCATGGGGCTGAGCACGCGGTGCCGCATGGCGCGGAGCGTCGTCGTCACATACGCGACGGTCTCCCAGATCGAGCGTGCGCCCCCGATCGGATGTGCGGCAGCTTCATGCGGGCGCAAGTCGATGATGAGATCGAGGAACGCCGGCCCATGCCACGGCCCTTCGTGGAATCCTTCGCGCAGCACCCGCGCGAGCAGCGGCGCCGTGCTGTGGTTGTTCATCCGCGAGGGCGCGGCGGATGCGCCGCCCACAGGCCGGGGAACACGACGAATGCGCGCAGACGACCCGAGCGCCAGAACACCGAGGCGATCTCGATGACCAACCAGGTGCCGTAGACCCAGCACATCTCCTCGCGCAGGTTGGGGAAGAAGAACTGCGCCACCCACAGCACAAGGAGTCCGAGCGCCTCGTACGCCTGGAAGTTGAAGTTCGACAGCAGGACCACGCCGAGCGCGCCCTGCAGCACGGTGAGCAGTACCTCGGTGCGATGCTCGGTGATGGGGATCGAAGCGGGATGGCCCACGGAGAACGAGTAGACGATCGGGATCATCGCGGCGAGCACGGTCCACTGATTGATGTTGCTCGAAGCCATGTTCATGAGCGCCATGCCGGCCTTGCCGCGACTGCGCGCCCAGTATGACGTGGTGACGAACTCGGGGAACTCCGAGAGGAACGGCGCCACCCACTGAACGAACACGAACTGCGAGATGCCGAGCATCGTGGCCAGCCCGATCATGCTCTTGAGGAACGGATGCGCCGCGAGGTACAGCAGCACAGCACCCAGCAGGAACAGCGCGATGATGCTGATGGCGCGCCACGGGGCGGGCAGGCCGATCAGGAAGCGCGGCACGGCGCCTGCGTCCCCGGCCTCCTCGTGATCCTTGGGCGGAATGCGATTGAGGATGAACAGATAGCTCGCGTAGATCGCGAGCAGCACGCCGGCGTCGATCAACCCGAGCGAGCCCTTCCAGATGATGAAGGCGAAATACAGCAGGGCCGGCGTCAGGCCCACGACTTCGACCGCGTGTTCCTGATCGAGATCGATGCGGGTGAAGAAGTCCCGTTCGCCGCGACGGCGCCGGGCGATCGCGTAGACCAACCAGATCATCGGCCAGCCGAGCCCGGTCAGCAGTCGGAGCGCGCCGGTGAAGTTCGCAGTCATGAGCGCGATGTCCTGGTTCCACGCGATCACCGCTTCGACTGCGAACTCGGGGAGCACCTGCACCCAGGCGAGCAGCGCTAGCGCCAGACCCTGCGAGATATAGAACTGCGCCGCCTCGGCCGCCCACGCGACGATGAACGAACTCGACAGGATCGTGGGGAAGGTCCAGACCGCGGACATCGCAGTGCGACGGGTCTCTTCGGAACTGAGGTCGGGTCCGAGCATGGGTCTCGTCTGCGGGGGATGGCGGAGGAGCACTTGCCGTGAGAAGAAGACGGCGGATAGTGTGGCAGCCTCATGGCACCGTCAAGACCTCGCCGTCCCGTTGGCCGCGCACTCGAGCGCGGAACTCACGCGCTCTGCCGATTCGCTGCGGCGATGTCGCGCCGAGAAGTCCCCGCCGCCACACGCGCGCTGCGTGAGGCGCGCGCCGCACGCGTGGCAAGGCGCGCCGCCGAGGAATGCGCGCTCATGCTCATGCTGTACGCCGGCTATCCGGGCGCGCTCGAGGGACTCCGCGTGCTGCATCAGGTGTGGCCGGGCCCGACACGGGCTCGCGAAACCGGTGGGCCTTCGCAATGGCGTGCGCGCGGTGAGCGGTTGTGCGCGCGGGTGTATGGACCGGCTTACCCCAGGCTCGTGCCGGCAGTGGAGTCGCTGCACCCGGATCTCGCCACGTGGATGATCGAGCAAGGCTATGGCCGGGTGCTCGCACGTCCCGGGCTCGGCGTGCGCGCGCGCGAGTTGATCACGGTGTCCGCGCTTGCCGCTCTGGGCTGGGAGCGCCAGTTGGTGAGCCACGTGCTCGGTGCACGGCGCGTAGGAGCGAGCGCCGCGGCGATCGGGGAGGCGCTCCGAGTGGGAGCCGCGCAGGCGGATGCGCAAGCGCAAGCCGTCGCGGCGCGGACCTGGGAGCGGGCCGCGAAGTCGGGAGCGCTCGGCTGAGCCGACCCCGCGCCGGTCGGGTCGGGCGTTGAACCCTGCATCCACCCCCAAGTCGCTGCATCCCAATCCGACCGAGCATTGACCCTGTGTCGTTCAACCCCCTAGGATGCGCCGCGCATGCTCCCTTCCTGTCGTGCCTTCCGCGATCCCGCTCGCCTGCCGTCCGGACCCCGGGCGAAGGGCAGCCGATGAGCCTTGGCACATTGGTCCTGCGCGCGCGAGTCACGCCGCGCGCCGAGGCGCCCTACGACCGACTTTTCGACCCGCTCACGGCTGACCTGCTGAGCGGTGGGCCCGTCTCGCTCGAGCGCTTCGCTGGACATTGGACGGATACGGCATCGCTCACCGCTCTGGCGGAACGCAAGCGCAGCCCACTCGATCCTGCGCTCGCGCGGGCGTTGGCCGCCTACCACCAGCGCCTGGGCGCTTCGCCGGCATCGCTCGCCAATCTCGAGCGGCTCGCCCGCGGGGAAGCGGTTGCGAGCGTCGCGGGGCAGCAGCCTTCACCGCTGGGTGGGCCGTTGTTCTCGTTACATAAGACTGCGGGCGCCATCGGGCTCGCGCGTGCCGTGACGCAGCGCACGAGCATCCCGTGTGTCCCATTGTTCTGGATGCATGGCGAAGATTCCGATTTCGCCGAGATCCGCGGTACCACTGTCTCAGACGCCGATCTCGCACTGCACGACTATGCGCTGCCCGATGACGCGCATGCCGACGGCGGACTCGTCGGCGATGTCTCGCTCGAGAGTGTCCACGCGATCACCGAGCAAGCCCTGGCTCACTGGCAGGGGATGCCGGGTCACGCTGATGCGGTGGCACTTTGGGAAGGCGCACGCGCCAATGCGCGTGATCTGGGCGAGGCCGTGAGCGCGCTCCTACTGCGTGTGTTCGCGGAACAGGGACTCGTCGTGGTCGATCCCCGACTACCGGAGTTCCGTGCGGCCGCCCGGCCGATCCTCGATCGATATCTCGCGAACGCCGAAGCGCTCCAGGCCGCCGCCATCCAAGCGGGTACGCGTCTCGAGCAGTTGCTGCATCGCAGGCCTCTCAGTGATGCCTCGCTCGAATCATTCGTGTTCGAGATCACCGAGGGTCGCCGCCACAAGATCGCAGCTTCCGAAGCGCGGGCGCGCGGCGCCGCGGTGACGCTCTCGCCCAGCGTGGCTTTGCGTCCCGCCGTCCAGGACGGCGTGTTCCCCACGGTCGCCATGGCGTGTGGGCCGGGCGAGATCGCGTATCTGGCGCAGCTGCGCGAGGTGTTCGAGGGCGTGGGCGTGGAGCCCGCGATGCCCGCGGCACGCTTCGGTGCCACCTGGCTGCCGGCGCAGGCCATTGAGCTACTCGAGATGTCCGCATGCGATCCATGGGCGCTCGTCGCGACGACCGATGCGGTGATCGCCAGTTATGCCGAGGGTCACGTGCCCCCCGAGGTGGCCGAGACGCTGCGCGCCGCGCAGGAGGCCGCCATGTCGGGGCTCGCGCGCGTGGCGGAGTCCAGTCGTTCGCTCGATGCCAGCCTGCCGCAGATGGTGGAGTCGGCTCGCGCGAAAGTCGACTTCCAGTTCGCACGCTTGCACGAGGGGTTGAACGGCAAGGTGCGCGGCCGGCTGGATCGCGAGCATCCGGGCTGGCGCAGGCTGCGCTATGTGCTCATGCCCGGCGACAAGCTTCAGGAACGCCGGATCGCCTCGCTCGAACCCATCGCACGGCGCGGCATGTCGGTAGTGGCCGATCTGGTCGAACTGGCCACCGAGCATGCGCTCGCAAGCGCCAAGGGCGTGCACGAGCATCATCTGCTGGAGGCGTGATGGACGCACTCTTCTTCGGAGCGCATCCCGACGACGTCGAACTCACGAGCGGAGGGCTTGCCGCGCTGCTCGCGGCGAATGGTCACGCCGTGGCACTGGTCGACCTCACGCGGGGCGAGATGGCCACGCGAGGGGACATCACCGTCCGCGCCGAAGAGGCGGCCGCTGCTGCGACCGCGCTGGGTGCGGCCGCGCGCGTCAATCTCGGCTTGCCCGATGCCGGGCTCGACCGGCATGACCGTGCGCAACTCTCAGCCGTGATCGCGTGTCTGCGCGAACATCGCCCAACGCTCGTTGTGGCGCCCTCGCGACGCGACGCCCACCCGGATCACATCGAGGCCTCCCACCTCGTGACGCGCGCGTGCTATCTGGCGGGGCTTGCCAAGTATCCGGCGCCGGGCGAGCGCTTCCGTCCCGAGCGTTTGCTTTATGCGTTGTATCGCTCCGGCGAGACCCCGCAGTTGGTCGTGGATGTGAGTTCGGTCTGGGAGCGACGCATGGCCGCACTGGCCGCGCACCGCTCGCAACTCGATCCCGCCGCGGGATTGTCCACCTATCTCACTGCACCCGGCTTCATGGAAGAGGTTGAGGCGCGAGGTCGGCACTTCGGCTCGCTCGCCGGAGTCCGCCATGGTGAGGGCTATCGACTGCGCGGTCCCGTGGTGCTGCATGACGCCCGAGTTCTGCTCCATGCGAAGGAGTCCCGATGAGCACTCGTCCGATCCGGCGCAAACGCGCCGCGAAGTCCTCCGTCACGAGCAAGCCAGCAGCCAGTTCGCTGCAGTCCGCGCGCACGCGGCCCCGCAAGCGCAAGATGCGAATCGGTATCAGTTGCTACGCGCACTTCGGCGGCAGCGGCGTGGTGGCCAGTGAACTCGGGCTCGAGCTGGCGCGTCGCGGCTTCGAGGTGCATTTCATCGCGAGTCGTCTGCCGTTCAAACTGCGCAGCTTCGAGTCGAACGTGTTCTTCCATGAGTCGGCGCCCGCGTTCTATCCGGTGTTCGAGGATGCTCCGAGCAATCTCGCGCTCGCGACCAAGATGGTCGAGGTCGCGGAGAATCAGAAACTCGATGTGCTCCATGTCCACTACGCCATGCCTTTCGCGACCAGCGCGTACCTCGCGCGTCAGATCATGCTTCCTCAGCAACTCGGCGTTGTCACCACATTGCATGGCACCGACATCACCGTGGTGGGGGCGGAGCCCGCGTTCTTCCGCGTGACGCAGTTCAGCATCCAATCGAGTGACCGCATCACCTCGGTGAGCCGCTATCTCAAGGAGCGGGCGCAGGAGACCTTCGGCATCACCAAGCCGATCGAGGTGATCTACAACTTCGTCGACCCGGATGTCTTCAGTCCGCACGCCCAGGGCAAGCTGCGGCTCGCCGGGCCGGACACGAAGGTCCTCATGCACGCCTCGAACTTCCGCGCGGTCAAGAACATCCCGGTCATCATCCAGACCTTCGCGGAAGTCCGTAAGCGCTTGCAGGCCAAGCTGGTGATGGTCGGTGACGGCCCCGAGCGGGCTGGCGCCGAGCAGCTCGCCCGAGAGCTCGGTGTGCATCGGGACGTGCTTTTCCTCGGGAATCAGGACTGTATGGAGGAGTTGCTCCCATTGGCCGATATCTTCTTATTGCCGAGCAGTTCCGAGAGCTTCGGCTTGGTGGCCCTCGAGGCCATGAGCGCCGAGGTGCCGGTCGTGGCGTCCAATGTGGGCGGCATCCCGGAAGTGGTCGAGCATGGGTTCACCGGCTTCCTGCATGATCCCGGCAACGTGGCGGGCTACGTGGCCTCGTCGCTCAAGCTGCTCGAGAACGAGCCGCTGCGGCGGACGATGGGTCGGCGCGGCCGACGCGTGGCGCGCGAGCGCTTCAGCGCCGAAGAGATGGTGCAGAGGTATGTGAAGGTCTACGAGTCGCTGCGCTAGCGCGGAGAGGTCCTCGATGCTGGGCAAGACGAGACGATTGGCGGTTCTGGCAGAAGGCAGTTTCAATGCGACCGACGCGAAGACCGCGGTCGGCGTGCTGCGCTATCGTCCCGAGGAAGTCGTCGCCGTCATCGATTCGACGCGCGCTGGCCGTTCCGCGCAATCCTGCGCCGGAGTGGGCGGTGAGATCCCTGTCGTCGCGAACCTGGAAGGTGCTGCAGCGCTCGAGCCCAATGCCTTGCTGCTGGGTACAGCGCCGCAGGGAGGCGCGTTGCCTGCCTCGTGGCGCGCGGTGGTGGCGGAGGCGTTGATGCGGGGCTGGGACGTGCTCTCGGGGCTGCATGAGCTGCTCGCGGACGATGCCGAACTCGCGACGCTCGCGGCGGCCAAGGGCTGCCAGATCCTCGATGTGCGTCGCGCCCCCGAGGGCCGTCCGCTCGCCGCGCGCCGCGCCGCGGATGTGGACGCGCTGGTGGTGCTCACGGTCGGCAGCGATTGCAACACCGGCAAGATGACCACCGCGCTGCAGTTGCGCGACGAGTTGCGCAAGAAGGGTGCGAACGTTGCATTCGTGGCCACCGGTCAGACTGGCATCTTCGTGTCGGATCAAGGCGTTGCGATCGATGCGGTGCCAAGCGACTTCGTCGCCGGCGTTGTCGAACAACTGGTCTGCGACGCGGCGCGCGACGCCGACATCGTTCTGGTCGAGGGGCAGGGGGCGCTGCATCATCCTGCCTACTCCGGTGTCACCATGGCTCTGTTGCATGGCGCCTGCCCGGATTCGCTGGTGCTCTGCCATCAGGTCGGACGCACGCACCTGCGCATCTCCGATGCGGGTCCGGCTCCGCGCATCAAGTCGCTCTCCGAACTCGTGCGCGACTACGAACGTGCCGCCAGTTGGATGCACCCGGCGCGTGTCGTGGGGGTCTCGCTCAATACGATGACGGTGAACGAGGTCGAGGGCCGTCGTGCCATCGAGCACGCCCAACAGCTCACCGGCCTGCCCGTTGTCGATCCCATCCGCTCTTCGGCCGACGCCATCGCCTCAGTGCTCCTGCGACGCTGGGAGGAGAGGAGACGCGATGCAGCTTCGGCTTGAGCCACTCGCGGTGCGGACGCGCTTCGCGTTCCGGATCGCGCATGGCTCGAAGCAGGAGTACCGCAACACGCTCGTGCGGATCGAGCACGAGGGCATCGAAGGATGGGGCGAAGCCTCGCCGGCGCATTACTACGGCGAAACCCCCGAGACCGTCGCACTCGCGCTCACGACCTGGGCGCCGCATCTGGGCGACGACCCTTTCGCGCTCGATGCCATCGGCGCGAGGCTGGACCGAGTGCTGCAGGGGCATGGCGCCGCGCGCGCGGCCATCGAAATGGCACTGCATGACTGGATCGGCAAGAAGCTCGGGGCACCGGTGTGGCGACTGCTCGGGCTCGAGCCGGGCCGGGTGCCGTACTCCGCCGTGACGCTCGGCATGGCGCCACGCGCCGAGATGGAAGAGAAGCTCGCGACCGTGGCGGAGTTCCCCATCCTCAAGGTCAAACTCGGCTCTCCCGGTGACATCGACAATCTGCGCTTCATCCGCTCGCGCTACGCCGGTCGGATCCAGGTCGATGCGAACGCATCATGGACGGCGCACGACGCGTTACGCATGCTTGAGGCGATCGCGCCACTCGCGATCGACTTGGTCGAGCAGCCGGTGGCGCGCGGTGATCTGGACGGACTCTCGTTCGTGCGCGCACGCAGCCCGATCCCGATCTTCGCCGATGAGAGCGCGCACCGCCTGCACGACATCGCGCAACTGGCTGGGCGCGTCGACGGTGTGAACCTGAAGCTCATGAAGACCGGTGGGCTGCGCGAGATGCAGCGCATGATCCATGCGGCCCGCGCACACGGGATGAAGGTCATGCTGGGATGCATGGTGGAGTCGAGCCTCGCCCTGTCCGCTGCCGCGCAGTTGGCGCCGCTGGTCGATGTCCTTGACCTGGATGGCCACTGGTTGTTGGCGGAGGATCCGTTCGTCGGCGCTCCGGGCGAGCGCGGCGAGATCCGACTCAGTGAGTCGCCCGGTCTGGGCGTGCGCTTCGCGAACGGAACTTCCGCGTGAGTCCACGGCTCCGCATCTACGTCACCCTGGTGATGCTCGCGGCCGTCGCGATGCTGGCGACGCACGTGCCGCCGGCGTTCGCGCAGCAATGGTCGCACTACGTGGCGTGGGTGGTGATCTGTCTCGTCTCCGAGACCATGTGGAGTGCGACGCTCTCCGGCCACGCCACCTGGAGCCTGTCGGCGACTGCGGGGCTGTCGGCAGCGGTGCTGTTCGGCCCCGAGGCGGGCATGTGGGTGTCCGCCATCAGCACGCTGATCGCGGACCTGTTCGTGCTGCGCAAGCCCTTGATCCGCGCGTCATTCAACGCCGGGCAGATCACGCTCACGGTCTGGGCGGCCGGCTTCGTGTTCTGGCTGGGCGGCGGACAGGCCGCCATGCCCCGCTCGCTCGGTGCAGCGGCCCTGACGCACGATGTCTCGGCGCTGGTGCTGCCGTTCCCGGCGCTCATGGTGACGTACTGGCTGGCCAACCGTGCGATGGTGTCGCTGGCCGTCGCGTGGTCGAGCGATCGCAGTTGGTGGCGCACCCTGCGCGAGGATTGGTTGTATCTGGCGCGGATCGAACTGGACGCCGCATCGTTCCTGCTGTGCCTGCTCATGGTCATCTCGTACACTGCGGTGGGCTATCCGGGCGTGCTGCTGTTCTACGCGCCGCTGTTCATGTTGTTCCAATCCGATCGGCGCTTCGTGGAACTCAAGAAGGCCGAGGAGCAGAACCTGCGCAACGCGCGATTCGCTGCCAAGGGAGAACTCGCCGCGGGCATCGGGCACGAGCTGAACAACCAGCTCGTGGCCATCAGCGCGCGTGCCCAGATGCTGCTCAAGGATGCCGAGCGCGAGAGATTCGACAACGCACCGCGTCACGCCTCGATCATCCTTGAGCAGAGCAAGCGCATGGGGGTGCTCGCCAAAGGCCTCATGGACTACACCCGCAATCAGGTCAATGTCGAGCCGATGGATCTGAACGCGCTGCTGCAGGCCACGATCGAGTTCGTCAAGAGCGACAAGCGCTTCCATCAGGTCGAGTGGGACATCGATCTGGATCCGGCGCTGCCGCAACTGCGCGCCGATCAGGGCCAGATCCAGGGTGTGTTCATCAATCTGTTCGTCAACGCCGCAGACGCCATGAGCAAGCAGGAGAAGGATCGCACCATCACCGTTCGCACGCGCCTCGACGAGCGAGCCCGCACGGCCGAGGTCGTGGTCGGGGATTCGGGCCCGGGCATCAAGCCGGAGAACCTGCCGAGGATGTTCGAGTTCATGTTCACCACCAAGCCCGATGGCCACGGATTCGGTCTGTCCACTTCGCACCGCACCATCGAGAACCACGGCGGCCGCTTCACTGTCGAGAGTCCTCCCGGCAGTGGCGCGCAGTTCATGGTCTCGTTGCCCTTGCAGGGCCCGGGAGGGTGGCGCTGAGCGATCCCGTCGCGCCGCCCGCGGGCGCGTCCGCCGAGCCGGCGATGGACCCCGCCGCGCTGCCTGCCGTCGCGACAGTTTCGCGGGTGGATTTCGGCTCGATCGTGCTCATGACCGACGCCGGCCAGCGACTCGACGCCACGGTGCCCGCGCGCCTTCGCGGCGCCAAGAAGGCGCTCGGTAACGCCGTCGTCGTGGGCGACCGAGTACACCTCGCGTGGGAATCCGAGCGCATCGTCGTGCAGGCGGTGGAGCCACGGCAGAACGCCTTCTCCCGTCGGGCCGCGGGCGAGCGCGAGGTCGAGCAGGTCGTCGCGGTCAATCTCGATCAAGTGGTGATCGTCGCTTCCATGCGTCAGCCCGACCTGAAGCACGGGTTCGTCGACCGCGTACTGGTGCAGTGTGAGCACGCGGGCATCCCGGCGCGCATCGCATTCAACAAGCTCGATCTGGCCGAGCCGGGTGAGGTCGAGACCGCG
>Ga0163144_10017905_pt1 | contig 14391 bp, 9 predicted proteins | sample OliLak19BULKMAT1_FD_123175 | JGI IMG/M metagenome (GOLD analysis project Ga0163144, IMG submission 123175) | Freshwater microbial mat bacterial communities from Lake Vanda, McMurdo Dry Valleys, Antarctica - Oligotrophic Lake LV.19.BULKMAT1 | ecosystem: Environmental > Aquatic > Freshwater > Lake... | reverse complement strand
GGTGGTCGACCGCAGCGCCTTCGACCGCATCATCGCGGCCGGCGGCTACGTGTCGATGAACGTCGGCGGCGCGCCCGACGGCAACACCCTGCCGATTCCCAAGGCCGTGGCCGATGTGGCGATGGACAACGCCCAGTGCATCGGTTGCGGCGCCTGCGTGGCGGCGTGCAAGAACGCCGCGGCGCATCTCTTCACCTCCGCCAAGATCAGCCACCTGGGCCTGCTGCCGCAGGGCGCGCCCGAACGCCTGCGCCGGGCCGAACGCATGGTGGCGCGCATGGACGAGGAAGGCTTCGGCAGCTGCTCGAACGAAGGCGAATGCGAGGCGGTGTGCCCCAAGGGCATCTCGATCTCGAGCATCGCCCGCATGAACCGCGATTTCATGAAGGCAGCGATCTCCGGCTAGCTGCTCGCGGCCAGCGCGTGACCCGTGTGCCGCCGCCGACACGGCCATCCGCGCGGAGATGGAAAGGGCCGGCATCCCGGGCGCAGCCGTCGCCGTGGTGGTGGGCGACACGGTGGTGTGGTCGCGCGGCTTGGGCGTGGCCAACGTTGAGACGGGCGCGCCGGTCATCGCCGACACGCTCTTCCAGATCGGCTCGGTGACCAAGTCGTTCAGCCTGGCCGGGATTTTCCGATGCGCGCTCTCAACCTGCCAGGGCTCTTTCGTGTGGACCTACCCAGAGGCGACACGGAGACGATTCCTTTCGGGGTTGGACCCGATGGCCGCGCCGACTACCTGCAGATGCACGTGTGGGCCCTGGCCCGCGTGCCCTGAGTTATACTGGTCATCCACATGGTCACATTGCGGCCATGAGCCATGGCCATGCCGAAAACGATGTCCGCCGCTGACTTCAAGGCGAAGTGCCTGGAAGTGCTTGATACGGTCGCGAAGACCAGCGAGTCCGTCGTCGTCACCAAGCGGGGCCGCCCCGTGGCGCGCGTCGTCCCGATGGTGAACAAGCCGCATCGGCTGTTGGGCGCCCTCAAGGGCCGCGTGCGATCCGTCGGAGACATCGTGCAGCCCTTGGGCATTCCCTGGGGCGATGTGTGATCGTCCTCGACACGCATGTGCTGATCTGGCTGCTGGAGGAGTCCCCCAAGCTTGGGCGACGCGCCGCCAAGACCGCCTCGGCCGCCCTGCACGTCGATGCCTTGTCCGTGAGCGCCACCACCTTCTGGGAGGTGGCGCACCTCGTCGCCAAAGGCCGGATCCAGGTCGAGGGCTCGCCCGCGAGCTTTCGTGCCGCAGTGCTCGAACTGGGAATTCGCGAGGTGCCCGTGGACGGTGCCATCGCGATCGACGCGGCGTCACTGGCCAGCGCGCTCTCCGACCCGGCCGATTGCCATATCGTGGCGACCGCCCGAAAGCTCGGTGCTCGTCTCATGACCGCCGATCGCCGTCTTCAGGACGCCGCCGCCATCGACACGATCGACGCAAGCCGCTGACGCGTCCGGCTGTTTCGCCTGGCCATGTGGCTCGAGCGCGACCGGCGCGAGGCCAAAGACCTCGTGCAAGACACGTTCGTGCAGGCCCTGCGCTCATTCCCTCGCTACACCCCCGGCGCCCCGGCAAGGAGCTCGTGGAGACCACGCACGGCATCGCGCGTCACCTCGGCAGATCGATGGCCTTGGTGAAACGGCCAGCGCCGTGGGCCAGCACCGCGAATCCACCGATGAGCACGTAGCGCGCCCCAGCCTCGTTCAGCGCTCGGCAGATCCGGGCGAGGTCTTCGGGTTCTGGCGCGCGAGTGCCTCGCAGGGCCGCAGCCATGCGCGCCAATCGTCCCTGGTCGGCGAGTGCCGATCCATCTTGCTGTCGTGTGCCGACGACCTTCACATTGCTAGTGTAGCGCCGGTCGACCGCGGATATTCTGTGACGCATGTTCGGCCTCCGCTGCGCCGCCGGCGCGTTGTTCGCGCTCGTGTCGGCGACCGGCGTGGCCGGCGCGCAACCCCCCGCGGAAACGGTCGCGGCCGAGCTCACGCGCATCGCGCCCGCGCGAGAGGGATACCGCGTGGGTCCGATTGGACTCACCGGGGCCGGTCGCGGCATCGCGGCGCTCGAGCCGGCCCTGCCCGCGCTGCCCACGCAGCCGCGGATTGTGCTCGTGGCGGGGCTCGACGGCTCGCGCGAGGGCGCGCGCGTGGTACTCGACGTGCTGGCCTGGCGACTTGCCGATGCCACGCTCGTGAGAAATCGCCGGCGCTGGCAAGTGGCCGCGGTGCCGTGCGTGCTGACCGAACGCTGCGACCCCGTCGCGGATACGTCGACCGCTGGTGTCCCCGCCGTGCCGCCGTCCTTCCCAGGTCTCGTGTTCCCGCCAGACACAGGCTACTTCGACGCGCCCGAGTTCCGGGAAGCGCGCTACCTGTGGCGCTGGGCCATCATGCTTGCGCCTGATCTCGTGATCGAGGTGCGGCACGGCACCACGCTGGAGTGGCGCGGCAACGCCTTGGGACGCGCGCGCGTGGCGGGCAGCGGCCTCGCGGCGGAGGACTCGTTCGCTGGTGCGCTCGGCACCGGGGCACCGGGGGGATTGGCGCCGGTCGCGGCCCTGCAAGTGAGCGGTCCGCCGGGGGAGGTGACGCGTGCCGTGCGCGAGTTGCTCGACGAGCGGCCGACGCCGTCGCCCTCGCCGCTGCACCGGGCGCTCACGGCCCGTCAGGTGCGATCGCCGCTCGACATCGCGCGCATGCTGGCGGAACGCTATCCCGCCACGCCCGGCATGAGCTACATCCCGGCGCTGTCGTGGAGCGGCGCGCTCCGCGTGTCGGCGCTCACGGGCGATCCGCATTATCGGGCCCGAGCCGTGGCGCAGATGACGCCCTTTCTCTCGAGCGCCAAGCCGGCCATTGCCGAGCCGTTCCTGCTCACCAGCCTGGCCGGGTATCAGGCCTTCTTCGACCTGGCAGAGGTCGACGGCAACCGTGAGGCCGACGCGCTGGCCCGGCGCGCTGCTGATGCGATTCTCGGCGTAGGGCCTGACGAGATCGTGCGGTTCGCCACGTCGTGGACCGACGACATGTTCATGGCCACCTCGGTGCTCGCGCGCGCTGCCAGGCGCACCGGCGACGCTCGCTACGCCGACGCGGTGGCGCGGCTGCTGACGTCGTACGCCACGCGTCTGCAGCGGCCCGACGGCCTGTTCATGCACGCCGTGAGCGGACCGCATGCGTGGGGCCGTGGCAACGGCTTCGCGGCGTTCGGGCTCATGGAGGCGTTGACCCACCTGCCGGAGTCGTGGCCGGCGCGGCCGCAGGTGCTCGACAGCTACCGCCGGCTGATGAGCGGGCTGCGCCGTCATCAGGCCTGGGACGGCGCCTGGCATCAGGTGCTAGACGAACCCGGCACCTACCGGGAGTTCACGGTCACGGCCATGACGGTGGCCGCGATGGCGCGCGGCTTGCGACTGGGCTGGCTCGATCGCAGCTTCGGCGAGGTGGCGCAGCGCGGCTGGCGCGCCGTGCAGGCGCGCGTGTCCGAGGCGGGCGACCTGGTGGACGTCTGCGCCGGTACCGGGGCCGGTCAGAACGCCACCCGCGAGTACTATCTCAACCGGCCGGCCCTGTTCGGGCCCGACGACCGCGGCGGCGCGATGGCCCTGACCGCCGCCCTCGAGATGCACGCCCTCACCGGCGGCAAGTAGGAGACCTCATGCGACATGTCGCGGTTCTTGCGTTGGTGCTCACGTTGACGGCGTGCAGTGCGCAGGCGCCGTCGCCGAGCGCCGCACCGGCCGCCACGCCGGCCCCGACTCCCGCGCCGGCGTCTGGCGCCGACTACCGGTCGCTGCAGGCCCTGCTCGATGCGCAGATGCCGGCGATTCCCGCCACAGCCGGCATCTGGGTGAAGCACCTCACCACCGGGGAAGAGGCTAACGTCAACGGCGACGACACCTTCAACTCTGCCAGCGTGATCAAGATCCCGGTGGCCGTGCAGGCGCTCGAGATGGTGGATGTCGGCACGCTGACGCTGAGCGACCGCACGACGCTGCGCGCCGACGACATCCGCGGCGGCTCCGGCATCTTCCGCTATCACGACGCCGGCCTGCAGCCGACCCTGCGCGACATCATCCTGCAGATGATCATCACGAGCGACAACACCGCCACCGACCTGATGATCGGCAAGGTGGGCGGCGTGGCCAGCGTGAACGCATGGCTGGCCAAGGCCGGCTACGCCGATCGCATGAAGCTGGTGCAGACGACCGGCGACCTGTTCAAGAAGTACGACGGCCTCACGCCGGCCGACGACCGCAATGCCAGGACCAACAGCGACCACGCGTTCTGGCTGGGCGAACTCACGCCGAGAGCCACGGGTCTGATGCTTGCGGCGATCGAGGCGCGCACGCTGCCGTCGAAGGCCGGCGCCGACGAGCTGATTCGCATGATGCGCGCTCAGCAGTCGGGCGCGCGCCGCCTGCCGCACTTCCTGGTCGGCGTGCCGGTGGCGCACAAGACCGGCGATTTCGGTCCGGTGCTGGCCAATGACGTGGGCATCGTCTACGCGAAGTCCGGGCCCATCGTGGTGAGCTTCTTCCTGAACGCCATCACCGAGCCTTACGGCGACGCCGAAGATCGCATGGGCCGGCTCACGCAGCACATCGTGCAGTACTTCGACAAGTGACGGGACCTGACTTCATGCGTATCGTCCTTCTTGCTCTCGCCTTGGTCGCCACGGCGGCATCCCCGAGCCTGGCGCAGACGCCAGAGCCGTTCTGGCCTGGCGCGCAATACGATACGAAGATTCCGACCCTCGAGCAGGTCGTCGGCCACGCCTCGGGCGACAAGGTCACGACACCCGAGCAGATCGCCACCTACCTGCGCGCGCTGGCGCAGGCCGCGCCCGACCGCACGCGGCTCACCGAGTACGCCAGAACCTGGGAGGGCCGCCCGCTGTGGCTGTTCGTCGTCGGCAGTGCCGAACGCATCGCCAAGCTCGACCACGTGAAGGCCGACATCAAGCGGCTGGCCGACCCGCGCGGCCTCGCGCCTGCCGAAGTGACCCGGCTGGTGGCCTCGGCGCCGGTCGTGGTGTGGCTCGTGCACGGCGTGCACGGCAACGAGATCAGCTCGGGCGACGCGGCGCTGCTCGAGGCGTATCACCTGTTGGCGGCGCGCGGCGACGCCGGCGTGGACGCGGTGCTGCGCGACGCGCTCGTGCTCATCGACCCGATGCAGAATCCCGACGGCCGGGCGCGCTTCATCTTCCAGAACCTGCAGGGCCAGGCGGCCGCGCCCGATCCGGCGCCCTACAACGCCGAGCACGACGAGCCCTGGCCGGGCGGGCGGTCGAATCACTACCTGTTCGACATGAACCGCGACTGGTTTGCGCAGACGCAGCCGGAAACGCGCGGACGGATTCAGATTGCCCTGGACTACTTTCCCCACGTGAACGTCGACCTGCACGAGCAGGGCGGCAACAACAGCTACTACTTCGCGCCGCCGGCCGACCCGTTGAACCCGCACTACACCAAGGCGCAGATTGCCGGCTTCGAGCTGTTCGGCCGGGCGAATGCCGCGCGTTTCGACGAACGCGGCTGGGCCTACTACGTGCGCGAGGTCTACGACGGCTTCTATCCCGGCTACGGCGACAGCTGGCCGATGCTGCACGGCTCGATCGGCATGACCTACGAGCAGCCCTCGGCGCGCGCGCTGTCGTTTGCCCGCACCGACGGCACGGTCATGACGTTCCGCGACGGCGTGCTGCATCACTTCAACGCCGCCATCACCACGGCCATCACCGCCGCCCGCAACCGCGAGCGCCTGGTGCGCGATTTCGTCGACTACCGCCGGAGCGCGGTTGCCGAAGGCGAGCAAGGCGCGGTGCGCGAGTACGTGCTCGTGCCCGGGCACGACCCGTCGCGCGCCGACGCCCTGGCCCGCAACCTGGCCACGCAGGGCATCGAGGTGCGCCGCGCCGAGAGTGCGCTCACAATCGGCACGCGCACCATTCCCGCCGGCGCGTATCTCGTGTCGAACGCGCAGCCGGCCGGGCGCCTGGTCCGCAACCTGCTCGACCTCGACACCAAACAGGATGCTGCGTTCATCGCGCGGCAAGAGGAACGGCGCAAGCGCCGCCAGGCCGATCAGATCTACGACATCACCGGGTGGAGTCTGCCGCTGGTCTACGACGTGGAGGTGGTGACGAGTCCCGCGGCCATCACCGCGCAGGCCTCGCGGGTGCCGGCCGACTACGCAGCGGCATCCCCGGCGCGCGCGCTGGCCGCCGCCAGGGTGGGATATCTCGTGCCCTGGGGCGTGGCCGCGGCCGCGCTCACCGCCGACGCGGTGACGCAGGGCCTGCGTGTGCACAGCGTGGGCGGAACGTTCACGCTCGGCGGACGCAGCTACCCGATCGGCACGGCGCTCGTGCGTACGGCCGGCAATCCCGCCGATCTGGCGGCCCGCCTGTCGGCGCTGGCCGCGACCCATGGCGCCGAGGTGGTGCCGATCGATTCGGCCTACGTCGAGTCGGGCACATCGCTCGGCAGCAACGCCACCGGCTTCGTCAAGGCGCCGCGCGTGCTGCTGGCATGGGACGCGCCCACCTCGACGCTCTCGGCGGGCTGGACGCGCTGGGTGCTCGAACGCCGCTTTGGCCAGGCCGTCACCGCGGTGCGCACGGCTTCGCTCAGCCGCGTCGACTTCTCGCGCTACGACGTGGTGGTGCTGCCGTCGGGCAACTACGCCGGCCAGATTGGCGACGGCGTGCTGACACGCCTGAAGGACTGGATCCGCCTTGGCGGCACGCTCGTCACCCTGGCCGACGCCACTCGCTGGGCCAGCACCGCGGCCGCAGGGCTGCTCGACACCAACGCGCTGCTGAAGGACGGACGCCCAGACGTGCCGGCCACCACCGGTCCGGCCGCGAAAGTCGATGCCAAGACTCCCGATCCCGCCGACCTGGCCTACGACAAGGCGATCCAGCCCGACCGTGAACGTCCCGACGCGCAGCCGGGCGCGCTGCTGCGGGCCACGGTCGACACCGACCACTGGCTCAGTGCGGGCAGCGATGCCGAGACGCAGGTCGTCATCGAAGGCTCGCGGGTGTTCGCGCCGATCAAGCTCAACGCCGGCCGGAACGTCGTGTACTACGCGCCCAAGCCGTCCCTGGTCGCCTCGGGGCTGATCTGGCCTGAAGGGCAGGACTTGCTGGTGCGGAAGGCCTATCTGATGCACCAGCCGATGGGGCAGGGGCACGTCATCGGCTTTGCCGAGGAACCGACCTATCGCGGCTACACCGAAGCCACGATGCTCCTGTTCATGAACGCGGTGCTGTTGGGGCCGGCGTACTGACCGATCGCCGCCCTGCCGCCGGTCCGGCCGTCCCTCGATGCGGTGTAGAGTAAGGCCCGCCGCGCTGTTCTCGCGGCAGGGAGACCGCTCATGAAACTCCGTCTGTCGCTTGCGGCGTGCTCGGTGCTGGCCGGCGCGTCCTTCGTTGCCCTTCATCATGGCCCAATGGCGCCCGTAGCGGTGCAGGCCGCCGGGCAGGCGGCCACGGCGGCCGCCGTCTATTATCCGCCTGCGGGTGCGTGGCAGAAGAAGTCCGCGACCGAACTCGGCATGGACCAGGCGGCGCTCGACGCCGCGGTGCAGTTCGCGCAGACTCGCGAGTCCACGCGGGCGATGGATTTCAGCGATCAGGAGCGCATCTTCGGCACGCTGCTCGGCTCGGTGCCGAACATCCGCGCCAAGACCAATGGCGTGGTGATCTACAAGGGCTACGTCGTGGCCGACTTCGGCGATCCGACCTGGGCCGACCCGACCTACTCGGTGGCCAAGAGCATGCTCTCGACGGTGGCCGCCGTGGCCGTGCGCGACGGCAAGCTGGCGGGGCTCGACGAGCCGGTGGGCCGCACCGTGAAAGACGGCGGCTACGAGACGCCGCGCAATGCGCTCGTGACCTGGAAGATGCACCTGCAGCAGGAAACCGAGTGGGAAGGCGAGATGTTCGGCAAGAAGGACGACTTCGTCGGCACCAAGGCGTTCGGCGAAGGCGAGCGCAAGCCGCGCGAGTTGAAGCGGCCGGGCACCTTCTACGAGTACAACGACGTGCGCATCAACCGCCTGGGCCAGTCACTGCTGCGCACCTTCAAGCAGCCGGTGCCCGACGTGTTCCGGCGCGAGGTGATGGACGTGATCGGTGCCTCGAACACCTGGCGTTGGATCCCGTATCACAACAGCTACGTGGACGTGGACGGCAAGCAGATGGCGTCAGTGAGCGGCGGCACCCGTTGGGGCGGCGGCGTGTGGATCAACGCCGTTGACATGGCCCGCTTCGGCTATCTGTGGCTGCGGGGCGGCAAGTGGGGCGACAAGCAGCTGCTGCCGCCCGCCTACGTGAAGGCGGCCATCGCGCCGAGCGCGCACGGCCCCGACTATGGCTACCTGTGGTGGCTGAACACGCAAGGCAAGAACTATCCGGGGCTGCCGGCCACGGCCTACGGCGCCCGCGGCGCCGGCAGCAACACCATCACGATCCTGCCAGAGCAGGACCTCGTGGTCGTGTGGCGGTGGCACGCGGGCAACGAGGCCGAGTTCGTGAAGCGCGTGGTGGCGGCCATCAAGCCGGCCGGCACGGCGCGGTAGTCATGGCTCGGACAGCCTGAAGGGGAACGGGCGGGAAGGAATCACTCGACGGGGCAGGGGCCCCGCCGGGTGGACTGGCAGGCGGTCGAGGCTAGCGACGAGTCCAAACGATCTTGGTGCTGGGGGCACTCACCAATTCGCGGTGCGATCGGCACGTATGTGAGGGCATGCGCGGCGTCCTTGGATTGGCTGGGTTTGGCGTTCCGTGCACCTCCCCAAGAGCAAACGACGTGCCCTCGCACTTTTGCCCACATTTTCCTCAGAATTCACGCACTCCTGCTGGGCCACGGACGGCCCCCCCCAGAAATTACACGGGCCCGTGGTGTCGAACGTTACATTCGACATCACGGGCCCGGCGTCGAGCGCGCTGACCTCAGGTCAGCGGATCAGCAGGAGAGGCACTTGTGGTTGTTCCTGGCGCCCAGGCTCTCCAGATACGTGATGGCCTCGGGCCAGGGCTGCGTGCGTTGTACCGGGCCGTTGGCCATGTCCACCGTGGTCTGGCCCTCGCGGTTCACCACGAGGGGGTCGGCGCCCTTCGACACCAGATACTTCAGCATCTCCGCGTCGCCGCGTGAGGCCGCGTGGTGCAGGGCGGAGTTGCCCTCATGGTCGCGGGCATTGACATCGGCGCCCGCCTCTTCGACCAGATACTTCACGCCGGCCAGCAGGCCCCCCGGCGCGAAGCGGTGGGAATTGCCGGCAAAGCCCTCGCCGTAGCCCACGCCGGACGAGGCCAGCAGCGCCGGCACGCCAGGGCCCGCCACCGGCACCGGCGGCACGCCCGACACGTCGACGATTTCGCGGCCGACGGCATCGCCGTAGGCGGCGCGCTCGGGCGGCTTCATGGTGGGGATGTTCGGGTCCGCGCCGTAGGACACGAGCATGCGCATGGCATCGACGTCGGCGGCATAGGCCGCGCGCCAGAAGGCGGTCGAGCCGGTTTCCTCGACGCCCGACTGGTCGAAGTTGTAGTTCGAGTACCACACCTTCTTGTTGACGCGCGCGTTGGGGTCGGCGCCCTTGTCGAGCAGCGCCTTCATGAACTCCAGGTAGCTCAGGCGCTGGTTCAGCTGCGCGCGGGGCTGCGGATAGCCGGCCCGCGACGCCCACATCAGGTTGATGGCGGCATAGAGCGGAGCGACGCCGTTCTCGCCGGCCAGGTTGGGATTGGCGCCGCGCTCGAGCAGCGTCTTGGCCAGGTCGAAGTGCCCGTTGATGGTGGCGGTGAGCAGGGCCGACACCTGGTCGCCCTTCTTGGGCTGGTTGATGTCCACGCCCGCGTCGAGCAGCACCAGCGCCAGGTCGGTGTAGCCCTGGCGCGCGGCAAACAGTAGCGGCGTCAGGCCGCCCTGCGTGTGCACCTGTTCGTTGATCAGGTAGCCGCGGTCGAGTCCGGGCTTGCGCGGACGGGCCGCCACCGGCGTGCGCGGCGTGGCCGCGCCGCGAGCGGCGGCGCCGTTCAGCGTCTCGGGTTTGGCGGCCAGATTGCGGCCGTCGGGGTTCTCGCCGTTGGCGCTGAGCGCCATCAGGTCGACCACCTTGGTGGCCGCGTTCTTGTTGGCGCCGGCGGCCAGCAGCACCTTCACGACCTCCACGCGATTCGCCGCCGCCGCGAAGATCAGGGGCGTCTGCTCGCGCTCGCGTTCCTTGGCTTCGAGGTCGGCACCGCCGGCGATGAGCGCCTTCACCGACACCGCGTCGCCCGACGCCGCCGCGAACATCAGGGCAGTGGCACCGGTGCCAGTGCGTGCGTCGACGTCGGCGCCGGCCTTGACCAGCATGCCGACGACGGCGCCGCTGCCGCGTTCCGCTGCCAGGTGCAGTGGTGTCACGGCGCCGAAGCGCGTGGTGGCGCGCACGTTGGCGCCGGCCACGATCAGGGTGCTGGCCAGGTCTTCGTGGCCCTGACGCGCCGCCCAGTGCAGGCCGGTCACGCCGTCGCCTTGCGCCGCGTTCACGTCGGCGCCGCTCTTGAGCAGTGAGCGCACCGCCGCGAGGTCGCCGGTCATGGCCGCGTCGGGCACGGTGTCGACGGCGGCGCCGATGATCGCCACCGAGAAGCAGAGGGCGCCGAGCGCGCCAGCGAAGAGGCCGCCGAGAAATCGTCGTTGCATGTCCGGATTCTCCTACTGAGCCGCGGCCGTGGTGTCCTGCACGGCATTCAGGTCGAGCTTGCCCGAGCTGTCACCGAAGGACGGCACGTCGTCCATCCCAATCTTGTGCAGCGCGTCGAGGAAGGTGTTGGCCATGGGCGTGCCGTCGGCCGCCTTGATGTGCAGGCCGCCCTTGAGCGAGCCGCCGGCGTGGCCGGCAAACAGCAACGGCACGCGGCGGTGGTTGTGCACGTTCGGGTCGCCCATCGGCGAGCCGTAGACGATGAGGGTGTTGTCGAGCACCGTGCCGTCGCCTTCGGGCATCTTCTTCAGGCGCTCGATGAAGTAGGGCAGCAGGCTCACGTGGTAGCGATTGATCTTGGCGAAGTCGCGAATGCGATCCTCGCGCGAGTTGTGGTGCGAGGCGTTGTGGAAGCCGGTGGTGACGCCGGTGGACGGGAACACCCGGCCCGACACGTCGCGCGACATCTTGAAGGCGAACACGCGCGTGATATCGGAGCCGAAGGCCAGGGCTTGCAGGTCGAACATCAGCTTGACGTGCTCTTCGTAGGAGTCGGGCACGCCCACCGGTGCGCCCGGCAGTTCGCGCTGCTCGCCGCTGGTGTTGACCTGCTCGACCTTCTGGATGCGCCGTTCGATCTCGCGGATGTCCGACAGGTAGTCGTCGAGGCGGGCCTTGTCGACGGCGCCGATCTGCGCCTTCAGGCGGCCCACCGAGCCCATCAGCGTATCGAGGATGCTGCGGTCTTCCTGGCGCCGCTGGGCGCGATCTTCAGCGGTGGCGCCCACGCCGAAGAGCTGATCGAACACCGTGCGCGGATCGCGAATCATCGGCAGCGGTTCTTCGGGCTTACTCCAGCTGATCGAGTCGGTGTAGACGCAGGAGTAGCCGTATTCACAGCCGCCTGACTGATCCACCGGCTCGATGCACAGCTGCATCGAGGGAATCGGCGTGTCCTGCCCGAAACGCTGCGCGTAGAGCTGGTCGAGCGACACGCCCGCCCGCACGTCGGAGCCCATGGTCTGCTTGGGGTGGGCCTGTGTGAGGAACACCGCGCTGGCGCGGAAATGGTCGCCGCCGATCTCCGGTGTCGTGAACGCCTCCGCCATGCGCAGGTCGGTGTTGCTCACGATGGTGATGTGCTGGCGCACCGACTCGAGCGGCGAGAGCGCGCTCGGCGACAGGTCGAAGCTCTTGCCCGTGGCTGCCGGCGCCCACATGTTCATCTTGGCGCCGTAGGCGGAGCTGCCGGCCGCGCCGTGCACCATCTCGATGGCGGCGAGCCGCACCTTGCCCTTAGCGGCGGTCTGGGCCGCGGCCGAGCCGGATGGCAGCATGGCCTCGAGCAGCGGCAGGGCCGCCGTGACGCCCATGCCCTTCAGGACGGTGCGGCGGGAAAGCGTGCGCTTCGTGATCAGCATGGCGTCTCCAAGTATCGCGTGCTACTGGCGTGCGTCTGCGTCGGTCGAGGTGGTGGGATTGGGCCGGCTCATCCTGAATGCCTGGCTCCTCACGATGCCCTGCACGAAGGACGAGATTCGGAAGTCGTGTTTCGCGGCGTCGCGGTTGATGGCCCGCACCGTGGGCATGTCGAAGGCCTCCACGTGACGGCCGAGCGCGTAGGTCATGAGGCTCTCGGTGAAGCTCGTGAGCAGCGCGTCCTTGTGTTTCAGCAGGGCGTTGCGCAGGCCGTCGGCGCCGTTCATCTGGGTGCCGTCGTAGAGCTCGCCGGTGGCATCCACCGGCACGCCGTTGTCCTTGATCCGGTACTGGCCGGTGACGTCGTAGTGCTCGAGCGCCAGCCCGAGCGGGTCGATCACGCGGTGGCACGAGGTGCACGACGGGTTGGCGCGGTGTTGTTCCATGCGCTCCCGCACTGACAGCACCTTGCCGCCCTGCGCGGCCGCCGTTTCTTCGAGTGCCGGCACGTTGGGCGGCGGTGGTGGCGGCGGCGATCCGAGCATCACCTGCATGATCCACTTGCCGCGCTGCACCGGCGACGTGCGGTCGGCCACCGAGGTCATCATCAAGATGCTGCCCTGGGTGAGCACGCCGCGGCGCGTGGGCGGCAGGGTCACACGGCGGAACGACGAGCCGGTCACGTTGGGGAAGCCGTAGTGCCGGGCGAGCCGTTCGTTGACGAAGCTGTAGTCGGCGTTGAGCAGATCGAGCACGCTGCGGTCTTCGCGCACGAGGCTGGCGAAGAACAGCTCGGTCTCCTTGCGCATCGCATCGGTGAGCGACTGGTCCCACTGGGGGAAGAGAATGCCGTCGGGCCGCACCTTCTCGACGTCCTGCAGGCGCAGCCACTGCGACCCGAAGCGCGTCGCCAGGGCATCGGCCTTCGGGTCGGCGAGCATGCGTGCGACCTGCTTCTCGAGCATGGCCGTGGTCTTCAGGGTGCCGGCGCTGGCCACCTTGATCAGCTCGGCGTCGGGTCCCGTGCCCCAGAGGAAGAACGACAGCCGTGACGCCAGCTCGATGTCGCCGACGCGATAGGCGGCGTTTGTGGCCGTGGCCGGCGCGTTCTCGACCCGGAACAGGAAGCGCGGGTGCGCCAGGATGCCCTGCACGGCCATGCGGATGCCGCTCTCGAAGTCGCCGGCCTTGCGCCCCTGCTCGTAGAAGGTCATGAGGTCGGCCAGGTCGGCGGCGCTCACGGGTCCGCGGAACGCCTGGGTGGCCAGCCGCTTCACGGTGTCGGTGGCGCACGGCGCTTCTTCGGCGGCCGCCGTGGGACGGCATGCGAACACGCGCTTGCGGCTCGGCGTTTCGGAGACGCCGGTGACCTTCATCGGGCCGGCAATGACCAGATCCTGGATGTGCGGAGCCGAGGTGATGCCGAAGCCGGTGCCGATGCGCATGTCGACCAGCGTGTGGTCGATCGGCATCATCAGATCGTCGACCGGCCCCACGAAGCGGGGCACGAAGGCCGCCGACACGCGCTGCGGCCCGGCCTTGATGTGAATCGCGGGCGTGTCGATGACGAAGCCCTTCTCGCTGGCGTCACTCATGCTGGCCACGACCTCGAGCAGCGCCACCCGGTCGCCGTTCACCGAGATCTCGAGCAGCTCGTTGCTGCCGGCCGTTGCGATGCCCGTGTTGCCGAAGAGCTCGCCGCTGATGGTGCGCTGCAGCATGGCCTTGAACACGTAGTCGCCGTCGGCGGGGAAGTTGTGCGTGACGGCCAGGCCGCCGCGTGAGCCGAACGGCGTGCCGTCCACGTAGCGCATCTGCGATTCGGTCTGCAGCACGCGGTAGGTGGCCGAGGTGGGCGAGGCGTGCTTGTCGCCGAGCGCGAAGCGGCTCACCTGCGAGGCCGCGCGCAGGTAGCCGTCGAGCAGTGCCGGCGAGAACGCCTGTGCCTCGGCGATGTTGTCGAAGCCGTGCGCCTGGGTATCGGCGGGCAGATACGGGGTGATGTCGACATCCAGGTCGAGCAGGTCCTTGACCGCCGCTTCGTACTCGGAGCGGGTCAGGCGCTGGAAGGGACGCCACCCTGGGTTGGGATTGCTGGCGGCGAACTCGTCCATGCGTGACTCGAGCGCGGCGGTCAGCGATTCGATGGCGGCGTCGTCGGGCTTCTTCGCGCCTGGCGGCGGCATCATGCCCGCGCGCAGCTTCCGGATCATCTTCTCGATCACCGCGGGCTGCTCGTGCGCCTTCATGGCGTCGAAG
>Ga0163144_10017904_pt1 | contig 14391 bp, 15 predicted proteins | sample OliLak19BULKMAT1_FD_123175 | JGI IMG/M metagenome (GOLD analysis project Ga0163144, IMG submission 123175) | Freshwater microbial mat bacterial communities from Lake Vanda, McMurdo Dry Valleys, Antarctica - Oligotrophic Lake LV.19.BULKMAT1 | ecosystem: Environmental > Aquatic > Freshwater >... | reverse complement strand
GTCGTCATGCCCTTCGCGTACAAGCTGATGACCGCGTCGTCGAACCCCGCCAACCGATGCGAATGCTTCGGGACCACCGGCTCGAACGACCCAGCCCGACCCCGCGGCACCTTGATGCGGATATCACCAACCTCAGTTTGCAACGTCTTCGCCGAATGCCCGTTCCGCATATTCGACCCCGCTGGGACACCACCCGGGAGATGTCCCAGATGCTCGGTCAGCTCCGCTTCCAGGGCGCTTTCCAACACCTGCCGGGTCAGGCCGGTCAGCAACCCACCCGGCCCAGGGCCACGGCAAAGTCCCGTTTCAGGAGGTCAGGACCAGGTAGATGGGTCTGCTGGCGTTCGCGACGTGATGTCGTAGGGCGGCTGCGATGCAGGTGTGGCCCGCCAGGCGGAGCAGGCTGATCGCGGTGTTGCGCAGGGTGGCCATGACCTGGGGGCCGTTGCCGGTGCGCACGGTGGAGCGGTCCTCGTCGTAGACGACGTCGCGGACCCGGTGGCTGCGGTTCTCGATGCCCCAGTGCATCTGGACCCAGGCTGCCAGGGTGGTGGGTGGTGCGGCGCGGTGGTCGGCTGAGGTGATGATGTAGATGACCTCGACGCTCTTCTTCCTGTTGCGGGTGCTGGTGCGGCGGATCTGGGCGACCTGGGGGGCGCCGTCGAAGGTGATCCAGTCGGGGGCGGTGGTGACCGTGATGGTGCGTCGGACTCGCCCATGGCGGGCATCGGCTGCGGTGGTGGCGGGGATGTCGTTCCAGGGCAGCGCCTTGCAGGCAGCGTAGAGCTTGGGCTGGTTGCGTTTGACGGTGAACACGTAGTTGCCGCCGGCCGTGGTGATTGCTTGGGCGGTGTCGGCCTGGGTGTGCATCGCGTCCACGGTGATGACGACTCCGCCGTTGGCGGACAGGTCGAACGCGGCCAGAAGCGTTCGTACGGTGGGGATCTCGTTGCTTTTGGCGGCGGTGGCCAGCTGTCCCAGGGTGGTACCCGTGGCGTGGTCCACCGCCGAGACCAGGTGCGGTGCACTGTTCGGGTCGCTGCCGGCGGTGCGCGCACCGCGGACGGTCTTGCCGTCGACTGCGATGACGCGCCGCGTCCCCGCGGTCCCACTCACGGTGGTGGTCCGGGTCCACGTGAACGCGGCGACCAGGGCGTCGAGCGCGGACGCGTCCAGGGCGGTGAACACCCACCGAAACGTCGAGGTCTCGGGGGCCAGCGCCCGCACCAACCCCAGCTCGGTGAGCAGGTCAGGGGTCAGCTCACTGGCCCACTGTCCGATCGCGGCGAACGAGCGAGCACCGGCCAGCACCGCGCACAACGCGACCGCGACCAGGCCGCTCACGCTGTGGCGACGACCCCGGCGGGCACGCGGGTCCTTCAGGGCCACCAGAGCGGGCAGCAACGCCGCGGTCCGTGCCAGCTGGGCGGACGGTGTGGGAGAAGATGACATCGGCGGGTGCGGCCCTCGGTGAGATGGCGAGTGTGAGAACCACCATCAAAACCGGGCAAGCCGCACCCGTCCCGGCCGCCACGCCGGTCACGACACAGCAAACTTGCTGCTCAGGTCATGGTTACAGGACTTTGCCGTCGCCCTGCCACCCGGCCCTGTCGGCGAGACCCCCTGGGTCTTCGCCGCAGCCAACAGCTGCTCAGCGACACCGTCCGGAATGACGACATCACCCGCCGAATGGTCCGCCGCCATCGTCACTGTCTGTGTGCTCATACGTGATCATCTCCAACCCAGGGCCCGAGGCCGTGGAGGTCACGCCGACCTCACCCACAAAGTTTCTGACACACCCTCTTGACCCTCCGCCCGGGGGGGGGTAACGTCCTTTTTACCCCCTTGCAGGGGACGGGCGAAAGGCGAAGAGTCGCCGCTTGGCGCATGGCACTATCAACTAGAGAGCACTGAACATGAAGAAACTTAGAAGAATCCCGGCTCTGGGCGCCGCCGTAGCGATCGGCGGTCTGATTCTCGTCACATCTCCCGCACCCTCAGCATCCGCGCTGGGCTATAATGCGTGGCTGTGCGGTCAAGACAATCAATGGGCGGGTCAGAGCACCTCTCGGTTGGCCTCTACTAAGAATTTAGGTACCTGCGGCAACGCCTCGGCGCGATACTACTACCAAGCCTACCCAGGATCTCCCACATATTACTCGTCGTGGGCAATAGCGTCGGGCACGGCGACCAAGAGCGCACCTAGCAGTACGACCGTCCAGGGTGGAAACCACAAGGTGCAAAGCTGCGGTTTGCTAGACACTTGCGGTCCCCGGAGCACGTGATCACCCCCATCCGGTGGCTGACGCTGATGGGGCTGTCGTGTCTACTGACCGCGTGTAGCGCCGCAGGAGGAGACAGTAGTGACACAGCAGTCGAATCTTTCGGTGTCGCCGTCGAAATTTCACTGGAACAAGGGGCGGCTTTAGCCGACCAGCAAGTGACCAAGGAAGAATATGATGCGGCATTCCGTCGCTATCAGTCGTGCATGCAAAATCTAGGGTACGAGCTGATCGATGTCAGGCTCTCATACGGTGTGTGGAACTACAGCACCGACCAGGCGATGGAAGATGACCCGGAGGCTCAACGCTGTCTCACCGAGGAGTTCGGGCAGGTTGACGGCGTCTGGCAGGTCGCCAACCAAGATACCTCTGAGACGGCCGCCTTCGTAAGGAACTGCTTGGAAGCCAACGGCCTCAGGGTCCCAGACACCTTGGTTGAGCGCCAAGGTGTTCTGGACGAAGCAGGAATCGACGTTTCCAACTGTCCAGATATGGCCCAATGAGTCGGAGGACCGTTCGAACAGGTATCACCACGGGGTCGATTGGCCCCAGGTTGCTGCAGTGGGTGATCATTCTTGTGCTGTGGCTCGCTCCCGCTGTCGTGTTGGCCGCGACGATCAGCGTGCCTTCATCATTGGAGCGGAGGGCCGCAACTCCAGACAGCTTGCCCGAGGCGGCACGCGTCGGTCAGCGAACGATGGACTATCGTACATCAATCAGCTTGATAGTCTATAGCAGCGCGCCTGTGGCAGCCGTTGTCAACACAGACGGCATCGTCACCGCTGTCGCCTCAGACAAGGTGGGCACGACGCCGGTATCGGGGGATCTTCTAATCCGGGTGGATGGACAGGCGGTCGTGGCTAATGTAGGTGGTGTCCCCTTCTATCGTGAACTCCATGTGGGCGACACCGGTGATGACGTGGCGCAGCTCAATCGCCTCCTTGAGTCGCTTGGCCTCGACAATGGAGCGGACGATCGAACCTTCGACACCGAAACACGACGTGGTGTTCAAACGCTCCGGACATCTCTCGGGGACCGACGCCCGGACGGTGCCTGGAGGTTCCAGTCGACGATATTTATCCCGGAGGGATTGGGTCAGATTTCACAGATCGACCTGATGCCCGGACAGAGGGTTTCGGTGGGCTCGGTGGTTCTCATGGGGTCACCGGTCGTCACTGGTGTCACGTAACTGCCCAGACGCCAGATCTGGATCTCACTCCTTTGGCGGATCAGCCCGTCCGGGTCTCCGCAGGATCGGACTCCGTGCTCCTGAGTTCCCTCGTTCCCTCCCCCGACGAGTTCGCGGCCCTCGGCGGATTGGTGGATCGACTTCAGCCCGGAACGCCTCAAGAGAAGGTAGCCGGCGCTCCATCATCCAGTGGCACGTCGGTAACGTACTCAGGGCTGACCGTCGAGCTTGCAGTTCCGGTCACGGTTGCCGCGGTGCCGTCGTCAGCGGTGTTCTCCGCGGCTGACGGCACGTCTTGCGTTTTCCTCACTACTGGAGGGGACTCCACACCTCAACCGTCAAGATTGCCCAGGGGGCTGCCACCGTCGACGGAAATAGGCATCGCCTATCTGCCGGCGGCGCTTGTAGGAAAATGGGTCATAGTTGACCCCCTTCGATTGGGTCCGGACGTGAGAGTTACATGCAAGTAGAGGCCAAGGGTGTCGGGAAAACGTTTGATAATCATACAGTCCTCGCTGACTTCTCTGCGGTGTTCCCGAAGGGTCGCGTGGTCGCCCTGACTGGGCCTTCGGGATCTGGGAAAACAACACTACTCTCGCTGATCGCAGGACTCACGAAACCAGATTCCGGCACCATCGTGATTCGCGAGTTGGACGGCCGGACCAGCTTGCCGTCCCAGCGGCGGGTCGCCTGGGTTCCGCAAGGAAGCAACTGTCTGCCGTCACGCACTGCCATCGACAACGTGCTGATCGGTGCGTTGGCTCGCGGCATCCCCTTCTCCGAAGCCGCAGAAGCGAGTCTGTCGGCACTGCGCCAAGTCGGTCTCGAGCAGGTTCGGGACCAACGGGCGGGCTCCCTGTCTGGAGGAGAACTGCAGCGCGTTTGTCTGGCTCGGGCGATAGCGGCCGGCCGTGACATTATTCTGGCAGACGAGCCCTCGTCGAATCTGGACTTGAGGAACACGCAAATTCTGGGACGAGTGGTGGCGGACCTGACCGTGGCTGCGTTCGTGATTATCGCGACGCACGATCCGCTTTTGATCGAGGCCGCAGACGTCGTCATCGACGTGCGCTCGGCCATCGAGTCCAACGGTGAATAAGGGGTGGTCGTGGGGGTCGTCCTTACGGGAATCGATTCTCAACATACTCCACGGACGCGGGTTCGTCGAACTAGTCGGCGCTGTCATCGTGGGTTCAACTCTGGCGGCTCTCTACACAGTTCAGTGGGTGACTCTCGATAGCGCCCTCGAAGCTGAGCGCTCTGTGGGTCGTGATCTTGTCACCTTCGGTCCGCTACGGCAATCGGACTCTGACTTTCGGATTACGGTGGCATCGTGTTCCAATCTGGCGAAAGATCTCTCGGTCGCGCAGGCGGGGGTCATAGTGCCTCAAGGATTCGTCGACATCGCACAGTTGGGGCCAAAAGTGCCTCTTGTGGGGGTGAGTGCTGGGTTGCTTCCGCCGATGAACGGGAGAGACGCGTATCTTGGGTCGGCGCTAGGGGCGGATCTTGTCGGTGCGGAGCAGGGACAGACCTTCGCGATCGACGTGGACGGTCATGAAGTCCTACAGACCGCGATCTTGGAACGCTTCCCGGACGGCATTCCAGTAAATTCGGCGCTGGTAGCTCCCCTGGATCCCGTCGTGGTGTCTTCGCCGTCTTGCGTTGCACAGTTGGTCCCATTCACTGATGCCCCGTCTGCTGTGCCCCGGTTGGCAGCATCGCTGACTATCTCAGGGGGGCAGATGGTGGCGACGGTGGGAGCGCCATCGACCTTCGACGTGGTGGATGCGTTCTTGGGCAGGCTTGAACGATATCTCGGCCCAGTTGTGGGCGTAGCAATGGGTCTCGCGTCGGCGATGTACCTTAGAGCACGCGGCAGTGAAATCGCAGCCTACCGCCTCTCCGGTACTAGTGGCTGGGACTACTTGAGAATCGCGTTGCTCGGACAGATAGTCCTCGCAGGGGTGACGCTCTTCAGTGGATCCGCAGCGATGCTTTTGCTAGGGCTTTTACTAGAGCAAAACGCGGGGCGGTTGGCCGCGGAGTCGGGTTGGCTATGGTTCGGCAGTGCCGCGCGTATCCTTGTATTTGGATATGCCATTCATTTGTTTGTGCACGGGAATCCCATGAGTTTGGCGAAAGAGCGGTAGCTCGCGGTCCGTCAGGGACGAGCAGGGGATTCTGGGGGGAGCCACTTCGGAAGACCGGTGCAGCACCGTCACCATGTCGGCGACCCGGTTGGCGGCGTAACTGGTGATGCCTCTGGGGCTGTCCGCCCTGGCTTGGGCCCATTCGCCGACGTGCTGGCCAGCGTCAGGCACGTCGAGGTTTTCCGGCTGGGCAGTGGCAGATGAACGAGATCAACGCGTTGATCTGGCCGTCGGCCGGCGGTATCGGAGTGATGGACCCCGACGCCTGGGCGCAGACCGTGGAGGTCGCCACGACCCAGATCCCCGAGCTGCAGGGGGTCGATGTTCCCGACTCGACCTACACGAACGACTATGCCGGGGTCGCGGTCGCGGACCTGGAGGCGGAGGGTCTCGACGTGATCGGTGACGGCTTCGAGAAGGCGGAGATCACCCTCAACGAGGGCGGCGAATAGGCCCTTCGGCCGTCCTTTCCGCTCGGCGTCAGCGCACCGTGGGGGCCTGGCGGGCGATTGGTCCCGTTCACCAGGCCGGCGTCGTATCGTGTCGGGCATGCCGCTCCGGGGGATCGCCGTGTGTTCCGTCGCCCTGCTTGCCGTGATCCTGGCAGTCGGTGCCTGCGGGCGCGGCGGCGCTGAGGCCTCCGCACCGCTCAGCGCCGAGCCGGCCTCGGTCGCGACCAGCTCGTCGCCCAGTCGATCAGCACTGGCATCGGCTCCGCAGGCCAGCGCAGCGGCGCCTGGCGCCACGGCCGAGGCGGGCCCGCAGCCCGTGGCGCCGGTAGCGGCCCCGCCGGTCAGGGTCAGTTCGGCGTTCGAGCTGAGCCTGCCGTCGCTGGACATCGACGCCCCGGTCATCGAGGCCGGGGTGACGGCGTCCCGCGTGCTGCAGATTCCCGAGGATCCCGCGGTGCTGGGCCGGTGGTCCGACGGCGCCCGCCCGGGTGACGGCACCGGGACGATCGTGCTCGCGGGACACGTGGACTACAACGGTCGGCCGGGGGCACTGAAGACGCTGCTCTCGCTCGCGGTGGGTGACGAGGCCATCCTCGCGTCATCCGACGGCGAGGCCCGGTACGTCACGGAACGGGTCGACACCTATGCCAAGCAGGTTCTGCCGTACGAGCAGATCTTCTTGTACGACGTGCCGGAACGGCTGGTCCTCATCACGTGCGGCGGCCGGTTCGACCGGGCTTCCGGGCACTACGAGTCCAATGTCGTGGCGTACCTGCGCCGGGTCTAGGAGGATCCGGTGATGACGCCGTCCCGATCACTGCCGGTCTTCGTGGGCGTCCTGCTGCTGCTGGTCGGCACCAGTTGCTCCTCGGATGTCGAGCCGGCCGCACCCGCGTCATCGGCGCCCGCCTCGTCGAACCATCGGGATGCCGCAGCGATCTCACCGAGCGCGGCCGACACAGCATCTTCGGCCGGTACCGTCGTGGCGTCAGCAGAGTCCACGACCGGATCTGCGCTGGAGTCCTTGGCCGCCGTCCGCGGCACCGCCGTGGTCAGGGTCGTCTACAACTCGACCGATGCTGGCGGCAGCGCTCGACTCATCTGGTCGCAGGACCCGCCGAAGCTGCGTGTCGAGGACCGCAGCGGCCTGACGATCTCCGACGGCACGAATGCGGTGACATGCCCAGGTCCCGACCGCAGCCCGTGCACCCAGATCCCGGCCGAGGGCGCCGAACGTGCCGCCACGTCGGGCTTGGGCCTGATCGGACTCGGGGTGGGGCTGCTTGATTCTCTCGGCAGCCTGCCCGACGGATTCGTCACCGAGTCCGGCAACGAGCAGATCGCCGGCCGTGAGGCGCAATGCCGCACCCTGGACCCGATGGCGCTGGGCGCCCTGGCCGGCGACGCTGCAGCGGCTGAGGCAGACCCGGTCGAGTTCTGCACCGACACCCGGAGCGGCTGGTTGCTGTCCGCAACCGGTGCCGGCCTGACCCTGGTCGCGACCGAGGTCGGTGAGCCGACCCCCGGGGACTTCGTGCTGCCCTGACCGCGAGGTTCCGGCGACGCTGAAGCCAACGGCGCTGCTATCCGACGCGCAGGTCGATACCCAGCAGCAACAGCGGCCACAGCAGGATCGCCAGCAGCGCGGACGCGACATCGATGAGCAACGATGTCGTGATGTATCCCCGGATCACGGCGAAGAACACCCCGATGATGATCCACAGGAGCAGCCCGATGCTGATCCCGCGGCGGCGTCTGGTCATGACTGCTCCCTGCTATCTGTGAAGTGGGCGATCGGAGCCTTCCGCTACCACGGCTGTTGCGCATCTCGAAACCGCGATAAGGCCGCATATCGCCCGGCACTGCTGCCTCTTTGGTCCAGCCGCTCACTCCAGCTGCAGGCGTTGGCACGGTTAGCAGAACGTCGAGAGCCCCACGTACCGGAACTGCGGCCACTGCGTCCGCCGCGCCGCTACCCCCTCGTGCCACCCACTGCTCGGCCACCCGCGCGCCGATGGCATAGAGCACCAGCAGCAGACCCACCGCGTCGTAGCACTGCCCGCCGAGCAGCAGCAGCGCCGACGCGACGAGGTAGGCCAGCGCGATCGCCCGGATCGGCCGCCACGCCGACCGCCCCGCCCGCCAGCAACCACCACGTCGGCTGCGCCCGCAGCTGGGCGCGGATGACGCACAGCCCCGTCAGCACTCACAGCGGCCAGTCCAGTGACGCCGTCAGCAGCAGATGCCCACTGATCAGCAGGTGGCCGAGGCGGCGCCCAAAGCCGCGATGAGTTGCGCTGTCCTGCCACCGCCGACCTCACGGGCGACGAGCGCGAGCAGCACCGCGAGCACGCCGGCCAGCAGCGCCGCCGGCATCCGCAGTGCCCGAACGGCGTCACCGAACAGCTCGATCGCGGCACGGGCGATGAGCGGGGTCAGCGGCGGCTGGTCGACACAGCCCCACGCCGGGGCCTCGGCCAGCAGCCGGAAGTACAACTCGTCGCGGTGGTAGCCGTAGTGTGCCGAGACGGCAAGCAGGACGGCGGTGACGGTGGCGGCGAGCAGCAGGGTCGATCGCCAGGCGACGCCCGGCAGATGTGTCCGAGCACGCGTCGTCACGGCCGAGCAGGTCATGATGAGTGAATGCCCCGGCAGCCCGTCGCTAGTCATGGCACATCTAGCGTTGCTCGGGTGAGCGCACCGTCCCTGGCCCGTGCCGCGGCCACTTACCGCGCCGAGCTGCAGGCAGCCGCCGTGATCGATTTCGACATCAGCGGCCTAGGCGCCGTCGGGCTGCCGGTGTGGGCGACCTGGTGGGCCGACCCCAAGGCCGGCGGCTGGCGTGGTGGCGGGATCGGCTACGGGGCTTCGAGCGACCAGGCGGTCGTCGGTGCCCTCGGCGAGACCGTCGAACGTGCGATAGGAGTGCGGGGATTACGTGCCATGTCCAAGGAGCTGCAGCACGGCAGTGAACGCGATCTGGTCGCGAGCCTCGGGCGCGGACACGTCGTCGATCCGCGCAGTCTGGGGTTGCCGGCAGGCACTGACTACGACGACCGCCGTCCGCTGCAATGGGTGCCCACGCTGCGGCTGGGTGACGACGCGACCGTGTGGGTACCGGTGGAGTTCGTGGCCAGCGGGGTCAGTGACGTCCCCCCGCCCGTGGGTGGGCAGTGGCTGATCCACCCGGTCACCAACGGCCTGGGGGCGGGGCTGTCCCGTGACCAGGCCGTCGCTCACGCCATCGGTGAGATTCTGCAGCGCGACGGTAACGGGGTCTGCTTTCGTGCGCTGGACCGCGGCGTGGTCCTCGACATCACACGCTGCCGCGACGCTGTCACCGTGGCGGCGTTGCGGGCCTTGCGCGCGGCCGGGGTGCGGGCCACGGTGAAACTCGCCTCGACCGAGCAAGGGGTGATCAACGTCTACGTGGTCGGGGAGGCACCAGGCGACGATGTGATCATCGCGACAGCGTGCGGGGAAGCCGCGCACCCGGACGCCGACACCGCGATCCGCAAGGCCGTGCTGGAATTCGCCGCGGCCCGGGTGCGCAAGGCATTCATGCACGGTCCGCTGTCGATCGTCCGGGACATCGCGCCCGCGAACTACTTTGAGGCGGTCCTGACGGGGATCGACCCGGCCGCCGAGGAACCTCGCGTGCTGGCAGCCATGCTCCGGTGGGTGGACATGCCCGAGGAACGGTGGCGTCCACTGGTGGCGGCGACGGTGTTCGCCCGCAGCACCACCGTCGACTACGACGAGCTGCCGAAGCCTGGTCCGGGCGCCATCGCCGATCCGCTGCAGGCGATGCGCCACAGTCTGGCCGCCGAGGGCTTCGACGTCCTGGTCGCCGACTTTGTGGGCGTGGCCGGCGCTCACGTCGTGAAGGTGATCATCCCCGGCATGGAGGTCGAGACGGTCGCCTACGGTCGCCTGGGTGAGCGCAACGCCAGGCGGCTGCTCGACATGGGTCGTGACGACCTGATCCGGATCGGTGAAGGGCCGCCGGGATGGTCGTCAGTGGCACTGACCGAGCAGGCGACGCAGCGACTCGGCGGCCCGGCATGGCTGGACCGCCGCAGATTGAGCGAGGTGTGCGGTGATCTGCTGCCGCTGTACCGCGAGCCGGGCCGGCATGCGTTGCAGCTGGCGCTGCAACGCCGGGGTTGACCGCACAGCGCCGATGCGCGGCGGGCCTAAAGACACACCGAACAGCCGACCGAACGCGGTGGGTCGCCGGCACGTCCTGCGTGTTGACGGCACGATGTGACCCTGTCCCGGTTCGCGAGCGTCTGGTGGAGCCATGCAATCACAACAACAGGTCGGCATCCGAGGGGTGCTGCGGGTGCCGGCAAGCGGTACCGACATCACCACGGTCGACACCTGCGCCACGCCGGGCTTCGAGGGCGACAAGCACGATGGTGAGCGCGCGCTCGTCGGGCTGGCGGCCGAGGTGTCCGGACTGCAGGAACGGCTCTTCGCCCAATCGCGGGCGGGAGGTCCGGCGCGCGCGGTGCTGCTCATCGTGCAGGGCATGGACACCTCGGGCAAGGGCGGGATCATGCGACACGTCGTCGGCATGGTGGACCCGCAGGGCGTGTCGATCCGAGCGTTCAAGGCGCCGACCGAGGAGGAGCTGGAACACGACTTCCTCTGGCGGATCCGCCGAGCGGTTCCCGCGCCCGGGCTGATCGGGGTCTTCGACCGCTCGCACTACGAGGATGTCCTCATCGCCCGGGTGGAGAACCTGGTGCCGCCACAGGAGTGGCAGGGTCGATACGAGCTCATCAACGCCTTCGAGGCCGAGGTGGTCGCGTCCGGCACGGCGGTCGTCAAGGTGATGCTGCACATCTCACGCGAGGAGCAGGGTGCGCGGTTGGCCGAGCGACTCCAGCGATCGGACAAGCACTGGAAGTACAACCCCTACGACGTGGACTCGCGGCGGCGGTGGCCGGACTATATGACGGCGTATTCGACGGCGCTGACCCGCTGCTCCACGGACGTCGCCCCGTGGCACGTGGTCCCCGCCGACCGCAAGTGGTACGCCCGGTGGGCGGTGGCCTCGCTGCTGGTCGAGGCGCTGCGGGAGATCGATCCGCAGTGGCCGGTCGCCGATTTCGACGTCGAGGCCGAGAAGGCCCGGCTGGCGGCGTCCTGACCGCCGGCCGCGGCTTACCCTTGACCGGTGCCAAGCTATGACTTCCGCTGCCGTGCCTGTAGCACCACTTTCGAGGCATCACGCCCGATGGCGCGCTCCAGCGAGCCGGCGGCATGTCCGGCAGGTCACGAGGACACCGTCAAGCTCATGACCATCGGTGCCGTCGTCTCCGCAGGCTCTGCCTCGTCCAGAGGTCCGGCGAGTGGTGCGTCCGGGGGCCCGGCCGGTGGCGGCGGGTGCTGCGGTGGCAGCTGCTGCGGCTGAACGTGGTGACGATCTGGTGACACCCCTGCCGCCGGAGCAGACCAGTCGCGCCGCTCGCCGCATCATGGGCTGAACGGTCCCCGTCTTGGGGCGGGCATCCCCGAGGGGAGCGCGACTATGACTGGTACGCCGCGGGCGTCCCGTGCTGCCCATCGGTTGAGCGCCCACCCGGCGGCTCGCGTCACCAATCTGGCCTTGCTGGTTGCGCTATTGGTCGTCTTCGCCACCGGTGTGGGTGCGGTCACCGCCGGTGAGTCCGACGACCGGTGGGTGGTGATCGGGCACGGCGTCGCCGGGCTCACGGTGGTGGCGCTGATCCCGTGGAAGGCCAGGGTGGCGACTCGTGGCCTGGCCAAGCGGCGCCGCGACCGGTGGGTGTCGCTGCTGTTGGCGGCGCTCGTGCTGGTGACCCTTGGGCTGGGGTTGCTCCACACGAGCGGCCTGATCTCAGGGATAGCCGTGCCGTGGATCGGTGAGAACGAGGTGCTCTGGTGGCACGTCGCCGCCGCGCTGGTTGCGGTTCCGCCGATCCTCTGGCATCTGGTAGCACGCCGTACAGTGCCGCGACGGACGGACCTGCGCCGCAGGAACCTGCTGCGCCTGGGCGGGGCCGCAGCCGTCGGCGCCGGGGTGTGGGCCGCCGTCGAGGGGGCGCTGGCCGTGACCCGGTGGCCGGGAGCCGACCGCCGGTTCACCGGGTCCTTCGAGGTGGCGTCCTTCGACGCGGCGGCGATGCCACGGGTGATCTGGCTCGACGACTCCCGCCCGGCCATCGACCCGGCGCTCTGGCGGCTCAGCGTGACTGACGCGCGCGGGTCGTACGACGTCACGCTCGCCGACCTGTGGGCCAGGCCGGTGACCCGGGTGCGCGAGGCGCTGGACTGCACGGGCGGTTGGTACTCGTGGCACGACTGGGAGGGCGTGCCATTGCGCCAGCTGATCCGTGACCCCGACCGCGGCCGCAGCGTGACGGTGACCTCCACGACGGGCTACTGGATCAGGTTCGCCGTCGAGGACATCGACGACCTGTTGCTGGCCTACGGGTACGACGGCGAGCCGCTACGAGGCGGGCACGGCGCCCCCGCCCGACTGGTCGCCGTGGGTTCCCGTGGCTACCGCTGGGTCAAGTGGGTGGACCGGATCGTCGTCGACGACACGCCCCCGTGGTGGCAGCCAGTGCTGCCGCTGACCTGAGCGGTCACCGCCCGAGTCGCCGGATCTGTCATCGGATGGCGACCGACACGCCGTCGGAGTACCAGGTGTCGTGCAGTTCGATGCGGTCGATGTCGGTACCGCTCGGCAGATCGAACAGCAGGGGGGCGCCCGTCACGGTGTTGCCCGGATTGATCTTGGCGAGGATCGACCGGTCGGCGTTGGGCAGGGCGAGCCAGGCGTCCGTGGCGCTGTACTGGCGGCCCTGCGTGTCATAGATCTTCTGGTAGCCGTGCGCCAGGTCTCGGGCCTCGTCGCCGATGTTGGTGACGTCGACCGTCAGCAGGTAGAACTCGCCCTGTGCCTGTTGCTCGAAGACGCCGTTCTCGACCGTCCTTCCAATCCACCGAGCGTCGGTCACGGTGAATGTGAACTCTCCGTCCTCGACGACGGTGCCCAGACCCGGTGACGCGACGGCGGCGGGCGGTGCCGGCGGTGTCGCGGGAGGCGGCGCCGCGGGAGCGTCCGGCGCCGGCGCGGCTGCCAGTCGGGCATCCTCGGCTATCGAGTTGACGGTTCCGATCATCAGGAACACCGTGAACAGTCCGCCGATCACGGTCCCCGCCACGGCCAGGCCGCGGCCCCGCTGGGCGCCTGCGCCGGTCCGGCCGAGCGCGAACAGGCTGATCGCCAGCCCGACCGGCGCCAGCAGGAACGCCAGCACGAAGCCGATCACCGCGGCTGTGCTCAGCGGCGGCCTGGTCGGCGGCATGACGGGGCCGGGAGGGGGCAGCACTTGGGTGTGGTCGGGGTACGGCGGGTCCCACGAGTCCGGTGTCGACTGATGGTTGGCCATGATCCCCTCGCGCTGGGCTCGGACGCTCAGGGCTGACGATACGGACGAAAGAGGAGGGTGTGCAGACCCGCGACCCGCCTGCGCACCGCGTTGCCAGCGGATCGGCGGCGGGAGCCCCCGCTCAGGAGGGCGTGCGGCCGACGAACGCGATGAGCCTGGTCTGATCGTCGGCGTCCAGGGGCACCTCGGCCTTGGGTCCGTAGTGGCCGCTCTGACGCAGCAGATCGTCCAGCGGCTGAATCCCGGCGAGCATCGCGGAGACCAGGCCTTCGTCGAGGCGCTCGTCGAGCCCGGTGGCGCGGGCGAGGTCCCAGGTGTGGATCAGCACGTCGCCCGTGACGAGCATGTCGATAGCGGCGGCGACGCTCAGATGGCCGGGGGGTCCGGCGTCGAACGTGATGGCCGCGACCTCGCGGTCCTCGAGCGCGCGTTGCAGGGTCTCGGCGAAGCCGGCCCACGCGGCGACCGGGTCCTCGTCCACGGACGGCGAGGACGGGAAGACGATGCCTGATCTCCCGATCACGTTGGGAACCCAATCGAGGAGGTGGCGCACGACATCGCGCGCCGTCCAGCCGTCGCAGGGCGCCGGCTCGGCCCACGCGTCCGACGGGACCTGCTCGACCCGGTCACCGAACCGGCCGGCCACGCGACGGAAGCGTTCGGCTGGCGTGTCGGCGATCGCCATGAGGTCGTCGAGCCGGTTGAAGGTGAGCTGCATGCCGCCCTCCATACCGCTGGACACATGGCCGTCGCGGAACTCCTTGGATGCGTGCCGCACCAGTGTCCGCAGGGTTGTGACGCCCTCGTTCTCGGTGAGGGTCACCGTGTTGAGCGACTCGGCGTCGGGGAACCCCTCGAAGACCTCCGTGGACACGATGCGTTCCG
>Ga0163144_10017903_pt1 | contig 14392 bp, 13 predicted proteins | sample OliLak19BULKMAT1_FD_123175 | JGI IMG/M metagenome (GOLD analysis project Ga0163144, IMG submission 123175) | Freshwater microbial mat bacterial communities from Lake Vanda, McMurdo Dry Valleys, Antarctica - Oligotrophic Lake LV.19.BULKMAT1 | ecosystem: Environmental > Aquatic > Freshwater >... | reverse complement strand
GAGAAGTGAGCGTCATGAGTTCATCCCACGCAGTTCCATTAGCCGATTTTTTTGCTTGAAATTCGTACCAAGGTACCGTTCCCACAAACACTTTCACGAGCTCTCCTCCTTGAGCATTACTCTCAAAGGCGAGCCGCATTTCTTTGAATGTGCAACCGTTCGTGTTTACAGGACAGAGAATGTCAAAACCGCCAACTTCACTCATTCCATTCGCTTTGGAAAAAACGGTAGGTGATATGGAGCTAAACACAATCGGTGACGCTCCCACTGTAAGCTTATTTGTGCTTCCCACCACTTCAATGCGCGGAGTTCCCACGCCTAGTGCAGATACCGAAACAGTTCCTGAGCTACCCACGGTTGCATCGAATGCAGTCGCCGCACTGATCTCCATATACCCTGGCTGCCGAAACACAATCGGCTCCGTAGTAGAAAAGTTCAGGGCACTACCAGACTTTGTGAAAAGCCCATTGTGCCATTGATTGTTAAACCAAAGGTATCCAAGCGACAGTGGTATGTCGCTATTAAGAGTAAGCGACGAAAGCGTGACAGGCACTTTGCAGAGAGTCCCCGTCACAGGACACTTGATCTCGTAGCGTGCAACATGCTTTACAGCACCTGCATTCGCAACAATATCCCCCCCAAGCGATCTGAGGGTGACGTCAGAAGGTGGACCACTACTTCCCTTATCGTCGTCATTCTCTCCACCACATGCAGAAAGAAGCAAACACGCAATGAAGATGCTTAAAATCAAACGATTCGCATTCAAGGTACTCTCCTTAAAGGGCAGGCGGTACACGACACGTGTACTTTTTCCTAAAAAGGACTATACCACATTTATCCAAATAAGCAATATTTTGTTCTTAAGCTTAAGGGTAATACGGAACAATTTAATCTCCAAGAGATTTTTCCAACACCACTTCTACTATTTTTATTTCCCTTATGAAGTGCTAGAAGAGAGATGGTGTCGCTTACCTAGTATTCAGGAATATGTGACTATTTTTTTTTGTAACGTTTTGTATACAAATCGCTATTATTGTATAGAGTAGAGTGTATGACGATTAAAAAGGGGACAGCTCTCGAAAAGCTTGTTGCTCAATCAGCGCGAGGCGACTCAGAATCCTTCAAAGTGCTTTTTGATTTGCTCCATGGGCGTATCTTTGCATATGTTCGTTCTCGAACAGGTGGACATGATGAAGCGCTGGATACAACGCAGCAAATATTCATTGAACTCTGGAAAGCACTTCCACGATTCCACTATCAATCTGATGCAGCTTTCCATGGATTTCTCTTTACCATCGCACGAAGACAAATTATTGGAACATATCGTAAAAGAGACACGTCTACTTTCTCTTTACGTGATGCTGAAGAACCAGTTGCGGAAGGGGAAAATATTGAAGAGGAGGACGAAATTATGCGCGCCCTCACCGTACTCGATGACATTACGAAAGAAATAATTGTTCTCCATCACTGGTCACGGTATACGTTTGGAGAAATAGGGGCGATGCTTGGCATGATGGAAAATGCAGTTCGAGTGCGACATCATCGAGGACTTGTAACTCTAAAAGCTACTCTCACAAATAAAGAAATATGAAAGACACTATTAAAGAAATTTTAGAATCGAATGCACCGAGTGTGAGACTTTCAGATCGTGCTCGAATGTGGAGTGGGATAGAGGCAGCCATATATTCTGCACACGGCACCCCTTCACCATTTACTCAGTTTTTGTATACGCGAAAAATCATCGCGGCGGTTGGCATTCTTGCGTTTGTCCTTCTCGGAGGCGGAGCAACAGTAGTGGCCGCTGAAGCTGCTCTGCCAGGAGAAACTCTCTTTAAAGTGGAGCAGGCCATTGAACATGTTCGCATTCGACTCGCTACAAACGACGTTCGTCGTGCTCAGCTCGCGCATTCATTTGCTGAGGAAAGACTGAGCGAACTACGAACCATTGTTGGAAAACGAGGTGAAGGGAGTTCAAAGGATGGGGAAGACAAGCGGGTTCAGGCCGCGGTAACCGCGCTCGTTCGAGTAATGGAAGAATCAAACATGAGTATTACTGCGCGCGAAAAATTGTACGCAAACCTTTTTTCCGAGATTGATTCAATCAATATTGATGTGACGGTAGAAGAAAGAAAAAACTCAGAAAAAAAAGATGACCGAGTAAAAGTACGCCGTGATGAAACGGGAAGTAAAATAGAAATTAAGAACGGGGGATTACGAACGCTCATCGAAAAGAGAAATGGGGAAGTGTTTATCGAAGAAGGACGCTATGATTTAGAACATCTCGATGAAGCATCCCAAATTAAGTCAAACATTGAATCAGAGAAACAGTCAGAAGTACGGGGAATAGGGGGACGGAAAGATGAAAATAGAGACGAAACATTGAGAGATGACGGGGAACAGGGACGTAAGAACAATTAACAGCTTTTCATTTACCATAAAAGAGCGCATACTTATTCTATGAAATATCTTAATCACACATACTTACTCATTCTTATCGTATCAATAATCGGAGCGATATTTGTTTTTACCCAAAATAAAAAAGAAGTACCTACTGAAATAGCGTGCACGATGGATGCGCTCATTTGTCCGGACGGAACCGCAGTTGGGCGCACCGGTCCAAACTGTTCGTTTGCTCCATGTCCTTCCGTTCCCCCTGTAACTTCGATTGACGACATCCAAGCACACATTAATTCAAAATCTGATCTCATTATTGTAGAGTCGCCAACTCGAGGCAGTGTTATTTCGACACCAGTCACGATTACTGGTAAAGCTCGAGGATATTGGTTCTTTGAAGCAAGTTTCCCCATAACAATTGTTGATTGGAACGGGCTTATCATTGGTGAAGGAATTGCAACCGCACAAGATGAATGGATGACAGAAAATTTTGTTCCGTTCAAAGCAACGATTAACTTTACACTTCCTCCCGAGACCCCATACCGGCGCGGTGCGATTATTCTCCAGAAAGACAACCCTTCTGGCCTTCCTGAAAATGATAATGCACTCGAAATTCCCATTACGTTTTAACAGAGACATGTACCTTGCTCATGATAAAAATAATTTCACTTTTTCTCAGTATAAGTAGCGTACTTATCTTCGTCCCGATTGCAGAGGCGGCGACGTCTTTTGCCCCATCCGAGGAATTACTTACACAGGTACATGCTTTGACGCAGTTTGTAACTCGAGAAAAAGAAAAGCTTATGGCGACTCCCCTCACTCCATCAGAACTCCGAAATTCAATCGAGAGCGGTACGAAGTGGCTTATGAATGCACAAGAACCAAACGGTCATTTTAGATACGAATATATTCCGTATGAAAACACATACCGTGAAGACGACAACATTGTGAGACAAACGGGAACACTCTATGCACTCGGGGAAGTATTGAAAAAAAAATCAACGAACGCTGCAGAAGTAGAGAGTGTAGTCGTACGTGCAATCTCATACTTTAAATCAATCACAGAACCAACGACTGAATCCGGGCGCTGTGTCTTGAATACGAGTGTCAGTAGGACATGCCAACTGGGTGCGACAAGTCTCGCACTTATAGGTCTTCTCGATTACCTCGAATTTAAACCTGAGAAAAAAGCACTCTATAAAAATGATGTTGAAGGGTATCTTACTTTTATTCTTGAACAGCAAAAAGAAAATGGCGGGTTCCGCAACAAGTATCGTGTCGGCAGTTCAAAACAAAGTGATGCAGAATCAGCGTTCAGTAATGGCGAAGCGCTCCTCGCACTCGTTCGCTTTTATGAGTACGAAAAGCAGAGTGAGGTAAAGACTGCTATTGATGATGCTTTCATCTATCTCAAAGCAAAACCATACGAGACTGCACTCTATCTGTGGATCACGGCAGCGCTCAAAGATTTGCATCGTATCGCACCAAACGATGAGTATGTGGAGTACGCATATGACTTTACAAAATGGAGGATTGAAGGAGGTGCAGGATATCTTACGGGTCTCAGGAATACATGTGCGTACGGAGAAGGAGTCGCGAGCGCACTGAGCATACTTGAGGGAGAAATTGCACCACGTGAGTATGCCCATTACCGGGGGGTACTTGATCGTTCTAATCGTCTCAATCGAGGTCTGCAAATAAATTCAAAGGACACAGTTCGTGTATTTTTTTCTTCAACGACGCCTTCATTTAAAAAGTTAGAAAATCCCGAACGAGCATTCGGAGGATTTCTCACGAGTGAAAAAGAACCCACCGAACGTATCGACTTTACCCAACACTGTGTGAGCATGCTTCTTCAAACCCTCACTGATCTCGATACAACATCGCTTAATTCTCAATAACTTTTACTTCACACACTATGCGTTTCACACTTATCGTTTCTTCACTCATTGTCGTTCTACTGTTATCCCTTTTTGCTTTTCTCCTGTTTCGCACAGCAGAAAATCAGAAAATAGAGGTTGAAGAAGCCACTCCCAGAGTAATAGAGACAGAAACTCAACTCTTTGAGTCTGAAAATATCTCCCCGACTACAGACGTTTCACGCTCAAGTACAACAGTGGACGAGCGAGGACTCGGAACAGACATCAATATGGAATTTCCTACACTTGAAGAATAGGTGTTTCGCACTCTGTGAAAACATCGCTCTCTTTTAAAACAAAAATACTCCCACCAGAGTAGAAGCAGTCGAGAAAAGTTCGTTAAGGTGGAAGTTACTACTGAGACGCACACACTTTCGAGTGAAGAGAAACGGTAGTTTCACTAAAGAAATTTTCCACCTCCTCTCTCCTCATTTACGCGAATGAAACTTCTTGTGTATATCTCGCAAATGCTTATCGGTCACATGAGTATAAATTTGCGTAGTACCAATATGTGCATGCCCGAGAAGTGCTTGCACTGAACGAAGATCAGCACCGTTACTCAGAAGGTCTGTCGCGAAACTGTGCCGAATGACATGGGGAGTGACCTTTCGAGTAATACCTGCAATCGTCGCATATTTTTTAATGATGCGTTGCACGCTTCTCGGCGTGAGTCGCAAATCCCTATTCTCAGTTGCCGTTTGTTTCGCATTTTTTCCATATTGCACAAACATTGCATCATCAAAATCTTTTCGCTCTTTAAGATAACTTCTGATAGCTTCGCGTGCAGTATCGGAAAGAAATACCACACGTACCTTATCTCCCTTTCCGCGAACCGAAAATTCATCCCGTGTAAGATCAACATCTTCTTGTGAAAGACCGCAAAGTTCAGACACACGAAGACCTGTTGAAAAAAGAAGCTCGAGCATCGCACGGTCGCGCATACCAACAAGCGTCGTACTGTCGGGAGCCTCCATGAGACGAGTGAGTTCATTCGCTGAAATCAGATCAAGTGAGCGTTCAGGAACTTTCGCCAATTCTATTCGCTCGGGATTTAGAGAGTCGACTCCGCGTCTTCGTAAATATTTTAAAAATGCACGCAATGCGATGAGATAATAGTTTTGCGTTTTGCGTTTAAGAGTATCTATCTGACGACCGACTTTTGTACCTGGCTGGCGATTAAGCCACAGACGATACTCACGGACCATTTCTTCAGTAAGTTTCTTTGGGTCAGTGACTTTACTATATTCGAGAAATCGTGAAAGGTAGTGATCATAATTTGTGACCGTATGAATACTTCGTCCTTTTTCAATTTCGAGATACTCAAGAAATTGTCGTTTGAGATCATGGAGCGTCATACGCATATTGTATCGTACAAAGAAGAACCGCACGATGAACGTGCGGCTTGTCTCAACTTTTTCATTTTTTATCCCATCATCTGGCGCTCGGCACTCAGCAGTTCGTCGCTCGTCAAATTTGGCTGAGCATCTGAAATGATCTTTCGAGTGGCAGTAAGTAGGTGATACTCCACGCTTCTTGAAAGACGATGTTGTGCGGTCAGGTGAACAAGTACTCGTGCGAGTCTTCTTGAAGGTAAATCTCTGAGTGCATCACCCAGTTCTCCAAGTTGTTGATCATTTAGTTCTTTCACCAAAAGTGCAATTTCCATGGAACTACTCCTTCTTAAGTTTCCGATTGAAATCATACCACCCGCTCACCCATAAAGTCATCACTAGAGCAGGGGTTGCAAATAGTGTCAATGTATGGTAAAGTATACATACCTTCGCAGGTTACGTAATAACGTCAGTCCCCATGCTATCTACATGAGTGCTGACACATTTTCGAGCATATGCTTACTAAACGAAAGAAAGAAAACGCAACAAAGGAATTAAAGCGGCATGATGCTGACACAGGTTCGCCAGAAGTGCAGGTTGCACTTCTCACGAAGCAAATTGAAGATCTTTCAAAGCATCTTAAGAAGCACAAGAAAGATTTTCATTCTCGACGCGGTCTACTTCAAATGGTTGCTGACCGTCGAAAGCATCTCAAATATCTTGAGCGCAAAGATGTTAAGGGCTATAAATCAGTTATAAAGAAACTCGATTTGAAGAAGTAAACAAATCACCTACATTCTTGAAAATACGCTTCGATCCCTTGGGATCGAAGCGTATTTTCTTCACTGCTCTCGTTTGCTATACTACACAAAGTACTTTTTTAATAAGTTATTTTTCAAAAAGTTAATTTTAAATTTTTATATGTCTATTGTTAAACATAAAGATCAACGTGTCGCTATTTTCATCGACACACAAAACCTCTACCACAGTGCAAAAAACATCTACCGCTCAAAAGTTAATTTTGATGCAGTGGTAAAGCGTACTCTCGGAGATCGAAAACTTATTCGTGCTGTTTCATACGTGGTCACAACGGAAACAGGTGAGGAGCAATCCTTTTTTGAAGCGCTCGCAAAAATTGGTATTGAGGTCAAAACAAAAGATCTTCAGATTTTTTATGGAGGTGCAAAAAAAGCTGACTGGGATGTTGGAATGGCGATTGATGCAATCAAACTCTCATCGAAGGTTGATGTAATTGTGCTCGCAACAGGGGATGGAGATTTTGTACCGCTTGCAGAGTACGTCCGTTCACAAGGGTGCCAGGTAGAATGTATTGCATTTGGAAAATCGAGTTCTGCACGACTTCGAGAAACCGTAGATGATTTTATTGATATGGATGAGAGTCCTCGAGAATTTCTCATAGGACACCGAGTCGGGGGTGGAGCAAAAACAAGGAAGCAGGGAAGCCGCAAAGTTGTGGGCACAGATACAGACGATGAATAGTGGGTACACAAAAACACACGGATGGGCCTAACGCCCATCCGTGTGTTTTTGTATTGATTTTGTTAGACTCAGAATATTATTCAGGAGTGGCGCGCAGAGATGGTTTCAAGAAACCTTGAAATCTCACCTGTGCGCCAGTCATAGTGAATCCACGTTATGAAGACTAAAACATATGCGGTAGAGATTAGTGGTAAAACGCTTACCGTAGATTTTACTGATCTTACGAATCAAGCTCATGGTTCCGTCATCGTGCGCATGGGAGAAACTGCAGTACTCGTTACTGCAGTAATGGGTGAGGAAGAGAAAAAAGGCATGTCATACTTTCCACTCAATGTGGAATACGAAGAGCGATTCTATGCGAGCGGAAATATTCTCGGAAGTCGCTTCGCTCGTCGAGAAGGAAAACCGAGCGATACTGCCGTCCTCGGTGCACGTATTATAGATCGAACCATACGTCCGCTCTTCAATCATGCAATTCGCGCCGATGTACAAGTGGTTGCCACCGTTCTCGCAATTGGGGATGAGGCGCCGGATGTACTTGGGGTGATTGGTGCCTCACTCGCACTCGGTGTTTCAGACATACCGTGGAGTGGGCCCGTCGGAGCAGTGCGGATTGGAAAAAATTTGAATACTGGCGAAGAACTCATAAATCCACTTTTCTCATTTCGTGAAGAAGGGATGCTCGCATATGAAATTCTTGCATGTGGGAAAGACAATGCAATCAACATGATTGAAACATCAGGGCTCGAAATCAGCGAATCAGAAGTTTTGGAGGCGCTCGAAAAAGCGGTTGATATCAATACAGGACTTGAAACATTTCAGAAGCAAATCATTCGTGAAATAGGGAAGGAAAAACGAATCCTCACCCAAGCATCGTTTCCTCAGGCCGCTCAAACACTCTTTCATGAACATATGGCTGAGAAACTTTCAACAACACTGTTCTCTAATCGTTCGGGGAAACATCATCTCTACGCATTAAAGAAAGAATGGCTCACGCTCTTACAAACTGGAATAGAAGAAATTGATCTCGTTAGTGCGGGCGACTACTTCGAACATGCCGTTGATGCAGAACTTCATCGTGGAGCAATCGATGAAGGGAAACGTCCTGATGGGCGTGGGATGGACGAAGTTCGGACACTTTTTGCACAAGCAGGAAAATTTTCTCCAGTACTTCATGGTTCGGGTATCTTTTACCGAGGTGAGACACATATATTTACCGCACTCACACTTGGCGGGCCAGACGATTCACAAATTCTCGATACTATTGAAGAAAATGGCACGAAAAAAAACTTCATGCACCATTATAATTTTCCTCCCTTTTCCGTAGGTGAAGCGGGGCGAGTCGGGGGATTTAATCGACGAATGATTGGTCACGGCGCGCTCGCTGAGAAAGCACTTGCTGCCGTCATTCCGCCCAAGGAAATATTCCCCTACACGATTCGACTCGTTTCAGAAACACTCGCATCAAATGGTTCAAGTTCCATGGGCTCGGTATGTGCTTCAACCCTCGCACTTATGGACGGCGGTGTACCCATCAAAGCTCCTGTCGCTGGCATCGCGTCAGGACTCATGATGCACAGCCACACAGAATATGCACTCCTCACTGACATTCAAGGGCCCGAGGATGAGCATGGTGATATGGACTTTAAAGTTGCAGGAACGCGAAATGGAATCACGGCGATTCAGATGGATGTCAAAGTGGATGGAATTCCTCCCCGAATTCTTGGCGAGGCGCTCGAAAAAGCAAGAGTAGCGCGACTCCAGATTCTCGATGTGATTGAAGCAGAAATTTCCTCCCCCCGTCCTCACATTTCTCCACGAGCACCACAAATTATCGTAATAAAAATTCTTCCCAACCAAATTGGACTTGTGATTGGTGGAGGTGGAAAGACAATCAATGGCATCAAAGATGACACCGGTGTTGAAGAAATTACTATTGAGGACGATGGTACGGTTTACATCACGGGAAAGAATGGTTCTGCTGAAAAAGCAAAGGAGCGCATAGAAGCATTGACGCATATTTTTGCTCTCGGTGATCAGATGGAAGTTGAAGTTACACGAATTGCAACATTTGGAGCATTCGCAAAAATGAATGGGTACACAGAAGGACTGATTCATATTTCTGAAATTGTTCCATGGAGACTTGATAATCTCGATGGCATTCTCGTCGTAGGTGAGCGCGTTCGCGCAATTGTCTCAAAAGTAGAGGACGGAAAAATTGGTCTTTCAATTAAGAAAGTTGATCCTGAGTTTGGGGCTCGCAAAGGACTAAAAGCTCCAGAAAACAAATAAAACATTATAGTATTTCGGAAAACCACCCCCATCCGATGGGGGTGGTTTTCCGAATCATGCGATACAATACACTGTATGGATAAAGATACAGTACACGAACCAGAGCTCCCTGGTGTACACACTTATAAAAGTGACCTTACTGAACATGCCCCTGAAAAAACCTTTGGTGGCGTTTCCTTCACAACTCCTGAAACCACAATCGACGCTGTTCGCACTAAAGAAGTAAAAGCACCACACCATACTCAATCGAATGGAAAAGAACTTTTTGATGTTGAGCGCGCATTCAATAATGAAATGGTCCAAGAGGGAACATTTGTGACCGACAAACGCAAGAGCACTCGCTCAATCAGCAAACTCATGAAATCCGCGTTCACTGAATGGTGGGGGAATACGCAAAAAACAGTTGAGGAAGTTACGGATAAAATGGAATTCCTTAAACCAAAAGAAATCCCTACCGTAAATGCTCCTGAGGATCGCACGAACACACTTTTGAAAGCTGCGTATCACGCTCGACAAGCACCTCGTGATGACCATCAACTTGTCGTTGAGAAAATTCGTACATTTGCGCATGATGCTGAGGTGGTAACAGGAAAACCATTTAGTATTAAAGAGGCGGACGAACACGAAATCCCCAAGTGGAAAAAAGAAGCGCAAGAAAAAAAAGCTTTGCGAGAAGATGAAATAAAAATGGAAGATGCGAAATCATCCCCTCTTCCAACACTTGATCTTCGTGCATCAAGCATTGCTCCCGATGTGACACGCACGAGCACTCCGCTTGCTGCGTATGCTGTAAAATCACCAGTCAAAAATACGCCTCTCAAAGAATCATTTACCGTTCGCGCACCACTTGAATCACGGCCCCAACCACAAAAAACAGCGTCTCCAAAAAGTGGAGTATGGACGTTCTTTAGCGAAGCTGATAAAGAAAAAGAAGGAATACAAAAAAAGATGCCTGTACCGATAGCCGCGAAGGAAGAGAGATCCGAAACTAACTCTCGACTCGGTGACTACGGTAAAACATCTCCTTCAAGTAAACCAGATCCTTCTTTCACTCTTCGACCACAAACAATACGCCCTGAAAGTATCCCCCCGCTTTCTAAATTAAACGAGGCATCTGCAAACTCTAAAGAAAAAAGTGGTGGGCAAATCACTACCCCAACCACCGCGACTGCCGTATCTCTCGCGCCACTTAGCTTTGAATCAGCTTCTGCACAGGAGGAAATAAATATCCAACCACGCGTAGAATCTGCACGTCTAAAAAACACGAGCATCGAACAAAAGGAACATAGAGGCAAACCGTTATTTACCGCACCCCTGGTGTGGAGTGTGGTAATTCTCGGGAGCGTCTGTGGTATTTTCGCGGCGTTCTATTTTGAATCACCATTTAAAGAAAGCGAGGAAGTTGCCGCACCAGTGATGCAAATACCCGCTTTTCTGACCGTTGATACGCAAACAAGCATGCCTCTTTCTGATTCTCGTGAAACATTTATTGCCGAACTCGTGAAAAGAAAAAGCTTGGGTGGGAGTGGGGTGATACAACAGTATCCTGTACTAGAGGATGGAAGTACCATTGCAACCACAGAGGACATTATGTCTGTTCTCGAACCAAGCGCACCCGGATCTTTTGTACGCGCACTCACACAAAACAGTATGTTAGGTTTTGTAGAAGTGGGGAGCACACAGGAACCATTCATTATTCTTCAATCTCAGAATTTTGATGTGGTGTTCGCGGGTATGCTCGAATGGGAACAATACATGAGCTCCGACTTAGCTCCGCTTTTTGGGGATCCTGTAGAAAAGATTCAAACACCAACTTCCCTCAAAGGAACCGGCTCTGCTCACTTTGTTGACGCACTTACCTCGAATCGCTCAATTCGTATTCTGTATAATGAAACAGGAGAAGAACGTATCGTCTATGCGCTTGTGAATAAAAACCTCATTATTATAACAACCAGTACCGAAGCGCTCGCAAAGATCATTGGACGAATTCGTTAAATCTCCTATGATATAATCCATTCTATGGATACATCACTCTACAAAAAACGTCTCGAACAGATGCATGAAGAGCTCGTGGAAGAATTAAAGGCAATCGGCATTCACGATCCAAAAAATCCAAAAGACTGGATTGCAGTACCGGAGAGCATGGACGTGCACGAATCAGATACTGATCTCGTTGCTGATGTGGTAGAAGAATGGGATGAACGACAAGGTCTCGTTGCAACGCTTGAGAAGCAGTATAACGACATCGAACGTGCACTCGCTAAAATAGAATCCGGAACATATGGAATGTGTGAAATCAGTAATGACCCGATTGAGCCCGAGCGTCTGAACGCCAATCCTGCAGCACGCACAAAGATTGCACATATGAATGAAGAGGGTACACTTTCAGAATAATTATTATGTCTGTTGCACGAGTCTACGCAGCACAACCGGGAATTCTTGGAGCAGATATTGTTACTGTTGAAACAGACCTCTCACGAGGTCTGTATGCGTTTACGATCGTCGGTTTACCAGGGAAAGCAGTTGAGGAAGCGCGCGATCGCTTAAGTAGTGCAATTAAAAACTCAGGATTTGAATCCCCGAAAAGCCATAATCACAAAGTGGTTATTTCATTAGCGCCTGCTGATCTTAAGAAAGAAGGCCCCCTCTTTGATCTCCCCATGGCAATTGCGTATCTTGTCGCATCAGAAACAATTCATCCTGACATTGAGAAAACGCTCTTTGTCGGTGAGCTTTCACTTGATGGCGCAGTCCGACCGGTTCGAGGAATTCTTCCCATTGTTCGTGAAGCGGCGCGAAAAGGGTTTACCGAAGTTATTGTTCCCTTTGAAAATAGTGAAGAGGCCGCACTTATTCCTGGAATACATATTATTCCTGCTTCAACCCTTCATCAAATCGTTCGTCATATCGATACGTCTCGTGACGACCATGAACGTATCCCACCTGCGCCGCTTACCTCCATTCAAGCAGTGCCGAGTGAAGACATGATTCGTCTTGAAGACGTGCGTGGACAAGAATCAGCGAAGCGTGGTCTTATTATTGCTGCTGCCGGGCGCCATAATGTAATTCTTGTTGGTCCACCAGGAACGGGTAAGACGATGCTCGCTCGAGCACTCCAAGGCATACTTCCTCCACTGACTACCGATGAGGCACTCGAAGTGACATCTATTCATTCGATTGCCGGAACACATACGGGCATTTCTACGCAACCTCCTTTCCGAACCCCCCATCACACTGCGTCATATACCTCACTTGTCGGTGGTGGTACTCATCCAAAACCTGGTGAGGTAACCCTCGCACACCGCGGAGTACTGTTCCTCGATGAGTTTCCTGAATTTGAACGCAGAGCGATAGATGCGCTTCGCCAACCACTTGAGGATCGGGTAGTCTCTATTACGCGTGTCCACTCTTCTGTGCTCTTTCCTGCTGATTTTATTTTGGTTGCAGCAATGAATCCAACACGAGGCGGTGATGAACAGGGAGATTATGCGCTTCAAATGCTTGACACCTATCGCAATAAAATTTCTGGGCCGATTCTTGATCGAATTGATCTTTGGCTTCCGGTTCCCCACGTTGATTACGATACGCTCACTGAGAAGCGAGACGTGAACATGATGAGTGATGAAACAAAAAGTGCACGTGACAAGATTCAAGGAGCGCGTGAAAAGCAACGAACACGACTTAAAGGCCGAGGGGCCACATCGAATGCTGAAATGTCAGCGCGCGATATTGAAGCGTGCATCCCTCTTACTTCCTCAGTTCAGACACTTCTTAAAAACGCAGCCGGAAAGCTTAATCTTTCACCGCGCAGCTATCACCGACTTATCAAAGTATCCCAAACTATTGCTGATTTAGATGATTCGTCAGAGATTAAAGAAGGGCATCTACTCGAAGCACTTCAATACCGTGTGAAGCTCTAAGATTTCCTAGAATGGATTTCGGGCACCACGTACCTCAAAGTGGAGATGATTGCCTGTTGATCGTCCCGTATTACCAACACTTCCTATTGTCTGTCCTCCGACAACACTCTCTCCCGCACCCACACTCACCGTATTCAAATGGGCATAGAGAGTTTGCGTACCGTTCGGATGTTTCACCACTACATAGAGTCCGTAGCCGCCATTCCATCCTGAACTTCGCGCAACAATAACTTCACCGCCCGCAGCAGCATGAACAGCTGTTCCTGCAGGTGCTGCAAGATCAACTCCATTGTATCCATGGATACCTTGTGAACGTACAGCGCCCGGTACAGGATGTACAAAACCTGCACTTCCTCCTCCATTTACCGCAGTATTTCCTGAAGTCCGCGAAGGAGTTGCACCCTTTGGAGACACAACTGTTGCCACAGTACCGTCAGGAATAATGACTGTATCACCGACAGCGAGCGAAGCAGCACTTTCAAGTTGGTTGTATGCAAGAATATCTTCACTATCACCGCTATATTTCTTCGCAATCGTTGCAATTGTATCTCCTTTTTTCACCACGTGTCGCACACCTGTGATAGGGAGAATAACGAGCGTATCACCAGGATGGATACGACTTACATTCGTAATATCATTCGCCCAAAGTATAGTCTTTGCGCTCACATCAAACATTTCTGCAACCTGTGAAAGTGTGTCTCCTTCACGAACAACATACACACTTATCTCGCCTTGCGCTGTTTTTGTATTAATCGTACTCTCTTTTTTATCGACATCACCTGTGGGGACAAGGGCGCCATCTTCAACAAGAATATCGCCACCTCCTTTCCCCGGATTTGGATCCGTATGGAGCACCGCGCGGAGAAGCGGTATATCTTGCACTGTTTTTTTGTTTATGTAGACCACTTCATCGGTACTTTTCGCAGAAACCGTATCAAAAAAAATAGAAAACACTCCCGCATGTACCGATAAAGATATGAGAATCATAATAGAAAGAAAGAGCAACCCAAGCATGGCATGCGCTTCTTTTTTATAT
>Ga0163144_10017901_pt1 | contig 14393 bp, 19 predicted proteins | sample OliLak19BULKMAT1_FD_123175 | JGI IMG/M metagenome (GOLD analysis project Ga0163144, IMG submission 123175) | Freshwater microbial mat bacterial communities from Lake Vanda, McMurdo Dry Valleys, Antarctica - Oligotrophic Lake LV.19.BULKMAT1 | ecosystem: Environmental > Aquatic > Freshwater >... | reverse complement strand
GTCGTGCCGCCGAGGCGCAGCACGATCCGCTCATCGCTCGGTTCGACGCGAGGCGGGCGGGGATAGTCCCAGACGGATTCCTGCTCTGGGCCGGGAGTTTTTCGTTCGATCGCCATGGCGCCATTGTGCCGATCGAGGCTGTGAAGTCGGCTGTGAAGTGGGCTGTGAAGTGGGCCTACAGGGTCAGCATGAAAAGCGGTGCTATGACGCGAACACGTTGGGCTGAGCCGCGAAGGCGGTCAGCGCGCCGTACTCGATCACACCGCCGAACTTGGGCCGCTTGTACGGCAGCAGCACGAGCAGCGCGGCATTGGCTTTGTGTTCGAGCCGCACTTCGATCGCGTCGGTACGTTCCTTGGCCAGTCGCGTGTTCACGATGAGTGCCGTGCACCGCGAAGTATCGCTCAGCGCGCGCAACTGGCTTTGGGTTGCCGAAAGGATTTGCTCCGTCTCCGGATGCTTCCCAAGACCGGCCAAATCAAGTTCCATTTGCAGAGTTTTGCCCGCAAGGTCAATGAGAATCGCAAAGGGGTCGAACTCGCTCGAACCGGCAAGCGCTGAGCGCGCGATACCCAAGGCTGTGTCAAGGAGACGATCCATGTCCGCTTGGTCGGCCGACGACAGGTTGTCGCGCCATGGATTCATTCTCAAACCGTATCGGCTCCTCAGCTTTTCGTACGACCCCACACGGTTGGCCACCAGGCCATTACCGCATTCGGTGCTGATTCACTGTTGATTCGGTGCTGATTCAGCGAGGCGCAACTGCTGCGAGTCCTGAAAAGCCTTAGCGAGTCCCAAACAGGCTGACGAGTGCGGCGGTCAACGCGGCACGAGCTTGATCGCTCGTCAGCCTCGATACCCCGTCACCAGATTGTGGGCCGTAGTCGCCGAAGTCGGCGTGATTGAAGCCGTCGATCTCAACGAACTTCGTCGCGGCGCCAAGCAACACCGCTCCGCTTTGGATCTTCTCGGGAGTCGAGAGTCCATCTTCGCTCCCGCTAATCGAGAGCACCGTCAGTTGGGAGTTGCTGAGGTCGTTTGCGCAGAAGCTACCAAACAAGACAAGACCCGCGACATCCGCTTCTCCGGCAATCTGGCAGGCACGTGCTCCGCCAAGCGAGTGCCCACCGACGAACCAAGTCTCAACCTCCTGAGCATCCGAGGTGAAGGTTTCGAGCGGTCGTTGATCAAGGATGGCCAAGTTGAGAGTCGGTTTCGTGATGACGATTGTCACTCCACTCTCTTCGACGATTCCCGTGAGCTTAAACAGGTAGGCGTAGGGGTCGACCTTTGCCCCTGGAATGAACACCAGACCTTCACCGCTTGGCGCGCCAGTCGGGATAATCACGATCGAGCGGTCGGTCGAGGTGATCGAGACGGCCGGGTTCTGCCACGCACTGATCGCCGCAGCGCGATCGCCGCGCATCACGATGCTCGCGTAGAACAGCAGACCAACGGCGAGCATGAGCACCACGGTTAGCACGATCGCCAGGGTGCGTGTCAGAATTTTCGTCAAGCGCTTCATGTGTCCATTGTGCACTTGCGGTTCAGCAATGCACCGATCGCGATTGACCGAATTCGCATGAACGAACTCGAAGGGACGCGTCGATGTCGAGTCGCACTGCTAGCTACAGCGTGAATGCGCGAGCGGAAGTCACGCCCGAGCGTGCCTATGAACTGTCAGGCCCGCTTGACCCGACCATGTTTTACCCGGGGCTCGGGCCGTTGCCGGCCGTTGTGGCCTGTCAAAACCAGACGGGCAGTTGGGACACCCTCGGTCGCACCCGCACCCTGATGCTTTCTGACGGTGGCCGCGTCGTCGAGACGATAACGGATGCCACATCGCCGGACGTATTCGCCTACGAACTCACTGACTTCCAGAAGCTGTTCGGTCGCCTCGTGTCTGGCGCGCGCGCAGAATGGCGGTTCGAGCGCGAGGCGGGCGGCACGAGCATCCGCTGGACCTACACCTTCTTTGCGCTTCCGGGTCGAACCGGGATCGTGCGCGCAATCGTCAAGCTGTTCTGGGCGCCATACATGCGGCAGGTTCTGCCAACGATCGCACGCGAGGTTGAGCGGCTCGCCCGGTCGGTCGCCTGACGCTCGCTGACGCTTGCTGACGCTCGCTGACGCTTGCTGACGCTCGCTGGGGCCGCACGGCGCCCAGCAATCAGCCCCCAGGGAAATCAGCGCCCAGCACTCAGCGCCCAGCAATCAGCGCGATGTACTGGCAACGTCGGATGTGAAGGCCTGCACCCTGGCAAGCAGTCCTTCAGTTCGGGTTGCGAGCAACTCCTCGCGTGATGGCTGCGGAGACGAACTCGGCGGAAGGATGCGAATGAGATGCGAGCAGGCCAGGTCGTCGCAAATGTAGGTGCCGACCGTGTTGCCGTCGCGACCGGCTTGGCCCGCGCGCGGCGCTGAGAACAGCGTGACCTGATCCGAGGGCTGCGATATTCGACACAGCGAACACATTGCCGAGATGCCATTCTGCAGCGAGAACTCGGATGCACGCAGCACGATGCCGACCGCGGAATCTCCGCTCCAGTGCACGAGAAAGCCGCGCTGGTGTGCGCTCGAATCTCGCCAACCGAGATACTCGCGGTCCTCCCACAACACATCGTGCAGGCCAGGAAGCGGAATGCGCTCGATCTCGCCAAGAGTCGTGTTCACGAAGCTCGCGCGAATCAGCTCCTGGCTCATCGGCTTCACGATTCCAGCGTACCGGCGCGTGTCGACGTCGAGCGCGAGGATAGGACCACAACGAGTGTGAAGTCCCCGCGTGTGCGGCGCGCGAGGTCGACGGCACCGTTCTGGGCCTCGACGTCGAAGTCAACGACATGGGAATGCTCCAGCTGAGTTTGTGCACCGGCGGCAACGTTCTCACGTACGAGAAGCACGCCCAAGTACCAGCGAGCTTCACGATTCTGGATTTTGCGGCGACAACATCGACGCGGCGGGCACCACGCTGAGTGTGCTGAGCAATTGAGCCAACCGGATTCCTCGAACTCCAAACTGCTTGCGCTTCTCGCCGCTGATCGCGTTGCAGCCGATTTCACTGTCGATGGCGTCAACCCGCTGTTGCGGCGGATGCCGCGTCTTGGAGCGGCCGGCGCGTTTCAACTCCGGCTCAGTGACACCTTCGGCAACCCGCTCGTTGACTGGCGGCCATACTCGGCCGTCGATTCCGCGGGAGTGGCGAACTGGTGGATCACCTCTGACCCTGGCGTGAAGAACGTACTCGGAGTCGGCGGAGCATCTACGACAAAGAGGCGATGATGGCCGAGATCCTGCCGGAGGTACGAGAACTCGTCGAGACGGGGATGCTTTGTGTCGAGTCAACGACACTCACTGGTCGCGCTCACGTACCTCCCACCTGACACAAAGCTGCGCTTGCGACTATTGCACCATGATTCGCGCGCGCTCCGTCTTGAGCGTCGTCGCGGCACTGTACCTGACCACGCTGGTCTGCCTTGCGTTCGTCCCGCGTGGCGACACGGTCATCCCGTCCGAGGTATCCGCAGGTTTTCAGTTTGCGCTTGCTTCGGTTCTCCTGGTGCTGTTGCTCGGACGGAGACGATGGTGGGTGGCGCTCGGTTTCGCGGTGCTGGGATCGAGCTGGATCGAAGCAGCGCAATCGGTGTGGATGCCGCCGGGCTACGCGCTTATGACGGACGTCATCGCTGGCACAATTGGGGCAACGGTCGGGGCGCTCGTGACCCTCGCGGCCGTGCGGATCTCGCGTCATCCGATTGCCCCGTCGGCGGTTGCCAAACCGGAAACCTCCGAGCGTAAGCAAGTCCGAACCTAAGCAAGTCCGAACCTAAGCAAGAGAGGGATCATGAGTATCTTCGACCGAATCTTCGGAAATCAAACCCCCGAGCCTGCGGCCCGATCGAGAGCAGGGCATCCGGCTCGCAGCGAGGACGAAATCGCTGTTGAGCGCTACCGATACCTGCTTCGCACCGCTCCTGGCGAGACGATCGAGCAGGTGCACGCCGAGGCATTTGCGAAGCTCACCGAAGAACAACGGACGCTGCTGTTCACCGAGCTCACCGAGAACGCACCAGCGGGTGAGGCACCGCGGTCGGCCGCACCGGCAGCGCTGGCAACCGCAGCGACTCGCGCAGAATTGCGCCAGCCTGGCACGATGGAGCGCACGTTCCAAGGGCCAAGCTTCGTCTCGATGATGGGGGCTTCGCTCCTCGGTACAGTGGCAGGCTACGTGGTCGCGTCCGCGCTGGTGAGCACATTCCTCCCTGACGCCGGAGCCGGGTCCTCTGCCGACACTGCAGCAGCTGACGACCCAAGCGCAGATGCCGGAACCGATGCCGGTGCCGACACGGGATCTGGCGACTTTGGTGCGGATGCCGGTGGCGATTTTGGCGGCGATTTTGGCGGCGATTTCGGGTTCTAGGCCGATCTCGCTCAGTCGCGTTCACACCCGTCCAGTAGGTTGAACGCATGGCCTCCGCTTTGCCGACAGTGTCGATCGTCATCCCCGCGTACAACGAGGAAGACATCATTCGGTCATGCGTACTTGCCGCGCTTCACCAGACCGTCGCGGCATCCGAAATCATTGTCGTAGACAATAAGTCAACGGATTCAACGGCGGCGATCGTGGCAGCGCTCCAGAGCACATATCCGGACGCCCCACTGAAGTACTTTCGCCAGGATGGGGAGCAAGGGCTTGTTCCAACCCGCAACTTCGGTTTGGATCGAGCGCAAGGCGATGTGATCGGTCGAATTGACGCTGACTCGGTGCTTGAGCCCAACTGGGTCGAGGCCGTGCAAGTCGCGTTCAGCGATCCGGATGTCGCGGCATCCACCGGGCCAGTCATCTACTACGACATGCCGCTTCGTCGTATCGGCCACAAGGCCGATGACACGATGCGCCGGGCAATGATCACGATCGCTCGGGAGTATCGCTTGCTGTTCGGCAGCAACATGGCTCTGCGGGCAAGCGCGTGGCGAGAAATTCGAGGCGAGGTGTGCCGCGACTACGACGATGACTTTCACGAAGACATCGACCTATCGATCCACCTGCACGAGGCTGGGCTGAAGGTTGTTTACTCATCGAACATGGTCGCCGGGATGTCGATGCGCCGGATTGATGATTCTCCCCGCGAGTATTACAACTACATGATGCGTTTCGAGCGCACCTATCAGAGCCACAACGTGCGCAACATCGTACTGCGCGCCCCGATGTGGCTCTTCATGTCCGCCTATCCAGCGCTCAAGGCAGTTCGCAAGAATCAAGCGCGCACCGCCCGCTTGCTGACGCGGCGCACCGAGTCAGAGCTTCGCTAGTGTCAGCTACGGGTGGGCCGGATTTTTCTTCGTGACCGGCTAAACTGATCTCAAACACGGGAGTCCGGTGTGCCGGGCTGAGAGGAAGCGATCCACGCTTCGACCGTCGAACCTGATCTGGATAATGCCAGCGCAGGGAGGAGATTCTCATGGCGACAATGATCGACCTGCCGGTAGTCGACCAACACGGCAAGCGCAGGCCCCAATCGCGCTGGCGAGTCATTGACATCGTCGTTGCGAGCGTGATCGCGGTCGCTGTCGGCTTGGTCTACTTTTCGTGGAACCTGATCTACAGCCCGGCGAGCGCGCCACTTCAAGCTGCACTGCCTGGGCTCCAGGCTCTCGTCTTTGGAGTCTGGTTGATTGGCGGAGTACTCGGTGGACTCGTCATCCGAAAGCCGGGAGCCGCCCTGTACGTGTCACTCGTGGCTGCAACCGTCTCAGCGCTGCTCGGCTCGCAATGGGGGCTACTCACGCTCGAATCCGGGCTCGTTCAGGGGCTCGGTGCCGAGTTGGTCTTCCTCGCGTTCGCATATTCGAACTGGCGGCCGATCGTCGCGCTGCTCGCCGGGGCCGCATCAGGCCTCGCGCTGGGCATCAACGACCTTGTGCTGTGGTTCCCGGGGGCCACGCCCGTCTTCGCAGTCATCTACACGAGCTCGGCGATCATCTCCGGTGCAGTGATCGCTGGACTTGGATCGTGGTTCCTCGTGCGTGCTCTCGCGGCGACCGGTGCGCTCAGTCGATTCGCGTCTGGTCGGCAAACCACGGTCGACGGCTGAGCGAGCACGCTGTGTCCGTCGGTCCAGTTGGCGTGCGTATCGACGCACGCGCGTGGGGGTGGCGTCATGCTGGGCGATCAGACTGGGCGCTGCGTGGCATCAACCTGACAGTGTTGCCCGGGGAGCGCGTGCTGCTGCTTGGTGCATCCGGAGCCGGCAAGTCGACACTGCTGCATGCGCTTGCCGGGGTCCTCGGTGGTGATGATGACGGCGAAGTCGATGGTGAACTCCTCGTTGATGGTCGGGTACCTGAGCGCGCGCGCGGTCGAGTCGGCCTCGTGCTGCAAGACCCTGACGCACAAGTGATCCTTGCCCGCGTCGGTGACGACGTTGCGTTCGGCTGTGAGAACCTCGGGGTACCAAGAGCGCAGATATGGCTTCGGGTTCGGGGCGCGCTCAAGGCGGTCGGACTCGATCTCCCCCTCGACCACCCGACCACTTCGCTCTCCGGAGGGCAGAAACAACGACTGGCACTGGCAGGCGTTCTTGCGATGCAGCCGGGGTTGTTGCTGCTTGATGAACCGACCGCCAATCTCGATCTGGACGGCGTTGGTGAAGTTCGCGCGGCGGTCGGAGCGGTCGTCGCAGACACCGGTGCGACGCTCGTGGTGATCGAGCATCGGGTTTCGATCTGGCGTGATCTTGTGGATCGCATCATCGTGCTCGCACCCGGCGGAGCAGTACTGGCCGACGGCCCGCCTGATCGTGTCATCGCGGAGCATGGCAAGGCTCTCGCGGCATCCGGAGTGTGGGTACCGGGGTTGCCGCCAGCGAAGCCGGTGCGACGGCCGACATCGAACGCCACCGCGCTGCTGACCACCGAGGCACTGCTCACTGGGCGCAACGCGCGCGCCATCGGCGACACACCCATCAAGCTTGAGCTGCGACGTGGACGCGCGCTCGCGATCACTGGACCAAACGGCTCAGGAAAATCCACGCTGGCGCTCACGCTCGGAGGTCTCTTGCCACCGGTCGCCGGAACGGTGAGTGCGGCAGGGTTGGCGAACGGGGCTGCAGACGAGCCGATCTCGTGGAAATCCAAGGAGCTGCTCACCAGAATCGGTACCGTCTTTCAGGATCCTGAGCACCAGTTTGTTGCGGCAACGGTTCGCGACGAACTGGCCGTCGGCCCTCGCGCCCTCGGACTCGCCGAGGAGGAGATCGAGCACCGCATCGCCGAACTTGCCGCACGACTGAGGCTGGACGCGCTGCTCGCCGCCAACCCCTTCACGCTCTCCGGTGGCGAGAAACGTCGCCTCTCGGTCGCAACGGTTCTTGCTACCCGGCCGCCGCTCGTTATTCTCGACGAGCCGACCTTCGGGCAGGACTCGCGCACCTGGCGGGAGCTCGTGGCGTTGTTGGCGGAACTCCTTGACGACGGAACTTCGATTGTCGCGATCACCCACGACCGCGAGTTCATCGCCGCGATCGCAGATCGAGAACTTCGGCTCGGGGCATCACCGCCAGTGCGGCGTGCGCAGATCGAGGCAGCGAGATGAGCACGCTCACCCGCCTCAGCGGCCGGCCGGCCGTGTATCGACTGAATCCGGTCTCCAAACTTGCCGCATCCGCCATCATCAGTGTCACCCTCGTTCTCTCGATCGATTGGGTTTCAGCAGGCGTCGCGCTCGGGCTTCAACTTGTGCTCTTCTGCTGGGCGGGGATCGGCCTCAGACAGTTTGTTCGTCGAACGATGCCGATCTGGATCGCCGCGTTCCTCGGCGGCTTCACGATCCTGCTTTACGGGCGCGCAACGGGCGAGACGTATTTCCAGTTCTTGCTCATCCACATCAGCGACGGTTCGATTGAGCTTGCGATCGCGACAACCCTGCGCATGCTCGCAATTGCCCTGCCAGCCGTCGTGTTGTTTATGAGCATCGACCCAACCGATCTCGCAGACGGGCTCGCCCAGATTGTGCGATTACCGGCCCGGTTCGTGCTTGGCGCGCTCGCCGGCTTGCGCTTGGTTGGACTGTTTGCCGAGGATTGGCGGTCGCTGGAACTCGCGCGCCGAGCCAGAGGCATCGCCGACCACGGTCGTATCCGGCGATTCTGGGGGCAGGCGTTCGCACTGCTCGTGCTCTCGATCAGGCGTGGAGTGAAGCTTTCGACAGCGATGGAGGCCCGCGGTTTTGGCACCCCGATTCGGCGCACCTGGGCGCGCGAGTCGAGGTTGCGTTCAGCCGACGGCGTGCTCGTCGCGCTTGCCGTCGTGATCTCGGCCACGGCCGTGACGGTCTCTGTTCTTACTGGCAACTGGAACTTCATTGCCGTCCAATCCTGAGGCACGCATTGAACTAGCCAGTGGCAGCCGGATCCGGGACGCTATTCTTCAGGCGGCCGGAAACCGACGTGCTGTCACCCTCATCGACGGTCGCTCCGGTTCGGGAAAGTCGATGGTTGCGCGCGAACTGCTTGCCAGTTGGCCGGATGCGCAACTTGTGCGCCTCGATGATGTCTACCCCGGCTGGGCAGGACTTGAGCAGGCAAGTCGGCAGGTTGCCGAGCGAATGCTTGCGGCATCAGACCCTGCATGGCAGCGCTGGGACTGGGTACTCGGGCTCGCCGCTGAGTGGGTTCCATTGGATGCGACACGACCGTTGATCGTCGAGGGAGTCGGTGCCTTGAGCCGTGAGAATCGGCGCCGTGCGAGTTACGGAATCTGGCTCGAGCTCGATGCCGCGACGCGCAAGTTGCGCGCGTTCGAGCGCGACGGTGAGCAGTACGAGTTGCACTGGGACGACTGGGCCGCCCAAGAGGAGCGGTTCATCGCCAGGGAGCACCCGCAGACGCTCGCCGATCTCGTGATCGAGGAACGGGTCAAGCACTGACGCCGATGCAATCGAAGGCGGCCGCGCTTCCGCGTAGCCTTGAGCGCATGACCTCCCCGTTCATTTCTGTCTCCGCGTTGGCCGAGCGACAGGGTGCGGCAAACCCGCCCGCTGTGCTCGATGCAAGCCTCATCCTCCACCCGGCCACCTTCGACGGCGACTACCGCAGAGAGTCCGGTCGACCGAAGTGGCTCGAAGCCCACATTCCCGGTTCGATTCATGTGGATGTCCCGTCGCAGTTCAGCGACGCGAGCGCGGCCCTGCACTACACGCACCCAGAGCCACAAGACATTGCCGACGAACTGGCCAGACTGGGTATTGCCGGTGGTCGGGCTGTCGTCGTATACGACTCAACTGGAACACTGTGGGCTGCGCGGCTGTGGTACTTGCTGAGGTGGATCGGCGTCGAGGCGAAAGTGCTCGATGGCGGGTTTGCCGCTTGGCGGGCGGCCGGGCATCCGGTGGAGTCGGGCGAGTCACTCGCATCGCGACCAGTGCCGAGCTGGACCGCAACCGCCGCACGGCGCGCCTGGGTCAGCAAGCAAGAGCTGGTTGAACGAGCAGATGACGACGAGCGTGCACTCGTCTGTGGCTTGCCGGCCGGCTCCTTCACGGGTGCCGACCCGACGCGGTATACCCGCCGCGGTCGCATCCCCGGCAGCATCAATGTCTCAAGTCGCGATCTGTTCACGAGCGACGGTCGCGTCAAAAGCCGGGTCGAGCTGATCCTCGCCTATGACGCCGCCGGGGTCGATGTGTCAGCGGATGCCGCGGAGGTTCTCCTGTATTGCGGAGGCGGCATCTCGGCTTCCGCCAACGCACTGACCCTCGCAGAGATCGGAACAACGGCCGTCAGAATCTACGACGGCTCGCTCGAAGAGTGGTCGGCCGATCCGAGCCTGCCGCTCGAAACAGGAGTGCCGGCGTAGCTCGCTAGTTAGCGCGGGTCCACGCCTGAGTGATCGGTTCACCGCGCGGCGCCGTTGTCATCGATGTTCCAGCGCACGTCACTTCGATGCCGACTTTGTCGTCGAACGTGGTCTGCGGGATTGCAAACGGCACCGCCTCCTGCGCAACGCCGCCGAGATCGGCGCTCGCCAGCGTTTCCAGTCCAGTGGCATCCCAGTTGCGTGGAATCGCGACCGTGCCCGTGATGTAAGCCTTCCCGGTCGACGTCCCGGAGATCTTTTGCAAAACGGTGAGCACTTGACCATCAGCAGCTGGCACCAGAATCGTCAGGCTGTAGTCGGATTGAACAACCGCGTCGCCGAGCTGCGACCACGCGAAGGTTTCGGTGCCTGCACCGGTCACCTCTGTTGCCGCGATTCCGTTCTCCTGCAGGGTCGTAAGAACCTGCGTCGCCAGGTCGGCAACATCAACATTCCATGTTTGGCCCTGAGCACACAACTCGAGATCGGTCGGTGGTAGCTCCGGTGTGTTCGGCTCCAACACTGCGCAACCGGCAAGCGCCGCCAGTGCGACAGCGTAGACAGCGACTGCGCTCAGACGACTCGCTCTCATGCGTTGCCTCTCATTATTCTTCGAGGCTCGGTTCGCACAGCCCCATGGAATACTACGGCCGCCCGGCTGGGAGCAGGGAGCGACGCCCCAGCAAGCCACCTCGGATCATCCCCAGCCAAGCTCGTGCAGTTGCTGGTCATCGATGCCGTAGTAGTGCGCGATTTCGTGCACGAGTGTGACGTGAATTTGATCCTTGAGTTCATCGATATCGGCAGCGACGGCAAGCAGTGGCTCGCGGTAAAGGATGATCCGGTCCGGTAACTCGCCGAATCCGTACTGGCCGCGTTCGGTAACCGCGACGCCGTCATACAGGCCAAGCAGATCGAGGGAGCCGTCCTCCGGGCGGTTCTCGGTTACAAAGACGAGGTTCTCGAGGCCTTCGACCATATCGTCCGGCAACAGGTCGAGTTCATCGATAACGAGTCGCTCGAACTCCTCGGCTGGAACATCATGCTCGTTCACTCGATCACCTCGATCAGGCTGCCCTGCAGGTACCCGAGCCAGTCGTAGACCATAAGCGCTTCGTCGTCACCGATACCGTTGTCCCCGTCGTCTTCGATCTGCAGTCGTGCGGCAAGGGCCAGTCGCAGATCGGTTAGTGTGCGAAGCCACGACTGTACCTCGGTGGGCTCGAGTCGAACTTCGGTGCGTTCAAGGATCGCGGTATCGAGTGAGGCGATAACCGCTCGTGCATTTGCCATTTTTCGCTCAACGAGGGATTGTTCGGTAAGTTGTCGATGCTCGGATGCCGCTTCAACGTCGCCACGGTACGCATCCGGCAGCAGGCGAGCCAACGCAGGGTCGAGCGGACCTGACGATTCGCCGCCAATACCGAGTTGGGCGTACAACACCGAGCCCGCGGCATCCGGTGCCCGTTCAGAGAGCAGGTCGATCAGTTGCTGTGCGAGGTCGGCAAGCACCGCGGACTCACCGGTCGTAAAGCGACACGTCACCGCCCCGCCATCGGCCATGAAGGGAATCACGAATCGCTCCTCGTCAGAGTCGCCCACAGGCCAAAGTCGTGCATGGCCTCGACGTGGCGCTCCATTTGCTCTCGAGCGCCGGATGCCACGACCGCCCTGCCCTCGTTGTGCACGAGCAGCATGCGGCGCTCGGCCTCTGCACGTGAGAATCCGAAGTACGTTCGAAAGATGTACGCGACATAGGACTGCAGATTGACCGGGTCGTTCCAGACGATTGTGACCCATGGCACGTCGGCCACGAGTTGTTCGCGGCGATCCACATCCGGCTGCGCAACGGTTGCCGTGCTTGCCATTGAATCCACAACCCAGACCTCGCCAACGTGGCTGTTGAGATTGGGGTGAACGACGGGGCTCGAACCCGCGACATCCGGCTCCACAAGCCAGCGCTCTACCAACTGAGCTACGCCCACCATGCAGCGCGAAAGCCTCGAAGGCGCACGCAGCCTGATAAGTGTATTACAAGCGCGGAGCGAACCCCTCAACGACCTCGGCTGCAATCGACTGCACCTCTTCCGTTGTCGGGCCAGGCTCACCAACGAAGACCGCGCGGCGGTAGTACTCGAGCTCGCGAATCGACTCCAGGATGTCGGCAAGCGCCCGATGCCCGCCGTTCTTGGCTGGCGCGTTGAAGTAGACCCGCGGAAACCACCGCTTCGCTAACTCCTTGATCGAGGAGACGTCGACGCTCCGGTAGTGCAAGTGCGCGTCGACGCGCGGCATGTATCTGGCCAGAAATGTGCGATCCGTTCCAATGGTGTTGCCTGCCATGGGTGCAGTGCCTGCCGTTGGAACGTGGGACAGGATGTATTCGTTGACCGCGTACTCGGCGTCAGCGAGGGCGACCCCGTGCTCGATTTCCGCCAACAAGCCGCTCGATTCGTGCATCCCGCGGACGAAATCGCCCATGTTGTCGAACGCGGACCGGTCCGGCTTGATCACGACACTGAAGCCCTCGTCGAGCGCACGGAGGTCGTAGTCGGTCACGACGACCGCGACCTCGACAAGCTCATCGATCGCAATGTCGAGTCCCGTCATCTCGCAGTCAATCCACACGAGAAGATCAGGGGAAGCAGCCATACCGGCAATTCTATCGGCGGTACTCGATTGCGGCTGTTGGGCCGCCGACCTCGATGTATGCCACGCCGAGAACATGAGCCGCACGCGCTGCGAGCAGGCGGTGGCCAGCACTCGATAGGTTGGCCCGACCGTTCGTCCACATTGCCTCGGAGTGCAGTTCGTGCATCCCCCAAAGGTCGAGAGTGAACGTGCCGTGGTTGCGGGCGATCCTCCATAGGTGTGCATTGAAGAGCGCAGACCGGAGGCGCGCCGGTATTGACGCGGAAGCGAAGCGCGGATCGAAGCTCGTCGCAAGCAACACATCGCTGCCGGCCTGGCGCAACGCCTTCACGCCATTCTCCAACTCGGATGCGAGTTGTTCCGGTTTCGAGTATTCCCGCACGAGATGCTGCGGTCCGAACAGAATCGAAACGAGATCCGGCTTGAGGTCGAGGGCCCTACTGACGTGGTCGTCAACGAGTTCCGGAATGCTAGGACCGGTCATCTCGATCTTCGTAAACTCACACTGCTCACCACGCAGCCGCGCGTTTCCGTCAAGAATCGAAGCAAGGCGATCTGCCCAATCGAGCCAAGGTTCGCGCGTGGCCTCGTCAACCGCATCGGCGTGTGCAGCGAAGGGGTCGCCGAGAGCCACGTACCGACGCCACAAAGTCATATCCGAAGTTTCAACTGTCGAGGTGAACGGGAGGCCAGCAGCACGGCCAGAAACCGAAGTGTCAACCAAGAGTTCAGAGTTTGGACACATTGCGCCCCGCGCATGTGGTCTTCTTGACTCGACAAGGCGGCTCTCGGGGGCTGGCGCGATGCCTGCGGTATCGTAAGGCGTCCGCCCTCGTAGCTCAGGGGATAGAGCAGGAGCCTTCTAATCTCTTGGTCGCAGGTTCGAATCCTGCCGAGGGCACAGCGGTCCCCGTCACCGGTTTCTGCTCGCGAACGACTCGATTGCTGCGAGCATCCCGGCTGATGATCCGAAGTGGTAGCTCGTGATGCCCAGGCTCTCGGCCCCAAGGATGTTCTCTAAACGGTCGTCCGCGAAGAAGGCGTTCTCGGCAGCAGTGTCGTAGCGGTCGAGCACTCGCTTGAACACCACCGGCTCCGGCTTGCGGGCCTCATAGTCACTCGAGGTGTAGAGATGATCGCCGAACAGTTCGACCAACTCCGGTGCGATGGCGCGTAAGTGCAAGGATGCGAGCGGCCCGTTGTTGGTGAGCAACGTGATCGTTCCGAGTTCGGATGCCCGGCGCACGGCGGCCAGCGAGTCCGGCCAGACATGCATGGCCGCCGCGCGCGCTTGAACCCAATCCGCCTCATCGACGCGCACCCCCATCGCCACGTTGAACTGCTCGAGGTAGTTCTCGGGGGAGCCGTAGCGGCCGGCTTCTGCCGCCCACTCGCCGTCGTCGTGCCACCAGCGTCTGCGAAGCTCGTTGAGGTCATGGCCAGTAATCGCCGTCATGTCCGCCATGCGCGTTCGCCAGTCGTAGTCGTATAGCACGTCATCCATGTCAAAGATGAAGAGCAGGCTCACCTGTTGCCCTCTGCTGACCTTGAGATTGCGTCGTCCGGTACTGCGATGTCGAGGGTCAAACGGTAGTGGTCCACTGCCTCCCCAGTCTGACGCACATTTGCCAAGTACGATGTTGGGTCATGGCCACCATCTACGATTGCTCGGCCGAAGCTGAACTTCTTATCGGGATGCGGCTGGCAAGAACAGCGATCGGTCGAGGTGATCTGGTCGTCATGCCGACCGATACGGTCTATGGCGTGGCTGCGGATGCCTTCAATGCTGAGGCGGTCGCGAAGCTCCTTGCGGCGAAGGGACGAACCCGCCAGGCGCCACCGCCGGTGTTGATTCCAGGCATTCCCACCCTTGATGCGCTCGCCGAAAG
>Ga0163144_10017900_pt1 | contig 14393 bp, 8 predicted proteins | sample OliLak19BULKMAT1_FD_123175 | JGI IMG/M metagenome (GOLD analysis project Ga0163144, IMG submission 123175) | Freshwater microbial mat bacterial communities from Lake Vanda, McMurdo Dry Valleys, Antarctica - Oligotrophic Lake LV.19.BULKMAT1 | ecosystem: Environmental > Aquatic > Freshwater > Lake... | reverse complement strand
GCCACCATTTCCAGGAAGTAGAAAGGATTGCCGTCATCAAAGCCATTTTGAAATTGCCGGATGGAAGGTTGCATGGGGTAGGGGATTTTCGGAACCCGGATGATGACGCGCGGGGGGATTGAGTGACTAAGAGTTTATCAAATGTTCTCTTACTTTTTGGATACCGTCGTGCAATTGGCGATAAAGGGTTCTATCTCTTGGCAATGCTATGTTTTCCATGGCCGAATTGTAATACATTTCCGCTTTCTTGAGATAACCTTGGTACAACTCGACATTTTTGCTGGATAGAAAAGCCTTGCGCAGGTCATACCAACCAAGGGTATCATAGAAGCGGCCTTGCCAGACGTCAGTCCTGTATTCATGACCTTCTAATTCTTCAACAAGATTTTCTAATGCCAAAAACGCTTTGGTATTTCCACTTTTTGTGGTATAATAAATGACGTTATTGAGTGCATAGAGGTAACTAAGCAGGCGATAACCTTCTTGAATTTCATCTTCCATTAGTCGTTTTTTAAGATAGCTACAAGCTTTATCAGCATAATATATGGCTCCGTAAATGATGTATTTTTCGTAAGAACTTCGCTTTTCCAGAGCTTTCCATTCTTCGGAGTTTATTTCAGGAATATCTGAACGTTGCTTTGAGTCAGCTTCCCACATGCGGTAATACAGAAAAGAGACACCCAGCCAAATCCTGTAGTTATTATCTTTTTTGCTTAATAAATCGTTGATTATACTTTGGGTTCGGTTAATTCCCTGTGCATTTTTTTTCGCTGCAATAAAAGCGGCACCAAATATTAAGGCAATCTCATACCGTCGCTGCATGTCATGGCCGCTGAATTGTTCACATAAGGTAACAATGAGGTCGTTTTTTTCAAGTATCCAGGCCACTGTAATCCCCAATAAAAGTTTTACCGTTTTGGCTTCAGTTTTGGGCTGGGTCATTAAAAGGGAAATGATGTATGCTTCCGGAAGCCGGCTTTCCGGCACATTAATCAATGATTCTATGATGTCTTGAAGACCATCCAGTTTTTGTTTGTCAATACCGAAGCGTATTAATCCATAATCCCGAAATATATCTAAAGAGCCGACACTCTTCGGAAGATAACGTTTGGCGTCCTGGTTTATTTCACGGAAGGCTTCTACGATGGCGCTCCACTCTTTTGATCTTTGCAGGCTTTTTTTTGCATCTTCCAAAACTTCCTGAAGTTCACTTTTTAGACCTTCCTCAACTAAAGGAATATCTTCGTCATTCCACTCGAAGGACTGCTTTAAATCAGATATTAGATGGCGGTAAGAACCTTGTCCTATCCATATATCCTGTATGAATTTAGCCTCAATAATACCTTTTACTTTATTTTCAAAATCCTTACGCGCGGTCTCCATATCAGAAACTATCTTCCTGTCTATGTCTCTATATTGGTTGTATTCTCTTTGTATAAGAACTCTGATGCTGTCTTTTGAATCCTGCAGTTTTTTTAAAAAATCTTCTGTTTGGCCGCCAATTTGGAAAAGCGGTTCTAAAATAAAAAACAGGGCATCCCGTATGATGGGGATACGCCGAAATGAGCCGCCTTCTGAAGGGTAGGTAAATAAATCCGGGTCTTGTTTTTGGATAAATTTTACTGCATGCCAGATTGCAAAGGAACTTGCAAAAAACACCGGCAAAGGCTGCTTTTTATCCTTAATATGGGCAGACAATTTTTTTTGTAGATAATATAGAGATGTGGCATCGTGGATATTGTTATAAGACATCTGAGCTTGGGGGCGAATGCTATCAAAGCCAGCTTTTATTTTTGTAAACAGGTTATAATCAGATATTTCTTGAAATCCATACCCGTCAAAAGATAAACGAACGGGATTTCGCGTGATCAGGTATTTGAGCCGCTTTTCCCAGGTGTATTCCCGTAGTAAGTAATTGGCACGAAACAAATCGGCACCTTCATTGATCAATTGTTTGATGTTGTCATCAATATTATGTACGTTGAGGGAAACAATCGGTTTGTTATGATCTAATTGATTTGCCTGTAATACTTGCTTAACCAATTGCTTGTATTCTACTTTGGTCGGGTTTCCCAGAAAGTATTCATGCCGGTCCAATTTGTTCGTAACTTCCAAACGATGGGGTTCTAACATGCGTATTGTCCCTAACAAGCCCTGAAAAGCGAAAGCATACACGGTGATTTTTTCTCGATCACGCCGATAGGCTTGTTCCTTGAACTCCATACCTGTCTCATAAGCCCATCCCCCCTGAATCAGATTGATGACATCTACAGAATCGAAATAATATTCTAATGTTAACTGCCCATTCTTGCGCAAACGGTCTTCGTATTGCTGAATGGCATAACTATCCATTAACTCCCCGATAAACTTCTCATCAGTCTTTTTCGGCTCAACTGTAACAGACGGTAGCATACTGGTTTTTATTAATTCAGCCAGAGAATCATCATCGGGCATAGGGACAGGTAGGCAGAAAGTGTTAAGCTTGTTGCTTTCTTGCGGTTTTTTCTCCCGGAGGTGCCTCGTTAATTCCAGGAGTTGTTCATTCCTTTGGGGGCTTTTCGAGGCATTTAATGCTTTTGCCCATGCCAGCGTAACGCGAATTCCTTCTTTTTTTGCAGCATCCATGCCATCTTTACCCTTCAGGTATTCAAAGTGTTCATCTATACTCGATTCTTCTATTGGAAAGGAACCGTTGTTGCCAGATATTGCAAGTAAAGAGCCTAAGAGTTCTTCATAATTTGTTGCCAACGCGACCCGATGCATAAGGGCTTCCCAATAAACTTTTGTTGGCAAATAACTATTCTCACTATCCTTCGCATATTCTTCTAAGAACCTTGACAAGCGCAGGCTATTCAACTCGATTAGATTGTTCTTATAGGTTTCCTGTCCCCAAATATTTTCCTGTAGTTCTTTTCTGACCTCGAACAATCCCATCCCTAATTTTCTGCACAGTGGAGATAAAATCAGATCAGCAACAACTGAATAGTGGATTTGCTTTCCGGGATCATACTTTTTTCCGGTGAGGGCAGCCATGTTTTTCCTCAGTTTGTAAAGCATATCCGTCGAAAAAGCGGGCATAAATGCTGCCAAAACCAGGAACTGCCAATACTCATAACTCTCAGCCGCATATCTGTCATTATACCACATTAAATAGGGACGGACTTCGGCAGCACTTTTTTCTATTGCTTCCGCAGATATCAGTTTTGTATCGGTGTCATAGGGCGTCGGATAGATGTGCCCATAATGTTTTGGCAACAATGATATCTCTGTATGGGATACTTCAGTCATTTGAATAACAGCCATAATGGCTTCAATGGCTTTGGAATTCCAGCGACTCCTGGGCACCGGGTTCAACCATATCCTGTGTCGAAAAGATTGTGTTTCTTTTAAAAAATGTAACGTATTTATGATGCGATCCGGATCCATGTCTCGGCGATATGCCCCTGCGTCACTAAAAATGACTATAGAATTATCGGATTTCACATATCGGCGAAAAAAATCATCATTGCTGATTGCTTCTGTTTGAGAAGGATTGGTGAATAATACAGAACCTGGTTCATTATAAAAATAAAACACTTTGATTTTATCTTTTGGGAATGCATTTTCTAAACTTTCCCGAATAAGTTCTCCTAACTCTTCGAAGGGTTCCATACTGCCTAATTGGTCAATAAGGAGCACAATGCAAGGGGAGTAAGTCCATTCCTTTTTGTACAGGGGGCTTGACAATATATAACCATTGTTTAAAGCGGAAACCGTTGCTGCCACATCCATGCCATTCTTTTCCGAGGAGATACGTTCTGTACGGAAGAGCATACGCCAGCGCTGCTGCAAAAGATGGGAACTAACAGGATGAAAATTGTTGGAAAGATCAAATTCTCTATGGATATAAGAACCACGTTTGGCTTCTGTATTCTCATCTCCTTCTTCAATGTAAATCCATAGCGTCTTTACGGGATCAGGCTCTGTTGTTAGTGGCTCTACTTTATCTCGCCTAAATTGTTCTGGTTGTTGTAAGGGCTTTCGCGGTCTTATTTCCTGGATTGGATTTGGTTTGGGTTTTGAAATTTCCGGATGCTCTGGGGGAATCATAGTTGACTCCTGGGAACTACTTTCAAAGGTTGATTTGAATAAATGGTCAAATAGGCTTCCATATCGTCGGGAGTCAGCTAACCATAGGGTTCTGCATAAATTCTTCAGACTATCTGAATTCTTCATACTCTCTTGGCTTTCGTCTTCTCGAAGCAAGAGCAATAAATCCCCAAAGTGCCTCATTTCTAAATGAAAGAACCCAGGGTTATTGCGCAATTGCAGAAAGAATGATAAGATAAGCCCTTCTGTCATTTCCTATCTTTTATTTTGGGGTTGAGTTTTAATGAGTGTTTCTCTGTAGATGCCATCTCTGCTTTCAAGAATTCGGTCGAGTTCATCCCGATTTTTACCCCAATCGGTATAGTGCCCAACAGCCCTGAGCCAGTCCAGCATTTCACTGGTCGAAGGATGTTTCGTCTGCGGGCTTTTTTGGGCAAAGTCTCTAATTTTCTGAAATTTATCAATTAAACCAGGCAGGGATTTTTTCCAATGATCATCCTGCTCAGTAAAGATTGCTTCTGCGATGGCATTCAATAAATCTTCCCCCGGGAAGTCAATCCATAAGAATATGCACCGGCGCAAAAAAGCATCGGAAAGTTCCCGTTCATTATTGCTAGTGATAATTATAAAGGGGCGATTGGTTTCAGGCGATTTGTGTTGATCATTAGTTTCTGTAACGACAAAGGAGTAATCTTCTAATAATTCCAGCAAGTCGTTCGGCAGGTCAATATCAGCTTTATCTATCTCATCCACTAATAAAACAGGCGGATTACCTTCAGGTTGTTCTTCAGATCTGATAATTGCTTTCCCCAAAGCGCCATAGTTGATATATTTTTGGACACCTTCTTTTTTTTTACCTTTTTGCTCTTGGACATAACTTCTGGCCTCAATTTGACTGTCTCTTAATCGAGCCAAATGATCGAATGTATAAAAGCCTTCTGATGCTTTGGTGGTTGACCGGATAGACCAGCGAAAAAGGGAGTCTTTCCAATGTTCACCATGCAATTCCACTGCAACGGCTTCTGCCAACCGAGTTTTTCCGCATCCCGGTTCGCCGCGTACTAATAGAGGACGCCCCAAACGCAGGGCGATGTTAACGGCTCTTACGATTTCTTCTCCAGGGAAATAAGGGAGTGCTCCATACTTGTATTCATTAAGTGCAGTCCCTTTATATTCAGTACGGTTTTCTTTTTTGTGCATTCATAAAAGGTTTTGATAGTTCTTAAAATAGTTCTGCTTCTAATTTTTCCTGGTTTTTGAGAGCCTTACATAGACGATTAACCGCTTGACGGAATGTAAAATCAGAAGATAGAAGTTCTTCTGGCAATGTGATGGGGAAAAATTTGGTCTTAAACTGGTGATGCCACCGGCTAATATCCTGGGGTGTGACATGGGACTGCTCTAAATGTAAAGTGTGGCCGGCAAAGTGTTCGACATAAGGCCGAAAAGACCCCTTATTAGAAACAAAAATAATAAATAGTCGACAATAACGATTCCTATTTTGAAGTTCATAATTAATGATTTTCCTCCAGTCCATTAAGAGCTTAATATCTATTGGAATATCTTGTGCATTTGCTGAAGTTGACTCAATTTGAATATCTTTTATAATCCATAATAAGGATTGGTAATTAAGTTTTTTATTAACTACTTCAATAAAATTCTGTTGAGCGTTTTCAAAAAAATCAAAATCTGTTGTTTCAGACAACAAAGAAGACATTCGGGCAAATAAATCACTGCTTTCTGAATATCCGTTTTTATAAGAGACTTCCGCTTTAGGAGGGAGTCTTTGGGTATTAAATGCTCTGATTTGTTCGCGTATATAATCTACAAGTATTTTCCACCCTGATTCATTCCCTCCATCCAATAAGAAAAGGTTGGAATCAGGCAGGCTGTCTGAAGCGAAAAAATCCAGTATTGAGTCTTTTTGAGTCTTTAAATCTAAACTCCTAAAATGCTCTATGATAAGATTATTTTCACTTTCAAGTGCTTCCTGTAAATGATTGATTAAATCTGGAGCATTTTTTTGACTACCATTTCCATTGAAGTAAAATTCTTTTTTATCTATTGGAAATCGCCTGTTTTTTTCTTCATTTTCATTAACCTTTAAGCGTTCTAATCCATCATGTCGAAAGTCTTCTAAATAGATATTCCAAACAGGTTTTGAGGATTGTTGAATTGATTTTAAGACACCATCGAATAGGTCAATACAATCAAAAAAGCGGCTGGTTTGAGTATGTAGCAAAAAGATTATCTTATTGGCTTTACTTACCAAACTATTAAAGATGCTTAAGCCATGAATTGACAATGAATTAATTGTGTAATGAAGCGGGTCGAAAAAACCAATTGAATAAGGTAATTTTCGACTATATAGTCTTGACTGGAGGTCAGTTGCAAAATCAACATGATCAGGTAAATGTCGATGACTACAGTCAACTACCAATATATTATGATATTGCAAATTACTTTCAAATACCTGATGAGTATTACATCTTATTGATAATTGCTCTAAACCCAATTTTAATTTAAACTCATGGCCTTCCAAACAAGACATGCCAAACATCTTTTTATTTTCATTAGGATCATTTTCATTTAAAGAAGTTTTAATGTTAATGCCTCTCGGGTGAAGGCATTGTTTGATGTATTCTTTACCTGTTTTGGTTTGCATTAAATATGCTGCGCTATCAAAAGCTTCTTCAATTGTTGCTCCATTTATGAGTTCTTTAAAAAACCGAACAGCGAACTTGGTTGCTTTTTTATCTCCTACTTCATAATGGGTAGCGATAACAATGGGTATATTAGCTTGATGAAAGAACTTGACTTGTCCGTAAGTGTTACACCCGTTCAATAAGACACAACAAAGATTGGGACAACAATCTTTGAGGATGTTTGAAAAGCCTGAGATATGAGCTGTTTGGCCATCTAAATGAAAAGTCTTATCATCTGCATGACCGCTATATGAAAAAAAGAGCAAACTGTCTTTTGCTTTTTCTACTTTTTCTATCAAGCGTTCCACATTATTTGCAATAAAACGGTCACTTTCTTTTTTGCATCCTAATTTTAGTAGTTTTTCTTCTTCAAGCAAATCAGATACTTTTCGCTCTTCTTCATCCAATATTTTTAACGGTGAAGAATCAGAATTTGCATAAGTCAACAATATTGTAGAAAGGTATTCCATAGTGTATAGGTTTCAAGGGTGGAATTAATTATTGTTCTTTGAACGCTCTCTTACTTTTTGTATGCCCTCGAGTAGTAACCGGTACAAAAGCCTGTCACGTGGTGAAGCGATATGGGAATCGGCCAATTCGTAAAAGTTATTGGCCATCTTGATGTATCCTTTAAAAAGATCCGAACCATCTTCACTATATAGGGCTTTTCTGAGGAAATACCATCCTAAAGTATCATAGAAACGACCTTGCCAAACGAGTGAGTCGCCCTCATAAGAGCGAAGCTTGGCCAAGAGCGGTTCTAAGTTTTTGAAAGCATCTGCATCGGCGCTTTTTGTTACATAATAAATAATGTTATTGAGCGCATAGACATAGCTCAACAGGCGATAGCCCCCCTCTTTCTCTTCCTGAAGTCGATTTTCAAGATAGTCATAAGCCTTTTGCACAAAATGAATACTGCCTTTTATTATATATTTGTTGTAACCTTCACTATCTTGTAATATGTTCCATTTTTCTGGATCCATCTCTGGCAGGTCTCCAGCTTGCTTGGAACTAACTTCCCACATCCGGTAATAGAGAAATGCTATCCCCAACCAAACTCGATAGTTATCTTTTTTGTCTAAAATACAATTGATGATTTCCTGTGTCCGTTCAATGCCTTGCGTATTTTTATTTAAAGAGATAGTTGAGGCACCCAGTAACAAAGCAATTTCATAACGACGCTGCATATCCTGATTGGTAAATTGGTCACATAAAGTAACGATCAGCTTATATTTTTCCAACAGCCATGCAATGGATAAGCCTAAAAGTAACCGCTCAGTTTTATCTTCGGTTTCCGGCTTGGTCATCAATAAAGAAATGATTTCCGCATCGGGCAGTCTGTCATCAAGGCGGACGATCATTGCTTCTGTAATACCTTGTATTCGGGTCAATTTTTGTTTATCCAAACCGAATCGTATCAAAGCAAAATCACGAAAGACATCCAGTTTTGCTGCACTTTTGGGCAAATAAGTTTCTACGTCAGTCTTTAGATCATCAAAATGCCGTACAATGGCACTCCACTCAATCGAACGTTGCAGAGCCTGTTGGGCGCTTCGGAGTGCTTCTTCCAGACCCTTTCGCAGTTCTTGCTCAATGAGAGAGGTTTCTTCTTCTTGTTGCCAGTGTAGTGATTGTTTAAGATCATCTACCATGTTTTTGTGAAATTGGTGCTTAATCCAGATTTCCTGATTAAATTTCACATTAATAATTTCTCTTATACTGTGCTCAAATTCTTTTCTGGCCTTATCCATTTCAGAAACAAGCGCGAAGTTCCTATTGCGGTAGCGTTCATATTCACGTCGAACCAAAGCGCGAATGCCTCCTTTTGCGTCTTGAAGCTCTTGAAAGAAAGCTTCTGTTTTATCGCCTATTTTAAAGACGGGTTCGAGTATGAAAAACAAAGCATCACGCACAATTGGAATTCGGGGGCCACCTTCCTGAGAGGGATAGGTAAACAAGGCAGAGTCATTTTTCTGTATTTCTTTTACTGCCCGGCGTATGAAAGAAGAACTACCGTAAAAAACGGGTAATGGTTGTCTGGCATCTTGAAGATGCACTGTCAGCTTTTCTTGCAGGAAATACAGTGCCAGTGCATCCTGGTTGTTATTTTCCGAGCGTGCAGGTCTGACAACGTCAAATCCTTTTCTGATTTTAACAAACAAATCAAGATCAGATATTTCCGGGATACGGCCATTGTCCAATAGTAGGCGTTTGGTATCATCCTTAAGGTATTTCAGCCGTCGGGGCCATGCAAATTCCCGGAGCAAGTAATTAGCTCTAAAAAGATCAGCGCCTTCTTCAACCAGTTCTTCTACATAGGCCTCCACATTGCGCTTAGATACAGGCCTAACTTTCGAGGATACGAGAGGCTTATGAGCGTGGAGTACCTGAGTGGCAAAGTCTTTGTATTCTTCTCGCGAAGGGGATTTAAGAAAAAAATCGGATTGCTCCAACTTCTTCATCAATTCGAGAAAATGTGGATCCAGAAGATGGATAGTGCCGAGCAACCCCTCAAATGCGAGTGCATATACGAGTACTTTTTCTCTATCACGTCTTAGCGCTTCCTCATCAAACTTTGTTGACGATTCGTAGGCCCACCCTCCCTGCAACATATTAATGACATCTGCAGAGTCGAAATAGTAGGCTAATGTCAGTTGGTTTTCGTCGCGCAGACGCTCTTCATATTCCTGAATAGCATAGCTGCTGGCTACTTCTTCTATAAATTGTCCTCCCACATCTCTATCATCCGTAGGAGAACCAGGCGTAGAAGTATAGTCTTTATTATCGCTGCGTTGCATATCTAAGTTTTTGATAAGGATATTAATTATGCTTTCTACCAGTTCTTGTAATCATCTGCCAATAGCAAAACATCTTTGATCACTTTTTTGGATGGTTTGAATTGGTCTTGTTTTGAGCGCACATAGCTTTTAATCGAAGCTTTAATTTCTAAATCAGCTGGCTCAACATTATCCGACACCCATTTCTGATAACGCATGTTGGCCGTTTCTACTTCGTAATTGGCTTGTTCAACCCTCACTGCCACCCGCCAAGCTTTCAACTCCTCTTCCATGTTAATATGGTTTTGTTTCAAACTTTCCAACAGTGGCTTCATATTGGCAGCAGCCAATTCGCCTTGGTATTGAAGAGCCAATACGATACTTTGAATCAGCTCCTCCTTTCCCTTTTTACTGAGCAATGCGCTATTCACCCAATCTTTAATTTCTTCTGCTGACGGGATGGTTTCAAAGGTCAATATATCCAGTGTGAATTCTACCATGACCTCATTATCGTGAGCGACCTTGACAGCAGTATGCATTTCCTTCATACTACTATACAAGAACGTTTCCTCAACCCTGTTGCGCAACCAGTCATTGGCGATGACAAAACCGGGTCGTTCATAAAACGATTTGAGTTGCTCCTCCCAATCGTTGCGATAAGCGTTTTTTAGAATGCCAAGAATGATTTCCAAAACGGAAGTCATTGGGTGGAACAAATCGAAGTCTTTTACCGGGAAACTTTTATTATCGAAATAGGGCAACAATTCAAGCGCCTGGAACGCCTGGTTTGCCGCTTTCTCGCGATCGGATATTTGCTGACCAGACAAGGGGAGTTGTGCCTCCATTTGAGCTGGCAAAAGCCAGGGCCTTTGCTGCACATTAAACAGTTCTGTCAGTTCTTTGACATCCAGATTGCAATCCTGGTGCTGGAGCATCAACAGAGCCATTCTCAATTGCAGCTCCGGGTTGATTTCTGCGTTCTGAACCTTGCGCTTCAGATAGCCGAATGGAAGCCCGGCATGATTCCTGGCGGTAATGGCCATGATTTTTTGCAATACCATATAGCCTTTGCTGCCATAAGCGTCTTTATCCATAGCGCGTTCGAACAAAACTTCGAAAGTAGCAGCGGCTTTGACAAGGGTAGTGTAGGACATGTCCATCAACCAATCGAACGCGGCATCGGCAGCAGAAAAGGCTTTTGTGACTTCGAACAACGGCAAAGCGGTTAATTCCGGCGATTCAAGCAGGGCGGCTTCCAGAAATTCGGCCAACTCTTCCCGGTCGAAATTGTCCACCACTTCTTTCAATTGACCGCTTCTTTCCGGACGGTAAACGGGCTTTTGACGAGGCACGTTTTTGATGTGCTCGATAAAAGATTCCAAGTTGTCCCCCTCAAATGAAGCAGCAGGCTGAACAGGAACTTCGCCTTTCTGCTTTTTGGTAAGGTCGCGCAACTTTTCTAAATATTGAGTTTTCATGATTTTCTTTTATGACAATGCTTTGCATTGTTTTAAATAAGCCAATTTCAAATACCCGCTTCGGGCTACAGCTTCGGCAAGAACCACTTTTGCCCCAACTTTTGGCACTTGGTAAGTTCGATTAACTACACCAAAGCGAAACTCTCCCAAGTGAGCTGGTTCATACTCAGCCATAAAGTCCGCATCGCAAAAGGTAGGGCGGAAAAGAGCCAAGTCTGCACCCAGATTGTGCGCCCGGTCTGTACTAAACGCAAACAACAATTGGCGGTCATAACGGGCAGAAATTTCTGGCAATCTTAATCCGTCTTTTACTTGCTGCCCCGTATCAAATAACGCCAAAGGATTAGTATAGTTTCCGCTTGCTTCCCAATAAAACCAGTGTAACTGATAATCGGGTTTGATGCGCAGGTGATCGTATTTTTTCCTCTTCAGCCAAACATGGGGGTGAACCTGGTTGGTGATGTCATCTATGAATCGGGCAAAAACCTCCCGGGAAGGAAAAATAGTTCCGTATTCCTTCATAAAGTGGCCTTCTAATCTTTCATAAGGGATAGCGACGCCGAGCAAAGGGTAATCATCTTCAGGAAAGATGGCAGGTTTTCCTTTAAGTTGTAACCAACTGTAGAATTCTCTTCTTAGAGCATCTTCGATATCGGGTATAGGGAAATAGTCCGGAAAATCGGCAAGGCGACGCAGGAGGTAGTCCATTTCAGCGTCGCCCAGAAAGCGTTCCTGCGTAAGGTTTTTGACGACATTCAGTTTTTCAATGCTCCAACGGTTCAACAATTTCCACAATCGCTCTTTTAGAAGGTCGTCTTTGATATCTTCAGCCGCTCTTTGAAAATTCATGGCACGTATTTTCTATCGGGTTTTTCAACAAATATTTTGTACTTGATATGTAGCTAAACATCATAATGGGTAGAGGTAGCGAGGTAAAGATATAACTTTTGTGAAATGTAGCCAGCAAAAAAATTAAAGTTTTGATGGAATTGTGCTTGACTTTATAGACTTTGCCTTACATTTATCCTATACGGAAGAAAAAACGTTTCTTCGGAATAGAAATGCCGTTTCTTGTTTTGCATTTTTTAAAATTTATTGAATTTATGACTTAATCTTATAAAAAACACAACAAAAATCCTATTTTTTTTAGATAAATAACAAGGAGTTAAAGGATTTGGTATTGAACAACACCTGAAAAGATACTATGGAAACCGATTTTACGACAATTTTGGCTGGTCAAATAGCGCTGGGTATCCGTTTGGTAAAACCGGATGCAGTTTTGATATTGGCTTTGCCGGTGCGAAAAAATCGTGAGTTACATCTTCGGGTTTATGAGCTAAAAAGTGCAAATAGACCTATATATATAGGGCAGATGAACTGGCCTGAAAAAGCAGACTGGCAAGATGGGGTAGGAGGGTTGAATGCCAGGATGATCCCGGATGAGTATATGCTGGGTTGGCTGAATGGCCACAGCAGCCTGAATAAATGGCGGGCATTGGAAACGCTGATGATTCCTTTGTCCGTTTGTGGTTTTCACCTCGCCTTTGCTTTTATAGGAGGAAGAGAGCGTTTGCCGGAGAAAGAAATTCATCACATAGTTCCCTTGCTGGCTTTGTCGTTCCTCTGCCGCGGATTGTCAGAAAGGTTCACGATTCAGAGTCTGCAGGAAGTTGACCCGGTACACCGGTTAGCGGGATTTTTTTTTGAAGAACTATGTCAATTGTTGTTACCCGCCCTTTGTAAAAGTCCTGACGCGCTTTTATGGACGCCCTATGCCCAAGAACTTTATCCTCCGCAAATAGAAACGGGCGATTACCAGATTAATCTGGGGAGTATGCCGGTCTATCTGCGAACACAAATTGCTCCGGAATGGCAGATTGGTTTGTTCGCTGAGAACATCGAACACTGCTACCGACAGATTTTTCAAACCTGGGAATTATGCCATAGAAAAGATCAGTTGTTTGCGAACAAAATGCAACTTTTGATCAGGTCCGCCGAGTCGGATCGGCAACTCCTGCAGCAATGGTTGGAGAAGAGCACGCTGCGGCATCAGGAAATTGTTGACATGAAGCGCATTGCAGAGCAATTGGTGTCGCCGGGAGGGCACTCCGAGTTTGAGTTCTTTCGCGGTACGCAAAGTTGGAACCTTCGTTTCGAGGGGGAGATGATAAAAATGGAGAAAGGAGGGAATGTTTTAGGGCTGATCTATATGCACCAATTAATGATGCGTCCTCAAAAAGAAATTCATTGCCGTCAACTATACCTTCGTTCTCCCAAAGATGTTGAAAAGGCATTCCCCATTACTCAGGAGTTCTCTGAATTGAAAGGGAAAAAGCTGTTTCCGACAGACGAACAAGGTTTGGTAAAGTCAATTAAATGCATAGAAGATAGTTTGGCCGATGCTGATCCGGAGGTCGTTTTGGAACTGCAGGAATACATCCTGGCGGTTGCCGAACAATTGTATCACATCAATCCTTCGAGGACGAATTTTGACCGTTTAATTCATTACAGGGATCATTTGAAAAAGAACCGATTAGTGTTATCGTCTGATCAGGAAAACACTACTTTTTACGAAAGTGTGCGAATCCTTAAAGGCGTACTACGACGGTATTCGGAAAAAGATAAAGAAGCGCAGAAAATTTATCAGAACGTCACAAAAGCGATCAAAAGAAGCATAGGAACCATGTCGCATCAAAAGGCAAAAGCCTTTTTTACAAAAACGATTACTTTAGGGAGCCTTTGTTGCTACGACCCTGAAAAAGCAGATATTCCTGCTCCTTCCTGGAGGTTCTGGATGGAATAATCTTCCGTTATACACTTTTTTTGTTCAGGATACACTATTTCTGGTTAGCAGAAACGGAATTTCGAGTGTGAGTTTTAATTACTCACATCAAAATTCAGAATTCATGAACGAAGGCTTTGTATTCCAATTGCTCCTTATTGCATCTATTGCAGGTACCTTGTTCTTCTTAGGGTCATGCATCAAAGCAATTTTGCGTTTATTCTTTACGGCATTCGAAGTTATGGCTTTTGCTGGAATTGTTGTCATGATCATGAGTTACTTACTTAGGTAATAACTGAATGAAATTTTCAAGAGCCATCACCTTTCAATGCCAAACTCCAGGAGGGATGTCGGCAGAAAAAAAGTTCCATCTTAGTAAAAAATGGAATACTCTTTTTTGCCGACATCTGTTTTAGGGTTTTAGGTTATGATCACGCCCCGTTTCCCCAATTCCACCACCTCCATATCCCGGATCTTCCCCGCATCAATCGCAAACCGGACGATAGTTTTCATGACGTGAAAACCGTGATTGCCGCAAGCGCCCGGATTGATGTGCAAAAGG
>Ga0163144_10017898_pt1 | contig 14393 bp, 14 predicted proteins | sample OliLak19BULKMAT1_FD_123175 | JGI IMG/M metagenome (GOLD analysis project Ga0163144, IMG submission 123175) | Freshwater microbial mat bacterial communities from Lake Vanda, McMurdo Dry Valleys, Antarctica - Oligotrophic Lake LV.19.BULKMAT1 | ecosystem: Environmental > Aquatic > Freshwater >... | reverse complement strand
GCGTCTGCGCGAGCGGGAAGTCAGGAGACTCGAGCGCATCGTCGGCGATGTCGACGAGGCGCTGGTGCAGCGTGATTGTGGGGGGCATGGCGTCGTGGCTCGGCGCGCTCCCTGCAGCTCAGCCCGCGATGCGCAGCGGCACGGCGCGCGCTTCGAAGTGACCCGCGAGCGGCAGCGTCGTCGTACGGCGGTGCGTCTCCTCGAGGAGTCGCTGCGCGACGCTCGAGACCAGCGAGTTGGAGGAGAGCTCTGTCTCGGGAACCAACGCGAAATCCGCGTGCGGGAGTCGCCCCAGACACTCCGCGACGTCGCGAAGGAAGCGGACCTGAAACCAGCGCACGCGGTAGTTCGTCATGGCGCCGTGCGCCGAGCGAGATGCCACCGGTCCCCAGCTCGTGATGTCATCGAGCAGCGGCTCGACCTCGATGTCGACGCCGCACCGCAGCGGCGCCATCTCCTCGTTCGACTCGCGGACGGCGGTGAGCATCCAGTCGAGCACCTCATCAGGCTCGACGTGTCCGCCGACGAGACTCCAGTCGCCCCATTTCGGGTGACGACGCAGAAGCCAGTGCGGAGCGCCGTCGACATCGATGCGCGCGACGACGAGCGCGAGATCCGAGTGTCTGACGCTCATGTCCTCGGCCATCCGGATGCGAGTATGGCACGGGACCACGGGCGCAGCCGAGCTCGCACGGTTGTCCCGCTTGCGCACCGGACCACTCGACGCACGCCTGCGTGTGAACCGCAGCGACCGACGCGCCGTCAACCAACAGTCACGCGTCGGACACCGCGCGCCTCGAGCAATCGCGGCAGACGGGCGCGCTGATCTCCGGCGAACACCAGATCCTCGCCTTCGACACCGCCGCCGCAACCGAGCTGGCGCTTGATCTCGCGGCACCAGGTCTCGGCGTCGTCGGCAGACAACCCGAGCTGCTCGATCACCGTCGCCTCCTTGCCGCCACGACCCGCACGCTCGTAGCGAACGACCGCGCGTGCCGGGGCCTTCGCGACGGCGGTCGCAGCGGTTGGCTCGTGCACCGGTGGATCGCCTTGCGGTACCGCGTCGCGTCGTTCGGCGAGCGCTGCGAACGGGTTGGACGTCAGCGTGGGGGCCGAGGGGAGATCACGACGCTTCGCCATGCGCGGGGATGATGACACCGAGCGCGACGGTGGCGGTGGGGTCTGCGTTGGACCTCACGCACCGTCCGTCGCGAGCGGGACCGAGCGGTCGAGCACGACCGCCTCGGACGAGAGCAACACGAATCGCGCTTCGATCGACGTCGCGCGGCGCGGGTGCACGACGACGAGCAGTCCCTGCGCGTCGGTTCGCCGCTTCCGCATGCGAGCGTCGACCGTCACCTCGCACCACTCGTCCGGCTCGGGCCTGCCCATGTCGTCGAGCAACACGATCTCGGTCCGGCCGTGCACGACGACGACCGTATGCGAGGCGCCCGTGCGTAGCGGCACCGAAGCCCGCGGCTCGGCCTCGATCCACGGATGCTCCGCGACGTTCGTCGATGCCGCCAGCAGTACGCCTGCCTCCGGCACCGCGTGTCCGACCCGCAGGTAGCACGTGCCGGACAGAACGAGATCGTCCGCACGCCACGTGGAGTCGTCGTCGAGACGAACGGTGCGGTCGTCACCATCGGCGGTCGTGAGCGTCCACGACGTCCCCGCGAATCCACGACCGTCTTCGTCGACGACGGTGACGGAGATCCACGTGCGCTCGGTCGTGCGCGGCACGTCGGGCTTGCGCGGCTCGGTGGGATCGGTTGTCGGCAAGATCGGACGACCCGACTCGCGCGCCGGCTCCACCTCGATCGCGCGCCACGATCCGCTGGTCATGCTCGCGACGGCACGCGCACGCACCTCGGGCACCTCGAGCTCGGTGACCTCGACGCCGAGCCAACTCGCGAGATCCTCGCGCGCTGTCGGATCCTCGAGCGCGTCGGCGACGAGTCGCTCGACGCTCGCGCGATCGTTCGGCAAAACGGCGTGCGCGGGCACGAGCAGATAGTCGCTGAGCCCCAGGCGGACCGTGTTCCAGCGCGACATGGTTCAACGCCCGTACGCTTCGCGAAGCGCAGCCTTGGTCGCGTCGTCGGGCGCGCCGGTGATCGGCAGGCCGCGCTCCGCTTGGAAGCGACGCAGCGCTCGCGAGGTGTAGGGGCCGTGATTCCCGTCGACGTCGGCGAAGTACATGCCGAGCGCACGCAGCCGGCCTTGGATCCCGGAAATGGTGTCGAGTGGATCGAGTGCGCCGAGCACGAACGAGAATCGCCCGCGACCGTCGGCGAACTCGATGATCGCCCTGCGCGCGCGCGCAGGGAGCCGCGCCCGGATCACTCCGTCGCCGTCGGTCACTCCAGTGACGGGTGACGCGTCGTCACCATCGAGTACGATCGTGAACCCGACGTCGGCGCGAGGGAGTCCGTTGTGCGTCACCGTCACCTGGAAGTCGCTGTGCGTCGCTTGGCGACGGAACACGTGGCGACGCCCGGCGTCGAGGGTGAAGGCTCCACCCGTCGCGACCGGAATCGCGACGCGGTCACCGGGCGCGAGCACCCAGGGATCGTTGCGGAGCGCTCGGAGCTCGGCGTTGGCGTCGTGCCCCCAGATCGCTTCGAGCGTGCTGCCGAAGGCGGCGGCGAGACTCGCGATGCACTCACCGCTCTTCACGATGTGCTCGCGGAGCTTCGTGTCCGGCATCGTCAGGGAGCTCGCTTTCCGATGAAGGGAGGCAGGTCGCGTTCTTCGACGAAATGCACCACGACGCCGACCGGCGGCTTGGGGAACGCGCGCAGCAGCTCGTCCGCCCTCGCCTCCTTGTAGACCGCCATCGGCTGTGTGGCGTGCTCGCCCACGACCACGATGACCTTTCCGTGGTGTTGGACCTGGGAGATCCCTTTGCGAATCTGTTTGGCGATGGAGTCCTGATCGCCTTCGCACAGCTTGACCTCGACACGCGCGCCATCGATGAACAGATCGTGCGAGCGCTCCCGATCGGGGTTCTCGTTGAACACGACATGCGAACCGTCGACCTCGCGCGCCCACTTTGCGACGCGGATCTCCACCTCCGCACCGCGATTGCCGAGCCCAGCCGCGAGCAATCGCGAGAGGAACTCCGCGCCGTTCCATTCGATGCTCCCCTGCCTCGCCGGCAACGTCATCATCGTCGCGAGGATCTGCGTCGTGAGCTCCTGGACGTCGCCGTCCTGACAGATCTCGTCGTGGACGAGTCCCTTTCCTTTGAAGCGGAACGACAGCTCGGGGTCGGCGAGCGCGTCGAGGTCCTGCGCCGCGCGACCGGCATCCAGTGCGAACGCGCTCCACAGTGGCACCGTCCCGTCGCCGCGATTCGTGCGTCCCGCGGCGAGGTTGAAGGTGACGCCGCCTTTGAGACCGAGGGGCCCGATCTCGAAACAAACATGCTCGTCGGTGTCGACGCTGGTCGAGGCGAGCGACCACGTGTTGGGATGCTTCCGCAGTTCCAGGTGGTCGTGGAATGCGTGGGCGGCGGTGAGCAGTGTGTCGGCGTCGCGACGCGTCGCCTCCCAGTTCGCACGCTCCTCGTCGGTCGCCCCCCGCCGGAGCGAGGGGCGGTTGATCTCCGGGGCGAGCGACGGCGGGTGAGAGGTGGCCTTGTAGCCCTGGATCGCCGCCGCCATCTTGGTCCAGCCGACGAAGGCCCCTTTGTCTGCGGGCCCGGACTTGCGCAACCAATCCCCGGCGTCCGTGCGCCGTGCTTGATCGAACGGCAGGAGCTGCAAGGCGCCCGGCATCGCCGTGAAGACGGTGAACACGTCGTTCGGGGTCGAGCCCATGAGGTGTCGCATGAGTATGCCGTCGGCACCGTAGCTGGCACCGTCGAAACAGCGGCGGTATGCGACGGGTGCTCCGCCCGCTGGTTGAGCGATGTGCACCACGCCGAGCGTCTTGTTCTTCGCCCATTCGTCCGTCAATGCGCTACGCACGACGAGACCGCCCATGCTGTGCGTCACGAACATCACCTCGGTCGCGCCTTCCGCCTTCAACGTCGCGACCATGAATTGACGCAGCACGGCGGCGGACTCGGCGTTGCCCTGTCGCCAGTCGTACCCGAATGCGTAGACGGGACACGTGTAGCCGGGGACGTCGAGCTCGTCTTGGAGATGGCGGAGCATGCCGCCGTAGTAGTCGGTGGCGATCGTGCCCCAGCCGCGTGTGTTTTCGAGGTTGGAGTACGGGCCGTCGGTGAGGAGCTGCGCGGGGCGTGAGTGGTGGAGGTTGCTGCGCATGGCGATCGCGCTTGCGAATTCCCACCGCGCCATCGTTGCGACGCTATCCGGATCCCAATCGGTTGGCGGACCATCGTCTTGCGGCATGCCTTCGAACGTGAGCCGCGAGCCCATGATCCCCGGGACAAAGATCACCGGGATCGATCGCAAGCGGACCTCGTTCGCCTGCTCGCGTGCGAGAAACATCATCCCGCGTCTCCATCCCACAGCCACAGGCGCGCGCACGCCTGCGCCCACCACGATTCTAGGCCATCGAGCGCACGACCGCCGACGAACATGTGCAGCTTCAGGTATCGATCCCGACCCACGCGTGCGTAGATCGCTCGATAGGTGATGCCGGGATGAAACGCCGCGATCCGCTCCGCACGTTCTTCGGGGTCGACGATCGACTCGATTGGCGGTCGTTCCCAGTTTGGATCCGGTCCCTCCGGCCCGACCAGGATCTCGTAGCTGGCGATCACGTCGAGATCGAGCCCGGCGGCCGGTACGTCGCGCGAGACGAGGTCGATGGACGTGGCGAGCCTGTTGCGGAGACGCCCGAGGCGGAAGTCCTCGGCGATGTCCTTGTCCACGTCGAGCTTCGACAGCGGTTCGGGTGGAAAGAGACGCGCCTCCGAGTCCTGTCCCATCTGGAACGGCGACGGTCCGATGCGAAGGGACTCGCTGTCGCTGCCACCGTCGGCGTTCGCTGGGAGCGTGAACCCGACTTCGTGATACCAGACCGCGCTCTCCTCGGCGGAGCACGCGGGCCCGCGACCGGTGATGAGGCGGCGCCATGCTCCGAGCGCCCACTCGGCGGGTACGATCTCCGTCACGGGGCGCCGCGAGTTTCGTTCGGTGAGCACGATCAGCATCGTCAGTTCGTCCGACACTTCACGCACGAGGTGCGCATACTCGGCGCCGAAGACGATCTGCGTGCCGTGATCGTTCGCGGTGTGGCGTGAACGATAGATGCGCGCAGGTCCATCGGCAGCCTGGGCGTCCTCCCACTGATCCAGCAAGAGGGCATAGCCGGGAAACCGCGACCGAAAGCCCATCGCGCGCGCGAGGCGTGGATGGATCTCCATCGCCTCTGCAACCCTCGCTTTGCGCACCTCCGGATCGCGGTCCCAGATGTAGTGGAGCTCGATGCCGAGGAGCCCGCCGTCGATCCGGTAGCCCAGCAACCGCTGAGGCTTGCCCGCCTTGAACTCGTCCGGTGGCGTCCACGCGAGCACCATCTTCGGATCGCAGAACGCGAACATCGGCACGTCGCGCATCGGTCCGGCGCTCGGCACGACGGGCGGGAACACTTCGGGTCTGGTGGCGAATCGCGGCATGACGGATGGGTGCGGGTGCGGGGCGCCCATGGTGTCACGGGCGGCGGGATCATGATCGGCCGTCGACGGCTGGTGTTGCACGAGCATCGAACGAGTGTGGTCCGCCGGTTTGGCCACTCACGCCGGCACCAGAGCCCGCCGCTTCACGGCCCAGCGTCGCGGCGATCGATCGTGAGCGTCCCGGATCCATCCTCCGCGGTCGAGCGAAAGGTCCCCGTTCCATCGGGCCGCAGCAACCACGACCCGGAGGTTTCGAGGGTGTTGGGCTCGTACGCGAAGTTCATCTCGCCGCGCGCGTTCACGGCGCCGGCGCCATCGAACGTCCACGTCACTCGCCGGCCGCGGGTAGGACGGCGTGTGTCCGTCTCGCGTGGACAAGCGATTGGTGAAGTCGATCGCGCTGGTCCACGTCACGGTCTGCACCGGTAGATCCGGGCCGCAGCCGACCGTGCAATCGAAGGACGTCTCGCCCATCACGGCGATCCACTGCGATTGCGTCACCTCGGTCGCACCGAGGAGGAACGCGGCGACCTGGGCCTCGTGCGCCGGCGCTTCGTCGGGTTCATGGTTCGGATCGTCGGCGGCGCTGCCCATCGTGAAGGAGCCGGAGCGAATGCACAGCATGCGCAGCGGCGCGACATCGGCGAGCACGGTCTGGTCTTCGCACTCGATCGGGGCGGACGAAGACGCGGCGGTGCGCGATGCGGACGCGGACGACGGCGCGGACGACGACGCGGGTGAGGATGCGACCGGTGACTCGGTCGTCGGCGTCGCGTCACGATTCCACACCAACCATCCGCCGGTGCCGGCACCGACGAGCGCGACCGCGGCGACGACGGGCGCCCGAGAGCCGCGCTGCTCGAAGCGCTGCACCAGCGCGATGGTGTCGAGCGGCGGTGGTACGGCGCCGCGATGCTCACTCGCGGACGGCGGTGGCGGCGATCGAGTGCCACCGACGAGCGCGCTCTCGATCGTACGCAGACGCTGGGCGACGTCCGCGGCACGTGGCCGACGATCGGGTTGCTTCGCGAGGCAGTCGGCGACGAGCGCGTCGAGCTCGCGCGGGAGCGCGGCGCATGGCGTCGACCTTGGTCTCGAGCCACTCCGCCATCGTCATCACGCTGTTCGGATCCCACCGCGAGGGCGCCCCCTTCGCAGGGTCGAGCTCTAGCCGGCTTCCCATGATTCCCGGCACGAGGATGACCGGCACCACGCGGGTGTCGGCGTCATTCGCCCCCTGTCGCGCGACGAAGAACATCACGGTGCCCAGACCCAGATCCGTTCGCATAGCTGCTGCCAACACGGCTCGAGAGCCTCGATCGCGCGCGCGCCGACCGTGGCGGTCAGTCGCGTGTACCAGTCGTCGCCCAGCGCGAGGAAAGCGACGCGCGTCGTCGCTCCCGGATGCAGATCCGAGTCGTCGTCATCCGCAGCCGGCTCGTCGTCGAACCTCGTCTTCGCCGGATCCTCGGGACCCGCGACGATCTCGTAGCCGCCCAACACCGTGAGATCGGACCCGCCGCAACGGATCTCGCGAGAAACGACCTCGATCGTCGTTGGGAAACGAACCTCGCGTGGGATGCGGTCCAACCTGTCGGCGAGCTCGCGCTCGACATCCAGCGCCGCGCGTCTCTGCGGCGGAAGGACCTCGACTACGACGTCGGCGCCGAGTCTGTCTCCGTCCATGTAGCCGGCGTCCGAATCGGACCGACTGCCGCGATCGGACAGGACTCCGGTGAGCGCGAATCCCAGATCGAAGTACCAAGCCGCGTAGTCGCGGTCAGCGGGCAAAGGCACGCGCCGTGTGAACGCACCGCTCCAGTGCGTCAGCGCCTCCTGGATCGGGTAGTCGGTCGGGCGGTCGTTTCGCGTCGCTCTCAGGTCGATCAGCTTCGACTTCGTCGACGAAATGCGGTGGGGCAAGAAGACATTCTCGCGTCGCAGAATGAAATCGTGCGGCCGGCTCTTCTCGCCGACCACCTCACACCCGATGACCTGCCAGATCCCCTCGACGCCGCATACCGTCAACGGCGCCACGCGATCCTCGCGGCGGGTGACGACGCCGGTGAAGTCGTGGTTCGCGTACACGCGGCGCAGACGCGCGATCTCTTCCTCGGCGGCCTCGATCGCTTGGTCGTGCGCGTTCTTCGATGGCCGTTCGAAGTACGCGTTCACGTCGATCGAGAGCCGCTTCTCCGGCGCGATCTGGTAACCGAACCCGCGGAAGTCTCGCTCCGCGCCGAGATCGTCGGGGTGCGTCCACGCGAGGATGATCCCGTTGTCGCAGAACGCATACGTCGGGATGTCGCCGCGGTCGTTCACGGCGGGGACGACGGGCGGGAAGACCTCGGGCTTGGTGGCGAAGCGCGGCATGGACGAGCGGGTGCGGAGGAGCGCCCATGGTGTCATGGGCGGCGGGATCAGGATCGGCCGTCGACGGCTGGTGTTGAGTGGGGGCGGAGGAAATCTCGAGGAGGTCGTCGCACGCTGGCGTGCGACGCCTCGCCGCGTGCTCTACACTCCGGCCCATGGCGCGAAGCCTCGCTTTCGTGCCCAGACGCATCGCCGCAGTCGCGGCCCCGATCGTGGCGCTCGTCGGTGCGACCTCGCTGACGCTCGCGACGGATGGTCTCCTCGTCGAGATCGCTTGGTCGGTGATCGCGTACGTCGTCCTCGGGTTCGGCCTCGATCTACGCGACTATGCGAAGCGGCGTCGTCCGCCGGACACCGAGTACGATCGCCACGTCGGCTGCGCGCGCAGGCTCGCCAGCGACTTCGAGGAACCGGGCGGCGCTCGGCGTTGTCTCGTCGCGCTGGCGCGGAGCGACGACGCCGAGGATCAGATGCAGAACTGCGCGGTGCCGTTCCTGCTCGAGACGCAGCGCGAGACGTTCGTGGTTCACGGGACGCAACGGCGAGATCAAGTGGCAAGGCGGCCTCGTCTACATCAGCGAAGCCCTTGCGGGCGAGCTGATCGGGCTCGACACCGAGGCCGACGACATCGCGATCCTCTTGGGGCCTCTTCGCCTCGGTGCGATCGACGAGAACCGCCGGTTCGACCGGACCCTGCTCGACCCGTGAGTGTTACCCATGTTGCCGGTCTGATCTGTCACCCATCTTCCCGCTGGACAGGGGGGTGGGTCGTGCGTGGGTGAGGGAGCGATGGTCAGTCGAAGAGCTCGATCTCCGCGACGACGATGCCGTGATCGCTACGCGCCGACAGGCCGGAGGGCACGTTGATCGCGAGCCCGCTGTCGATCAGGTGGTCGTTGAAGATCCGCGTGTTGCGGAGCATGCCGACAGGCTTCGGCCCGCGGCCGAAGAGCTCCTGGCTGACGAAGACGTGGTCGAGTAGCTGGTAGCGCCCGTCGAAGATGTGCGTGTAATCCACGTCGCGTAGCGTTTGCTGACCCTGGATGTCGTGCGCGCTGTAGAGCAGCCTGTCGAACACGGGCAGCTTCTGCTCCTTCTTCGCGAAACGCCACGGCGTCGGCCCGGCAATGGTCTGGGTGGAGACCGCGGAAATCTCGTCGTTGAGATCGCCGAGCAGGATCACCGGGCGATCATTGTCCGCGATCGCGTCGAGCACCAATGATCGCAGGGCTACACCCTCGGCGGCACGAATCACGAGAGAGCGCGTGCTCGCGAGCGCGATCGCGAGCGGGTCATTGTGATCCTCGTCGGGCAGGAACTGGCCGAGCTTCGACTTCAGGTGCGTGACGAACACGGTCGCGATCGTGTCGCCGGGCAGCTTCACCTCGACGCGGATCACGGGGCGCTGAAACCTCGTGATCGGGAGTGCGACTGGATCGGTGCCCGCGTGATCGGCCGCGACGACGAGGCCCGCCTTCACGGCCTCGGGGAACTCGAAGATTCGAGCGTCCGCGGGAGCGGTGAGCACCTCGAGGTTCGTCGCGAGCCCGCAGAACGGCCCGCGGGCGAGCGGCTCGGGCGTGCCGGCGATGATGTTGTCGTCGAGATCCGGGGCGATCACGTGCGCCGCCAGCGGGGATCCCGCAAGTACCTCATCGAGGGCTTTGCGGCTGAAGAGCTCCTGGAACCCGACCAGGCCGACGTTGCCCTCGCCGAGGATTCCGCGGATCCACTGCGTCTTGCCCGCGAACATCGTCTTCGTGTACCCGGGCTTGCCCGGATCCCGCTCGAAGCGTGCGCCGTCGTGGAGCAGGTTCTCGACATTGAACGTCGCGATGCGGAGCGGTTTGCCCATGGTCCGGTTGGAGTGTCGCGCGCGGGCGGATCGATTCCATCTGGACGCGGCGGGGATCGAATCGTCGCCGAGCCGCACTGAGTCTTCGCCGCCAGACGCGGCACAAAGGAAACATGGCTCTCATCGGAGAATCGGCAGGTTGGGCCTGGGCGCTCAACGAAGGCAACGAATACTACACGGCGAGCTGGGAGGTGAGCTTCGGACCTCGCCCGGCGTTCTTCAAGCTCTTCCTCGGAGAGCTTTTCGATTTCGGGGGCACCGACACGTTCGTGATGATCGGGCTCATGAACATCCGGCGCCGCCTCGCCAACGGCGAGATCCAGCAACTCGACTTCCCCTTCGGAACACTCGGAGAACGCCCGGTCTTCTACGACGACGGCCTGACGCACGTCACCTACGGCATGCAGGTCCGCCATGTCTACGCACAACTGGTCTACACCCTCGGATTCTGGGGTTGAAAGGGAACACGATCGTGAACGAGCAGAAGAAGCAACAAGAGCACTTCGTTGCAGCCGGCGACGCCCCGAAGATGACGTCGAGCGAGGCGGTCGTCCTCTTCGATCCGCGAGATGGGCGTGTGGTGCACGTGCATCACAGCATCGTGCTCGAGGGAGGGACGCGGAGTGAGCCGGAGGAGATGTGCCGCAGGGCCGTGACGCATGCACGGGGGCTCGGGTGCGCGACGGATGGGTTGGAGACGCTGCATGTCGCGGACTATGTGCCGAGTCCGACACCGCTGGTCGTCGATGTCGGGAGGCGGGTTTTGGTGAGGCTTCCGCTGCCGGCGGGGGTGCGGGGGCGACTCTTGCGGGGATGACGGGCGGCGGCGGGGTCGACTTCTCCACTGCGATGAGACTTGGATCGAGGCCGCAGAAGTCGCCGTCGCAGGTGCGCAACCAGCCGCCTTGCGATCGCACGACGGCGGCGATCCAGAGATCGTTCTTCGCCATCGTGTTTCCGCGTGCTCAACACCATGCGTCGATCTCGGCGTACTCCGAGATGACGGCGGGATCGTGGTTGCTCATTGCTGGGCGCCGCGGATCGGCGGCGCTCCCAATCCGGCGAGGCGGGACAGCTCGGTGTGCGGGTCGGTGGTCGGCAGCGTTCGTTCGAGGTCCGCGATCGCGTGGGCGATTGCGATGCGCTTCCGTTCGGCTGCGAGGGCTTCGGGGGAAGCGGTGGTTCGAGGCCGCCGCGCCGAGCACGACGGCCTCCCGCCGCTTGCTAGCGGATCAGTGCGTCGATGCGGGCGAACAACGTCGCGAGGTCCGCGTCGTTGTCGATCACCGCCTCGAAGCTCTCGTCCGCAACATCATGCAGCTCTGTCTCCGTGTGGTGCGCCGCGGCGTTCCCAGGTGCACCCGCATCGGGTCGTCGCAGACGGATGCGCGTGCCTCCGAGCGCCGTCACGATCCCGAGCTCGGCCTTCGTGCGGATGTCGCTGCACACGACGCGCTCACCGGCCAGGAGCCGACGCTCGATCTCACGACGCCACGGTCGCAGCCACACCTCGGGATCGATCGCGCGACATGCATCACCAAAGCGTTGGTACAGCTCCCGTGGCGTCGCCCCGAGGCGATCGTCGACGACGTTGCGTTCGCGGCCCCAGAGCTGCTCGTCGTCGAGATCGAACAAGGAGTGCATCACCTGCTTGAGCGTGTCCGCGATGGCGACACGCCTGTAGCCGCGCTTGACCAGGTGACCGGCAGCCTCGTCCTTGCCGCTGCCGGAGGGAGCCGAGAATGCGACGAGCCGATCACCGGATCCCGGCTGCTCACGCTTGGTCGCCTGCCACTGGTACACGCCGCCGCGTTGCACGAAGCGCGCGTGCGAGAACGTGATCTCCGCGAACGCCTTGTCCACGCCGACGTCGAGGATCGGGCGGCTGTACGTGTGGCAGCCCTTCGTGTCGTCGAAGAAGCGGCCGATCGGATCGATCATCGCGTAGCCGCCCACGATGTCCTCGTGGTCCTCGTTGACGACGGTGATGCCGTCGTTCACGAGGTGTTCGTGGCGTCGGGTGAACGCCGCGAACTGGGCGCTGGTGACGAGCAGCGGCTCGACCTTGCCGTCGTTCTGTCCGCCGACGGGTAGAACGCGCAGCACCTTCCACCGCTCGGGTGCGAGCGCGCGGATGAAGTCGGACATGTCCTCGTCGACGGTGAGCGACGTGACGACGGTGTTCACCTTCAGACGGATCCCGGCGTTGCGGATCCTGCGGGCGAGGCGGATGTAGCGAGCCTTGCTGATCGTCTTGTTGCCGCGTTCGGCACGGCCGAGCGCGACGTGCGTGTCCTCGGACGCGCTGTCGATGCTGAGCGCGACCCAGTCGAGCGGACGATCGGGGTGGAACACCCAGTCGGCCTTCGGCAGGCGGGTGCCGTTGGTGACGAGCATGGTCGTCATGCCCGCGGCCTTGGCGGTGCGGACGAGATCGGGGAGCCACTTGCAGAGGGTCGGTTCGCCGCCGGCGAAGGTGATTTTCTCGAATCCTGCGGCTGCGATCTTCTCGACCAGGGCGATGGCGCGAGTGCGGTCGAGCTGCCCGGCGACGTCTTGGAACGTCGCGTAGCAGAAGCGGCAGTGCATGTTGCACGCGCGCAGGAGGTGGAAGTTGACGGACTGCGGGAGGGTGGGCTTGGTCATGCCCCCTGCTCGGGGAGCACCCCTGGTTTCCGGACAACGTCGCGAACTTTTTTCTCTGCTAGTGCAGGAGCTCCGGGGCGCACTCGCTTGCGCGCGTGACGGCGTCGTCCCAGGCACGGGCGATCGTCCGCCTCGCGGAATCGGTCGCGATCCCGCGCAGCCGTGCGAGCTGCGCGGCGCCATCTGGGTCGAGCATGGCTGCCCTGAGGGCCTCGTCCTTCACATCGTCGGTCAGGCAAAGAAGCATCGCTCGCGCTTCGAGTCGCCGCGTTTCGTCCACTCTCGTCGCCAAGAGCCGTGCCACGCTGGTCTCGTTGCGCGCGAGGGTCGAGCGGCTGCGGAGCCGGTCGATCGCCCGTCTCTCGGCGACGACCTTGAGCAAACCTCGCACATTGCCGTCGCGGCGTTTGAGGCAGACCTCGAGCGCAGCCTCGATCGCGACATCCTCGGCATCGACGCTCGGGTGACGCCGTCGAACGAGGTCGTGCGCATCCTCGATCGCGTTGGTGGCTCCGTACCGCGTGCCGAGCTGCTCGAGGCACTCCTTCACCGTGGCGTCGTCGTCGCCGGAGCCGCCGCTCGTCGACCTCGTGTCCTCGGAACCGGATGAGGTGGCGGCCGATGTCCCGGCCAGCGCGAGCACGAGCGGCTCCGACCTGGTCGCGATGGCGGCGATGGGCGGCGCCCACTCGACGAGCGCGGCGCGAGCTGGTGCTGGCGCGACCGCGATGCTGGCGGCGGTCAACGACACGATACCGAACCCGACAGACATGCCGGCGACCGGACGCGAGCGCGAGGCCCATCTTGCGAGCGCGACGTGGGTGCGCAGCACGATGGCGACGCTGATGGCCGTCGCCGTGATCGACCACCAAATCCAGGCTGCGATCAGGAGCGCGAGGTGGACCTCGTCGTGCGGCTCGTGCGACGTCCCGTGCTCGGCGTACAGACTCAAGGGTGCCGCGGCGCAGACCGAGAGGCCTCCGGCGATCCAGAGTTGGATCGCAGTGCGCCGGATCTGCAGCGCCCTCGAGTTGTCGGGCGTGAAGCGCTGCACCGCGAGACCGAGCGTGAGCGCGGCGAGTGCCATCAGGTACGGGAGCGGTGGCGCGAAGACGAGCGCGACGGCTGTTCGATCGATCTGATCGACGCCCGCCTGCTCGAGCGCGAACACGATCGGAGTGCCACTGCCAGCCGTGGCCCAAACGATGGCGAGCGCGACGAGTGGAGTCCAAACACCAAGGAAGAGCGACGTGGTGCCGAGTCGTGCAAGTGTCATGGGGTAGGGACGTACCGGTCCTGGTGCACGTAGATGCAGCTTGACGTGATCGGCGCGGCGGGTATTCCGTCACGGAGCATGGCCGCGCGACGTAGACCGAGCTGATCCGACGATCGACATCGCTCGATCTCGCGCGTGAATCCACGGCGAACGCATCTTGATCGCGCTAGTCGGATCAACACCGCCGCGATACGCTGCCGCGCCGCACGGACGCGATGCTGACAACTCCGTTTCTGACGCAGCTCGATCCGCGGGAGCAGATCAAGGGCTCGAGAGATCCGCTAGGCGTGCAGTCGATCTGGACGCGCCTCGGACGTCACGTGATCGCGAACCTCACGACGGTCAGCACGTCCGTCGTCGACTTCACGGTCCTGCTGCTCGGGCACTACTTCGTCGAGCGCGTCGCCGAGACCGGCGGCACAGATGGCGATCTGGCGACGTTCTTGAAGGGTGTGGATCCCAACCTGAGCGGAGGGGCCACGCAGTTCGCGCGGAGGTCGAAGAAGATCGTGGCACGGAGCTCGCGATCGTGGTGTGGTGATGCTCGTGGCGAGCGAGTCGCAAGCCGGTCGGGGCAAGGCTCTGGGAGCAATGAGCGACGAGGCCGTCGGCGAGGTGTCGGATGCCATGTTCGAGATGCTGCGGGC
>Ga0163144_10017897_pt1 | contig 14394 bp, 12 predicted proteins | sample OliLak19BULKMAT1_FD_123175 | JGI IMG/M metagenome (GOLD analysis project Ga0163144, IMG submission 123175) | Freshwater microbial mat bacterial communities from Lake Vanda, McMurdo Dry Valleys, Antarctica - Oligotrophic Lake LV.19.BULKMAT1 | ecosystem: Environmental > Aquatic > Freshwater >... | reverse complement strand
GAAGCCGTTCGCAGGTCCATGCGACTGGTTAACAACGGAAAATGGTGGAGCACCTTTGGCCTGATCATGGTTTTGTATCTGATCATGATGACGGTGTCTTATATTTTCATTATACCGTATTACGCTGTTCTTTTTACCAACACACTTCATTCTGTTTCAACGGGCACTGTTGTGGAGCCTTCTGCCAGTTGGAAAATCTGGACGATTGTTTTCTTCACCCTGTATTACATGGCGCAAATGATTATGTATGCGTTGCCCAATGTGGGCATTGCCTTTCAATATTTTAACCTGGTTGAATTAAAAGAGGCGAAAGGACTCATGAACCAGATTGAAAATCTTGGACAATCTTCCACCACCAGCAACCGGCCGGAAGAACATTATTAAAATCAAAGCATAAGCAAACGATCCGTTGAAATTCATTCCATTCATTGTCTTCATTATACTTTCCTTCAATGTCTATTCACAGGATTCGGACGCTGCGGCTAGCGTGGTTAATACTGAGTATGATTACCAGGAAGAAAAGGACTTCGTGGGCATTGCTGATACACTGAAAATAAATACCCGGTCCTTTTCAGGTGCTGAGATTGATCAACTCAAATCAGATCCCGATCTGAACTACCAGCAACCACCCACCGTTGCCGAGAGCTTATGGGATCGTTTCAAACAAATGCTTGCCTGGTTTTTCGACAGTTTGTTCGAAAAAGCATCCACCACAGATGTAGGCCTTGTAATTATGTACACCATGGCCGGCATACTGGTGATTATTGTTATTATGATGCTCTTAAAAGTAAATGCCTTTAAGGTGTTTTACTTTGGGGCCGATCAACCTAAACCATCCTACCAGGTGTTTCATGAGAATATTCACGAGATGAATTTTGAAAAATTAATTAAGGAAGCCACCGAAAAAAATGAATTCCGGCTGGCCACGCGATTGATTTTCCTTCACGCTTTAAAACTTCTGTCCGACAAACACCTGATTGAATTCAATCCGGGAAAAACAAATCATGATTATGTTGAGGAACTTAAAACTTCAGATTTAAAAACCGGCCTCAATGAGTTAAGTTTCTATTTTGATTATGCCTGGTATGGAAATTTCGCGATTAACGATACTCAGTTTCAACGCATCAAAAATACGTTTGCCGAGTGGCGCACCAAAATAAGCTAGATGACCAAAGACTGGAAATATGTCGTGTACATCAGCTTGCTGGGCTTCCTGCTTGCCTTGGTGCTCTTGTCTAAAAACAAAGAGCACGACTGGAGCCTCCACTTTTCTCATCTTTCCAAAGATCCCTATGGCACCTATGCGTTAACCACACTTCTTCCGGATCATCTCAGGAATCAAAAATTTGTTAACTCCTATAAGACCATCTATGAACTAAAAGACTCCATTCAACCGCAGGAAAATCTTTTAATAATCAGTTCACGATTTGCCCCCGACCAGGAAGACGCAAAAGTTCTTTTAACATTGGTTGAAAATGGTGCCACCGTATTCATTTCGTCAAACGATTTTTCCGGCACTTTTGCCGATACCCTTGGGTTGGCCACTGGTGATTCCTTTTTTCAGGGTGAAAATTCATTCAGTCAAAGTGATTCCGCCTCCCTGCATTTTGTAAGCCCTGTGATGGACTCTTCCCGGTCATTCTATTATAAAAGAGCCAACATTCATAACTACTTTCGGAAAATCGACTCTGTGAGCGCAAATGTGATAGCGAAAAATGATTTCAGCCAACCGATAACGGTTCGCATAAAAAAAGGTAAGGGAGCTCTCATTCTCAATTGCACGCCTATCATCTTTACCAACATCTACTTGCTTGAAAAGCAAAATCACGACTTTGTCGCAACTTCTCTTTCCTATTTGCCTGAAAAGAATACCTACCGAACTGAGTTCTATCATTTAGGAAGAATGGAAATATCCACCCCACTTCGCTTCATATTAACCAACGAGTCCTTGAGCTGGGCTTACTACATTGCCATTATTACGCTATTACTCTTCATGATCTTTGAAGCAAAACGCAAACAGCGCATCATACCGGTCATAAGACCGCTGGCAAACACGACCCTTGAATTTGTTTCCACCATTGGAAACTTATACTATCAGCGAGGGGATCATAAAAATATTGCCGACAAAAAAATTCAGTTCTTCTTTGATCACATTCATGTGCACTACTTTATTTCCACCACGCATCGCGCTGAAGGTTTTATTTCCATGGTAGCAAGGAAATCGGGTGCCGGAGAGCAAACGGTAAGATCATTGATAGAATTAATTAATACGATTCTCTCCAAAGAAAAAATCGCAAAGGAAGAACTAACCTCACTGAATACGTTACTGGAGAAGTTTTACAAAAAGAAATAAACGACAAACATGACAATATGGAAGATCCTATTTTTCAAAGCCGGGTAGACCTCACCACGCTGAATGAGCAGGTGAAAAAAATCAAAGAAGAAATCGGCAAGGTGATCGTTGGCCAGGAGACCATGGTGGAGTTACTGATCACGGCCATCTTAGCCGATGGTCATGTATTGATTGAAGGTGTGCCGGGTGTAGCAAAGACGCTCACGGCAAAACTCATTTCAAAAATAATTTCAGCTGATTTTTCGAGAATACAATTCACGCCCGATCTCATGCCTTCGGATGTACTGGGAACTTCCGTGTTCAATATCAAAACCTCTGAGTTTGATTTTCGGCCCGGTCCTATATTTTCCAACATCGTACTGATTGATGAGATCAATCGAGCCCCAGCCAAAACCCAGGCGGCACTTTTCGAGGTAATGGAAGAACGCCAGGTGACCGTAGATGGGGAGACCCATAAAATGAAAACACCTTACATCGTGTTGGCCACACAAAATCCCATTGAGCATGAAGGAACCTATCGCTTGCCCGAAGCACAGCTCGATCGTTTCCTTTTTAAGGTGATGGCCACCTATCCTTCCCTTGAAGAAGAAATTGATATCATTAACCGGCACCATCACCGCAGGGGGCTGCAGGCAGTATCCGAAGTGAGTGCTATTCTCACCGCTCAGCAAATTTTACATTTCAGGCAATTTGCTCAGCAGGTTCACATCGAAAATAACCTGGTCAAATACATTGCCCAGATTATTCAGGAAACCCGCAACAACCCTATGCTCTTTCTGGGAGCTTCACCGCGCGCCTCCATTGCCATTCTGAACAGCGCTAAAGCTTATGCGATCATTAATGGCCGCGACTTTGTAAATCCGGAAGACATCAAGTTTGTTGCCTTGCCTGTTTTGCGGCATCGAATTATTCTTAGTCCGGAAAAAGAGATGGAAGGAGTTTCTGCTGATGAAGTGGTGAAGCAGATTGTAGATAAAGTAGAAGTGCCCCGTTGATGAGAATTGTGCGCGATTTATTTTTGAATAACCGCCTCTTCTGGTTGGCAGGATTTATCGTGGCCACTTTTGTCATCACATTTGTATTGGGCGGAGGCTATTTTCTGCCGAAAATTTTGTTCTTCATTTTTCTGGCAATACAACTTACGGATCTGATTTTACTCTTCCGGGTTAAGCGCGGCCTATCCGGAAGACGCATCCTGGCCGATAAACTTTCCAATGGCGATGAGAATGAAGTCTCCATTTACCTTGCAAACTTCTATACATTCAAAACCGGGCTTCGCGTCTTTGATGAAATCCCTCATCAATTTCAGCGAAGAGATTTGGAGTTTAATCTCCAATTAGGCGCGGGAGAAAGCAAGATGATCAAATATCATTTAAGGCCTGTGAAGCGCGGGGAATATTCCTTTGGCGCTGTGAATGTGTTGCTCTGTTCACCGCTGAAACTTTTTTCCAGACGCTTCCGGTTCTCTGCTGATAAACTTGTGCCCGTGTATCCTTCCTACATTCAAATGCGCAAGTATGAACTGATGGCCATTAGTCATCGGCTCACCGATACCGGAATTAAAAAAATCAGGCGCATAGGACAGAACCAGGAATTTGAATTAATCAAAGAATATGTAGCCGGTGATGATTTTCGCACTGTGAACTGGAAAGCGACTGCCCGCAAGTCGCGGTTGATGGTAAATCAATATCAGGATGAGCGATCGCAACAAGTATATTCACTGATAGACAAAGGTCGTGTCATGCAGATGCCATTCAATGGAATGAGTTTACTGGACTATGCCATCAATGCAACGCTGGTTATTTCAAACATCGCCATCAAGAAATCGGACAAAGCCGGTTTGATTACTTTTCAAGATCGGATCGGAAGCATGTTACCTGCCGCCCGGCTGAATAAACAGATGGCAACCATTCAGGAAGTACTCTATAACCAAAAGACTGCCTTTTTAGAAACCGATTTTTCTGCCCTATACACAAGAGTACGAAGATCCATTTCGCAACGAAGTCTGCTATTACTGTTCACGAATTTTGAAAGCATTCACGGCTTGCACCGCCAGTTGCCGTACCTTATTAATCTTGCACGAACGCATTTATTGGTGGTGATTTTTTTCGAGAACACCGAGTTAAAAGACGCAATCGAACAACCTGCGGAAAACCTCAAAGAGATTTATTACAAAGCCATTGCCGAGCGATTTAGTTATGAAAAAAAGATGATCGTGAAAGAACTTCAAAAACACGGTATTCAATCCATTCTTACCACTCCGGAGAAATTGACTATTAATACAATTAATAAATATCTGGAGCTAAAAGCCCGAAACCTGATCTAATTACCAGTTTTACCGTTTTAGATAAGTCTGAAATAGCTATCGGAAAAAATTCCATTTCTTGCTATTTTTAGAATTCTAAACTCTCATTTATGCATAAGGCACTTGTGATGTTGGCTTTCGGTGTCGTTTTGTCTCTCTCTGCCACTGCGCAATTGAAAGAACGGGTTCCACCGATGATGTCCATGACTCCTAAAAGCGACATCATCTGTTATAGCAAGCCAGAAGATCAAAACACCATCGTGCCACCACCATTGGCTTATCAGCAATGGAAACAAAACAAGAATTTTAAAACCAACGCAACCACGTTTGAGGTTACCTACCAAGGATTCCCGGCTGATGGTAATGCTCAGGCCGCTTTTCAAAAAGCCGTGGATATATGGTCTACTTTGATAGAGTCAGATGTTCCTATTCGTATAATCGCTACGTGGCAGGTTATTGCAGACGGAAGCGGATCTTCTGGTGCTATTTTAGGTGGTGCTAATCCAGGAACCTATATCCGTGATTTCGATGGTGCCCAGCGCGCCTTTACATGGTACCCGGTGGCGCTGGCCGAAAAAATGGCTAAGAAAGAATTTAATGAGGACACAAGTCCTGATATTTTCGCTCAATTTAATAGTGCTTACCCTAATTGGTACTTTGGCATCGATGGTATCCCGCAAGCAGGAAAAACTGATTTTGTCACCGTGGTGCTCCATGAGATAGGCCATGGCTTGGGCATCACCAAAGGATATGATGTTGAGGGCGACAATGGAGAAATCTCCAGTTTCTTTTCGCCATTCCATGTTATCTATGATCACTTCATTGATAATAATTCTGATGTAAATCTGGTGCGTAATTTTGTACCTCCCTCTACCGCATTAAAAACAGAATTAACGAGTGGAGCCCTTTTCTTCCGAACTCCGCAATTAGAAAAAATCCCAGCGGGTGCTGATAACCGGGCCAGGATTTTTGCGCCTAATCCCTTTCAAGGCGGATCGAGCATTGCTCATCTTGACGAGCTCACGTATAATGGCTCGCTAAATGCATTAATGACACCGCAAATCGGAACCGCTGAAGTTCATCAGAATCCCGGCCCCATTGTATTGAAAATGCTGGCCGACATGGGATGGGTGCATACGCAGATCCAACACACGCGTTTAAAAAACACCGAAGATGTAGCCAATTCATACTTGGTGAAAGCAACCCTGCTGGCCGACCAAATGAATGGTTACAACTACAATGCAAGTGAGGTAAAACTTCATTACACAACGGATGCTACAAACTTTACCATCGTTCCGATGAATACAACAGGAAACGCGAACGAGTTTTCTGCTAACATTCCTGCAACCGGTTCGGCCATTACCTATGGATATTATATTTCAGTCAAAGACAATCTGAACCGGACAATTTATAAACCTGGCATAAATGCGGAAGATGGAGTAGCCCCGGAAAATCTTTATTACCTGTTTGAAGCCGGGCCAGACAACGAGGCCCCAACCATAGACCATACACCTCAACCTTTTTTACTGGCCGATGCTACACAACTCATCATTGAAGCTGATATCACCGATAACATTGGCATTCTGGGAGCCTCCGTTGAATACCAGGTAAAAGGAGTTACCAAAACTCCACTGGCATTGACATTAAAAGCAAATACAGAGTCAACCTATACAGTTACCATTCCACTTTCCGGATTGCAAAATGACGATCAGGTTAAATATAGAATTGTTGCCACCGACAATTCCGTAGCTCAAAACAAAGCTGCTGTGCCTTCCTTTACGGAGTTCTTTATACTTAATGTGGTGAGCCTGGCTGCCACACAGGATTTTTATTCCAATGATTTCAATTCTGTAACAACGGACTTCTTTGGTGATAATCTTTTTAGCATTACAACACCTTCAGGTTTTTCAAATGGAGCCATTCACACTACTCACCCTTACCCTGACGGAACAGGAACAGACTTTGAAAGGAATTTCATTTATCAACTTAGAGTTCCGGTTCGCTTAAAGGCAACTGATGCCACATTAAAGTTTGATGAAATCGTCCTGGTAGAACCGGGTGACAATGGATCAATATTCGGAGACGATAGTTTTTATGATTACGTAATCGTAGAAGGCTCAAAAGATGGCGGTGTTACCTGGAAGCCACTGGCGGATGGTTATGACTCACGCGATAATTCTCTATGGCTTTCAAAGTTTGCCAGCAGCACGGATGCCGACAATAACTCAACAGCCACAGGCGATCCTTCACTATTTAAACAAAGAACCATTGATATGACAGGCAATGGCAACTTTGCCTCCGGGGATGAAATTGTAATTCGATTCAGGATATTCACCGATCAGCTGGTTCATGGATGGGGCTGGGCCATTGATAATTTAAAAATACAGATCGATGATACGCCTCCAACGATTCTCCATAACCATTTAGATTTTTTAAATCTTTCCACGCCTACACTAGTCATCACTACAAAAGTTTCTGATAATTCGGGGGTGAGTAAACTTTATATTGATTATAAAATTAAGAGCGGCCCCGTAATTACTGAAGAATTACCTGTAAGTGAAAACGTAGATCAATACACACTGAATCTGAATATTAGTGGATTGGTGCCCAATGATTTAGTAGAATACCGAATCCGCAGTCAGGATAATTCTGGTAACGAAGCGACATTACCTGCAACAGGCTACTTCCGTGCACCCGCCATAAATATTGGCTCTCCGATTACTCAGTATTTAGCCGACTTTAATTCTGCGAACACCGACTTCGTGGGTAACTTTTTCTCTATCGCACAACCTTCCGGCTTTAGTAACGGTGCCATTCATAGCACACATCCCTATCCAAATGGATTTGGTCTCACCAATAGCACATCAAACTATGTGTATATTCTTAAAAAGCCTATAACAATTAATGCTAACAATCCCTATATGATTTTTGACGAGATTGTTTTGGTTGAATATTCGGGCAGCAATGTAAAAGATCTGGTTGTTGTAGAAGGCTCTAAAAATAACGGCACGAGTTGGGAAACATTTTTAGATCCTTATTCTTCGTTGGCGAATTCAAGTTGGCGAAGTGCTTTTGATAATAGTCTTAGCGTGGGCCCGTCCTTGTATCGATCAAGACTTATCAACCTGACAACTTCCGGAAAATTTGTATCTGGTGACAATGTGTTGATTCGCTTCAGGCTAACTGCCGATGTATCCGTTAACGGGTGGGGTTGGTCAATTGATAACTTAAGTATTCAAGGTCCGGTAACCGGAATTGAAAGGGCCGATGAGGCTGTACTCAAGATGTATCCTAATCCAGTAATGAATGGAGTACTTATCGTGGAACTTGCTCATAGCGAATCTGCAGTAACAGCAGGAATTCAGATTCTAAATGCTCAGGGGCAAGCCATGATTACTGATCAGTTAGAGCTTGTGCAGAACATAAATAAAAAGGAATACGCAATCGGTAATTGGTCCGAAGGAATTTACTTTCTGCGGGTAGACATGGGTGATGGCACCTTTATCACCCGAAAATTTATCAAGTCAAACAGATAAAATATCCAGTGAACTCTTAGCGCAGGAGTTCTCTGGATATTACCATTTTTTGAATCTCCGTGGTGCCTTCATAGATCTGCGTGATTTTAGCATCGCGCATCAGGCGCTCAACATGAAATTCTTTTACATATCCATAGCCTCCATGAATTTGTACGGCCTCTGTGGTAACTTCTTGTGCTATCTGCGATGCAAATAATTTTGCCATAGCTGCAGCCTTCACAAAATCTTTCTTCTGATCTTTCAAATACGCTGCTTTCCAGATCATCAAACGGGCCGCATCAATTTTAGTAGCCATATCGGCTAACTTAAATTGAATGGCCTGGTGCTCCGACAAGTGTTTTCCAAATGCTTTTCTTTCTTTCGAATATTTTAACGCTAACTCATACGCTCCGGAAGCAATCCCTAAAGCCTGTGCAGCAATCCCAATCCGACCTCCGTTCAATGTTGACATAGCAAAGGTGAACCCAAAACCATCATCACCGATCCTATTCTTCTTCGGCACCCTCACATCTGTGAACATAAGTGAATGAGTGTCCGATCCGCGAATGCCCATCTTATCTTCTTTCTTTCCAACCACAAATCCATCCATGCCACGCTCCACAATCAAGGCATTAATTCCCTTATGACGTTTCGCTGCGTCTGTCTGGGCAATCACAAGATAGGTGTTTGCGCTATTGCCATTTGTAATCCAGTTTTTAGTGCCGTTTAATAAATAATAATCTCCTTTATCTTCCGCAATAGTCCGCTGACTGGTGGCGTCCGAGCCAGCTTCCGGTTCCGACAAGCAAAATGCGCCAATACCATAGGTGGCAAGTGGTTTCAAATACTTTTCCTTTTGCTCATCGTTTCCATATTTTTCAAGTCCCCAGCACACCAATGAATTATTAACCGACATGCAGACGGAAGCGGATGCGTCCACTTTCGAAATTTCCTCCATGGCGAGCACATATGAGATAGTGTCCATTCCTCCACCATTGTAGGTAGGGTCAACCATCATTCCGAGGAATCCCAACTCACCCATTTTTTTGATTTGCTCAACAGGAAATTTTTGCTGCGTGTCCCTTTCAATAACACCTGGTAACAATTCAGTCTGAGCGAAATCTCTTGCGGCTTCTTGTACCGCTATTTGTTCTTCGGTTAATTCAAAATTCATAGAGCTAAAAGATTATGCACAAATTAACAAAAAAAGAGGCCTGAAGTTACCTTCAGGCCGCATAGTAGTTTTTTCAAAATTTATTTAATCCCTTCTTCCTAAAAAGATCATCACATAATAAAGCAACATCGTAATGGCACCAATTGCCGCAACCACATAAGTCATGGCTGCAGAATTTAAAGCATCTTTTGCCATGTCGTGCTCCTGACGAGTTACTATTCCCCGGGTTTCGATCCAGGCCAACGCTCTTTTACTAGCATCAAATTCAACAGGTAGGGTTACCAAAGCGAATAACGCAAAGACTCCATAACAGGCAATAATTACTAATAATGCAGTATCCATAGAAAAGAGACCTTTAATAGCAAAGGACCCGAACATCATCGCAATAAAAACAAAATTAATAACCTTGGCACTTACGTTTTGTATTGGCACCATCGCTGACCTGAACTTTAGCATGCTATAAGCCTTCGCATGCTGAACAGCATGACCACACTCATGTGCCGATACAGCGGTTGCTGCTGCATTGCGACCATGATACACATCATGGCTAAGATTAACCGTTCTGTTGGCAGGATTGTAGTGATCTGTCAACTGACCTTCTACGGAAATAACCTGAACATCACCGATGCCATTATCTGTTAACATGAGCCTGGCAATTTCAGCCCCTGTCAGATCTTTGGTAAGATGAATTTCCGAATATCTTTTGAATTTACTTTTCAGCCTGGAACTTACCAGCCAGCCTACTAGCATGAAAAAACCCGTAATTATTAAGGCACCCATTTTATATAACGTTTATGTTCTTTTTATTTTTTCAACGATACGAGTTGTAGAATAACCCGGCACAAAATCAATGGTTTTTACTACTCCGTCATTCTTTTTTACAACATCTGCGCCAACAATATTATCTGCCAAATAGTCACTTCCTTTAACAAGTATATTGGGTATAAGTTCCGATATCAAATTTAATGGTGTGTCTTCATTAAAGAAAACAACCAGGTCGACAAATTGCATAGCAGCCAATACGCGCGCGCGCGAAACCTGATCCTGAAGGGGTCTTTCGGGGCCCTTAAACCGGCTGACTGAATCATCCGTATTCAAACCAATTACCAATTTATCGCCCAGCATTCTTGCCTTTTCCAGGTAATCGACATGGCCCAAATGAATGAGATCAAAGCACCCATTGGTGAATACCACCCGGTTGCCAGTATGCTGCCAATCTTTCACCCACGACCTGGCTTCTTGTAGTGTTACTATTTTTCGTGCGCTTTCTTCCATCGTATAATCCAATAACTGATGATTAAAGATACGACACCGGCCACAATCACAATCAATGTTTGCCAGCCGTGAAATATAAATACAAAAGCAATGGCATCGGCCTTGGGCAAATTATATAATGCAACCAGGCCCATGGGTACGAGTGTGTGATAGGAGCCCGCACCACCCGGTAACGGAACGGCCATCGCAATGGACCCAATGGCAAACAAAGTCAACACCGCACTAAAGCCAAGATCTTGTGTTTCGTTAAAAGCTTTAAGCACCCAATAGCTCATGAGAAAATAAAGCACCCAAATTGCAATGGAGTAGAAAATAAACAGGCCTTTGTTCTTCAGTTGAAAAACCGCTAATAACCCTTCCCTAAATCCTTTCATGATTTTTTTAAACTTCTCATTCCTGCGTAAGAGGATTATGGCTACGACAAAAAGTGCAACTCCTGCCAAAATCAAAAAAGTCCCGAGCGAAATTGTTGACCCTGTACCGGATGGCCGCTCAAGGGTATCGATAAATGCTTTCAGTTTTTTCCACTCCACAATAAACGATAGAGCAATCAGCGTCAACAGACAGATGACGTCTATAATACGCTCCACTACGACCGTACCAAAAGAAACTTCAACGGGAGTTTTTTCAAGCTTATAAAGATTATAACATCTTGATAACTCACCTCCGCGCGGCACAGCCAGGTTTACCAGGTACCCAATCATCAGCGAAAGAAAACTACCACCCAGGGTCACCTGATTCCCGGTTGGTTTTAATAACATCCTCCAGCGTTCTGCCCTTACTACATGACTGATAATTACCGTAACGGCCATGAGCACTAAATAACCCTTGTTAGATTTTTCCCAGGCGTGCCAAAGAAAGGCTGTCTTATTCTCACCTTCACCAACCTGAAGCCCCCTCAATGAAAGCCACAACAATAAAACCGTTAGGAGTATGAGTAACAGATATTGGAGAGCGGATTTTAATCTGTTATTCAATTTATTAGATTTAAGAAATTCAACTTAACTGATTATCAGGATTTGGAAAAATGATCCATGGCTTAAATTTCTTTGCTTCTTCAAAGTCTAAAGAAGCATAAGAAATAATAATGACGACATCTCCTACTTGTGCTTTTCTTGCGGCTGGTCCATTCAAACAAATGGTTCCGGTGTTTCGCTCACCACGAATTGCATAGGTTTCAAGGCGTTCGCCATTATTGATGTTCACCACCTGCACTTTTTCGCCCTCAATAATATTGGCGGCTTCCAACAATGCCTCATCAATAGTGATGCTGCCTACATAGTTCAATTCTGCCTGGGTGATTTTGGCGCGATGTATTTTTGATTTTAAAACTTCAATTCTCATTCAATAATAAATTATCGATCAACCTCACCTCACCAACATAACCTGCAATTAAAAGTATTGCCTTGCTTGTAACGCTTTCTCTCTGCACAAAGTTTAAGGTATCTGTCAGTTCAAGATATTCAAGTTTCACGCCCGGCTTTGATTCACAATGTTTTTTGATTTCTTCCCTGACGAATGACATGGAAAGCCCTTCCTCTAATCTATCCTTAGCCATTTGAAGCGACTCATAAAAAACAATTGCGTTCTTACGCTGTTCCTCATCAAGCCGCATATTTCGCGAAGACATGGCCAATCCATCCTTTTCTCTTTGAATAGGCACACAGCGCAATTGCACATTGAATTTTAACTCCCGCACCAGACACTCTACAATTTTGAACTGTTGAAAATCCTTTTGCCCAAAATAGGCCCTTGATGGCTGAACGATATTAAACAGTTTGGAAACCACAGTTGCCACTCCGCTAAAATGGCCAGGCCTGAATTTGCCTTCCATAATCTGTTCAAGTGTCCCAAAATCAAACTTGATTATTGACTTTTCAGGATAAACTTCCTCATTCGAAGGGCAGAACAGCACGTTACATCCGACAGATTCGAGCATTTCAATATCCCGGACAATGGTTCTCGGATAGCTCGCCAGATCATCCGCGTTGTTAAATTGGGTCGGGTTGACATAAATACTGCATACGGTAATCTCATTTTCTCGATGAGATTCTCTGATCAGGGTCAGATGACCGTCATGAAGGGCACCCATAGTAGGCACAAAGCCTACCGATTTACCGATCAATTTTTTTTGCTCTAAAAAGGCCCTTAGCGGTGCAATTTGTGAGAAAATATCCATTTCAGGGCGTTTTTGGAGGTCGCAAATATAGCCCATATATCAGAAGATAAGTTGAAGAAGGGGTAAAAATTCCGTACTTTTGTGCGCTCGATTTTCCGTTCAGTCTTAAAATCCAAAATTATGTCCAAAATTCGCATTCTTTATGTTGCCAGTGAGATCAACCCCTTTTTGCAGACCACTGAAGTCTCTGATTTCGTGAGAAAATTGCCTCAGGCGATGCAGGAAAGAGGAATGGAGATACGCATTCTGGTGCCAAGGTTCGGATTGATTAATGAAAGGAAGAACCGCTTACATGAAGTCGTGCGCTTGTCAGGCATAAACATCGCTGTAGGTGACGAGGAAAAGCCCTTGATTATTAAGGTGGCATCCATTCCCAACGCCAAACTTCAGGTTTACTTTATTGATAACGAAGACTATTTTCACCGTAAGTCTGTATTCCACGACAAGGAGAATAAGTTTTATGAAGACAATGACGAGCGCGCCATCTTTTTCTGCAAGGGAGTGATTGAGACCGTTCGGAAACTAGGCTGGGCACCGGATATCGTTCATTGCAACGACTGGATTACAAGCTTCATCCCATTGTATCTTAAAACTACCTATAAGAACGATCCGTTATTCAAGAACACCAAAACCGTTTTCACTATTTATGACAACAGTTTTACGCATAAATTTAAGGGCGACCTTATGGGCAAAGTGCGTATGATGGACATAGAAGATAATATGCTGGGGCATTTAAAAACAGCCGATTACGAGGGGTTTATTAAATTAGGAGCCCAATTCTCTGATGTTGTTTTAATGGCTGGGGACAATAAAAAGTTAGAAGGATTAGTTAAGAAGCTTAAAGAGACGAAAATTGAAACCATCGAAAAAGACGACAACTATACTGAATCGTTTTACAACCTGTATACCGAACTGGTGGGCTAAAGCTGCCTTCCTTTTTCCAATTTTATTTTTTCTAAGTGCCTGCGAAGAAGATTTAACTCTTCTGGGTTTCAAGAGTGGCCAAAACATCTTCAAGGTCTACTATGCAGAAATTCCTATTGAGAGCAGTGTGCTTTTGATGGATTCCTTAAGAACCACTAACCTCAATGGCGAAACCAGCCGATTGTTAGCTGGCAAATATAGTGATCCTGTTTTTGGATCCACTCAGGCACAGGCGCTCATGCAGTACAGATCCTCTAATATTTCAACAGTAATACCTGCTTCCGCTGTATATGATTCCATTGTACTTCAAATGCGATTTGACTTCTATAGCTATGGAAGTATTGGTGAAACTACCCAAACCTATAATGTACATGAGGTAGCCACGGAATTAAATCTTCAACAAGATTATTTTTTTAATTCTGATGTAAGCGTTGGACGCGTACCGATAGGGACCTCCACGATAAAAGTAAATCATGATTTTTTCAAGAAGGAGTTTGAAGATACCGATGCAGATTCTGTGCTTACCACCAGAATAAAACTCAGTGATGGCTTTGGTCTGCGACTTTTTGAGGCGGTAGACCCGGAGGACGTAAATTATACTGATTTTGAGTTGTTCAAAGCTATCTTCAAGGGATTAGCAATTTTACCTGAACAATCAGATAAAATTGT
>Ga0163144_10017896_pt1 | contig 14395 bp, 13 predicted proteins | sample OliLak19BULKMAT1_FD_123175 | JGI IMG/M metagenome (GOLD analysis project Ga0163144, IMG submission 123175) | Freshwater microbial mat bacterial communities from Lake Vanda, McMurdo Dry Valleys, Antarctica - Oligotrophic Lake LV.19.BULKMAT1 | ecosystem: Environmental > Aquatic > Freshwater >... | reverse complement strand
GGAGCAAACCGTCAACACCCTGCTGGCCTTGGCGCGCGAGGAACATGCGCCTGGCCTGTCTGGTGGGATGTCGGCTGACAGGGCAGCCGGCACCGTCCCTGCCGCGCTGGCCGTGCTGCCGCTGCTGGAACGCGTGGTGCTTGAGCAGGCGCCGCGGCTGCAGGGCAAGGACATCCAGTTGGAGATCGCCGTCAGCCCGGCCTTGCGCCTTGATCTGCCTCCTGGCGTGCTTCACATCCTGCTGTCCAACCTGGTCGGCAATGCCTTTTCCCATTGCGAACCGGGGCCGGTGCGCTTGGCCGCCGACACCCAGGGCCTGCACTTGCAAAACCGCAGCAACGCGCTGCCAGCCGGCCTGAGCGAACGCCTGGGTCAACCCTTCCAGAAGGGGGCGGCCAGTGCAGGCCTCGGCCTCGGCCTGGCCATCGTGCACCGCCTGGCCGAACACCAGGGCCTGCAGTTGTCCCTCAGCCAGGCCGATGGCAGCACGCGAGTGCAGTTGCTGTGGGCCGCCAAGGCTTGGCTGGCCCTGCCCGCAAGTTCTCCCAGCGCTTGACTGGCTCGCGCTGAAGGCCATCGGCAGCTCTGGTTCGAGGCGGCGGCGTAAAGCTGCGTTCATCTGCCGCACTCACGGTGCAGATCAGCGTTGGCAGTCGGTAGGTCAGCCAGACGCCGGCTTCACGCGCGATTCACACCTCCATCGTTAGCGTTGCATCGCAGACTGGTTCAGGTGCCCTGCCACCAGAGCCGGTCGCTGCCTTCTCAACAAGCATCGGAGCGATGATGAAACAAAGACACGCATACCAAGCTATCGGAATCCTTATTGGCTTGGCGGCCACCGCCGCCGCAATCTGGCACTTCGTCTGGCTCAAACCCTACAGCATCACGAGCACCGAGTTGCAGGCACGCTATGCCTACGGCAGCCCGGCAAGCACGCGCGCGGAACTCACCCCGGGTGACGCCCATTCGGTCGATATACGCCTGCAAAGCTTTGATGGTGCTCTGTTCTGGGGCCGCATCACTTATCCCAGCGACCCGGCACTGGCCACCCGGCCCTTCCCGGTGCTGATCGGCCTGCACGCTATGGGCCGCAACCACATGCGCTGGTGGCAAGCGGAGTTCAAAGAAAGACCCACCATCGAGCAGACGCACCGGATCACGCAGATGGCGCTGCAGCAGGGTTACGCCGTGGTCGCCATCGATGCGCGCGCGCATGGCCTGCGCAAGATGGTGGATCAGCAAGTGCGCGGCGCCATGCGTGACATGCACTGGTTGGGAAAGCGTCAAGCCTATGAACGGATGATCATCGACACCGTGCGCGATCACCGCGTGCTGCTCGATTGGCTGGTCACGCAACCCCATCTGGACGCCAAGCGCATCAAGGCAGCCGGCTACAGCATGGGCGCGCAGGGCGCGCTGCTGCTGGCCGGGCTGGATGAACGCGTGCACGCTGTGGCGGCCATGGTGCCACCGCATCTGGGCGACAACGTCGCGGCCGTGGCCCCCATCAATCTGGTCGCCGGACTGCAAGGCAAGCGCGTCTGGCTGCTGACGGCTGACGAGGATGACCATGCCAGCCCGAAGCAAAACCAGGCCCTCTTCGATGCCATACCCAGCCAGGATAAAAAGCACCTGCGCTTCTCTTCCGGGCATGTGTTGCCAACGGATTACGTCGAGCACTTGTTGGCCTGGTTCAAGACCTGACACTCACACTTGACCCGGGCAAGGCCGCCGGTGCGCAGTCGCGCAGCGCAACAACGCGCGTGAGGTTCGCGCCGTCAAAAAATGCTTGAACCCGGCTATGCCGTGTCTTTGCGACCCTGGCGCAGCGCCTGGCCGTGTCGGCCGGCCGGCGTGACCTGATGCAGCGTGGCCAGAGTCATCGGCTGATAAGAGCCCAGCGCCAGGCCCAGCACCGTGGAGCCCAGGATCAGCCCCCAGCTGCCCGGCAGCCAGGCATAGGCCAGCAGCACCACGGTCGCCAAGGCCATGGCAGAGCGCAGCACGACCAGTTCGTCGAGCTTGTCGGCCCACCGGGTGATGGCCAGGCGCACCAGAGTGGCTGCCAGCGCAAAACTGCCCAGCACCAGGCCGATGCTTGAAGCGCCCATGCCCCGCGCATGGCCCACCACCGGAACGACAAAGCTGTGCGCGTCCCAGCATGAGAAGAGCACGATATTGAGCAAGAGCAGCCGGCGCAGCTGGGGCAGGCGCAGCAAGTCCCAGGCGCGCTGCGCCTTGGCGCCGGCCACAGGCTCATGCGGGGTGGGGGCAAGACGTGGCACCTCGAGCGCCACCCACCAGGCCAGCGGCGCCAGCGCATTCGACAGCGCCGGCCCCAGCGCCATCCAGCTGAACACGCGCTTGAGGTCGCCACCGGGCGGTGAAAGCCATGGCGATCGGCCAGGCGCCCGGCCCACATCGCCAAGGCCAGCGGCGCCACCGCATACAGGCTCAGCAGCACGCCCACCGTCCACTCCGCATAGCCCTGCTGGAGCAAGAGCAGGCTGGCGCTGACGCGCGTGGCCGCCATGCATGCAGGCATGCACGCAAATCAAGGTCAGCACCACATGGGGGAAGGCCGCCCGCAGGTCTTGCGCCTTGCCGGCCAGCCTTGCAGCAGATGCGCCGGGGCCAGGCCTTGCCTGTACGCCAGGGGCTTCGCTCAAACCTCGACCTCGCCGTCACCGCCGTCACCGCCATTGGGCTCGGTGCCCGCCCAGCAGGGTCTGGGTGCGGCTTTCGGGCAGGGCCTCGACCGAGCGCAGCTCACGCGCCATCACGCGCGTGCGGCGTTCGGCGAGCTCGATGCTGCTGCTGGCCTCGTCGAGTTTTTTCTTGGTCTTGGCCAGCACATCGCCGAACCTGCAGGACCCAAACTTCCCGCCACGGATCCGGCTCTGCCGGGCCGAAGGCGGGCGGCCCCCTCAGGGGGTAGCGAGCGAAAGCGAGCTCGGGGGCTCCATCAATCTTCTTCGGCCTTGAAGGCAACCTCGCGCTTCTTCTTGATCGACGGCAGCATCACGATGATGACCATCAGGGCTGCCGCCGCCAGCAGGCTGGCGGACAGGCCGCGCGTGAGGAAAGTGGTCCAGTCGCCGCGCGAGAGCAGCAACGCGCGTCGCAAGTTTTCTTCCATCATCGGACCGAGGATGAAGCCCAGCAAGAGCGGAGCCGGCTCGCAACTCAGCTTGTAGAACACGTAGCCGACGACACCGAACAGCACCGCCATGTAAACGTCGAAATTGTTGTTGTTCAGCGTGTACAGGCCGATGCAGCAGAACGTCAGGATGGCCGGATACAGCAGGCGGTACGGCACCGTCAGCAGCTTGATCCAGATGCCGATCAGCGGCAGGTTCAGGATCACCAGCATCGCGTTGCCGACCCACATGCTGGCGATCAGGCCCCAGAACAATTCCGGGTTGCTCGTCATCACCTGCGGACCAGGCTGGATGCCCTTGATCGTCATCGCGCCGACCATCAGCGCCATCACCGCATTGGGCGGGATGCCCAGCGTCAACATCGGGATGAAGCTGGTCTGCGCCCCGGCGTTGTTGGCGCTTTCGGGGCCCGCGACTCCGCGGATGTTGCCCTGGCCGAAGGGCACCTCGCCCGGCCGGCCGCGCGACTTCTTCTCCAATGTGTAGGCCGCAAAGGACGCCAGCAGCGCCCCGCCGCCCGGCAGCACGCCGAGGATCGAGCCGAGCGCGGTGCCGCGCAAAACCGCAGGCCAGGCATCCTGGAAGTCCTGCTTGGTCGGCCACAGTCCCTTCACGTCCTTGGTGAAGACCTCGCGGTGCTCGGCCGGACGGCCCAGGTTGGCGATGATCTCGCCGAAGCCGAAGATACCCATCGCGATGGTGACGAAGCCGATGCCATCGGTGAGCTCGGGGATGTCGAAGCTGTAGCGCGGCACGCCGGAGATGACGTCGGTGTTGATCTGGCCCATGAGCAGGCCGAGCAGGATCATCGCGATGGCCTTGATCAGCGAGCCCGAGGCCAGCACCACGGCGCCGATCAGGCCGAGCACCATCAGCGAGAAATACTCGGCCGGGCCGAACTTGAAGGCCAGCTCGGTCAAGGGTGGTGCGAAGGCCGCGATCACGATCGTGCCGACGCAGCCGGCGAAAAACGAACCCAGGCCGGCAGCCGCCAGCGCGGCCCCGGCCCGGCCTTTTCTCGCCATCGCATAGCCGTCGATGGCGGTCACCACCGAACTCGACTCGCCCGGCACATTGATCAGGATCGCCGTGGTCGAACCGCCGTACTGCGCGCCGTAGTAGATGCCGGCCAGCATGATCAGCGCCGGCGTCGCGTCCAGCGCGTAGATGCTGGGCAGGAGCATCGCGATCGTGGCCACCGGGCCGAGACCGGGCAGCACGCCGATGAGGGTGCCGAGCAGCGCGCCACCGAAGGCGTAGAGCAGGTTGGTGACGGTGAACGCGACACCGAAACCGAGCGCTAGGTTGTTGATGAGATCCATGGTCGGCTTTCGACGTTCAGGCGCTGGCGCCGAAAATGGTGGGCCACATCGGGATGATCAGGCTCAGCCCCTTGATGAAGATCAGCCAGGACACAACGATCAGCACGACCGCATTGACAACGGCCGCCTTCCAGCTGAATTCGTCGCTCGCCCAGCTGGAGATGAACACCAGCAGCGGTAGCGTGATCACCAGGCCCAGGCGCGGCAATGCCACACCGAAGAAGGCCACGGCGCCAAGCACCACGATCAGCGGCTTCCAGGCGAAGTTGCCCACCGGGTCGCCGCCTTCGCTTTCGATCGTCAACGACTTGAACAGCACCAACGCGCCCAGGAGGGCCAGCAACGCACCCAGGCCGAAGGGAAAGTAGCCGGGCCCGGGGCGGGCCGAGCTGCCGAAGTTGTAGGTCGTCGCCCCCCACGCGAAGGCAATGCCGACCACCAGGAACATCAGGCCCGCCCAGAAGTCGCGCTCGCTCTTGATCTTCATGTTCGATGTCTCCACCCGCCGAGTTTGCTGCGGACCATTCTAGGCAGCGTGCGGCCGCCGCCCCTCGGTGGTTTCCACGTAACTGGTGCCCCTCGACCGCCGAATACGGCGGCCACTCCCCCGAGGGGAGACTGCCTACTATCGCGAACTCTGCCAGGCCGGCGTGGTGCGCAGCACTTCTTCCAGCGTGGTGATGCCCGCTGCCACCTTCATGACGCCCGCCGCACGCAAAGGGTGCATGCCGTCGGCCACTGCCTGGCGGCGCAGGCCGTCTTCGTCGAAATTCGGATGCACGAACGCGCGCGCGGCTTCGGTCAGGGTCATCATCTCGTACAACCCGGCGCGCCCGCGGTAACCGGTGTTGCGGCATTCGAGGCAGCCCACGGGCTTGTACACCGTGGGCTGGCCCTTCAGCTTCCACTGACCGAGCGCACCGTCGAGCGCTGCCGCGGCCTGTGCACCGTCGGGCTGCTTGCAGGCGCTGCACAGCGTGCGTGCCAGTCGCTGGGCCAGCACGCCGATGACCGTGGCCGAGATCAGGTACGGCGGCACGCCCAGATCGGCCAGGCGGGTGATGGCCGCGGCCGCGTCGTTGGTGTGCAGGGTCGAGAAGACCAGATGGCCCGTCAGCGCGGCCTGGATCGCCATCTCGGCCGTGGCCAGGTCGCGGATCTCGCCAACCATGATGATGTCCGGATCCTGGCGCATCAGCGCGCGCAGGCCTTCGGCGAAATTCAGGTCGATGGTGGCCTGCACCTGGGTCTGGTTGAAGGCCGGCTCGATCATCTCGATCGGGTCTTCGATGGTGCAGACGTTCACCTCGTCGGTGGCCAGGCGCTTCAAGGTGGCGTAGAGCGTGGTGGTCTTGCCGCTGCCGGTGGGCCCGGTGACGAGGACGATGCCGTGCGGCCGCGCGGTGAGCTCGGCCCAGCGCTCGGCCTCGCGCGTACCGAAGCCCAGCGCCTCGACGCTCTTGACCACCGTGTCGGGGTCGAAGATGCGCATCACCATCTTCTCGCCGAAGGCGGTGGGCAAGGTGGCCAGCCGCATCTCGACTTCGGCGCCGGGCTGGCCGTCGGCGGTGACCGGGCGCACGGTCTTGATGCGCCCGTCGAGCGGGCGGCGCTTCTCGACCACGTCCATGCGGCCGAGCAACTTCACGCGCGCCACCATCGCGTTCATCACCGTGATGGGCACCTGGTAGACGGTGTGCAGCACGCCGTCGATGCGAAAGCGGATCACGCCCATCTCGCGCCGCGGCTCGAGGTGGATGTCGCTGGCGCGCTGGTCGAAGGCGTACTGCCACAGCCAGTCGACCACCTGCACCACGCCCTGGTCGTTGGCATCGAGCTGCTTGTTGGTCTTGCCCAGCTCCACCAGCTGTTCGAAGCTCGCCAACGCCGCGGTCTCGCCGCGCTTGGCGGCGCTGCGCACCGATCGGGCCAGCGTGTAGAACTCGGTGGTGTAGCGCTGGAGTTCGAGCGGGTGCGCGAGCACGAGCCGCAAACGCTTCTTGGTGTGGGCTTCGATCTCGCCGACCCATGCGGTGTCCAGTGGCTCGCAGGTGGCCACCGTCACCTCGGTCAGGCTCACCGACACCGGCAGCGCGCGCCGGGTTTCGGCATACCGGACCGACATCACATCGGCCACGCGCGCCACGTCGACCTTGAGCGGGTCGATGCGCAGGTACGGGATGCCCAGGCGCCCGGCCAGCCAGGCGGTCAGCGCCTCGGTATCGAGGGCCCGGCCGTTGCGCGCGTCGGTGAGGCTGGCACTGCCCAGGCGGATCAGCGGGTGCTGGCTCGAATCGCCCGCGCCGAAGCGGCTGCGGATCCGCGCGGCCTCGTCGTCGCCCACCACGCCGTCCTCGTGCAGCCATTGCAGCAGCCAACGCCATTCGAGGCGGCCTTTCGGCGGGGGCGCGGGGGTGGCAAGGGGAGCGGTCATCTGGGGCCGATGGTCATGCGAGCGGCCGCACCATGCGCAACCACTTGCGCGCCGGCAGGCCGAATCGGCGCTCGATGGTAGCGGCCCGGGCGATGAGAGTCTCGCGGTCGGGCACGGCCACGCCGCGCGCCGCGATGACGACGGTGTTGCCCTCGCGCGTGGGGCGCAGCCGCCACACCTGGTCGCGGCCGAAGGCCGCGGCGATGCGCTCGGCGCTCGCCTCGAAGCTCGCGGCGCGGCCGAACAGGTTCACGCTCATCAACCCGCCGTGGGCCAGCACCGCATGGCAGCGGGCGTAGAAGGCAGCGCTGTCCTGCACCGGCGCCGCGGCCTCGTGGTCGTAAAGGTCGACGCACAGCACCTGGGCGCACTGAAGATGGCGCTCGTCGGCCACCCAGTCGGCGGCGTCGTCTTCGACCACACGCAGCCCCGCGCCATCCTGCGGCAGGCGAAAGCCCTGCCGGCACGCCGCGATCACGGCAGGGTTCAGCTCGACCGCGGTGACACGCTCCATGCGCAGCACCTGGTGGCAATAGCGCGTGATGGCGCCCGCCCCCAGGCCCAGCTGCACCGCGTGGCCGCGCGCCAGCTCGGCACCCTCGCGCCACAGCAGCCAGGCCATCATGCGCTGCACGTACTCGAGCACCAGCTCGCGCGGGCGTGACGTGTCCATCGCGCCCTGCACCCAGGGGGTCTCGCCCAGGTGCAGTGTGCGCAGGCTGCCGTGTTCGGCGATGGTGGCGCTGGGCAGGTCGGGCCTCATGGTCGAGAAGACTCAGGCAGCAGCCCAGCTTCGGCGAACACCCCCCGCCACGCCCCCAGCTTGCGCTCGAACGACCAGCTCGCATTGGCCGGACTGGTCGAGGGCAGGCGGTGTACCGGCAGGCCGAGCGGGCGCGTCAGGCGCATCGCTCGCGCCGACTCGCCGCCGTTGTGGGCGATGGCGCGCAAGGCCGGCAGGCGCGCCACGAGCCCTGCCAGATCGTTCGGCTGGGCATCTTCGATGGCGCTGTCGAGGCTACCTTCGCGGCGGCAGCTGGCATGCACGTCCCACACTGCGAGCCCCCAGCGCTCGAGCTCGGCCACTCGCGCCGGGCCGTCGAGCGCGACGAGGTCGGTGTGCCAGAGGGCCGAGAGGATCGACCAGAAGTGGTTGCGCGGATGGCCGTAGTACTGCTGCGCCGCAAGCGAGGCGGCGCCGGGAAAGCTGCCGAGCACGAGCAGCCGAGCATTCGGCGTGGCGATCGGCGCCAGGCCTTGCAACGGCGGCAGCGGGGCCCGCGCAGACAGACGCTTCATGCAGCGGGCGCCTGGAGCAGAGCGGCCAGCCGCGGCAGCGCGGCGCAGGCGTTGGCGCCGGTGACCGCTGCGGTGTGGTCGATCGTCCATCCACGCAGGCAAGCCAGCGTCTGCGCGATGCGTGGCAGCTCGGCCGGCTCGTTGCGGCCGGCGGGCCGCTCGCTGCGGTCGCTGGCCTTGACGTACAGCCATTGCGGCGGGATGTCGGGCGAGTCCGTCTCCAGCACGGGCGCCGTGTCGGGCACGCTGGCGGCCAGGCGGCGAATCTGCCGTGCGCGGTCGAAGGTCATCGCGCCGCCGAAGCCGAGCTTGAAGCCGCGGTCGACGAAGTGGCCGGCCTGCACGTCGCTGCCGTTGAAGGCATGCGCGATTCCGCCGGGCACCTCGATGCGGCGCAGGTGCTTGAGCAGGTTGTCGGCCGAGCGGCGCACGTGCAGCAGCACCGGCAGCCCGTGCGAGCGGGCGAGCTCGAGTTGCGCGGCGTAGAAGCGCTCCTGCCGGGCGCGGTCCAGGCCCGGCACGAAGTGGTCCAGGCCGATCTCTCCGACCGCCACCAGCCGCGGGTCGTCGCGATGGTGCTGCAGTGCCTCGGCCAGGCGATCGATATCGTCGTCGGCCGCACCGTCCACGCACAGCGGGTGGATGCCCAGCGCGTAGGCCAGGCGGTGCTCGTGCGCCAGCCGCACGAGCGCCGCGAAGCCGTCAGCGGCCACGGCGGGCAACACCAGCAGGGCCACACCCGCTGTGCGCGCCCGTGCCACCACCGCCGCGCGGTCGAGACCGAACTCGGCCGCGTCGAGGTGACAGTGCGTATCGATCCAGCGCATCCCCAGAATGATCCCACGGTGAGCGCAAGCTGCCGGCGCGTGGTACTGTTTTGACGTGCGCGGGGTCAGGCCCCTCGCCCCCTTCGCCCCTTCGCCCCCATTCGCCGGAGCGTTTCATGAAGCGAGCGCCGCTCTACAGCCCCTCGACCCCGCGGCCGACCGCCTCGACGCCTGCGCGTGGGACGTCCGCAGCCGCCGACAAACCGCGCGAGCCCGAGGTGGCGGCCGGCGCAGCCAAACCCCAAGCGGCGAAGCGGCCGCCCGGTAGGCGACGCGCCTGGCTGGGCGGCGGTGCGGCCGCACTCGTGGGGGCGGCCCTGGCCACCGCCTTGCTACTTAACTTCGGCCCGCCGCGCAGTCGCGCCCTGACCCAGGCCGACATCGACCGCGCGGTGCTGCACACCCTGAACACCAAGCCGCTGCCGGCGCCGGCGGCCAAGGCCTTCGAGGCGATCCGCGGTTCGGTGGTGAAGGTGATCGGCCTGTCCGACCCAAACGAAACGCTGGCCGCCGCGGCGCGCGACAGCAAGTCGCCCGTGCCCGAGAAGGGTGGCAAGGCCGACAAGCCGGCGGACAAACAGGCAGCCGAGTCGCAGCGCGCCCAGCCGAAGGTCGACCGCGACAGCGACGAGACCGACCGCGACGAGCGCGGCATCGGCACCGGCGTCGTGATCCAGGACAACGGCACCATCCTGACCAACCTTCACGTGGTGTATGGAGCCAAGCGCATCAAGGTGATCTTTGCCGACGGCCTGGAGTCGGACGCCGACGTGGTGGCCTTGCGCCCCGAGCACGACCTGGCGGTGCTGCGCGCGCGCCGCATCCCCGACGACCTGCACGCTGCGACGATGCGCAGCACGCACGATCTCAAGCCCGGTGACCGGGTCACCGCGGTCGGCTTCCCGTTCGGCATCGGCCCCTCGGTGTCGCACGGCGTGGTGTCGGGCCTGAAGCGCGAGTTCCGATCGCCCGAAGGCCAGCGCATTCTGACCAACCTGATCCAGTTCGACGCTGCCGCCAACCCCGGCAATTCGGGCGGCCCGCTGGTCACCGACGACGGCGAGGTGGTGGGCATCGTCACTGCCATCTACAACCCGACCGAAGAGCGCTTCTTTGTCGGCATCGGCTTTGCCGTGCCGATCGAGAACGCTGCGCAGGCGGCCGGCATGCCGCCTTTCTAAAAGAGGTAAAGGACAGAAATGAGCACGACCCGCATCACCGCTGACGCCTCCGCCGCCTTGATGGAGCAGCTGCTCTACGAGGTCAAGCGCGTGGTCGTCGGCCAGGACCGGTTCCTCGAGCGCGTGCTGGTGGCGATGCTGGCGCAGGGCCACCTGCTGGTCGAAGGCGTGCCTGGCCTGGCCAAGACACTGACGGTGAAGACGCTCGCACGCACGCTCTCGGGTCAGTTCAAGCGCATCCAGTTCACGCCCGACCTGGTGCCCGCTGACCTGGTCGGCACGCGCATCTACAACCAGAAGAGCGGCGAGTTCGGCACCACGCTGGGCCCCGTTTTCACCAACCTGCTGCTGGCCGACGAGATCAATCGCGCGCCGGCCAAGGTGCAGAGCGCGCTGCTCGAGGTGATGCAGGAACGCCAGGTGACGATCGCCGGTGAAACGCATCGCGTGCCCGAGCCCTTTCTGGTGATGGCCACGCAGAACCCGATCGAGACCGAAGGCACCTATCCGCTGCCCGAGGCACAGGTCGACCGCTTCATGATGAAGGTGCTGGTCGACTACCCGACCGAGGAGGAAGAGTTCGTCATCGTCGAGCGCGTCACCGGCGCGGCGGTGGCGGTGGCCGCGGTGGCCACCACCGACCAGCTGGCGCAGTTGCAGCGCGAGTGCCGCAATGCGTATGTCGACCCGGCCCTGATCACCTATGCGGTGAAGCTGGTGGCGGCCACGCGCGACCCGGCCAAGGCCGGGCTGAAGGACACGGGCAAGTACATCGCGTTCGGCGCCAGCCCGCGCGCCACGATCGGCCTGATCGAGGGCGCTCGCGCGCTGGCGTTCCTGCGTGGCCGCGCCTACGTGCTGCCCGAAGACCTGCTCGACCTCACCGGTGACGTGCTGCGCCACCGCATCTCGCTGACCTACGAGGCCCTGGCCGATGGCATCACGGCTGATGCGCTGGTCGAGCGCATCGTGAAGGCCCTGCCGGCCCCCGCCAAGCCGCTGGCGCACCAGGCCGCAGGGAGCGCCGATGAGCGTATCGCAGCCAACGGCTGACGCGGCGGCCGCCGCTGGCGACCTGGCAGCGCCCTCCACCCAGGCGCTGCTGCAGCGCCTGGAATGGACCGTGCTGAAACGCCTGGACGGTGCGTTGCAGGGCGACTACCGCACCTTGTTCCGCGGCCAGGGGATCGACCTGGCCGACCTGCGCGAGTACCAGCACCACGACGACGTGCGCCACATCGACTGGAATGTCACCGCGCGCCTGCAAGTGCCGCACGTGCGGCAGTTCACCGAAGACCGCGAGCTCCGCGCCTGGTTCCTGCTCGACCTGAGCCCCTCGGTCGATTTCGGCTCGCGCCAGCGCAAGCGCAGCGTGTCGGAAGCCTTCGTCGCCGTGATGGCCAGCCTGGTGCTGCGCCACGGCAACCGCGCCGGCGCTGTGCTCTACGGCAGCCACGTCGACACCGTGCTTCCCGCCCGCAGCGGACGCCGACACGTGCTGCACCTGATGCAGAAGATGCGCTCGCGCCCGGCGTTCACGTCGCCCACGCCGAGCGGCGGCACCCGGCTGGCCGAACTGATGGAGCGGGCCCACACCGCCGTGCGCCAGCGCGCGTGCATCTTCGTCGTGTCCGACTTCATCAGCGAGGAAGGCTGGCAGGCGCCGCTGGCGCGGCTGGCCCAGCGCCATGACGTGACGGCGGTGCGCCTGTTCGACCCGCTGGAGATGACGATGCCCGACCTGGGCCTGGTGCTGATGCAGGACAGCGAAACCGGCGAGCAGCTCTTCGTCGACACCGGCCGGCGCAGCTTTCGCGAACGCTTCGCCGAAGTGGCCGCGCGGCGCGAGCTCGCCTTGCGACAATCGCTGGCGCGGGCCGGTGTCGACACCCTCGAGCTGTCGACGGAGGACGAGCTCGGCGACGCCATCCTGCGCTTCGTCGAAGCGCGGCGCCAACGAAGCCGGTTGGCGGCGGGCGCCCTGCCCCTGCCGGCCGCAAGGAGGCATCTATGAATTTTCTCTGGCAAGAAGCCTTGTGGGGCGTGTTGCTGCTGCCTCTGCTGGTTCTGCTGTATGTGTGGCTGCTCCAGCGGCGCAAGAAGGTGGCGGTCAACTGGGCCAGCCTGAGCATCGTGCGCGAGGCCATGGGCACGCAGCGGGCCTGGCGGCGCCACGTGCCGCCGGCGCTGCTGTTGCTGGCCCTGGTGGCGCTGCTGGTGGCCACCGCGCGGCCGACGGCCGTGATCACGCTGCCGCTGGTCGAGCAAACTATCGTGCTGGCGATGGACGTCTCGGGCTCGATGCGCGCCGAAGATGTGGAGCCGAACCGGCTCGTCGCAGCGCAGAACGCGGCCAAGGCGTTCGTGGCCGAGTTGCCGCGGGCCGTGCGCATCGGCGTGGTGTCGTTTGCCGGGACGGCGGCCATCGTGCAGCCGCCCACGCTGTCGCGCGAAGACGTGGTGGATGCAATCGACCGCTTCCAGCTGCAACGCGGCACGGCCATCGGCAGCGGTATCGTGCTGAGCCTGGCCACGATCTTCCCCAACGCCGGCATCGACCTGTCGCAGATCACGGGCCAGCGCATGATGCCGCGCGCCCTGGGCGAGAAGCCGGTGGAGAAGGAAGTCGTCCCGGTCGAACCCGGCAGCTACAACTCGGCGGCCATCATCCTGCTCACCGATGGTCAGCGCACCACCGGCCCCGATTCGATGGACGCGGCCAGGATGGCGGCCGACCGCGGCATCAAGATCTACACCGTGGGCGTGGGCACCAAGGAAGGCGACACGATCGGCTTCGAAGGCTGGTCGATGCGGGTGCGGCTGGATGAAGAGACGTTGAAGCAAGTGGCCATGGCCACCCGCGCGGAGTATTTTTATGCCGGCACTGCAGCCGACCTGAAGAAGGTCTACCAGTCGCTCGGCACGCGCCTGTCGGCGCAGAAGAAGGAGACCGAGGTGACGGCCCTCTTCGCCGCGCTCGGTGCCCTGCTGGCGCTGGCCGCGGCGACGCTTTCGCTGTGGTGGTTCGGGCGCGTGGCCTGAAGGCTGACGCGCGAGGATGGCGCCACTCGACCTGACCTGGCTCGGCGACGATGCCACGCCCTTGCCGCCTTCGTCGCAGGCGCTGGGCGACGACAGCAGCGCGCCGGGGCTGGTGGCCGCGGGCGGGCGCCTCAGCCTGCAGCGCCTGGAAGAGGCGTACCGCCATGGCATCTTTCCCTGGTACAGCGAGGGCCAGCCGGTGCTCTGGTGGGCGCCCGACCCGCGCATGGTGTTGCCGGTGGCCGAGTTCAAGTTCGGCCGGTCGCTGCGCAAGACGGTGCAGCGCTTCCTGCGCAGCCCCGGCTGCGAGATCCGTTTCGACAACGCCTTCGAACGCGTGATCGCGGCCTGTGCCGGTACGCTGCGCGAGGGCCAGCCGGGCACGTGGATCCTGCCGCCGATGCAGGCCGCCTACAGCGCCTGGCACCGCGAAGGCGCCGTGCACAGTGTCGAGACCTGGGTCGGTGGCCGGCTCGTCGGTGGTCTGTACGGCGTGGGCATCGGCCGCATGTTCTTCGGCGAGTCGATGTTCTCGCATGCCAGCGACGCGTCGAAGATCGCGTTGGCGGCCCTGGTGGCCTTCTGCATGGCCCACGGCATCGAGATGATCGACTGCCAGCAGAACACGCGACACCTGGCGTCGCTCGGCGCCCGCGAGATCGAACGCTCGGCGTTCGAGCGCCACCTGGCCCGCATCCTGGGGGCGCCGGGGCCGCTGCGCTGGTCCTATGATGCGGCGCACTGGGCCCATTTGGGGCTGGTGCTCGACCAGCGCCGCGAGGCGGTGCCCAGCCTGTGAAACCTTTGCGTCAGAAGACGAACGACCCGCCTTGACCGCGCCGAAAGAACTTCCCCTGGCGCAGTTGCAGTTCTATGCAACGGCGCCCTACCCTTGCAGCTACCTGCCCGGACGGCAGGCACGCTCGCAAGTGGCCACGCCCAGCCACCTGATCCATGCCGACGCCTATTCGGGCCTGGTCACCAATGGCTTCCGGCGCAGCGGAATGTTCACGTACCGCCCGCATTGCGACGGCTGCCGCGCGTGCGTGGCGCTGCGCGTGCCGGTCGACCGGTTCACCCCCACCCGCAGCCAGCGCCGCGCCTGGAACGCGCACAGCGGCCTCGTGGC
>Ga0163144_10017895_pt1 | contig 14395 bp, 16 predicted proteins | sample OliLak19BULKMAT1_FD_123175 | JGI IMG/M metagenome (GOLD analysis project Ga0163144, IMG submission 123175) | Freshwater microbial mat bacterial communities from Lake Vanda, McMurdo Dry Valleys, Antarctica - Oligotrophic Lake LV.19.BULKMAT1 | ecosystem: Environmental > Aquatic > Freshwater >... | reverse complement strand
TGAAGTTCTCGCTCGCGCCGCGTCCGCGGCGCACGATGACCGCGCCCTCGAACACCTGGACGCGCTCGCTCTCGCCTTCCTTGACCTTCATGTGCACCTTGACCGTGTCGCCGGGACGGAATTCCGGGACCTTCGACGACTTCTTTTCTTCCATGGCAGCCATCATACGCTTATCTCCTAACGCCTCTTATTTCGCCCGTTCGAGCAGATCGGGTCGCTTCTTCTTCGTCGCCTTGCGCGCGGCATCCTGCCGCCACTCGGCGATCTTCTTGTGGTCCCCGGAGAACAGCACCTCCGGGACCTCCCGTCCGCGCCAGACGCGGGGACGGGTGTACTGCGGGAAATCGAGCAGGCCGGCCGCGAACGACTCGGATGCTGTCGCATCCTCCTTCTTTAATACGCCGGGAACGAGCCTCGCCACGGAGTCGGCAACGAGCATAGCCGGGAGTTCGCCTCCCGTCAATACGAAATCCCCAACTGACAATTCTTCGTCGAAGAGCACTTCCGTCCTCTCGTCGAGGCCTTCGTAATGGCCGCAGACGAGGATCAGATGCTCTTCCTTCGACAGCCGGACGGCCGTCTTGGCGTCGAAGGTCTTGCCCTGGGGCGTGAGCAGTATCGTGCGAGACTTCTTCTTCTTCACGCTCTTGATGGCCTTTTCCAGCGGCTCGGCCATCATCAGCATCCCCGGCCCGCCGCCGTACGGCCGGTCGTCAACCTTATGGTGCTTATCTTCGGCAAAGTCGCGCGGATTGACGCAAGCCCATTGAAGCAGGCCCTTGTCCTTGGCGCGCGCCATCATGCTCGCGTCCATGACGGACGGGAACATGCCGGGGAACAAAGTCACGAAGTCGATCTTCATCTAGTCGATTTCCACGACCGCCCTGACTCCTGCTTTAGAGGCGGCCACGCTCACGAGGGAGCGGATCGCCTTGATGACCTTGCCCTGCTTGCCGATGATCTTGCCCTTGTCGCTCTCGTCGACGACGAGGTTCAGGACGGTGGTGTCGCCGTCCTGCTCCTCCTCGATGGTCACCGCGTCCGGCTTGTCAGCCAGGCGCTTGACGATGAAAAGCGTCAAGTCGTTCATCAGCATCTTACTTGGCGGCGGCCTTGACCTTGAACGCGGCCTTCACGAGGCTGCGCACGGTCTCGGACGGCTGCGCGCCGACGCCGATCCAGTACTCGTAGCGGGTCTGGTCGACCTCGACCTTCTTGCCCTGCGTCTCGGTGCGGGGGTTGTACGAGCCGAGGACTTCGATCGGCTTGCCCGTGGCGCCGCGAGCCTTCTCGATGGCGACGACGCGGTAGTAGGGCTGGTGCGGCTTGCCTTTGCGCTGCATTCTGATGACGACCATTTCTATCTCCGTTTCCTTCTACTGTGGTTTAAAAGCAGCCCGAGCTTTGAGCTCGAGCTCCCGAAAAGCGGCGGCGGGATCCTTCGCGGCGAACACTGCGGAGCCCGCGACGAGGCTGTCGGCCCCGGCGGCGGCGCACTGCGCGATGTTGACGGCGTTCACGCCGCCGTCCACCTGGATCCAGCAGTTTAAATTTTTGGCGTCGATCGCGGCGCGAAGTGCCACGACCTTGGGCATCATGTCGGCCATAAACTTCTGGCCGCCGAAGCCGGGCTCGACGGTCATAACGAGCGCCAAATCACAGTGCTCTAAATTCTTGATGAGGCCGTCGACGGGGGTCTTGGGCTTGATCGCGAGGCCGGATTTCACGCCGAGCGCGCGAATCGCCTTGAGGGCCGCCGACGGATTTTCGACGGCCTCGATGTGCGCCGTCAGGATGTCGGTCCCCGCGTCGACGAACCAAGCGGCGACTTCCAACGGATTGGTGACCATCAGGTGCGTATCGACATAAAATCCTTTGCTTTTCGCCAGCTTGACGAAGTCCGGGCCGAAGCTGAGGTTGGGAACGAAGTGTCCGTCCATGACATCAACGGAAATCCAATGGCAGCCCGCCGCCTTGACCTGGTCGAGCTGTTCGCCCAAGCGCGAGAGATCCCCGGCCAAGAGGGAGGGGACTACGGCGAGGGTTTTGGCGGCCACTATCACGGTCGCTCCCCACGGAGATGGACGCGACCATTTCCTCGCGTATGCTCGGTCACAGGTCCCTTTCCTCGACCAAAATTCCGTTCATGTAGATCTTCACGCGCGCCCCGCCCGTCTCCTGCACCGGCACCTCGATCTTCGTTCCGGGCTTGCGTACGCCGTTGAACAGCTCGCGCTCGCCGTACTTGTCGATGACGACGATGCGTACCTGGCTCTCAGAGCCGCTCTGCGGAAGCTCGTACCTGAAGGTCTTGGACGCGACGGTGGGCGCCGCACCCTTGCGTCCGCTGACGAGAAGGTGGACCTTCGCGTCGGGGGAAAGCACGGCGTCGGCGGCCGGCGTCTGCGTGAGCACGGTGCCGTTGGGAAAAAGCGAGGCGTTGTCGGTCTTGATCTCGAGCTTGGCCCCGGCCCCGGCCGCCCAGGACTGGGCCTCATCGAGCGTCTTGCGTAGGAAGTCGGGCATCAGCGCCACGCCCGCGGGCGGCGCGCCGCCGGAGACGACGAGGTTGACCATCGCGTCACGCTCGACGCTGGACTCGGCCTTAGGATCCTGGGAGAGCACCATACCCTTGTCCTGCTTGAGCGAGTAGGACTCGCTGACCTCGCCAAGCGAGAGCTGGGACTGGCGTAGCATCATCTCCGCGTTGCGCAGCGGCAGGCCGACGACCGCGGGTGCCAGCACGGTCTGGCCGCCCTGGCTCACGATCACCTTGATGGTCTTGCCCTCGCGCACGACGGTGCCGGCGGGGGGATCCTGGCGGAGCACGGAGGAGATCGGCACGGAGGCGTCGAACTCGACGCCGGTCTTGCGCAGGCCGAGGTTCAGCGGTGCCAACTGGTCGAGCGCGGCAGCGATGGAGCGGCTTTTCAGGTCGGGGACGGTCTGCGTGCGGCGCGTGTGGATGACGCCCTCGAGGCCCCAGTTCAAGGTGAAATAGGCGAACGCGAGAAGGGCCGCCGCGACGGCGGCGACCTCGAGCGTCTTGACTTCGTTCGTTCGGATGGTCAAATCGTTTTTCCCGGCAACGGCAAAAAGCCGCCCTCGGCCAGGCGAAGGCCGTTGGCGAATTCAGCAGCGTTGAGCGGCTTTTTTCCCTCTGGTTGGACTTCGAGGAACCACAGACGGCTGCGGGCAGAACATTCTACCAAAATACCCTTATTTCGTCCAATGGAAAGTACGGTGCCGGGGGTCCCAGTCGCGGGAGGATCGGAGGGCCCCGCAAGCTCGGTTTTGAGCACCAAAACCTTGCCGGCGGCCAGCTCCAGCCAGGCCCGGGGCCAGGACCGGAAGCCGCGGACGAGATTGTGCAGTTCGGTGGCGTCTCGGTCGAGCTTCAGAATTGCGTCCTCGCGCTTGATCAGCGGGGCCATGGACGCGGCGCCCTCCTGAGGGGTTCGAACGACCTTGCCGGCCGACACATCGGACAAGGTCTTCTGCAGCAGCTCGACGCCAAGCCCGGTGAGGCGGCTCAGAAGGGCGGGCGCGTCTTCGTCTGCGAGGATGTCAGTCTCAAGCATGGCTTGGACGGGCCCAGTGTCCATTCCCTCATCGAGCCAGAACAAAGACACGCCCGTTTTCGTCTCGCCGCGCACGAGAGACCACTGCACCGGCGCGGCGCCGCGATATTTGGGGAGCAAAGAGAAGTGCGCGTTGAGCAGGCCGAGGCGCGTCGACGACAAAATATCGGCCTTCATGATCCGGCCGTACGCCACGACGACGCCGAAGTCCGCGCCAAGCGCCTTGAGCTCGGCCGCGATCTCCGACGGCTTCACGGGCTGAAGGACCTTTAGACCCAATTCGAGCGCGGCAGCCTTTACCGGGGTGTGTGCCGTCTCAAGCCCGCGTCCGGCAGGCTTGTCGGGCTGCGTCACCACGGCGAGAACCTCGGTGTTCTGCACCAATGATCGAAGAAAGGGCACAGCCGTCTCCGGCGTTCCGAAAAATATGGTTTTCATCGTATTCGGCTTATCCACAGGCGACCGTCCAACTGTTGGCGCCAACAGTTGAAGGCCTCGCTGTGGATAAGCCGGACGGCGCCGTGATCAATCCCACCCCAATTTCGCCTTCTTAATCACATCGAGCACCGACAGGCGCTCCTCGAAAGGGATGCGGTCGATGTAGAGCTTGCCGTCGAGATGGTCGATCTCGTGCTGAAAGGCGCGCGCGAGCAGACCCTCGCCTCTCAGCTCGCGCGGGACGCCGTGCTCGTCGAGGGCGCGCACCGTCGCGCGGGAATGGCGCTTCAGCCTCGCGTACACGCCGGGCAAGGACAGGCAGCCCTCCTCGTCGTTAAGCTCGCCCTCGAGCTTGACGATCTCGGGATTGATCAGCACGATCCGGTTCGACTTGCCCTCGGGGCGGGTGTCGATCACGGCCAGCCGCAGGCTGAGCCCGATCTGCGGCGCGGCGAGGCCGACGCCGCGCGCGGCGGCCATCGTCGCCCACATGTCGCGCAGCAGGTCCGGCAGCTCGGGCTTGAATGCCTCGTAGTCGAGCGGGGGGCAGGGCGTCTTGAGGACGCGCTCGCCATGCTTCGTGATTCTGCGGACGGGCATGGCGCTCTCTACAAATCGACGGCGTGCTCGACGCCGGGGCCGAGGATGCGGAAGCGCACGGGCTGCTTGTCGGTCTGCAGCGAGCCCCAGGTCATCGCGAGGCGCTCGAGCTGGACATCGGTGGAGAGCTTGGCCGAGACGCCGAAGACGACCTCGGTAGCGCCGACGGCCTGCGCGGCCTGCGTGATCGCGTAGAAAGGGTCGTTGGACACGACGAGCATCGGGGTCACGGTCTTGCCGTGCTTCTCGGCCGCCGTGATCACGCGCGAGAACAGCGCCTGCTCGTCGTCGTCCATCTTGATCGTCTCATCCACGAGCGCGTGACCTTTGCGGATGCGCGAGGTGAAGACCACGAGCTCGGAGGTCTCGGAGTCGTGCGTCTCGAGCGCCTTGTTGAGGTGGTAGAGGTTGTTAGGGTCGCGCACCGCGACGAGGACGCGGCTCGGCTTGTCGATCTCCTCGCGCACCATCTTGAGGTCGTCGGCCTGGCGCAGGTTGAACTTCTCGCGGTGCTCCTCTTTCGCGTGGGCGCGCCGGTTGAGGCGCTCCGAGATGATGAAGAGCGCGAAGAAGAACGCCGTGAACGCGACGCCGGAGATCGTCGCGACCTTCTTCGTGAAGAAATTGACGAGGCCGACGGTCAGCAGCACGAGGAAGATCGCGGCCAAGCCGAGCGGGAGCTCCAGGCGGCCCAACTGAAGGTTCAGCGGCACCTTCCACTGGCGCGGAGACCGGTCCTTGAAGCGCAGGACGAACACGGCCGCCGCCTTGAACACGAAGCTCCAGATCACGCCGAACGCGTAGGCCTCGCCGAGCAGGTAGAGGTCGCCGCGGCACAGAATGATCGTCGCCGCCTGGAGGATCACGAACAGGTTGATCATGCGGTGCGTCGTGCCGTAGCGCGGATGCAGGTGCCGCAGCTTGTCGGGCATGATCCCGTCCTCGGCGAGCCGGTTCAAGACCCCGTTGGCCCCCATGATCGAGGTGTTGACCGCGCCCGACAGGATCAAGACGCCGACGAGCACGACGAAGGCCTGGAGGAGAAGGACCGCCCAGTGCGGGCCGGCCATGGACATCGCCAGGCCCGACAGGAGGTTGTCCGCGTAGCCCTTGCGGATCTCGTCGGGGATGAGGCCGACGGCAAGAAACGAGATCGTGCCCGTCAGGGCGAGGGCCGAGAAGAAGATGATCATCGCGGCGCGCTTGAGGTTCTTGAGCTTGGGCGCCGCCATCTCTCGGTAGACCTGCGCCAAGGTCTCAAGGCCGCTCATGCCGAGGAAGGCGTGGCCGTAGGCGATCACGAGCCCGAGCGTCCCGACCGTCTTATGGAAGCCCGGAGCGCCGAGCCAGCCGAGCGACTCGTGCGTGAACTTCAGCTCGAAGGACGGCCAGCGGAAGCCGCGCAGGTAGATCGTGTAGCCGGCCCAGGCGAAGGTGACGATCGCCATCACGGCCACGAGCCCCATGATCTTGGCCGCCTTGTCGGAGGACTCCTCGATGCCGCGAATGTTCTCGCGCCAGAAGTAGGCGACGACGGCGAGCGCGAACACGACGGAGAATATCTTCGGATCGACGGACCAGTGGATGTGCAGCCTTGGGAATGCGGAGTTCACAAGCCCCGCCATGTACTGGCCGGCGGAGACCGAGCTGATGGCACCCGTCAGCACATAGTCGAACATCAGCGCGGACACGGACACCTTGGCGAGCGTGCCGCCCATCGACTCGCGTACGACCTTGTAGACGCCGCCGCGCACAAACATGCTCGAGCCTTCGATGTAGAGCGCCAGGACGGGCCCGGCCGAGATCAGCACCGCGAGGATGAACCACGGCGCGGCGGAGCCCATGGCCGTCTCGGCGATGCCGCCGATGTACCATGCCGTCGAGGCCATGTCGCACAGCACGATCGCGGCGGCGTGCCAGAAGGAGATGAAGGTCAGCATCGCCGTGTTGAGGACGACGACCTCGGTGACGCGGCGCCCAGGCCGCGGCTCAGGCTTCAATCTTTTTGACCAGCTCGAGGGCCGCGGCGGGGCCGGAAGACGCGGTGAGCTGGTCGATGAGAGCCGGCTGGAAGAGGGAGGACACGCCGCGCAGGAGCTGGAGGTGCACGGGGAAGGCTTCCTGCTTGTTCGGCGAGAAGAACAGGAACATGACGCGGATCGTCAGGTCGCTTTGCTTCGGGTCGGCGATGGGCTTCTTGAGAATGGCCATCCCGGCCAAAATGCCGGCGATGCCGTCCATGCGTGCGTGGGGGAGGCTCAGGCCGGTGTCGAGCGTCGTCGAGATGCCCTGCTCGCGTTCCTGCACCTTGGCCAGGAAGGCGGCCCAGTCGGCGATTCCGGCCTTGCCGCACACCGCCGCGGCCAAGGACTGCAGCACGGCGGCTTTGTCCAGGCCCTCCGGCGGGAAAAGGATGGTGTCCTCTGCGAGGATGCTGGAGACCTTGAGACCTTTGACCGGGCGTGGGGGCACGGTTTTAGGGCTTTCGGAGGCCGGCTCGGGGGCTTTTTTCTGGAACCAGGACATGGGGGGGTACTGGCCCCATTATCGCACAACTTCGGGGGGGTGTCAAATGGGGTATTATCCTCGACATGGCGACACCCGGGGCGTTCGATTCCGTGAGCGCGCACGCTGTACGAGCTAAAGCCGTTTTAGTTGTAAACTAAATCGTTGAAGCGCCAAAAAGCCTTGTCCCGCCGCGTGGTAGTCGTCACGCGCCCGCGCGAGAAGTCGGGCCGCGCCGCCGCCGCTTTGACGGCCCTCGGCGCGCGCGTCGTGTTCGCGCCGCTGATCCGGATCACGCCTCCGCGCTCGTGGAAGGCGCTAGACGCGGCGTTGCGGCGGCTTAACGCCTACGACGCGGTCGCGTTCACGAGCGTGAACGCGGTCGAGTTCTTCTTCCGGAGAATAGGCCGCAAGGCGGCTGCGCCGCGAGCCGTCGCCGCCGTAGGCCCGGCCACCGCGGAGGCGGTCGCCGCCCATGGCTGGAAGTGTGAGGTGGTGCCAGACGACGCGCGGGCGGCTGGGCTCGCCAAGGCGATGCGCGTTTCGCGCGGGGCGAGGGTGCTGATTCCTCGGGCGGAGAACGGCCTCAAGACCCTCGCGGCGGGACTGCGCAAGGCGGGGGCTAGCGTCACCGTCGTTTCCGCGTACCGCACGATACCGGATGAGAACGGCGCGCGGGCGCTGAGACGGGCGCTGGCGCTGGGGGCCGACGCGGTGTGCTTCGCGTCGGGGTCGGCGGCCGCCGTGGGAGCGAAGGATACGAAAATCGCGGGGGCGGCGGCGATCGCGATCGGGCCGACGACGGCGAAGGCTCTGCGCAAGCACGGCCTGCGGCCCGCGGCGATAGCGAAGCGACCGGATGCGGCAGCCTTCGCGCGGGCGGTGGTGGCTGGCCTCAGAGGACGCCCATGACTCGACTTTCGTTACTTAAGAAGACGATCCTGCGCGCGGGAGGGATTCTGCGCAAGCATTTCGGTAAGATCGGCTATAAGCAGAAGCGGCGGGCGGATCTGCTGACGATAGCCGACCTGGAAAGCCAGAAGGCGATCCTGAGCGCCATACGGACCTCGTTTCCTGGTGACGACTTTAAAGCGGAAGAAAACGAGGAACAGCTGACGGGGGCCGAGTTTCTCTGGATCATCGATCCTCTCGATGGGACGACCAACTACGCGCATGGATATCCCGTGGCGTGCGTGTCGATCGGGGTGTTAAGGAACGGGATGCCATGGCTCGGAGGGGTGTACGATCCTTTCAGGGACGAGCTTTTCCTTGGCCAGCGCGGGCACGGAACGACTTTGAACGGCAAAACGACAAGGGTATCAACGACGGACATTATTAACACCTCGTTATTAATTACCGGATTCGCCTATGATCGGGCGGAGCGGGCAGACTATTACCTGAAACGGTTTAAGGCATTTATGGTCACATGCCACGATGTGCGACGATCCGGTTCGGCCGCGCTCGACATGGCATGGGTGGCGGCTGGAAGGGCGGACGGGTTCTGGGAGTACGAGCTGAATCCCTGGGATGTGGCGGCGGGGACGGTGCTCGTCGAGGAAGCGGGTGGAAAAGTAACGGATTTCAACGGCAAGGCGACGAACGACTGGCGCGTCATGGGAAAGAGAACGCTCGCGTCCAACGGGAAAATCCACGGCGCGATGGGATCCATTCTTCGGAGAATCAAGTGAACGACATTTTAATTTTGTCCGGCGCGAGAACGCCATTCGCGACCTGGAGCTTTGGAACGACGGGAAGGGGGACACCCGGTGGAGCATTAAAAGAGCTCGATCCTCAGGACCTGGCCGCCGCGGCCCTGAAGGGGGCGCTGTCGGCCGCGAGCTTAGCACCCCGGGATTTGCAGTTTATTGCCTTCGGCAATATGTATCAGGTGGGACCGCACGGGTGTTATGGCGCGCGCTTTGTGGGACATCGCGCGGGGTGCCCGCCGGAAACCACCGGAACTGCGGTGCATCTCGCTTGCGGAACCGGGCTCCTCGCCGTTACAACGGCGGCTTCGGCCATCGAGCGGGGGGAGGCCGCCGTCGTTGCCGCGACGGGGGCGGATGCGCCCTCCCGCCTTCGGCGGGACATATTTGTACCTTCGTTTACCGACATATCGTGCGGCAAGCATATCGCCAAGACGGCCGAGGAGCGCGCGGGAGAAGCCAAATTATCACGCGCGAGCATGGACGCATGGGCTTTGCGCTCGCATCAGCGCGCGCTCGCGGCGGCCAAGCGCCGCGCGGAAGAAATCGTTCCCGTCGCGGGCCTGGCCGATGACGACGCGATCCACGCCGAACCCTCGGCAGAGCGTTTGAATACGGCCAAATTACTATTTAGCGACGGCACGACCGTGATGACCCACGGCAATGTACACGGAATCGTCGACGGCGGCGCGGCCTTAATCCTCGCTTCCGCGAAGGCGGCGAAAGGCCGTGCGCTCGGGCGTCTGGTCTCTTCCGCGCTCGTCGGCGTGCCGCCCGAGCGCATGGCCTACGCGGCGGTGCCGGCCGTCAGGCTCGCGCTCGAGCGCGCCCGCTGGCGCGCAAGCGATGTGGATCTGTGGGAGATCAACGAGACCTTCGCGGCCCAGGTCCTGCTCGATCAGAACGAGCTCGGGCTCGACCCGGAGCGCATCAATGTCAACGGCGGCGCGATCGCCCTCGGCCATCCCTTCGGCGCGACCGGAGTGCGTCTCGTGCATACTTTATTGCTTGAGCTCCGGCGGCGTTCCAAGCGGCGCGGCCTAGCCGCGATCAGCGTGGGCGGCGGGCTCGGCATCGCCGTCTGCGTCGAAGCCCTGTAGGCAAGAACGGTGCCAGGCGTCCCGTTGTTGCATAACTCGGTCGGACTTATGCAACAACGGGACGCCTGGCACCAATAACTAGACCGGCGAATCGAGCGCGATGGGTTTCGTTTATTAAAAACGGAACGCGATCGTGATGCGATTGACCGAGCCGAGGTCGCCGAAGGGCAGCCAGGCGTAATCGAAGCGCAGGGCGGAGAAGTCGAAGCCCGCGCCGGCCGAAAAGCCCGTGAAGCCGTCCACGCCGCGCGTGCGGTTCTGGTCGTAGCCGCCGCGGATCGCCACGACCCAGGGCTTCTTGGTCCCGAGCTTCGTCGCCGGGATGCGTGCCTCCACGCCCAGCGACATGTACGGATCCTGGTCGACGGGCAGGTTGATGTCGAGGGCGGTGTCGAAGGTGGGGGAGACGCGCCACAGCCCGCCCAGGCGCATGCGGGCGGGCAGCGGGTCGGCGGTGCCGCCCAGCTTAAGCGGCGGGCCGACATTCGTGATCGAGAAGCCGGCGTCGAGCGGGCCGTCCCCCAGGTCCATCACATGCTTGGCGAGCAGGCCGAAGTCGACGGCCACGGTCGTGCCGCTGCGGTCGTCGAGCGACGCGCGCACGAGCTTGAGGCCGCCCGCGAGTGAGACCGGACCGATCAGGCGCCGCGCGTACCAGGCCCCCAAGGCGAGATCGGTGGGCGTGAACTTTCCGGTCGCGTCACCGACGGCGCTGTACGCGGTCTGGGCGCCCTGGGAGGTGTAGAGCAGGCCGGCGCCGAAGGCGCCGTCGCGTCCCATCGGGCGGGCGTAAGCGACCGAGCCGGAATAGGCGGACTCAAGCAGCGCGTCGTAGCCAAGGGCGAGTTCGCTCGGCGTCTCGGCCTCGATGCGGGCCAACGAGGCGGGGTTCAGGAACACGGCCTCGGCCCCGCGTGCCGCGGCGGCGGACACGCCGCCCATCGCGGAGGCGCGCGCGCCGCCGGGAGATTTAAGGAACGAGGCGCCCGTGGTGCCCGCCGCGCGCGAGGAAAACGCGCCCGAGGGGAACAGGCCGGCGTGCGAGGGACCCGCGGTTATGAAAAAAATAACCGCGAGAGCGGTTATACGGGCCAGACCGGCCCCCGCCTCGGTTTTTCCTCGGGCGGAGCCTCCATGGAAGGGGCCGGCGGCGTGGCTTCCGCCGCGGCGGGAGCGGGAGCGACGAGGGCACTCAGGTCCATACGGATAGTCTCCTCGGCGCGGCGCGCCGTCTCGCTTTGCTTCGCGGGCGCGGGCTCCGGCTCGGGGAAAGGCTCGATCACAGGAGCAGGCGCGGGCGCCAAGGTCACCGCGACGGCGATCTCCGCCGGCACGGTGTCGAGCTCGACCTTCGGCTCGGGGGCGGAAGCGATCTCCAGCGCGGGCGCGGGGGCGATCTCCGGCGCGGGCGCGAGCTCCGGCTCGGGCGCCTTTTCGGCCTTGCGCGCCTTCCTGGCAGCGGCCGGCGCGGGCTCCGCGGGGGCCTTGAAGGTCTCGACGGCCCGCGCGAGTTCGCTGAGGCGCTCGATCAGCGCCTCGTCTCGCGTGGCGCTCTCGGCTAGCCGCTCGTCCACGCGCTTGGCTAGCGTGTTCATTGCCTTATGAAGCTCGGCCAGCTCGGTCTTGATATTCTGGAGATAGACGATGGCCGCGCTCAGGCCGCCGGTCGTGTTCGCCGGGTCGCGGCGGCTTTCGGCCGCGGGTTCGGGCGTTTTGGGCGCCGGCGTCTCGGCGTGCGAGACCACCTTCGGGGCGGGTGAAGGCTCAGGGTTGTACACGGGACGGATGGACTCGATCGCGTGCGCGTCCTTGTCCGCGCCCGCCTCCACCTCGGTGGAGTCCGCCGCCTCGGAGGCGACGCGGTACTGACCGAGAAGGAAGAGGAAGAGCACTCCGCTGATCAGGAGCCCCGCCGACGAGATATAAAACCAGCCGTCCGCCCAAAGTCCCACCATAGTAAAGGAATGGTATCCGTACCGTGACGCAAAGTCAACGCGAATACTGGAAACTGAAAAGCCTGACACCAATTGCAGGGCGGAGAAGAAGTATAATCTCCGTCATGGTGACGAGCCGGCCGCCGTACCGCCTCGCTTTTTGCCCTCGCGCGGAAGCTGAAAGAACGCTCGGTGACCCCTCCGAGCTGGAGCGGCGCTTCAGCCCCGCCGAGCGCGCCGAGTTGGAGGCCCTGCCCCAGCGCCGCAAGCTCGACCGGGTGGCGGGCCGCCTCGCGGCCAAGCGCGCGCTGGCGGCGCATTTCCTGGCGGAGCACGGCTGGGAAGCCGAAGCGGCGGACCTCGTGGTGTTCAACGACGACGCCGGGCGGCCCCGCCTCGAGCTTCCCACGGACGCCCCGGCGCCCGTGCCCTCGTTCTCGATCTCTCACTGCGCGCAGGGCGGCGCCGCCGCGGCCGCCGCGCCCGGCCGGCTCGTGGGAGTCGACATCGAGTCGATCGTGCCCCGGCCCGCCGAGGTCATCGCCTTCGTCGCGGCCGCCTCCGAGCTGGCCGCGGGCCCGTCGGACCCCGAAGGCCAGGCGCGCCTGTGGACCGGGAAGGAAGCCACCTTGAAGATGTTCGGCCTCGGCCTCGAGGCGGACGCGAAGTCCGTACGGCCCGAAGCCGACGGCGTGACCTTGACGGGTGTTCCCGCGAAGGCTTGGGCCGCTTTGGGCTCCCCGCGAGTGCGGCTGGATTATGACGGCGTGGAGGGCGCGCGCATCGCGATCGCCTACACCGGAGATTAACGACATGGACAAGGAAGCCGTCAAGAATCCCAAAACCCCCCGGCCCGTCGCCGTGAGCGTCGTCAAGCTGCGCGCGGCCGTCGAGAAGGCGTCCGCCGGCGGCGGCGCCGACCGCGTGTCGGCCCAGAAATCCCGCGGCAAGTTCACCGCGCGCGAGCGCATCCACTACCTGCTGGACGAGGGGACTTTCCAAGAGCTCGACCTCCTCGTCACCACGCGCGCGACCGACTTCGGTCTCAAGGACAAGGAAATCCCCGGCGACGGAGTGATCACGGGCTTCGGCCAGATCAACGGCCGCGAGGTCTGCGTGTACGCGCAGGACTTCACCGTCCTCGGCGGCTCGCTAGGCCTCGCGCACGCGAAAAAGATCGCGAAGGTGATGGACCTCGCCTACGAGAACCGCGTGCCCGTCGTCGGCCTGCTCGATTCCGGCGGGGCCCGCATTCAGGAAGGGGTCGATTCCCTGGACGGCTACGCGGAAATCTTCTCGCGCAACGTGAAATGCTCCGGCGTCATTCCCCAGATCTCCGTCATCCTCGGCCCCTGCGCCGGCGGAGCCGTCTACTCGCCCGCGCTGACGGACTACATCTTCATGGTGGAGGGCATCTCGCAGATGTTCGTGACCGGCCCCGATGTGGTAAAGGCCGCGACGGGGGAAGAGGTCACCTTTGATGGGCTCGGCGGCGCAGATGCCCATTCCTCAAAATCCGGAGTCTGCCACTTCGTCGCCAAGTCCGAGCCCGACTGCTTCCGCCAGGTACGCGAGCTGCTGAGCTACCTGCCGCAGAACCGATGGGAGAAGGCGCCGCGCGTCGCCAACCCCGATCCCATACGAAGATCGGTTCCGCTTCTAGAGAAAATGTGCGACCTGGACCCGCGCAAGTCCTACCGCGTCCACCACATTATCTGGCAGTTCGTCGACGAGCACAAGTTCTTCGAGGTCCAGGCCGGCTACGCGAAGAACCTAGTCACGGGCTTCTGCCGCATGGGCGGCGAGGTCGTCGGCATCGTGGCCAACAACCCGGCGCACGTCGCAGGCGCGCTTGACATCAACGCGTCCGACAAGGCCGCGCGCTTCATCCGCTTCCTCAACTGCTTCAACATCCCCGTGCTGACCTTGGTTGATGTCCCGGGCTACTGGCCCGGCGTCACGCAGGAGCACGGGGGCATCATCCGCCACGGCGCGAAGATCCTGTTCGCCTACGCCGAGGCGACGATCCCAAAGATCACCGTCATTCTCCGCAAGGCGTACGGCGGCGCCTACATCGCGATGAGCTCCAAGCACCTGAAGGGGGACTTCAACTTCGCGCTCCCGTGCGCCGAGATCGCGGTGATGGGCCCCGCGGGCGCCATCGAGATCCTGTACTCGCGGGAGATCGCGGCCTGCAAGACCGACGCGGATAAGGCGGCGCTACGCGCCAAGCTCACCGCCGAGTACGCGGCCAAGTTCGCCTCGCCCTACCAGACCGCCTCGACGGGCTCGATCGACGAGGTGATCGAGCCCTCGCAGATGCGCTACAAGATCGTGCGCGCCCTGCGCTTCCTTAAGGACAAGCGCGTCCCCGGCACCCACGAGAACCGCGGCAACATCCCGCTGTGACGGCGGCGTCTCGGGGTCTGACCTCCAATCGCAAACTCCATGTTCACGGGGTTTGGGAAGCGTGCACGCGCGGGACTCACGACGGCCCGGCGGGATATTCATCTCCGCCCCGGCCCATATCG
>Ga0163144_10017893_pt1 | contig 14399 bp, 8 predicted proteins | sample OliLak19BULKMAT1_FD_123175 | JGI IMG/M metagenome (GOLD analysis project Ga0163144, IMG submission 123175) | Freshwater microbial mat bacterial communities from Lake Vanda, McMurdo Dry Valleys, Antarctica - Oligotrophic Lake LV.19.BULKMAT1 | ecosystem: Environmental > Aquatic > Freshwater > Lake... | reverse complement strand
CAGTCGGTCCCGAGGACCCGGTGGCGGGTGCCTCTATTTGTGTATAAAGATCAGGGCCGACGGCCAAGGCAAGGTGCTTGAAACAGGCACTTGTGTTTTTGATTGGATTGAGTGTTTTCATAATGGTTTTTATTTGCGCATGTTGATATCTTTAATTACTTGAGCGGTCGGCTTTGGCTGTTGTTCTTCTTTGTCATGGTTAGGTTGCTAGGAAATTGCTTTTGGCGGGGAACTCCTGAACAATAAACGGGCAATCGGAGTGATAAGTTAGTGCCTACGCTGCACCCCTTTTTTATTATGATCAACAAGAATTATCGCTACAGCAATTTTTCACCTCTAAACTAGGCTCATTTGGGGAAGGTTGCCGACATTCCGCGCGGGTGCGAAATTGACACCCGCCACTCCATCCGCAGCGTACGGATGGCGAGCCGGAACCGTCATTCTGCGGCCTCCCGGCGCCCGCCTGCGGCACCCGATTTCCCCCTCGACACCATGCTCTTTTCTGGGTAGGAATTCGGGCATGGCGGACGGCGCTTTTTTAACGATATCAGCACAGGTTGCGACGCATCTCCGCGGGAAGATCCTGCGGGGGCATTGGAAGGAGACAATTCCGGGAATCCACCAGCTTGCGGAAGAGCTGCGGGTCAACCGCAAGACGGTGGAAGCCGCCTTGCGCCAGCTCGAGCGGGAGGGACTGCTGGAAGGGCAGGGTGCAGGGCGCAAACGCCGCATCGCCTTGCCAGCCGATGCCTCTGCGGCACACCCGCTTCGCGTGGGAATCCTGCTCGGCGAACCTGCGGACCGCAGACTCGACTACATCATCGAGCTTCAGCACGAACTGGTTGAGGCCGGGCACGTCGCAAGCTTTGCCGTCGCGACCATGCTCGATCTGGAAATGAATGCGAAGCGGGTCGGACGGATGGTGGAGAAGACCAGCGCGGACGCCTGGGTGGTGGCCAGTGGCTCACGGGAGGTGCTCGAATGGTTCGTCAAGCGGGAGTTAACGGTCTTCGCCCTGTTCGGACGCCGGCGGGGATTGCCGATCGCGGGAGGCGGGCCGGACAAGGTTTCGGTTTTAACAACCGTGATGAGCCGGTTCTTCGAACTCGGCCACCAGCGCATCGTGCTGTTGGTCCGCCCGCGCCGACGCCTGCCGCAACCGGGGGCCTTCGAACGCGCCTTCCTGGCGGAATTGGAGGCCCGCGACATCCGGACGGGTGCCTACAACCTGCCGGACTGGAAAGAGACGGTGGAAGGATTCCATGCGTGTCTTGAATCGTTGTTCCAGGTCACCCCGCCGACCGCACTGATCATCGACGAGGCACCGCTTTTCGCCGCGGCGCAGCAGTTTCTCGCCCGGCAGGGGCTGCGGGTGCCGGAGGACGTTTCCCTGGTTTGCACGGATCCCGACCCGACCTTCGAGTGGTGCAACCCGACCATCGCCCACATCCGCTGGGATTCCCGCCCGCTCGCGCGGCGCATCGTCCGCTGGGCGGCCAACGTAAGCTGCGGCAAGCAGGACCTGCGGCAGACCTTCACCCAAGCCGGCTTTGTCGCCGGCGGCACCATCGGACCCGTGCCGGGAGGGTGAATTGCCCGCAGATGAAAACCTTGTCGCGGAAGCAATGCACCATGCCCCGAAATGGGTAGGTTACTCGCGAACAAATTCCTTTCCTCGATTGCATCCCGGAGGATAGCTGTCACCGAGCAGAGAAATCGGGTGCGGGCAATGCCTGCACCAAGGAAGCCCGTGAACCTGATAATTTTCTTCGGATTGATCTACCATGTAAATACGATTTTGGACAATGTTTCACCTAAAGGGTGCTCTCAGAGTGTTCCTGTCAATTGGCCAGGAAGAGTTCTTTTTCACATTCAACCTCCAGCAAAGAGTCTCATTTCCCAGAATCCAGAAAATTTCAAAACTATGAAAACCGTTCCAACACACTCTGGACGAGGTGGCTTTGCCTTGGTGGTCACCATCGCGCTGATGGTGCTCCTGACTGTAATTGCTGTGGGAATGCTAACCCTGTCCGCAATTTCCATGCGCAGGACGGCGGTTGGATCGGCTCAGGCCGAGGCCAACGCCAACGCCCGGCTCGCACTCATCCTGGCGATGGGCGAACTCCAGAAGGAAATGGGGCCTGACATGCGGGTAAGCGCCGAGTCGGCGCTGTTTGATCAAGACAAGGACACCGGGACCATCGACGGATTGGACCAATCACACTGGCTTGCCAGTTACAACTCCTGGGGGACCTGGCTCAACAACAACTACGCTTTACCCGATGGCGGCAGCACACTCAACATACAGGACACCTACACACCCGGGCGCGAAAGGATGTTCCGGCGCTGGCTGTTGTCACTCCCGGAAGGCATGGAACATGACGTCGATGCTCCGCGCAACCTGGCTGGACTTGACGATTCGAATTCGGTGGTCCTCGTCGGAAAAGGAAGCCTCGGTGAAGACTTCGCAAGCAACCATGCGGATCAGGTCACCCGCGCTTATCTGACCCCCGTCGGAAAGACCGGCAGGCAGGGATGGTGGATAGGCCCGGAGAACCACAAGGCCAGAATCGACATGGCCAAGCAGCCACGAGGGCTCACCACCGAAAATTGGGAAACCTCCCAAGGAGACACCGCCGAAGTCGGTGTAGGGATCCTGCCAGGACTCGGCGTTCTTGATTCGGACGATAGCCTCGGCGACAAACTCATCACGCGCCAATCGCTCCGTCCTGCCGGGGTCGATGCCGATGTCGTGGGGAGTCATTTTTTCGACCTGACCGCTTCGAGTCAAGGCGTGCTGGCCAGTGTGCGCACCGGCCATCTCAAGAAGGATCTGAGCCTGCTTTTCGAGCAAAACAAGTCGGCCTTGCCTGCTCTCTACCGATTCAACCCTAGTGACATTCGGGAACCTTCGATCCGTCCGATGAGTCCTGAACTGGCAGCCAAAAACCCGAAGATCCCCGGCCGTCACTTCGCTTCATGGACGCGCATGCGGCATTTCTACCGGATGTACCGGCAGGACAGCGATGCGGAAGCGCGTTCTTTTGCGAATGGTGGAACGGATGGCACCGCCGGGCTCAACTGGACGGGGACCAAACCTTGGGCGGACTCCAATATCAGCACCATCCGCACGGCTTGGGATGGTCAGGATACCTATGAACATTTTCCGGTCCTTTCCCATATCACCTATATTCTGAGTCTGATGACCGTACCGATCACCTCTGGTGGAAATGCTGGAAAACATGACCTGCGTTACGTTGCTTCTCCTGTATGCGTCTATTGGAATCCATACAATGTGGAGTTGCGCGTTCCTAATCAGAAGCTGGCGATGAGATCCTATCTGGCACAGGTGCATACAATGGAAGGACTATATTCCGAGGGTGGCATTTTCAAAAAGTCTGAGGCTCTGAGATTCGATGACGATTATGCCAGGATGACGTCGGACAACGGGCAAGATATCATCTTCAAGCCCGGCGAATTCCGAATCTTTTCTCCAGTGGTGGAAAGTCTTGCTAGCAAAAATGTGAAATTGGACATGATACCCGGATTCAACCCCAAATCATTCGGCGGACTGTTCGCAGGATTGACGGGCACCCCGGCACTGAAACCCACGTTCGAAATGCGCTTCAGTAACAAGATCAATAGCTGGAAATTCAATTTCCGCGAGGGAAATACTCCCGCCTCTTTCGTTTTCATCCAGAATTGGTCGCCTATCGGGACTAACGAAGGAGGTAACTATACCATCATGGGCTTCAATCACCACGTTGATTGGTTCAACACAGGGCAGCTCTATACTCCCATCGGAGCAGCTACACCTTGGGTTTTTGACAATCAACTTCTTCCGGTCGGATACTTCCAACTGGCCCTCAAGGGAATTCACGATTACAAATATGATACAATCAATTGGGAGCAGGACTGGCGTTGTCGCAACTGGATCCAAGCGCCGCCATTCTATCTAGGGCAAGGTCTGTATATGTCAGATGACCCGACAATTGGCAACACCCAGAGAATCGATTCCGCCTACGAAATGAGGTTTGGATCACTCCTTGGAACAGGTAAAGACGTGGATGACATCATTCAGCATGTGGGACAGAGCGCGATTATGGGCTTGGAAGAACGAGTCACCGCCGTTCCCAGCCTTGAGCTTCCCACCGCTCCCATTGGCAGTCTCGCCGGTTTTGGAGCGATGAGAATGAATCCGGGCTGGGTTGACATCGCCGCCCTGAATCCGGCATGGCAGAGAGGAGCTGCCCCGGCACCCAACAATGATTCCTCCGGCAACTCTCAATACCGCGCGGAAACCAAAGCTTGGGCATACCATAGTGGCGTCACCGGCCCCGGAATCGGGAATTCGTTTCTACATCCGATGATCCCCCGCACGGATGTTTACAAGTTTTTCAACAATTCCATTAGTATGGACATGAAAGACATCGCTAACGCCGGTGCCGGCTACACCCCGACAGACACAAAGGCCTACAGCGACTACTGGGATCACGTGCTGCTGCTCAACGATGCGCTTTGGGATGACTACTTCGTATCCTCGCTGGCGGACCAGACGCGCACGGGACAAAACGTAGGCGATAGCCTCACTGAAAATTTGCAGAAACTCGTCGATGGCGGGGAATTGGCCAACGCACGCTACCAATACCATGCCGGCAGGGAATCGCCTTCCGACGTCAGGGACGAGCTAAAGGCTTCCGATGGCTACCTCAAAGCAGCGAAGCACCTGATGGTGGATGGCATGTTCAATGTCAACAGCACCTCGGTGGACGCCTGGCACGCGCTCTTCGCCGGCATTCGCGAGCGCCAGGTCGTCTATCGTGATCAGAACGGCAGCTTGAAGCCGGTGGCTATCCCATCAGGCAAGCGGATCGCCCTTTCCCGCTTCAATACCGCCACCACCGACCAGGAAGGGAACGACCCCGAATTCGGCATTGATCGCGACGATGGTATGAAAGCATGGTCCGGCGTGCGCTTTCTGGATGATGATCAACTGCGCAAGCTCGCCGAGGAATGCGTCACCCAAGTGAAACGGCGCGGCCCTTTCCTGAACTTTTCGGAATTCATCAACCGCCGCCTGTCCAACGATGATCTGGGTACCATGGGTGCCCTGCAATCCGCGATCGATTACGATGACGCAAGCCCGGAGAATGGCTCCATCAACTACGATTTCAAAAACAATCCCGACTACATGCTCAAGGCAGGCGATCTTGGAAGCCACGCATTCGCCACTCCTGAAGCCGCGACGGGTTCCCGTTTCGCCGGCATACCTGGATATGTCATCCAGACCGACCTGCTCAAGCCCATCGCCAACACCCTAGCGGTGCGTGATGATACCTTCCGCATCCGCGCCTACGGTGAGTCTCTCGACGGAAATGGCAAGGTTCTCGCCCGGGCATGGTGCGAGGCGATTGTCCAACGCATGCCCGAGTATTGCGATGGCAGCAATGACCCGGAAATTCCCGCGCGTGATATCAACCCCAACGGTGAATTTTCCGAAATTGATAATAGCCAGCTCACTTCCGTCAACCGTCGTTTTGGCAGACAATTCCGAATGGAAAGTTTCCGCTGGCTGAATGCATCCGAGATCTAACGCACCGAAATTCTGCGATACCCTGTCATCATCATGAGAACCACCCTATGCTACATTTGTTTTTTGTTTGCGGGAATTCTGCCACTGGCAGGACAGGCGGATTCCGGCGGCGACAAGCCGCGAAAGCCCGGACGCACAGCCTGGTTTGCCTGCATCGCCGCCATGCCGAACGGCGTTGAAAACCCCGTCAAGGTGATGAGCGGAAAGGAAGTGACCGAGCTCGAAATACCCAGATACATGACCAGTGATCCGGTGAAAATCCCTGACGATGGTATCTTGCGTATCGTCCGTGAAGTGCCCGATCCCCAAGATCCGAAAAAGATGAAGTATCTTGTTCTGGCCGAGGCGAAAGTCCCGGAGAATGTGCGCGAGAGCCTGATCATCTTGTCCCCTCTGCCGGAGCCGAAGGGTGATCTCCTTTTCCTCGCCAAGGTTCAGGATCTTGCGGAATTCAAGGGCGGCGACCGCCTCTTCATCAACCTGAGCACCACACAAATCCGCGTCAGACTGGGCGATACCAAGGTGGCCGTCCCCGCAGGACAGGCGAACATTTATAAATCGCCGGTTTTATCCCAATCGGCCAACCTGCCTATCATGTATGAGTTCTATGATCCCGAGCAGAAAAAATGGAAAATGATCACAGCCTCTACCATCGTGGTGAGGCCGACCCGTCGGGAAATATGCATCTTCAACAGTGGCACCCGCCCGGGAAACATCGAAAAGCACAAGATCCTTTTCCCCGTGCAAATGGAGAGCCCGTGACAACATTTGAGTTTCGGCCTCATTTACAATAGGTCCGGCCATTTCCATATGGAGCGCCGCGACCGGCTTGGCTGAGGCCGAGGCGCAATCCAGCGTCCGGCTCGCGCTGATGCTGGCGATTGGCGAACTGCAGCAGCAGCTCGGCCCGGATCAACGCTTCTCGGGGTGACTGCCGATCAACGCACCAAGCCCGACGCCGCCGATGAGGCTTATCTGAGCACGAAGTCGGCCGTGGGCAAATCCCTCCCGAGACTCGGGCAAGCAAAATGCTTTACCCCAATAGGGGTAGCTTACCACGAAACAAATTCCTTTCCTCGATTGCTTTTCGGAGGAAGTTTGCCATGAAGGAGGGAACTTCGGTGCGGCAAATGCTGATTCCAAGGCGGGGGGTGAAAATGTTTATCAGACTTGATTTCGATCATAATACCATGTAGATACCGAGTCCAGGAAGAGTTCACATGTGACGTTCCCGTCAACTCTCTCCTGCCCGCGAAACAGAAACAGTTCCTTTTTCACCATTTCCCCGACAACAAAGAATCTCATTTCCCGGAGGTCAGAACATTTTTAAAATTATGAAAACCGTTCCAACGAAAAACTCGCGCCGCGGCGGCTTCGCCCTGGTCGTCACAATCTCGCTCATGGTGCTGCTGACGGTGATCGCTGTGGGCATGCTAACCCTCTCGGCAATTTCCTTGCGCAGCGCCGCGAATGGATCGGCCCAGGCCGAGGCGCAGGCCAACGCCCGGCTCGCGCTGATGCTGGCGATTGGCGAACTGCAAAAGGAGATGGGTCCTGACATGCGCGTGAGTGGCGAGTCGGCCTTGTTTGATCAAAACCCGGACACCGGGACCATTGAGGGAGTGGACCAATCCCACTGGCTTGCCAGCTACAACTCCTGGGGAAACTGGCTCAATGGCAACTACAGTTTACCGAATGGAGGAGGTACCCTGCAAATTCAGGATACCTATTCCGCCAGACGCGAGCCGATGTTCCGCCGCTGGTTGTTGTCGTTACCCCAAGGGATGGAGACCGACCCCGAAGCGCCACTCAACTCAAGCCTGAATGGCTCAAACTCGGTGATCCTCGTCGGTGAAGGAAGCTTGGGCGAATCATTCGCAAGCAGCCATCCGGACCAGGTGACACGGGCCTACCTGACACCTGTCGGCAAGCGCGGGAAACAAGCGTGGTGGATCAGCCCGGAAAACCAAAAGGCGAAGATCGACCGCGCCATGAAGCCGCGCACTCTGAGTACGGATGCGTGGCAGACTGCCCAAGGAGATACGGCTGAGGTAGGAGTGGGCATCTTGCCCGGCTTTGACGAGCTGGACACGAACGACAAAATCGCAGCCAAGCTGATCACGCGCGACACGCTACGCCCCGCCAATGTCGCCGGAGACAAGATGAAGGAACATTTCTTCGATCTCACCGCACAGAGCCAGGGCGTGCTTGCCAGCGTCCGCACCGGCCACCTCAAAAAGGATCTCAGCCTCCTGTTCGAAAAAGGCGGTTCACAACTTCCTGCTGCTTATAAATTCACTCCCAATTCCGACCAAAAAGAGCCTTCCATCCGCCCGATGAGTCCCGACTTGGTATCGAGAAATCCCAAGCTCCCCGACCGCAATTTCGCCTCCTGGACCAACATGCGGCATTACTACCGGATGTACCGCAGCAGCGACGCGACCATCAAGGGCACCGAAAAACCGGGGTCTTTGGGTTGGACAGGAGGAAAGCCAGTTACTGACGCGCAGTCACCCATCATCTATGGCAGCACTTCCGCTGCCAGCCAATGGCTGGGAGACAATGCGTATTTGCGGCTTCCTGTCTTGGCCAAGCTCACCTTCATCTACAGCTTGATGTCCGAGTATGTGTCCGGCAAGGGAGACACGGAAAAACGCAAGCTCTCGCTGGTTTACACCCCGGTCTTTACCTACTGGAACCCCTACAATACCGAGTTGCGCATCCCCGACAACACCATGGGTGGGTTGAGTTCAACCTACCAGGTGCTTCCCATGCGCTGGCAGTTCTACCTGGGAGATACTGCGAACAACACGCTTTCCAGTCTTTTCACCAGCAACTCCCACTCTTTTCTCCGCTCAGGCAATGGTTCCCCGGAGATCATTTTCAAGCCCGGCGAAATCAAACTGTTCTCCCATAATAAGATAGGGAAGCAGGGAAACCAATTCGCCCCCGAGGATATGGAGCCGGGTTTCTTTCCGGCGTCTTACGGCGGAGATCTGATGCAGATCGGCAGCGCCGCCGGCTACACACGCGGCCAGAATCCCGGCATGATCGTCCAATTCAGTCACTCGGAGTGGGGTGGCAACGTGAACTACGGCAATACCCCGGGCTCCCTCAATCTCGTTCCGCATTGGCTTCCTAAAGGTCAAAGCCGCGATGACGCGTTCCGATGGACCATACCCATCATGTATCAGAACGATTGGTTCAATCTGGCGCAGACCTACACCCCACTCAATGCGCCGCCGCCGGCGGGCATCGCGCGCTGGACGTTCGATGATAATCGGCCGGTCCCCGTCGCCTATGCTCAGCTTGTCATCAAGGGCTTGTCCGAATTCGTTTACGAAAGCATCACATGGGATAAGGACTGGAGATCCCGCAACTGGATCCAGGCCCCGCCATTTTACTTTGGCGGCGGGCTATACATGTCCGAGGATCCAACCATTGCGCACACCCAGCGGCTGGACTCTCCCTATGTGATGAACTTCGGCCCCATGTCCATGGCAGAGATGGACGAGGTGGTCGCCCAAATCGGTGACAAGGCTTTTCTGGGATCCGGCTCCCAACCTTTTGAGAAGGTCACTTCGGTAGCTGTTCTCGAACTGCCTTCCGCTCCGATCGCAAGCCTGGCGGGCTTTTCCGGGATGAGGATCAATCCGGGCTGGGCGAATCCAACGAAGCTCAATTCCGCTCTCAAACTGGATGGCGGGGGTGGCGACGTCCAGAGCGACCCGTCAATGAAGTATGCACTGGCCAAGACGATTGCTTACCAAAGCGGAGTTACGGGACCAGGCATCGGCAATTCCTTCATGCATCCGATGCTTCCCCGTGACGCTATCTATCAGTACTTCAACAATTCCGTGAGTTCGGATCCCAACAACCGAAGAGAGCCACTTTCTTCCATCAACAAAAACGACAACAAGGTCTTCTGCGACTATTGGGACCATGCGTTTCTGCTCAACGACGCGCTTTGGGACGATTACTTCGTCTCGTCGCTGGCCGATCAAAAGCGTGGAAACATCTCCGGCGTCAACCTGAGCAGCAACTTCGACCGCCTTGTCGCCGGAGAGGACATTTCCAACACGCGCTACCGTTACTACTCCGGCGGCCAGTCCTCCTCCATCATCAAAACCGAACTTCAAAGTACTGACGGCTATCTCAAAGCCGCCAAACACCTCGTGGTGGACGGCATGTTCAACGTCAACAGCACCTCGGTGGCGGCCTGGCAGTCGCTTTTCGCCGGCATCCGCGAGCGGCAGTTGGTTTTCCGCGAAAACTCGGGAGGACTCAGCAAGATCAACATCCCGTCCGATAAACGAATCGCGCTTTCGCGCTTCAATACGGAGGTTTCCGATCAGGAAATGGATGACCCGGAAACCGGTGTTGCCATGCCCGACGGCACCCCGGGCTGGAGTGGTGTCCGCTACCTGGACGACGATCAACTGCTGAAACTGGCCGAGGAATGCGTCAAGCAAGTCAAGCAGCGGGGCCCCTTCCTCAACTTCTCCGAGTTTATCAACCGACGCCTGTCCAACAACCAGCTCGGCCTGATGGGCGCGTTGCAAAGCGCCATCGACTACGATGACGCCAACCCGGACTCGCAGTCCATCAACTACCGCTTCAAGAACGGTCCCGATTTCATGCTGAAGAAAAGCATGCTCGGCAACACGGGATTCCAAACACCCGAAGCGGCTGAAGGCTCACGTTTTGCCGGCATCCCCGGTTACGTCATCCAGTCCGACCTGCTCAAGCCCATCGGCAACACGCTTTCGGTGCGTGACGACACCTTCCGCATCCGTGCCTACGGTGAGGCGCTGGATGCCAGCGGAAAGGTGCTGGCACGCGCTTGGTGCGAGGCCGTGGTGCAGCGCTTGCCGGAATATCAGGATCCCACCAATGATGCCGATGTGCCCGCGCGGCTGCTTAATCTCACCGGAATCAACAATATTCCCCGAAGCAACAACAGTTTGGGCACCTTCAGTGACAACCCCGCCCTTTCTTCCTTAAACCGCCTCTTCGGCCGCAAATTTCGCATTGAGAGCTTTCGCTGGTTGAGTTCGACCGAAGTGTGAGATTCCATCCTCAGCATCCTCTATGAAAAATGTCTTTCTTTGTTTGTGGTTCGGATTCTGTGCCGTTTTGCCGCTGATCGCCCAAGACGATGATGGCGACAAGCAGCGCAAGGCGAAGGGTCGGGTGGCTTGGTTTGTCTACACCAGCATGCCGGAAGGGCTTGAGAACCCCGTCAGCATCATGTCCGGCAAGGACATCAGCGTGGTGAGCTTGTCGAAACGATCTCCCAGTGAGGCGGTCAAGATCCCCACAGACGGCATCCTGCGGATCGTCCGCGAGGTGGCGAACCCGGAGGATCCCGCAAAACCCAAATTGCTCACTCTCGCGCAAGCCCAGGTTCCCGAAGGAGTGAGCAAGGCTCTCATTATCCTGATACCCGTGGCTGACAATCCCCAAGGCCTGGTGTTCCAAGCCAAGATCCAGGATCTGGCAACCTTCAAGGGCGGTGGATGGCTTTTCCTGAACATGACAAAGGTGAAGGTAGCCGTCGAGATGGGTAAGACGGGTTTGGAAATCAAACCGGGTGAGGTGAAAATCTACGATGCTCCGACGCTTTCCGAGCCTGTCGAAATGCCCATCCGCTACAATTATTTTCATCCCGTGCAGCAGAAATGGAAAATGCTCAGCGCCTCGACCATCGTTCTCTACTCGACCCGTCGTGAGATCTGCATCTTCGGCTGGGACCCGAAGTATGATCGGATCGAAAAGCACGGGATCACCTTTCCCGTGACCCAATAACTCCGCCATGTGGATCGCCCGCCACGCCCCACCTCGCAGTCCTCGGGACGGCCGAATTTCCCGCTTTTACGGCAACTCCAAAACACTTCTATCAGCAACAGCAGGCGACATTTTTCATGATGAATCAAATGACTGCTTCTCGCTTTGGTCTGTTTGACATGGTAGCTCCTGAGATTCCGTGAAATCCTCCGGCCATGAAAAACCGCGAGATTTTCATGCACCGGGCGATCGAACTGGCACGCCAGGGAATGAATCAGGGAGCCGGCGGCCCCTTCGGCGCGGTGATCGTGAAGGACGGCGAAATCGTCGGGGAAGGTTGGAACCGGGTGGTCGTAACCAACGATCCCACGGCCCACGGCGAGGTCACCGCGATCCGGGATGCCTGCACGAAGCTCGGAACGTTTTCCCTGGACGGTTGTGAAATCCACACCACGGGCCAACCGTGCCCGATGTGCTTGGGAGCCATTCACTGGGCAAGGATAAGCCGGATCTACTATGGGTTCCGTATCGAGGACGCGGCGGCGATCGGTTTCGACGACACGGAGTTCTTCCGGCAAATGCAGTTGCCGGTGGATGAGCGGCTGATCCCGGCGGAGGAATTGTGCCGCAAGGAGGCGCTGGAACTCGCGCAGGAATACGCGCGCCTGCCAAACCGGCAGCACTATTGATCCCCGGCGGGTTCCAATTTCCAACCCGACCGAGACGCTTGCTTGACGGCTGCCCCCGGCAGTGCGGAAACTACCGGCCATGGCATGGAGGATCGAAGACGCGGTCGCCCACGGCGAAATCGACAACACCGTCGCGGGACGCACGACGGGGCGTGTCTGGCTGGCTGGCCGGGACGAGCCTCTGATCCTGTCGTTGGACGGCGACTGCTGGCGGGATCTCGCCGGGACGCGGCTCCAGTTTGAGAACCCCAAACCGGTAGCCGGGGCGGACGCGGCGGAGCTGGATGTGGATCAGGCGGGAATCGTCGGAGACATGACCGCATCACGGAAAAACAAGCTGCCGCTGGTGAGCGAGGAGGAATTCCACTCGCTCCATCAGAACAATCTGGAGATCCCCTACGAGTGGCGCAACACGCTTTACCTTGAGTGGTTCAGCGAGATCAACGGGCGGGTGCTTATCGAATCGTCCAGCTTCGTGCTGACGATTTCCCCGCATGAATGGGAAATGGATGACGACGAGGAAAACGCCCAGAAGCTGGCCAACCTGAACTCGATGCGTGACTTCATGGCCCAGGTGATATGCCGCCGCGATCCCGACGGCGTCGAGTCGGACGGCTCCGCAGAACTCGATGAATTCGCATGGGAGGAGCGACTGAAGGAATCCGACCGCCTGACCGATGCCTATCAGGAAGTGTTGGAAAAGTACATGGAGGATTCCGACAGCGAGCAAAAGGAAGCCTTCGTGATGGGCTGGGACGGACTGCTGGACGCACTGGCGGAACGCGATGAGTCCGACGCAAACAGCTTCGGGGAAAGCGGGGGTGATTTCGATACCACCGAAGAAGATGACGAGGATTTTGATGACGATGACGAGGATGACATCTTCGCCGACATCAGCGACGAATCCTATGACGCCGATCGGGATCACCCCCTGCAGGCCAAGGCCCAGGAACTCGCCATGCGGGCGATGGACGTGATCCAGCGGGACGACGGTCCCGGCACGCCGTCCTATCAGCTCGTGACCAATCTCCTGCAGGTAAGCGGCAAGCTCGCCGGCGTGCTCCACGGCCACACCAGCAGTTACGAACCTGAAGCCGGCTTCGTCCTCGCGGTGCTCAAGCGTTGCCTGAACTGGCTCAACGAGGCGGTCGGCGCCTGCCAGCAACTCGTGGATATGGAAAGCGATCCCGACCAGAAGGCCGCGCTCGTCCACATCCGGAGTTCATCATTTGAGATCCGCGACGAGATCGTGGCGCTGCGGCGGGAGTTGAAGTGAGTGGAGCGCGGCCGTGGCGGCGGTTTTCAACCGCCATGCCCAATCATGAAGATGGCCATGCGGTTGGAAACCGCTGCCACGGTTCCGAGATCCTCGTCCATAGCCGCCAGGTGGAAATCAGCCGCGCGGAATGAATTTCGCGCTCCGTGTTAGCGGCCCCGCTTCCCAAAGCGGCGCTGGACGATATCCATGAATTCCGTGGCCTCCTCGACCCGCAGCAATCGCGCGATGGCGAAATAGATCGCTCCGGCGACAGGAACGACCACCGCCAGCCCGGCCACGCGGGCAAGGGTGCTCATGTGGGTTAGATCATCGAAGACATAGCGGTCCGCCGCCACGCAAACACCGCTCATCAGGAGTCCCGCAATAGCGATCTTTGCCAAGGTCCTCATCATCGCCGGGGTTTCCAACCCCGATGTGATGCGCGACATGACCACGTAGAGAATCAGGAAATTCACGGTGGCCACGATGCTCGTCGTCAGGGCCAGCGACTGGACTCCCAGGCGCAGGACGACCACGAAATAGTAGTTCAGCGCCACGCTCAAGGTGATGGCGAAGAAGCTGACGAGCATCGGCACCCAACGTCGGTCGGCGGCGTAGAACGCTGGCTGGAGCACCTTGAGCCACGAGTAGGCGAGCAGGCCGATGCCATAGCCTCGGAGGGCGGACGCGGTGACCTCACGGTTTTCAGCAGTGAACCTGCCATGCTCGAACAGGGCGCTGATGATCGGTTCCGCTAGAAAACAAAGGCCGAGCGCGGAGGGCAGCACGAGGAAGCTCACCAAGCGCAAGCCGCGCGCGAGCACGCCACGGAACTCATCTCCCAGCTTTCCGGTGGCAGCCAGAGACATGGCAGGCAGCGTGACCGTGGCGACCGCCACACCGAACACGCCGATAGGCAACTGCATCAGGCGGAAGGCGCCGCTCAACGCGCTAACAGCCGAGGGACCGATGGAGGTGGCGAACTGGGTATTGATGACCACGTTGATCTGCACCACCGATGCCGAGATCACCGCAGGGCCCATCAACGAGAAAATCTTCCTGACATCCCGGT
>Ga0163144_10017892_pt1 | contig 14399 bp, 10 predicted proteins | sample OliLak19BULKMAT1_FD_123175 | JGI IMG/M metagenome (GOLD analysis project Ga0163144, IMG submission 123175) | Freshwater microbial mat bacterial communities from Lake Vanda, McMurdo Dry Valleys, Antarctica - Oligotrophic Lake LV.19.BULKMAT1 | ecosystem: Environmental > Aquatic > Freshwater >... | reverse complement strand
GAGGCCGCAGGGATTGGCATCGCGATGACAATCCGGAGGACGGAGGACGGAGGTCGGAGGCGGGACCAGCCGGTCCCGTCGCGGCCTCAACGAGGCCACCTACAACGGAGGGGGAACGGGTGCAGGTGTAGGTGGTCCCGCGTGCGCGGGAAGGCCGCAGGGATTGGCATCGCGATGACGAGTCCGGAGGTCGGAGGTCGGAAGACGGAGGCGGGTCGGGTGCAGGTGTAGGTGGCCTCGCCGAGGCCGCAGGGATTGGCATCGCGATGACGATCCGGAGGTCGGAAGACGGAGGACGGAGGCGGGACCAGCCGGTCCCGTCGCGGCCCTCCCGCGTACGCGGGATCGCCTACAACGGAGCGAATTTCATTGTGGCCAATTTCTTCCGACGCTGTGTTTTCCTTGCCCCGCGCATGACGCTTCACCCCGTCTCTTTCCTCTTCCTGTCTGGTGCCGTCGCGACCTTCGTGGGAGCATCGGAGTCGTCGTTTGAGCGTGGACGCGCACTTTACGGCGTCACCTGTGCGACCTGCCACCAGCCTCAGGGGGAAGGGTTCAAGGGAGTGATTCCGCCGTTGGCCGGGGCGGATTACCTGATGGCGGATGAACGTCGCAGTATCCGCATCGTCTTGCAGGGCTTGAGCGGCCCGGTCGTGGTCAATGGGATCGAGTACAACGGGGTCATGCCGCCGCCGGTGGGGTTGGACGATGCGAAGGTGGCCGACATCCTGACGTATGTGCGGGCCAGTTGGGGCAATCAGGGCGCTCCAGTTTTGCCGGCGACGGTGGCGTCGGTCCGCGCCGAACTCGCCGAGCCGGGGCGGGTGGACCGGGATCCTTTCGAACCGCTGCCCAAGCCGCCGGAAGGGTTCCAGTTGCGTGAGGTCGTCCGGCTGCCCCAGCACGGCGTCCGTCTCGCGACCATGCCGGGCGTGGGTTGGATTCTGGTCCTGAACAATGGCGGCGACCTCTTTCGGCTGGACACCGACACGGGAAACCTGGTCCGCGTACTGGCGACCAAGGACTATGCGGATCCTGCCCGGGGGCCGCTCGACGTCATCGGCATGACGATTGATTCGCAGCGGCGGCTTTACCTCGTCGCCAACCAACGCGTGTCGACGCTTCCCGAACACACGGCCGAGATCACGATTCTGCGTTCAGCCCCGTTGACCGTCGATGGCACGCCGCGGGAGGTGAAGCCGTGGTTTCGGGTCGACTACCCGTGGGGTGTGCGTCCGGGCAACCACGGGGTCAGCCACATTGCGCAGGGGCCGGATGGATTTCTCTACGTCAGCAGCGGTTCGCGCACCGACGGTGGCGAAGCTGGAAATGACCCCGTGCTCTGGAAGGGTGGCGAGCATGCGCTGACGGCGGCGATCTGGCGGATTGACCCTCGGGCCGAGGGTGGCCCCCGGCTCGAGACCTTCGCCTCCGGCGTGCGCAACGCCTGGAGTTTTGCCTGGAACGACCGGGGTGAACTTTTTTCGGTCAGCAACGGTCCCGACGAGGACGAACCCGAGGAGCTCGATCTGATTGAGCGAGGGAAACACTATGGATTTCCCTACGAGTACGGGGTCGGGGTGAAGACTTCGTATCCTAAGATCGGCCCTCCCCCGGCGGGACTGGGGTTGGAACCGGCGATCCGGAATTTCGGCCCGGCCGGAGGAGGCTCGGCGCTGGCTCCGGTCGCAACCTTTGACCCCCACTCGTCGCCGGCGGGCATGGTTTACTGCGGACCGGAGTGGCCGGCGGCGCTGCAGGGCAAGTTTATCGTGGGTCGTTTCGGCAATTTTATTGGCCGGGGCAATGTGGGCTTCGATCTGCTCGCGGTCGAGCTGCGCCGGAACGCCGCGGGCGTCTACGAAGCCCGGACCGAAACCTTTCTCGCCCCGCTGGCCCGCCCGCTCGATCTGCTGCAGGCCGGCCGGAAGCTCTATATTCTTGAATACACCCGGCCCGTGCATGCCCGGGCCGGGCGTCCGCTCAATCCGGGACGCGTCCTTGAGCTGAGTTGGTAAACGTGGGCCTCGCGAGGTGAGCTTGGACGCATTGGCGGGACCAGCCGGTCCCGTCGCGGCCTCAACGAGGCCACCTACAGCGGAGGCGGAACGGGTGCTGGTGTAGGTGGTCCCGCGTGCGCGGGAAGGCCGCAGGGATTGGCATCGCGATGACGAATCCGGAGGTCGGAGGACGGAGGACGGAGGCGGGACCAGCCGGTCCCGTCGCGGCCTCAACGAGGCCACCTACAACGGAGGGGGAACGGGTGCTGGTGTAGGTGGCCTCGCCGAGGCCGCAGGGATTGGCATCGCGATGACGAATCCGGAGGACGGAGGTCGGAGGTCGGAGGCGGGACCAGCCGGTCCCGTCGCGGCCTCAACGAGGCCACCTACAACGGAGGCGGAACGGGTGCTGGTGTAGGTGGCCTCGCCGAGGCCGCAGGGATTGGCATCGCGATGACGAACCGGAGGTCGGAAGACGGAGGACGGAGGCGGGACCAGCCGGTCCCGTCGCGGCCTCAACGAGGCCACCTACAACGGAGGGGGGGCGCAACGGAACGGATTTAATTTTGGCCCTTATGAGGGGATTTTTGGAAGAGGAACCGGAACGCGTGCCACACCAACTGATAGACGCGGTGGAAAGAATGCGGCAACACCCCGCATGCGCAGCCCGTCGTCTTCAGCGTGAAGACCCAGCGGGCACCCGTGACGGGTCGTTTGATCTTGAAACCGCAGTTGGTCGGCGAGGCGTTGATCTGGGGTGCGTGGACCGGGTGACCGTTGAGTTCTCCCAGCAGTTCCGGATCGCCTGTGGCAGGGTTTCCCTTCTAGCCTTTCGGTCTTCTATGCGTTCCGCAATTACGGTGTCGCTCGTCCCCGAAACCAAAGGGGGGCCCTTTGTTTACTCTTCAGGTTTGGAGCCGGCGGCGGTCGAGGCGGCTGCCCTGGGGTTTGACGCGCTGGAAATCTTCCCTCCGAGTGCGGACGCGCTTGTTGCGACCGGCTGGTTGGAGGTCCTGCAAGCCCACGGTTTGCGGGCGGCGGCGGTCGGCACCGGCGCGGGCTGGGTGACGCGGGGATTGAACCTCACATTGCCGGAGGCGGAACGACGGCTGGAGGCGCGGGCCTTCATCCGGGAAATCATCACCGTCGCCGCCCGCGCCGGAGCGCCTGCCATCCTGGGATCGATGCAGGGAAGGTGTCCTGCCGGTGTCACCCGCGAGCAGGCGCTGTCCTGGTTGGGCGAGGCACTTGAGGAACTGGGCGGGTATGCGTCCGGATTGGGGGTGACGTTGCTTTACGAACCGCTGAACCGTTACGAAACGAATCTGTTTCACCGTCTGGGCGAGGCGGCGGCGTGGCTGCGGACCCTGCGCACGCGGAATGTGCGTCTGCTCGCCGATCTCTTCCACATGAACATCGAGGAGGTTTCGCTCGAGGATGCGGTGCGGGAGGCGGGAAGCCTCGTCGGGCACGTGCACTTTGCGGATTCCAACCGGAGGGCCGTTGGCTTTGGGCATACGGACGTGGTTCCGGTGATCGCGGCGCTGCGTGAGGTGGAGTACGATGGATACCTCTCCGCCGAGGTTTTGCCCTGGCCTGATCCGTCGACCGCCGCCCGGCAAACCCGGGACGCATTCCGGCGCGCGACGACCGCCGGCTGATCCCTTCCGCGTTCGTTTCTCATCCCATGCTCAAAACCCCCCTGGTCCATCCGGAGATCCTGCGCGTGCTCGCCGGCGCCGGACATCACGCCAAGATTCTCATCGCTGACGGCAACTATCCTGCGTCCACCAAACGTGGACCGCGGTCTGAACTCGTCCACCTGAATCTGGCACCTGGGGTTGTCACCGTGGCCCAAGTCCTGAGGGCGATCCTGAGCACCGTGCCGATCGACCACGTCAATACCATGGGAATACCTCCGGATGACCCTTACGCGCAGCAGGGGGATCCGCCCGTCTGGGACGAATATCGCCGGATGATCGCGGAGTCCGGGGCCAAGCTCACCTTGGAGCCGATCCTGAAGTGGGATTTCTATCGGCACGTTGAGAGCCCCGATCACGTCCTCACGATTCAGACGGCCGACGAGTCCCTTTGGGCGAACGTCCTGCTCTCGATCGGTGTCCGCACCGCCTGACTTTTTTCTCTTTCTCCCACTCCCGACCATGCAAACCCGCCGCCTCGGCCAAACCGACCTCCATCTGCCCATTCTCAGTTTCGGTGCCAGCTCGCTGGGGGCGGAGTTTCGGCAGGTGACCCTTGATGAAGCGGTCTCCAGCGTGAAGGCCGCCCTCGAGTGCGGGCTGAACTTCATCGACACCTCTCCCTTCTACGGTCGAGGGATGAGCGAGGTGCTCCTCGGCGTGGCGCTCAAGGGGGTGCCCCGCGATCAGTACACGCTGTGCACCAAACTCGGGCGTTATGACCTCGCGCACTTTGATTTTTCGGCCAGACGCGTGGCCGAGAGCGTGGATGTCTCGTTGCATCGGCTGGGCTGCGGGCACCTCGACATCGTGCTCTGCCATGACATTGAATTCGTCCCGCTGGCGCAGATTGTTGAGGAAACCCTGCCGGCGCTGCGACGCGCCCAGCAGGCCGGGAAAGTGCGCACCATTGGGTTCAGCGGTTACCCGATGAAGATCTTCCGGACGATCCTTGAGCAGACGACCGTGGACTGTGTGCTCAGCTACAACCAGTACACGCTGCAGAACACCCGTTTTGCCGACGAGATGGTTCCGTATCTCAAGGCCAAGGGAGTCGGCGTACTCAACGCCGGACCGTTTAGCGCCCGATTGCTGACCCATGCGCCGCTCCCGGCTTGGCTCAAGGAGCCGGAGGCGGTCAAGGACGCCGCCCGGCGGGCGGCGGCCCATTGCGCCGCGCGCGGAGTCGACATCGCCCAGCTCGCACTGCAGTTTTCCATCGCCCATCCGGACATCACCAGCACGGTGTCCGGCAGCGCCAACCCGGCGAACATCCGGAAATGGGCCGAGTGGGCCCGCGAGCCCATCGATCTGGACTTGCTCGTGGAGGTTCAGGCAATTTTTGCGCCGGTCAAAAACCTCGGCCACGTCGAGGGACTTCCGGAGAACAACTGAAGGACCTTCCCCGATGAAAGCCATCCAGCTGGAAAAGCCCCTGAGTTTCCGCCCCCTTGACGTTCCCGAACCACCCGCCCCGGGGCCGGGCGAGGCGCTCGTGCGGATCCACCGGATCGGGATCTGCGGAACCGACTACGGCGGCTATCTCGGGAAAATGCCCTTCTATTCGTATCCAAGAATCCCAGGACACGAACTCGGCGTGGAAGTGCTCGCGGTGGGTCCCGGGGTCACCCCGGTGGGTCCGGGAGACCGCTGTTCCGTCGAACCCTATATCAACTGTCAGCGGTGTTACTCCTGCCGCCGCGGGCTGACCAATTGCTGCGAGCATCACCAGACGCTGGGGGTGATGTGTGACGGAGGCCTGTGCGAGCGCATGATTCTGCCCGCGCGCAAGCTGCATGTCTCCCGGAGCCTGAGCTACGAGCAACTCGCGCTGGTCGAGACGTTGGCCATCGGATGCCACGCGGTTGACCGAGGAGCCGTCCGCGCGGGTGAAACCGTGCTCGTGATCGGTGCCGGACCGATCGGTCTGTCGGTCATCGAGTTCGTCAAGGCGGCTGGGGCGGTGTGTGTCGTGCTCGACATCAACGAGGCCCGGCTGGCGTTCTGCCGCGACCGCCTGAAAGTTCCCCACACCCTGCAGGTCCAGGCTGACGGCGGTGAGCTGGCGGCTTTGCAGACGCTGACCGAGGGCCGCCTGGCCGATGTGGTGGTTGACGCCACGGGCAGCACGAAGTCGATGAGTGCCGCGCTGCGGTTTTGTGCGTTTGGCGGTCGACTGGTCTACGTTGGAATTACGCAGCAGGATTTGGTTTTTCCGCACGCGCCGATCATGCATCGGCGCGAGTTGACGCTCCTCGGTTCGCGCAACGCGCTTTCGCGCGACTTCGCCCGGATCATCCGTCTGATCGAAGACGGCACGATCGATACGGGCCCCTGGATAACCCACCGCGCGTCGTTCGACCGACTGATCGCGGAGTTCCCCGAATGGCTGAAGCCCGAAACCGGCGTGATCAAAGCGATGATCGCGCTCGATTGACCCCAGACGGCCCACTGTGGGCGTCCTATTGTAGGTGGTCCCGCGTACGCGGGACCGAGGCCGCAGGGATCGGCCCCGCGTCGGCCAAAAGGGATCGCGATGCCGATCTCACGGCCCGTTGTAGGTGGCCTCGCTGAGGCCGCAGGGATCGGCCCCGCACAACCGATACCGCACCCGAAGTGAAGAGAACCGTCCGTCCTCCCGGCCTTCGCTGGCTGACGTGGGAAAAAAAGGCTGCAGCGAAGCGAAGGAGGGCGGGACCGAGCGGTCCCGTCGCGGCCTCCGTCCCGCGTACGCGGGACCACCTACAACGGATGCGGCCTCCGCGAGGCCACCTACAACGGATGCGGCCTCCGTCCCGCGTACGCGGGACCACCTACAACGGATGGTGTTTGAGGGATTCGGTCGGCGGCCCGATGTAGGTGGCCTCGCTGAGGCCGCGAGATGGGCGTCGCGCAACCGATTCCGCACACGGAGAGTGAAAATTGGCATCCGTCGGATCGGCCTTCGCTGGCTGACGTGGGAAAAAAAGGCTGCAGCGAAGCGAAGGAGGGCGGGACCGAGCGGTCCCGTCGCGGCCTCCGTCCCGCGTACGCGGGACCACCTACAACGGACGCGGGCAGCAGGCGGCTGCCAGCGACGACCAGATCGACAATCCCCTTGAGACCGTCCCCAGGGTGGCTATTGGTCACGGGTGCCGCCCTTTCAAGATGGTTCCCTCCGCCTGTTCCGGTTCGCCGGAATTCAGGTCTCCCTGCATTGGTCATGGTTCTTGGTTGCGGTGTACGTGATCTCGACCCGGGCGGACCGCTATTCCTCGTTGGCATGGAACTTGGCGGAGTACCTCGTCCTGTTTCTGATCGTGGTGCTGCACGAGTTCGGTCACGCGCTCGCCTGCCGCCAGACCGGAGGTCTTGCGGATCGGATTGTGCTTTGGCCGCTGGGTGGCATCGCCTTTGTCCAGCCGCCGCCGCGTGCGGGGGCGCACTTGTGGAGCATTGCGGCCGGCCCGCTGGTCAATGTGGTCCTGGCTCCACTGCTGTTCGGCCTGCAGACGGCGGTGGGAAATCTGGAGGGCGGGGACGGTCGTTCCGACTTGGCGCTGTTTCTCTTTGATGTCCAGCGGATCAACCTGGTCCTGCTGGTTTTCAATCTGCTGCCGATTTACCCGCTGGATGGGGGGCAGATCTTCCGCTCGCTGCTCTGGTTCGGGATCGGTCCGGTGAACAGCCTGCTGGTGGCGAGCCTGGTGGGTTTGGTCGGGATCGCGGGGTTGGTTGGCCTCGCATTCTGGTGGCAATCGGTCTGGATCGGTCTGATGGCGTATTTTCTCTTCACCAGCTGCCTTGGCGCCTTCAATCAGGCGAGAGAGTTGCGCGCGCGGGGCCTGCGCTGACGCTATCGCCCCATAGCAGGCGGTCCCGCGTACGCGGGACCGAGGCCGCAGAGATTGGTGTCGCGGTCTCATTCGCTTCACGCGGGGCGGGTTCCTGCGGCCTCAACGAGGCCACCTACATTGGGCGCCTGCTTCCGGTCTGTATCCGAAGGTATGGCACGACGCGCTGTCCGGGTGAAATCTTAAACCGGGTTCGCGGGTGGGGTGTTCCCCCGGGGCCGGAGCCGGGTAGCGGTAAAAAGCCCCTGAAGGGGGAGGCCGCTCTGCGTCGGAAGGTGACATGTTCGAGTTTCTGTCCGAATGCTGGTTTCATCATGAGCGAGCAGACCATGGGTTTTATCCCGTTTTTGGGCGTCTTTCTGATCCAGCTGGCCCTGTCCTATTTTATCACGGCCGCGTGCATCGACGGGCTCTTTCCCCGTCGGGACGTGCTCATGTTCCCGATTGTCATGCTGACGATCGCCGCGGTGCTGACCTACCTCCTGCGTGAGTTTGCGGTGATGGAACCGATGTTTGAGCACCTCCGCTCGATCGCCAGCCTCTATTCGACCTGCACCGGTTCCTTGTTGGGAATCTGCGCGGCCTCACTGGTTCACCGAGCGGCGCTGATTCGGCTGGCGATGGAATCGCGCAACGACAATTCGTGGAGTATTTAGGACCTGGCGTGTCTAAATATTTATTACGCTGTGCTTAACCAGCCTTACGCCATGAAAATGCTTTTCCTGTTTCTTTTCCTTGGGCTCCGCCGGGGGTTGCCGAGCCTGCTTTTGGCGACGACCTGCCTCACCGCGGTGGGTCAAGTTCAGACTGGGCCCGCGTTTACCATTCGGATTTTCGATCAAACGGCCTACGTGGGCCAGCCGCTCACGTTGACGACGGCCGCCAGCGGGTTTCCCACGCCGTCTTATCAATGGCTGAAAAACGATGCGGAGATGCCCGGTCAGACGAGTTCCACCCTGACCTTTGCCGCGATCCAGTTCTCCGATGCAGGCTCCTACACCTGCCGGGCGCGCAATCCCGGGGGTGAGGCGTTGAGCACGACGGCGGTGATCACGGTGGCGAACCCCCCGGTGGGGCCGTTTGGACGCATCACCAATGCCTCGGTTCGAACCACGCTTGAAGCTTCGCAGCGGCTCTTTGTGGGCTTCACCATGCAGGGTGGTCCGAAGCCGCTGTTGTTGCGGGCGGCGGGACCCTCGCTGGCGCGCTTTGATGTTTTCAACTTCATGCCCGATCCGACCTTGGCGATTTTCCAGGGACCGGCATTTGTTCAGGCGAATGACACGTGGGGTGACTCGCCGGCTCTGCTGGCCGCGTTTGCCAGCGCCGGTGCCTTCTCCCTGATCCCGAACAGCTTCGACGCCGCCTTGATCCGCCCGATCGACGGGGGCCACACGGCCCAGGTTTACGGACCGGTGGGCGGCAATGTTCTCTTTGAACTTTACGACATGGGCACTGGACTCTCCCCGCGTTTGACAAATCTCTCGGCGCGCAATCGCGTCGGGACCGGGGCGAACCTCCTCATTGCCGGGCTGACGATCGAAGGTTCGGCTCCGCAGCCGGTGCTGTTCCGCGCGATTGGACCCACCCTTGCGATCTTTGGAGTGAGTCGGGTGTTGGAGAATCCGAAACTCACCCTTTTCACCAGTGCCGGGGTGAAGATTGCCGAAAACGATGATTGGTTGGCGGACCTTGCGCCGGATTTTCTCCGCGCTGGAGCCTTCGCCCTTCCCGCCGGTTCGAAGGACAGTGCTTTGCGCGTGAACCTCGCGCCCGGGAGTTACACGGTGCAGGTGGAAGGGGTGGACGGCGGCACAGGAGAGGCGCTGGTCGAGCTGTACGAGCTTCCCTGAGGAGTGGTGGAGCTGCCCGATGCAGGAAGCCCGATGTAGGTGGTCCGATGTAGGTGGTCCCGCGTACGCGGGACCACCTACAACGGACGCGGCCTCCGTCCCGCGTACGCGGGACCACCTACAACGGATGGTGTTTGAGGGATTCGGTCGGCGGCCCGATGTAGGTGGCCTCGCCGAGGCCGCGGGATGGGCGTTGCGCAACCGATTCGGCTCACGCAGAGTGAAATGAATCATCCGTCGGATAGGCCTTCGCTGGCTGACGCGGGAGAAAAAGCTGCAGCGAAGCGAGGAGGGCGGGACCGGGCGGTCCCGTCGCGGCCTCCGTCCCGCGTACGCGGGGCCACCTACAACGGGCCGCCTACATCTTTGCGGCTCCGTTGATCGGCAAGGCAGGTCTTGATGCAAGGCTTGAGGGGTGGCAGCGTTCGGTCACCTTTCTTATGACAACCCATGTGTTCAGCCGTTTTCTGAGTCTCGCGGGCCTGATTCTTCCCCTCGCACCGGCCTTCGCCGCAGATGCGCCGGTGTTCGCGAAACAAACGATCGATTCCTTTTTCTACGCCGAGGGCGCCGCGATTGCGGACTTCGACGGCGACGGTCACGCCGATTTGGTCGCCGGACCCCGCGTGTTTGCCGGACCGGAGTTCAAGAAAAACCGGGTCTATCGCTCGCCGCACGCGTTCGACCGCCTGAGTTACTCCAACAATTTCCTGACCTTTTCGGATGATTTCAACCGCGACGGCCGGCCGGACATCCTGGTCATCGGCTGGCCGGGCAAGGAGGCGTTTTGGTTTGAAAACCCGGGTGCCGAGCAAGGCGGTGACTGGCCGCAGCATCTGGCTTATATCAGCGTTGACACGGAGTCGCCCGGTTTCGCCGACATCGATGGCGACGGTTTTGCCGAGATCATCGCCGGCAGCGCCGCCCGTCTGGGCTTCATGCGGCGGAACCCGCAGGATCCAAAGGCCCCCTGGACCTTTCATCCGGTGACTCCGCCGGGGAAGTGGCAGCGCTACACCCACGGTGTCGGGCTGGGTGATGTCAACGGCGACGGCCGGCCGGACTTGCTCGAGGCGAACGGTTGGTGGGAACAGCCGGCCTCGCTCAAAGGAGACCCGGTGTGGAAATTTCATCCGCAGTCCTTCGGCCCGGGGGGCGCCCAGATGTACGCCTACGACGTCAATGGCGACGGTCTCGCTGACGTGGTCACGAGTATTGCAGCTCATGGATACGGGATCAGCTGGTTCGAGCAGCGGATCGCGGCGGGCGGCGGGCGGACCTGGCGGGAGCATGCGATCACCAGCCGCGACGGTGCCGAGAAGATTGACGGGGTGCAGTTTTCCCAGCCGCACGCGACGATGTTGGTGGACCTGGACGGAGATGGCCTGAAGGACCTGATCACCGGCAAGCGTCACTGGGCGCATGGCGACAAGGGAGATCCCGAGCCGAATGCGCCGGCGGTGCTCTATTGGTTCAAGCTGACCCGCGGTTCGGATGGGGCGAAGTTCACGGGCAAACGCATTGACGACGATTCCGGGGTGGGTTGCCAGTTCCCGGTGGCCGACCTGACGGGAGACGGACGGCCGGACATCGCGATCGCGAACAAGAAAGGCGTATTTGTCTTCCGGCAGCAGCCTTGAGAACGGCGGAGTCCCTTCGCCTTCGCGGTGGGACTCAGGGCTTTTCCGACATCTGGTAGAGGCCGATGAAGGCCTTGGGGATGACGGCGGCCACCCGGCAGTTGTTCTTTGCGAGCAGCGTTGACGCCCACTGGTTGGTTTCCTCGAGCGTGACGCTGTCGATCAACTGATCTTTGAGCAACAGGATCTGTGCGGTTTCCTCGGGGCGCTCCTGGGCGCGGGCAAGGAGATTCACCAGGAAGCCGTTCTCGCGGAAGGAGCGCTGGAACTGGCTCTTGAGGATGCCGCGGGAACCGATGAACTCGCCCTCGGTGACGCCGTTTTCGGCCAGGTCCGCGCCGATGGCCTCGACGAGATGCGCCACCTTATCGGTCGTGTTGGGGTCGCAATCGATCTGGGTTTGCAGCAGGGCGAAACCGGGAAAGCCATCGAAGGCGCTGAGACTGGCCGACGGGGAATAGGCGAGGCCGAGCTTTTCGCGTACCTCCGTGCGGACGCGGATCTCGACGATCTTCGCGAGCACTTCCAGCGCCGCCTGGTCGCGCACCTGCTTCATCTCGGTGGTCGGCCAGGTGCCGATGACCAGACCGGTGTTTTGTTCGCCGGTAAACTCGATCCGCTCCAGTCCCGGGCGGGCCGTGACCACGATGGGCTTGATCGGGGCGTCCGTCGTCTTGGTCGCGGCGCGCGTCGGCAGGGAGCCGAGGGTGCGGGAGACGGCCGCGTTGAGGACGTCGTCGCTGATGTCGCCGACGACGGTCGCCTCGACGTATCCACGGGTCAAGGGAACCTCCATCCAGCGGCGGACATCGAGCGCGCTCATCGAGATGTAGTCGAGCGGCGATCCGGACGTGAAGCGGGCGTCGCCCTTGAACAGGCGATCGTTGAGGGCGCGCATGCCATCGCCCATACCGGTGCTGCCGGCCATGCGACCCATGGCGGCGCTCATGCGTTGTTCGGCGTGGGCCAGGCTGCTGAAACGCGGGGCTTGGAGAAAGTCGGCGACCACGCCGAGGAAAGTGGGCACCTCTTCGGCGGCGACGCTGCCGCGGAACGTGAACGCATCGCGGTCGGAGACATCGAAACTGAAGGCTAGAAAACGTTGTTCGATCAGGGTGCGCAGGTTTTCCGGCCGGAGGTGGGTGGTGCCGCTGGCCAGCAGGGTGTTGAGGCCGAACTCCTTCAGGGCGGGGCGGTTTCCCGGCATCTCCAGCAGCCCGTTGCCCACCCGAACGTTCAGGTGGACGATTCCGGGTTCCTGGCGCGAAGGGACGAAGTTGAGCCGGACGTTGTTGCCGAAGCGGAGCAACCGCGCGCCCAGCGCCGGGAGTTCGCTCCGGGCGACGATCTCCGTCGGTGTGCCCCACTGGGGAAGCCGGAAGTTCACCGGAGAGTCGGGTGCGCGCGGCGGCAGGTAGGTCAGTTTGCCCTTCCGGTATTTGCCCACCTCCTCGAGGATCTTCGCGGGTTTGAGCTCAACGCCGACACCCCCGGAAACATGGAAAGCCATGGCATTGGGGGCCCACAGGCGGCGAAAAACCTGGTGGGCCTCGGCGACGGTGAATCTCTCCAACCACGAGCGCCGCCACTCGGTTTCCCGCTCGAGTCCGACGAAGACGCGGTGAGCGGTGATCGACTCCGAAAGCGCCTCGGCGATGCTGGAGGGATCGACGGTTGCGACCTGCTCGCGCAGGAGTTGCACGAGACGGAGTTCGTTCTTTCGCGCCCGCTCAAAGTCTGCCGGATCCAGTCCACGTTCCAAGGTGGTGCGTACGACCTGATCGAGGGCGAGAATACCATGGGACCAGTTGGCGCCGTCGACGGTGAGCGAAGCGGAGGCGACGCCGTATCCGAGCATTTCGCCGTAGGATGCGTCGGGACCGCCCGCGCCCGGAACCTGGCTGGCGAGGCTTTCGGCGAACACCCGCATGACGAATTCGCGTTGCTGACGTTCCATTCGCAGCTCCTCGGTCTCGCCGTTGGCGGGCAGGGCGAAGACGGAGGCGGCCTCGGTGGAGGCGGACCCCATGCCGGCGAGCGACAGGACCCCCGCGCGCAGGGCGCGGGCATTGAGTTTGCCTTCGTCGCGCGCGGGTAGCGGAGTCGAGGGGCGGACGATGCTTCCGAAAAGGTCCTTCACCTGGGCGGCCAAGGCGGTGGCATCGAGATCGCCGGTGGCGACGAGCACCATCAGGTCTGGACGGTAGCACCGCTGGTAGAACTCGAGAAACTGCTCGCGGGTGAAGTGGCTGATCTGTTCGGCGCTGCCCCCGGGAAGCCGCTCGGGGAATTTCAACCCGCGGAAGACCACGGGAAGCGAGGCGAGATCCTTGCGTCCGGAAAGCGTATTGCGCAACCGCAGCTCGGCGAGCACGATCTTGCGTTCCCGCTCGATGATCTGCGGATCGAGCGTCAGGCCATCGGCGAAGCCGCGGAACAGTCGCAGACCATCACGCAGAAGGACGGGATTGTTGGTGCGATAATCGAGCCGGTAAACCGTTGAGTCGAACGTGGTGTGGGCATTGACATCGCTGCCGTACTCGATGCCGAGCCGCTGGAACAGCAGGACCATTTGCCCGGGCAGGAAGTCCTTGGTGCCGCCAAACGCCATATGTTCCGTGTAGTGGGCGATACCCAACTCGTCGGGACGTTCGTCGAGTGAACCGGCGAGCACGATCAGTTGCAGGACGACGCTGCCGGGGACCCCGTGATGAGGGCGCAGGGCATAACGAAAGCCGTTTTCCAACCGACCCCAGACGACTTGGTCGTCGGGTGCCAGTTTGGTGCCCTCGTGTGCCCACTTGCCTGAGCGAAGGTTGGGTTGAGCCTGCAGCGGTGCCAGCAGGAAGGAGAGCAGCAGGCCGAACGCACAGAGAGACTGGGGAAAAAGTCGGAATCGCAGCATCGGTCGAAACGGCCTTCGGACGGAACATTCCCGGAAAGCCATGGCAAACAGTGAGTGAAGCCGCCCGTTGAGCAACTCCGCTCTGCTTTTCCCAATGCAGATGGCCTGGTGTAGATGGTCCGGTGTAGGTGGCCTCGCTGAGGCCGCAGAGATTGGCCCCGCGTGAACCCAAGGGGATGGCAATGCCAAGCCCCGCGGCCTCATCGAGGCCACCTACATCGAGCCGCAGAGATCGGCATCGAGCAACCTCTCCGTCCAACGCGGCACCCCACTGCAGACGGCCTGGTGTAGATGGCCTGGTGTAGGTGGCCTCGCTGAGGCCGCAGAGATTGGCTCCGCGTGAACCAAAGGGGATGGCAATGCCAAACCCCGCGGCCTCATCGAGGCCACCTACATCGAGCCGCAGAGATCGGCATCGAGCAACCTCTCCGTCCAACGCGGCACCCCACTGCAGACGGCCTGGTGTAG
>Ga0163144_10017891_pt1 | contig 14399 bp, 10 predicted proteins | sample OliLak19BULKMAT1_FD_123175 | JGI IMG/M metagenome (GOLD analysis project Ga0163144, IMG submission 123175) | Freshwater microbial mat bacterial communities from Lake Vanda, McMurdo Dry Valleys, Antarctica - Oligotrophic Lake LV.19.BULKMAT1 | ecosystem: Environmental > Aquatic > Freshwater >... | reverse complement strand
TGGTTATTTTTTTGGCAACACTACACACACACTTGTCTTCGAATAGCACGTACATAGCAGCAATTGATAGAGGGCAGCGAAAGGAAAGTTCGTGTGTGTTGAGAACCGTTCTTTTGTTTGCTGGCCTGTCGGACGCATCCAAGATAACTTTGGTGGCAGCCACTTCGTCTTCGGATGCATGATTCATACCTGCAGTGATCCACTCCCGAAGAGTGCTCTTTCGTGAGAGCAAGCAACCATACATAGCTTTGTTCGTTGATCTAGTATGGCCATACTATACCCGTGTTATCGTGTAGAATTCAGGTCATAAATACCGTGAGTAAATTGAATTGACAAAGCAGAGTAGGGGCGCCACAATAGAGCTATTCGGAGTCTTGGACTGGTAATATGGACCTGCTATCCAGCTGTTGCGTTATTCATTTATACTGCAACTGTACTGGGGGAGGGGGGGGGGTCTGGATATATGTTGCCCCACATGTCTCGCCCAAGAAGCTTGTATGCATTGTATGCAATGTTAGTTCCATCAGCAGTGCCTGGAAAGACGTCTTCAACTGTCACTTTTCCCCATTGCGCTTGTAAATGTTGTCTGGGGTTTCTACTTCATACCAAACCAAGTCGCCAACACAAAAGGAAGATCCCCGAATGTGATAGTCGGAGGGAATGTGAAAACTGACGTTGGAGGGAAACAATCTGTAAGGATCTTCTTATCTCTCTAGTTTTGCTTCTTCCGTGGTATTATTATCATGGTTGACACGGTTCTCGTCAAATCCCTTGAGCCTATTTCAGCCAGAAATTTTTCAAATCTCTCGAGCCTACCGGTAGTTTCGCTGACATCGCGATAGCTGTACGCCTTATCACTAGCATCGTCATCACCGCCATCATCATCACCCCTGATCTTCGGTCTCATTCCCCAGTTCCAAGCTCTCTTGTATCCTCCTCAACAAGATTCCCCTTCGGCCAATCAAAATTTCCTCAAGCGGTCTCTCCATCCAGTGAAGACTTCAGTAACCACTCCAAAGTTTCTATGACCCCCCTTGCTTTGCAAACAGCGCTCATTGACTACGTGCCCTTCTCTCCCTCGGAGACATCCTCCCAAATGTAACGAATATCCTTTCGACTCGGATTGCCCCCAGGACTCTCCTGTAGTTTCATAAACGAAACCGCAACTCTGTGTACCGTTTAGCTGCCACCTCTACGAATGCTGAATAATATTTAGCTGTTCTTCCCTCTTAAAATCAATATACGTCTTGTTAGCTGGTTATTAGCTGCCAGATAGTTACTTAGCTAGTTAGTTGTAAATAATCTCGTCCAATTCTTTCACAAATTTGGCTCGTTCTGCCGACGATGCAGGACTCGCCACTTGCGTGAGATCGGAGACATCACTGAGTGGTCCTTGACAAAACTTCAAGCGGGCCTTGACTTCGGGTGAAAACAGAGGTGTAAACAATTTGACCAAGGCGGACAATATTTTTGGCAAATTGAGGAGGAGGGTAGGACCATTGGTGGCGGGATACAATTCATTGGCTTGATTGCTGGATTGCGAGAGTGCCTTGCGAAAATCGGAGGATCCTCCCACCAGTTTGACCCCGGCCAAATCATTGGCGGTAATGACACAGACGACCTTGTCTTGATCGATAGATCGCAAATTGGCGACTTGGGCATTGACTTCTTTGGCATAGAGAAAAAAGTCGACCATTTCGGGAATGGACACTTGACTCATGAGACTAACATCATCAATGGCACCGGCACGAATGCAATAGACCAAATCATTCTGGTTGGAGGTTGTGGTAATGACATTGGAGGGTGTCACAAATTTGGTAATGGTAGCGGCGTGGGGTGCGGCCTTTAACACGCCATCATTACTCCAACCACTGCTACCACTCGTGGCTTGTTGTATGGCCGCCGTGGCGGCATCACAAATGGATTTGCCACTCCCCGTACGCCAGTCGAGAGTCTTTTCCAATCGGTCACGTTGTTCTTGGAAATCACCCTTTTTCTCAGCTTCGATGCAATATCGCAGAAAAAAGACATCGTTGGAATACGGCAATGACTCGAGAGCAGAAGGACCCAATTTTTCTTGACAAACTTGTTTCAATGTTCCAATGGAATCGGCATGTTTGGACAACAATTTGGAGACGGGTTCTTGTGAAATCAAGGCCTCGACAGTCGATGCGAGCAAAATTGTGGAAAGGGAGAGAATGGGAATGATCAACCGAAACATTTTCTGAATATTTCTTTAACTAATATCAAGTGGTGATTGGATCGAACTTTTTACTTTTATGGCTCCATGCAAGGAGCTCAACTGTTCTCTCCATCCTTCAAGCAGTACAGCAGATGGTCTCATCCTGTCTCTTGTTGACTAATCAGCGATTGGTTGATCGATTGGATGGATGGATTGGATCTGTTCCAGAGCAAAATCTTGTGGCTCTCAGAAATGTTGACGTTAGAACTTCCGTATCCTTCGTTCCTTTCGACGCACACACGCTCTAAAAATTCAAATATAAATTCAAATTTCGAGCCTCACTTTTTACCGATGATTTTTTTTGGTACTGTAGGTCCATCCTCTATTAGTTAGCTTGTTGTTCACCACCATGATGCACTGAATCGATACGTTTAGTCCCATTACCAGTACTGTCATTGATAACTCCTATACTCTATAATTTCCATACCAAGCAAAACATGTCCATACTATCCTCAGTTACAACATTCATTACGACTGCTCATGGCAGTACAACCAGTTTCAAAAGGAAACGACCACTGCTCATCATGACCACCAAAAAATGGTTGCTCTTGACATGGATATTACTGGCCGTATTGGTGCTGTACTCACAATTACATTCCAGGACGGATGCTTTCTCAGTGATGGCGGATGTCAATTTATTATTATTGTGGAATGATGATGGTGGTGATGAGGGTGATGTGGATAACGTTGATACCAGCCTTCAAAATAGTAGGGATGCTGCTGGTGTTTCTCCTGTGGAAACAAGCGGGAATGGAATGAACGAGACGACGTCGGAACGAGAAAGAGAAGAAGGAGACAAGGAATCTTCTTCTTTATCCGACAAAACGATGCATCCTCAGAAAGACAAAGAAGAAGTAGAGACTGGCTTGACTGTCCTGATTACATCCTACAAACAACCAACCTGTCTCAATCGATTGATTCGACATTACCAAACCTGTGACATTGTACACAGTATTAACATTAACCATTTCCATGACAATCATACACTGCCACCCATATATGCCTACGCAAAAAAACACAACGAAACCTGTGGTATATACCAAGGTACCCAATTCCCTCAACTATCGATTCTATCCTCGACCCATTTCGACCACTGCCATTTTGCACACGGACGTGGATTGGACGTATTCCTGTGAATTGTTAGAGTATGCCATGACCATTTACCGACAAGAACAAAGACTTCAACATCAGCAAAATAGCCACAACAACAGCACCTCGTTGTGGAAGAATACTGATCCTAAAGACGTGGACAATATTGTGGTGGGATTTCATCCACGCAATTTGCACTCCCATGGTGCTGGATTCAGGGGCGGGTATCCCTTTTACGAATGGAAGGAATCCTTTCTACCACCCTTTTCTTACAATACGCTTTGGATCACCATGGGAGCGATTACCCATCCCAATGTCTTGCAAGCATATTTTCGAGACGATCGCGATCACAAACCAAAATCACTGCGTGTCCTCCGCGACAAAGTTGGGAATTACACGACCGCCGAAGACATGCTTATGAGTTTTATCCTTGCCAAGTACATGCAAGGAAAATTCTTTTTTGTGTGTCCCGACCCAAAGCATTGGTGTGAATCGCAATGCCAAGAAAATAAGGTACCAGCCTTGTCCAGTACGACGGCCTCGCATCGATCTCCCATGCTCTATCAAATGTTTTCGTCATTTTGGTGCCGATGCCCTAGTCGACGCGGACGCGGCTGACAACAACAATACTCATCATAATGGCAACAACCAAGTCCATTGGCAAGCAGGAATAGAGCAAGACGAGTGCTTACCCCAGGGATGTGTCCATGTGGATACCGTGTTTGAAAATAAACAATACGACAAGAGGAATCGTTACAAGAAACCCAAGCAGACGAAGGATGAACTTGTGGTTGAGACCCAGCAGTAGAACTCTGCTACAACTAGCTGGCTATATAGGAGCATATCACAAACGACAATTTTTGAAACCCCCATCATTTTGCCGTCTTCGCAAATACCTACTACTGGTACTAGTCTAGCTATCTAGGATCTGGCTAGCTAGCTAGTAGTAGGTACGTTGTAGCTCCCATTGGAGGAGCTATTGGAGGACACTCGGAAAGGGCCAGTGTGCGATACTTTCCAGTCCTGTTGATGGGACTCGTCAATCAAATGACGCCGCCTATTTGAACGTAACGAAACAACAAGAGATCCACTACTGTTTTGGGTGGTGGAAAAGGAAAACAAAGATGATGCGACCGACGCTGCCTTCCCATCCACCAAAGGAAGCATAAAAAGAGTTACGGAAAAGGATGACAACATTATAGACTCACAAAGTAATAGTGTCAAATGTGGAGTTCTTTATGGTTTGTAACAACGATGGTCTTGACTCTCTTCTTCCGCCCCAGGTCGTCAATGGCATTTTTGACAAGGCCAACCATAAGATGGAGGCACCAAAAATTACAACCACAACTTGATGGCGGCCGTCCTTACCGGATACCTACTACAGGGAGCACGAGACATTTTTCCGTACCACCACAAACACCAGATTCTTTGGACAGCATCAGCGACAGCTGGAGTTTAGATGATGACGTCGAAGAAGGCGACGATTGGAATGACAATGACGATGACTATCGTCAAAATATTATTCGACAAGGAGAAAACCGTGCCGACTACAAGTGGTTCCAAAACATGACAAGTTTACCCTTTGCTTGCACCGGGTGTGGGAAATGCTGTAAAACCGAAGGACATGTCTACATGGCACCGGAAGAACATGACGAAGCTTCCAAATTACTCGGGATATCCAAGGACGAATTCATTCAACACTATGCGTCTCATGTCATTGTTTCGGAAGAGATGACGAGGAGGAGGATACCCCAGTGTTGTGGTTACGACTCTTGGATCAATCCACAATAGTACACGACGACAAAGAAAAAGCTGCGCAAGCAAGCCAACATAAACATGGTTGCATTTTCCTTCAAGACGACAACACTTGTCGCATCTACGAGGCAAGACCCTCACAGTGTTCGACGTATCCTTTTTGGCCTGATATCCTGGCCAGTCAACAAGCCTGGAACAAAGAAGTTCGACGACCCGATGATGAGGATCTGGATGATGACAATCAGAGTCACAATAGTGACGCACCCTTGTGGACGGTAGAAAGTGGTGGTTGTGAAGGCATGCAACGCATACCAAAGACACCGGAGAGTTCTAGTACTCATTCAGACAATGAGAACAACAGTGATGACGAAGATTTTGATATATCTTTCGGCATTCCCAGGGAGCAGGTTTACATTCAATCCCATGTGTACGAATATGATGAGAAACGGATACCGAGAACAAAGGAAATACCTGTCAAACAATATTTCAAACAATAATATAAGCAGTTTCACTGCTCAGTTCAATGTTTGCTACGTTTTTGGAGCAAGGCAGAAATGACGGGGGGCATTATTCATTATGTATGTAATGGGTTTGGGAATCAATCGTCGTTCCTTCTTCTCTGGAGCAAAAAGCCTAAACATTTTCTACGAAAAGCATTTCAAGGATTTTTGCCGTATCAAATTAGATCAAATTTTTATTTCTGTTCTAGCTTTTTTTCTTTTCCACAGAAGTTTGATACTACATTTTAGACAATTCATAAGCTAGAAACTACTAGCAAGTAGTCTAGTAGAGTAGATAGCTAAGCAAACGAGACAGGAGAAATCAAAACCAAATATCCATCCTTTGAAGGAAATGGAAACGTGTGCGCCTTATGTTTCGAATGTCCAAAGATGCGACAAAGGGGTTCCGTGAAAGATGATCCATCATCTTTGTCCTTCTCGAATCTTCGAAGAGATTCTAAAAAGGACATGGGCCGAGCTCTGCGCGAGCTCTGTTCTCGTTGTTGACAAGATGGATGAACATTTGCCGGGAAATTCAATCGGATCAATTTTATTGAATGAGCACGACATACAATAGCAACTGACCAACTAACTAGACCGAACTTGCTGGTAATTATACTATATAAAAGCTCATCACCCACAACAGTGCTTCGAAGCTCCAAGATATCCAGCAAAAAGGTTCCGGGTCTTGTGAGCTAACTAGAGCAAAGGCAACAATAATTTTTCATTTTACTATATTTGTTCTGCTAACCCAAGTCCGAAAATTTATTCCTTTTCACTTTGTGTTCTTGAATGACACGATCATAAAAGAATAAAAAAAGTTTTGTATAGTAGAGAAAGAACAACAATAACAACAAACAAACAGAACGACAACGAGCAAAAGAAGAACTTTACAAACATCAAAGAATGGCCAAAAAAGCGTTATTGGGTGTTTTGGAAAACACCATTGGCAAGTACGTCCAGGATTTGGATGCGGAAAAATTGAATTTGGGTTTGTGGAGTGGTCAAGTCGAGCTTCATGACTTGCAATTGGACGTCGTGAAATGCAATGCCGAATTGGATCGACAAGCGGCGGAAGCTCCCAATTTGGCCGTGCCCTTGAAAGTTGTGGATGGTACTTTTACTTCATTGAAACTCGATATTCCATGGACGCACTTGTCCAGTCAATCGGTCGTCATGAAAGCGCATGGCTTGCACATTACCGTATCTCCCCACGATCGATTGCACGAAACGGATTTTATGAAAGTGGTCGTGGACAGTGAAGAAAAACGGGCCCTTCATATTCAAAAAGCCCGTAATCAAAGTGTGGAATTGGCCAATGCGACTCGATTGCAAACGAAGGAATTGATGAAATTGACGCACAGTATGGTAGACGACGACGACAAGAGCAGTAATAAAAGTGATGGATTTGTGGCACGATTGGTCAAGCGCATTATTGAGAATTTAATGATTGAAATTACCGATGTTCAAATTACCATTCAACAACCAGACGGAGCAACCGCTGGAATGGTATTGGAAAATTTGTCCTTTGTCACTACCGATATGGCCGGTCATAGAACCTTTGTGGATCGTACGGGCAGTGAAAATCCATCTGATTTACTCAACAAGTTTCTGTACAAAAAATTGCAAATTGAAGGTCTGGCATTGTTTGTGGATGATGGAAAAGACAGTGGCGAAGAAAAAGCAACACCATACAATTACGTTTTGGAACCACTTGACTTCAAGGCCAAATTCCGGGAAGCCGATGCCAGCATTACCAAAGACTATGCCAAATGGCTTCTTCGATCCAATGTGCCGGCGGTCAAATTGGGATACTCTCATTCCCAATACCAACAAACCATGGCCCTCATGGCCGCCATATCGCCTTCACCTCATGCCGCACAACCCCTCTTTCCCGAGTATCGACCCCTGCATCGGATTACCCAAACTTCGGCCAAGGATTGGTGGCGGTATGCTTACAAATGTGTCGGTCGTTTGAATGGACGACGATCGTGGATGAATTTCTATCAAGCCTTCAAGGCGCGCAAGACGTACGTCCAATTGTACAAGCGATATGCGCATGCCAGCAACAAGGATTACCCGTGGCTACAGCCATTGACCAAAGACGAGACCTTGACGTTACAACAAATAGAAGCCGATCGGACCATTTCGGTCGAAGGGATCATGATTTGGAGGAATTTGGCCGATGGTCAAGTCGAAAAGGAATGGGCCAAGCGAGAATTGTCCAATCCGGATGCCAACAAAAAGAAAAAGAAGAAGGGTGTCCTATCCAGTCTTTTTGGCAGTAGCAGTTCCGACAACAGTGCGGATGCAGATCAAGACGAAACACCTATTTCCTTGTCTCCCGAAGAATTGAAAGAGTTGGAAGATGTAGGAATGGCTGGCTTTGGAGAAGAACTTTCGGAAGAATCAAAATTGGCCTCCGTAGAATTCATTCTCGGAGAATTCTCCATTCATCTTACAAATGCTGCCAACAAGCCCATGTTGGGATTGGAAATGGGACAAGTCTCGGCCAAATTTGAAGCTGATCAAGGCGGTTCTTTGGAACTCAGTTATCGATTATCCAGTTTGGAGGTACTGGATCATTTGCACTCGTCCAGTTTGTTTCCGAGTCTTGTCCGTAGTTTGCAAGGACCACAAGCTGCCATGAAAGCGCCGACGCCCGAAGATGAAGACGTCTTTCAACTCCACTTGTCCAAGAGCAAAAAGGGTGACAAGCAACTATCCGTCAAACTGATTCCTTTTGAGGCCGTTTTGGCGCCGCATTTGCTGACGGAAGTGATGGACTTTGTGGCGTTGCCACCATCGGATTCGCAAGTAGAGGCCACCACTACGAGGGGTCCTGAAATGGAAGAAATGGTCGAAGCGAATGCGGACGACAAGAAAAAAGATGACGATGCGGCCGATGGCTCCACTACGACCGAAAGCATCTCGAACGCACTGGTGGAAGCTTGGCAGGAGAAGACCAAGGAAAAGACATCGCTCACCATCGATTTGGATTTGCAAGCTCCAATATTAGTTCTGCCCGAGAATTGTTCGGATCCGAATGCTAGTGTCTTGGTGCTGGATTTGGGTGGCTTCAAGTTTCGCTACGGCTTCGATGACCATAGTCCAAAGGTCGTCCAATGGTTGCAAGAGAATCCTCGCGATGCTGATTCCCACAATCTAAGTACGCTCAACGGCGAAGATAAGCAAGCCAACTTTGCAGTTGGTACAGTAGTCGACCACGGACGAATAGAACTCCAAAACATGACTTTTATCGTTGGCCAAGCGGAATCATGGAGACGAATCAGCAGTATGCGAGAAAACCACATGGCCGAGCAGGAAGCCATTATCGAGCCCATTACTGTGACATTTGACTTTGCTGTCGAAAGTGTCGTATCCAGTAGTATTCCTCGCGCCTGCGTATTTTCTACGATTCCTTCCTCCACCTTGAGGGTTTCCCCCAATCACCTTTCCATGACCTTGTGTGTCTATAATGCGTGGATGAAAACTCTGGAGACCATCAGCGCAAGTTCTCGCCCCGCCTCGGACAGTACTGCGATAGACGAAAACACGGTTGCAACTGCTATCTCAACGTCGAGCGAGCGTTCCCTTTTGTCTCAAAGTCAAAGAGCTTTCGCTGAGAATATCACGGAAATAACCGATCAAAATGTGGTCATTGAAATGGACCATGTGAAGCAGGCTATAGAGGCTACGATGAGCAACGAGCGTGTTTTCTTTACCACTATGTTCTTCAGCGTCACAGCAGAAAATTATTCCTTTGCTGTATTCGACTCGGGAGGATTCCAAAGCACGCTAGACGACAACGTGAAGAATAGCCATTCAGGTTCTATTTCGCCTCTACTCAATGTTTCAGAAGGTGTTGTCTTTGCTGGCGGGGCTCAGTTAACGTTTCAACTAGCGTCTGATAAGACAGGAACCGCGTCAAGCGTGGAGGTCGACATCAAGGGGACCGACTTTGAGATATTCCGTGCTTTTGGCAAGGATCTAAGGCGTCCTATACAAACTGTGGAACCGGTTACAGGAGCATTAAATGTCAGCCTAATTACCCAAGGACCCAAAACAAAGAAGACTACAGTGAGGGCTGAGGTTCTGGACGCGATTGATGTCACGTTTTCGATGGGAAATTTAGCACTGATAAACACAATCTCGGCTGAGTTTTCGGAATGTCTGGCAGCGGGCCTAAAGAAACAAGAGGAAAGTACTTTCCATGTTTTAGATGAAAAGAAGACTCGTGAAATCGAAGCGATGTCTTTAGCGCTTGATGGTGATGGGGAAATTTGTCTGCTCCCGAATCCTGAAACGCATCTCGAAACCTCTAACTGTCGCATGAACCTCGAGCGTGCCTCATCCTCCATCATCGTTGTTGATATGAGAGTGCCAAAATCCACTTTGACGATAGTAAACGATCTTCAAGGTTTGGACGATGCGCTCTTTCGAGTCGAAATGGAAAAGCTTGTCGCCAAGAGTATGATTGCAACACTGCAGGACATCGAAAATCCTCTTCTAACAGAGACAGTGTTTAACGGCAAGCTTCACACAAAGATAAATGCGGACTATTTTGATCCTCAAATCAACTTATGGAAAGACCTGTTGATCAAGCCTTGGGAGATTGAATTGAAGGGAGAACGGATGCCCGATAAAAAATCCAAAAGCGATCGGTTTTGTACCAGGGCCGATATTCATTTCATGCCACTCCATGTGTCGTTTTCACAACATTTCCTCATCGGGCTTTCCTCTGCCAACAAAATGCTAGCAATGTCCCGCGAACTGGAAGAGGATGCTAAAACCAAGAACAATAAGCCTGGATCCAGTGCACGGCATCTAGTTGCTGCTTTGCCTTACGCACTAGATAATTTCTCTGGATTGGACGTGGAATATGAACTCGCCGAAACTCGCGTGGGGAAACGAAAGTGTCCCAATAAGGCAAAACAATATTTTAGATTTAATCCACCGAAAGGTCGCGGCTACGGAGGAAAACGACAGTATGGCCAGGACGTCACAACTGACTTGTCTATCAAGCTATTTGTCGGGAAGGACACGATTGAAATAGCTCGCTTGGACAAGGCGCTTGGGCGTCCTAAGCGATGTTATATTTTGGAGGATCTGACCATGGTTGTGACCATGGTTGTCAAGGAGGGGATGACTACGGTATGTACATGGCGACGCGCGCTCTACTTTCGCATTTCTGTTCAATTCACTAAGCATTGCGCCAATGTCGCCACTTTTCTATTTGCAGGTCTTGAGACTCGGCAGTAATGTTTATATGCAAAACAGGACGACGATTCCAATGAGCATTGCAGCAGTGGTTGGGTCTCAAATAGACCAGGCTGGCGTTTGCGACCCAACATCATCGCTCCTTGAGAAGTCCCAGAATCATCTAGTTCCATACGACGTCAAGGAGGGGACGCTTACACGGAAGTCTCGACGTCTAGGTTTTCGGGTTGAAAATCAGGCGGAGCTAGTTAAAATTTGGATGCAGACAAAGAAGGCGCAGTTTACAATTCGTATATCCCCCCATCTGTCATCGGAAAACTCTGCGTTTTATGGAGACTTGGCTCTGGCGGCTGACCATGAGACCATGTCGTCGGCGAAGAACAACACGATCCGAATTCGTACAGATGTTGTCTGCGGCCCCAACGGTATCGGCGACGATATTACCACTTCCTGTGTTTTCCAGGCATCTGTGAAGATGCAGCTGATTGATGGACAAAAATTGGTTGTGAACGTGGACATAGAACCACGGGCACAGCTTGTCAATGCTTTGCCAATTCAAATCAGCGTTTTGAATCGTCTTGGGCATGCATTCAGCTCAAGCACGCTCAGCAGTCCCGAGGCCAAGGAAAATGTCCATCACTTGGAGCCTGGAGGCAAGATGGAAGTGTTCTGTGGAGGCGATGCTCTTCCAGTGAAAGTTCGTTGCTCTGAAATGCCAGCCAAAGGCACAGTAACGTCAATTACACGCAACTGGATTCAGATTCCTTTGTCATCTCGACTCGAAACACCACTGCTTTGTCTTTTCCCGTTCGAGTCTGACGGGTCGCAGTCTTCGGAAGCCCCGGGAAGCGAGTTCTTTATTGCTGAGGCAAACAATGACCTTCCGGCCTTCTTCCTTGAGCGCATCAACGACGACGGCAAAACTGGCGAGGTTCGCGAAGAAGCCAAGACAGAAAGCCCAGTCGGCCCGCCAGCTTATCTTATTACTGTTGGAAACTACGCTGTTGATCACACTAAAAGTGTTTTGTTCGAGCAACTGGTGTCCAAATCAAAAGGTCTGTTCAAAAAGTCGTCGTCGCCCCATAAATCCTATCCTTTCAGTTCCTTCGCCGACAGTAAGCGAAGCATTTCACTTCTGCCCACGTCGGAGATCCCGATTCGCCTCGTCCAGGAAGGGGCTACGAACCCTCGGAAATCAGCGCTTTTTCGAATCGAAGAAGTATCCATGAGCGAGGGAGGAGCACAGGCGACTCCCTTGTTGTGGGATGATGGTTCCGAGTCAGGTTATTTTTGCTACAGAAAGCTCGTCAGCAGCTTTCAGTCAGAGTTGCATGTAATCCCAGAGTTTCTTCTTTTCAATGGAAGCAAAAAGCTAACCGTCGTGGTGAAGCAGAAGTCTGGCCCAGATATCAAAATCCAACCAAGCAAGACCGCTCCAGTCTTTGCTGTCAAACGCGATCATGGCATTCGCCTGTCATTTCACTATGGAGACATTGGTGGCGCGACTAAGGAGCTTCGACTAGATGAACTTGGGTTGCACATTGGCGTTGTGAAGACAGAACAAGGAAAGTCACTTGGAAGCGTTGCTGTCCAAACCTCTATTGGAGATGCCCTTTCCCGCCTTGTCATCAAATTGGGGGAGGTCGGCGAAGTCGAAAACAGGAAACCCGAAACAACGATGGGGTTCTTGCCCAAGTCGTTCATCAATGACAACCTGAGATTCAGGGTTCAGGCTGAGGAATTCGCCGTCACTCTGAACGAGGCGATTGTAGAGAATGCTGATGGTGATGGTGTTGGCACTCTCGAGCACGCCAGTAAAAAGGGGTCTCCCCAGAAGCCAAAGATGGCCAAAGAGGCTCACACGGGTGGTATTTCAAACTCTTTGCTCCAGCGTACCGAAGTTGCAGTTTGTACTATCCTGCTGAAACATGCGGTGTACGATATTCAAAAACTCTTCAAGGAGCAGGAAGAGAGAAAGGACGAACAAGACTCCACAGCAAAAGAAAGGTGCCAAATGTCTCTGATTGTCAATGATTTCAAAATCAAAGATGAAACGCCGAAAAGTCTGTTCCCCGTCGTTCTTGACTACAATGGCACGAACAAGTTCTTGGATGTATGCTTCAGAACAAAGGGCCCGATGTATGCGCCCACGGTGAAGGTCGACCTTTTTGACGTGATACTTGCACATTCTAGCAAATCCGAAAAAGAAGGGCACCAGATTTTTTTTCAAACCAGCGAAGATTTCGTGTGGAAACTCATTGATACCGCTGAAGTGATTAGAAGAGCTAGCGACGAAATGCTCGACGCTTCCGACAAGGGATACCTTGACAAAGCTTTCGCAGCACACGTTCCATCGTTCAGCAAAGCTGTCGATGTGCAGCTCACGCCTCCTCAAGTAGCACAAATCTTCGATATCTCAAAGGCGAAAGTTTCGCCTTTCAACCTAGTAGTTAGCTTTCGGAGAACCCCGCAGGCAGAGCGATATGAAAAGTTTGTCAACAGCAAGGGAGCGAACTTGATGAGATATTTTACACAACAACTGAAATTCACAATCCATGATTGCAGCCTCCATTTTGCTAGATACGAAGAAAAGGGCTTGAAGGGACCTCAGGACCGGCTAATTGAGATTCTTACGGCGGTATACATTTCCCGTTTGAAGCTGAAAGCGGTGCAAATCTTGTCTGCTGCCAGTTTCGCTGACTGGAAGAGTTTATCATCTCGAGAAGGGGGCGACGATGAGTTTGTGGATGGTGACCTTTTGAGAGTAACTGGGAGTCTTGCAGGGAACTCTGTGGCGTTTGCCTTCAACAAGGTCGGCCGTGGCATGGGCAAAGGAGTTTCGATGGGGTTCGAAGCGATTGGCGGCGGCATTGAGAATGGCGCTGCCTTGCTGGGAGCTCAAGATTTTGGCTCTGCCGTGAACAAGACCATTGCTGGCGTTGGTGGAGGTATTGGAGGCACTCTTCAGGGCGTTGGTGAAGGAACTGGCAGTCTCTTCCAAGGTGCCGGAAAGGGCATCGGTCATTTCTTTGGAGGTATCGCAGGTGGAGGCTCCACCATGGCAAAAGGCATTGGTAAGGGCATAACAACTGGTGATGGCGGCGCTGTTCTGTCGGGCTTCACAGAAGGTGTCGGTCACATAGGAAAAGGAGTGAAGAGCAGTGTCACAGCTTTGGGATCTGGAGTTGGTGGAGGTGTGACATCGGTTGCAACAGGTGGTGTCAGTGGCGTCAAGTACTCGGTTGTAAAGGCATCAAAGCGAGGCTCAAGCAGTACGACAGCTAGTGGGCTGGCCAAACTTCGAGAAGAGTTCAAGAATCAAGACTATAATTAAGCTTTTGTTAGACTGCATGCTCCGCAATTATTGTTTTCTGGTGTATTTCAACAGAACGTACCCGTACTTGTAAGTTTTGTCCTTCTTGCTGTGTCCGAAGGTATTCTGCAACCAGCAAATAAAAACAGAAGAGCCACCAGCGTCCGATTTCCTTCCATTGCTGTACAGTACTCTACTGTCATACTAAACAGCAAAAAGTGACTGATTTATAGTAAATTATTGGAATTGTTTCTAAGGCTAGTGCTCTGGAAACAAATAG
>Ga0163144_10017888_pt1 | contig 14400 bp, 15 predicted proteins | sample OliLak19BULKMAT1_FD_123175 | JGI IMG/M metagenome (GOLD analysis project Ga0163144, IMG submission 123175) | Freshwater microbial mat bacterial communities from Lake Vanda, McMurdo Dry Valleys, Antarctica - Oligotrophic Lake LV.19.BULKMAT1 | ecosystem: Environmental > Aquatic > Freshwater >... | reverse complement strand
CGCCAAGGGCTTTTAAACTCCCTTCCAACCAGACCGCCTCAAGAGAAAATCAAACCTCGCACCCCATTCTTCTCACCCTAAAAGCTCTTCTCCGTCCTATCCCACCAGCCATGAAATTCCCGGGATATCCGACTTTTCAGGCTCAGGCCGGGGTGAGAAAAGGCAGAGCCATGAGCAAAACAAAGCGGAAACGACACAATGGAGCCTTCAAAGCGAAAGTGGGATTGGAAGCTTTGATGGGCGTGAAAACAGTTGGGCAGATTGCCCGTGAATACGAGATTCACCCGGTGCAGGTGACGCAATGGAAGGGGGTGATTCGGGATCATCTTCCCGAATTGTTCGAGTCGCCCCAGGCGGCGGGTGAGGAGAGCCAGGCGTTGGTGGGGCAGTTGCACGAGAAGATCGGGCAATTGAGCGTGGAGGTGGACTGGCTTAAAAAAAAGTGCAGGCAGTTGGGCCTGTGATGGCCCGGAAGGAGCTAATTGAACCATGCGCAGAACTGAGCTTGCGACGGCAGTGCGAACTGGTGGGGATCGCGCGCAGCGGCTTCTACTACGAGCCGCTGCCCGAGACGGCGGAGAACCTGGCCTTGATGCGACGGCTGGACGAGCTGCACCTGGCCCGACCGGTGTATGGGAGTCGGCGGCTGAGGGCGCTGTTGCAGCGGGAAGGTCTGGCGGTCAACCGCAAACGGGTGGTGCGGCTGCTGCGGTTGATGGGGGTGGAAGCGGTGTATCCCAAGCGCTCCTTGAGCCAGCCGGGCGCGGGGCATCGGATCTACCCGTATCTGCTGGAAGGGCTGGATATCAGCGGTCCGGACCAGGTTTGGTGCAGCGACATCACGTATGTGCCGATGGCCTGCGGCTTCATGTATCTGGTGGCGGTGATGGACTGGTGGAGCCGGTATGTGCTGGCGTGGGAACTCTCGAACAGCCTGGACAGCGAGTTTTGCATCCGGGCTTGGACGAGGGCGCTGGGGAGCGGGCGGTGCCCGTTGATCTCGAACACGGATCAGGGCTGCCAGTTCACGAGCGAGGCGTATCTGGAGGCGGTGGAGTCGGCCGGGGTGGATGTGAGCATGGATGGGCGGGGCCGGTGGATCGACAACCGGTTTATCGAGAGGTTGTGGCGGAGCGTGAAGCAGGAAGACATCTATGTGCAGGACTACGCGGACGGGCTGAGTGCGCAACGGGGATTGGGGCGGTGGTTTGGCGAATACAACACCGAGCGACCGCATCAGGCGCTGGGATATGCCACGCCCGGGGAAGTATATCACGCGCCCGAATCGTATGGTGCCAAGCCGGCGGCGTGGGGCTGGCGGTAGCGGGCGCGGCGTCCGTGGCGTCCAGTCCTCCGTTCGCCCCTTCGACCCTGACGGGTCTCCGGGGCTCACTCCGGACTGGACGCCGGAGCCAAGGAAGTGCAATGGTGAAACGCAGAGAGACGAAACCAACAAACCAAGACCCGGAAGAGGCTGAAAACCTAACTTAATTTCTGCGTTTCGTGGTCCAAACAATGGGGTCCACTTTAGTCAATTACCCTGCCGCCATCGTTTCAAACTGGAATGCTGATTTTGTTTGGCGCGACAACGGTTCATTTCCTGTTCGTCGCGTTCCTGGGCAGGTTGCCTCGTCTGATCGGAGTGCTCCTCACAGGTTCCTACGGCTATTTTCTCTACAAAGGATTTTTCTCCTGACGAGTTCAGACAAGAGGATTTGCCCGGAACCTTTCCGTCAACTCTGCGAACGGAACTTGCGCATTGAGCCAGCGGGAATCTTTCGTAATGCCGTTGATGGATTGCGTCGTGTTGTTGCAAATTAAATAAAGTTCATCGCCCAAAACCATGAAAGCATCGAAGTGCGTCCCGCTGGCGTGGCGTGCAAATTCGAAATCGCCGGTTTGATGTTCGGTTGCCAGCAACTCCGATTACAACGCTTCCACGTCGGCCCCGAAGTTTTTTTTGAAAATCATCTTTTCTGCTCCCGCTATAGCGGAGAATGCGGCCCTGTTTATTTGAAAAAGATACAACTGCCCATTCGTCAAAAACCACGCTGCCATAAAGCGAGTTCATGCGTTCGGTGTGTCCTTTTATCAATGCAACGGCCTGATCTAAATTCATGTGGGGATGTTGCGCCAAAATCCATCTTCGCCGCAAAGCAGATTTCAATTCGACGCTGAGATGTTTGAGCGAAGATTCGCGAGATCAATCTTCCCAAAGTTTTCCGGCGCGTTTCCATTCCAGGAGTAATTCGCGAAAACGTTGAACCGGCGGCGCATCCTCGTCCTCCTGCCAGACCAAGACGAGTGGAACCAACTGAATGGGTTTTAAAAGAATAAATCGAAGCGCGGGACTTGGCGCAGCGACTGACTCGGTAACGACGCCAATTCCAGTGCCGGCTTCCACGTAGCTCATAACCGTTCCGATTAAACTGGGCGTATGTGCCAGGCGGGGCATGACGTTGGCGCGACGGCATCCTGCCATGACCGCATCGTGCAAACCCATTCCTTCCCGGCGCGCGAGAACGATGAGCGATTCACGCGCGAGCGCAGTCCATGGAACAAATTGCCGTTTCGCAAGCGGATGGGTGGATGGAACAACTATTCCAAGTTTCTCCTGGCGCAACAAAAGCGTGCGCAGGCCGAGCGATTGATGGGTCAACACGGGGCGAGTGATTGCGGCGGACAGACGGCCTTTTGCGACCATTTCCCAGACGCGTTCTGGCGTCCGCTCTTCGAGGTGAATCGCGACCAGCGGATAGCGCTTTCGATATTCGTGCAGCAACCTTCCGAGAAATGGCTGCGTTGGCGGACCGATGTAGCCCAGGCGCAGTTCGCCTTCTTCTCCCGCCGCCGTGCGTCGAACGCGCTGGAGCGATTCTTCAAAATTTTGCAGCAGCAACGCCGTTTCACGAAGCAGGACAGCGCCGGCAGGAGTCAATCGCACATGATGCGGGCCGCGTTCCAGGACGCTGGCGCCGAGAACCAATTCCACTTGCTTGACGGCGCGGCTGAGCGGGTTGCGCAACGTGCAGGCGACGCGCCGCTTTTGAGAAACTTAATTCTTCGGCCACGGCTTGAAAATATTTGAGATGACGAATGTCCACGGCGGAAAAGTGTAATGCCGAACGGGCATAGCTCCTATGCCAAAAAATGATTTCCGTTAAACCGCGCTTGCCTCCAAAGTGAACAAGATTTGTATGTCACTTCGTAAAACAGTCACGCTCGCGGCGATCTTTTGGATCGCGCTGATTTCTGTTTTGCACGCAAAGCTGAATTGGCGCTTCCAATTTTTTGGCAGGCAACAGCAGCAATCAGAAAAAAAGTTTCGCGTCGGTTTCCTTCCGGTGACGTGTCACCTCACCTGTCCGGTAACGCATTTTATCAACACCAACTTGACCGGCGATGGCATTTTGGACCCCGTGCGTTTCAACGGCTGGCCGGAGCTTAAAGAGGCTTATTTGTCCGGCTACACACCCGCGACTTTCATTCTCGCTCCGATGGCAATGGCGCTTCGTGAACAAGGCGTCCCGATCAAAATCGTTTATCTCGGACATCGCGATGGCACTGCAATGATGGTGCATAAGGATTCGAAAATTTTCCGCATTGAAGATTTGAAAGGAAAAAAAGTCGCTGTGCCGAACCGTTTTTCCAACCAGCGCCTTTTGCTTTTCAAAGCGTTTCGCGAACGCGGCATGAGCATCAAAGATATTGAACTGATTGAAATGCCTCCGCCCGACATGCCGGCCGCGCTTTATGCAAAAGCGGTGGACGCGGTTAGTTCCGGTGAACCGTTCATGGCCCAAACCGAACTCGACGGTTACGGTCGCGTGCTTTATCTCACCAAAGATGTTTGGCCGAACTTTATTTCGTGCGTTTTGGCCGTGCGCGAAGACGTGATTAAAAATGATCGCGAAAAAGTCCAACAACTTGTCGATGGCATCGCCAAGAGCGGAAAGTGGATTGATGAATCGATGGATCACCGTATGCAAACGGCGGAGTTCGTCAGCAAGCATTATTACAATCAACACCCGCGCCTGCTGGAATTTGTGTTGAGCAAACCTCCCGACCGCGTGAAATACACCGACCTGGTTCCACTGAAAAAAGAGTTTGAGGAGATTCAAAGTTTGGGAGTCGAGGCGGGAATTCTCGAAGGCAAACTGAAATTTGAAGATTACGTCGATACCTCCTTTTCGCAAAATGACTCCGATGTAAAACCGTACGATTGGGAAATGCCAAAGAATGAAAATGCAAAAACGGCACGCAAGTAAGATTATTCTGCCGTTGATGGTCGCTGCTATTTTTTTGGCAGCATGGCATTTCCTCGTCCGAATTTCCGGCAGCGATCTTTTTCCAACGCCACTTGAGGTGACGCGAGGAATTATCGAGCTGATCGAAAAAGGTTTGCTGCTCAAATATATTGTCGCCTCGCTGTTTCGAGTGACGTGGGGATTTGCGCTCGCCGTTCTTATCGGAATTCCTGTGGGACTTTTACTCGGATGGTATGGTCGGGCGTTCGATGCCTTTAATCCGATGCTTCAGATTTTCCGCCCGATTTCTCCGATTGCCTGGATTCCCGTCGCAATTCTTTGGTTCGGCGTTTCCGATGCGGCGCCGGTATTTTTAATTTTTTTGGCGAGCGTTTTCCCAATCACGGTTTCGGCAATCGCTGCCGTGCAAAACATGCAGCCGGTTTATCTCCGGGCGGCGCAAAATTTCGGGTTGAGCAAAATGCAGCTTTTCCGCCGTGTCATTTTTCCGTCGTGCGTGCCGCAAATTATTACCGGGATTCGCATCGCGCTCGGCGTGGCGTGGCTCGTCGTTGTCGCCGCAGAAATGATCGCGGTAAATTCCGGTCTCGGTTATTTGATCATCGACGCTCGCAATGCCGGCAAACGTTACGATCTCGTTGTCGCGGGAATGGTGATGATTGGATTGATCGGGCTTGTTCTGGATTTGCTGGTGCGCCAACTCGAAAAATTCGACGAAGTGAAATGGGGCTATGCCAACCGATAAATTGAAATGACCACCGATTCTCAAATCTCTTCACAGCCTTCGCGAACTTCGCGGGAAAATTCCGCCGTTTCCGTTCGCGATTTATGGATGAACTTTCCGGGAAAAAATTCCGGCGAACAAATCCATGTTTTGGAAAACATCAATTTGCAGGTTCAGGAGGGCGAATTTGTTTGCATCGTCGGGCCGTCGGGTTGCGGCAAATCGACGCTGCTCAATATCATTGGCGGTTTTCTTCAGCAGAGCAGGGGCGAGGCAATCGTCGAAGGCGATCCGGTCAACGGTCCCGATCCGCGTCGCATTTTTGTTTTTCAAGAGAACGGCGTTTTTCCGTGGTTGACCGTTCAAGAAAATATCGGTTTCGGATTGGGCCAGAAATCCGCTGCGGAAAGAAGACACACCGTCGCGCACTACATCGACATGGTTGGTTTGAACGGATTCGAGCAAGCGTATCCGCGAGAACTTTCCGGCGGAATGAGACAGCGCGTGGAGATTTCCCGCGCGCTCGCTTCGAATCCAGAAATCATCTACATGGACGAACCTTTCGGCGCGCTCGATTTCATCACCCGGCTGAAAATGCGTTCCGATCTCATCCGCATCTGGCAGAGCGAGAAAAAAACAATTCTCTTTGTTACGCACGATATCGAAGAAGCCGTGCAACTCGCTGACCGCATCCTCGTGATGAGCAAACGCCCAGCGACTGTTCAAACCGTGGTGAAAATTGATTTGCCGCGCCCGCGCGATTTGGATTCCCCCGGCTATTTGGAAAAGCGCGATCAAATCTTTGAAGCAATGGGAATGAGCCTGCGAATTGGAAGTTGACCGAACGCACGAGGAGCGCGGAATTTATTCCGCTTCGGCTCGATACTGCTTTACGATAATCCAGACCCAACGGCGGAGTAAACCGAAGCGGAATAAGTTCCGCGCTCCTCAGCGTTAATTCTTTTTCACCCGTTTCAACAGGAAAACCAACCCACTAAAAGCCCCACACAAAACCAGCGCGGCAAAAATCTCTCGTGGATCAGGTGAAAAGATCAGGACGAAATTTTTCCCTTTCACCAGCGCCGCAAAACTCGAAACGAAAAACGGCATCAGAAACAATCGGATGATTTGCCAGCGCTCCAATTTATTCCCATGCGTCGTGGAACTGATGTAAAGCGCGAATCCAATAATCACGCTTAACCCAACCGACGTCAGCCAGGTGCGCGGATTGGAATCGAAATAACGCACCAGCACGACCAAATACCAAATCAGATAGCACCAGAGAATCAATCTGCCGGTGGAGAGATGGGCGAGATAACGAAGAGTCTGTTTCATGAAGATTTCCGATATTGAATCTCACTACTTTCACAAATTCCAAGATCGGATTTTTGTTTGATGCCGCGTTTACTCATCCATTCACGATAAGAAAATCCTCGCGGGATGGTTTGAGTTAGTATTTCCTCTCGATTGATTTATGGCTTACCGCGAGCAACAACTGACGGACATTTCAAAACAATTTCAAATTTACGGCGAAATTCTCCACGCCGAAACTTGCAAGATTGGTCACATCAACGAAACCTATTCCGCCACTTACGATCAGGGCGGGATGCGTGTTCGCTACATCCACCAGAAGATCAACCATACCGTTTTCAGAAAACCATCGAGTGTGATGAACAACGTCATGCGCGTCACGGGCCATCTTCGCAAGAAACTGGAGGAACAGAACGTCAGCCACATCACACGCCGATGTCTGACGATCGTGCCGACCCGCAATGGGGAGTCTTTCTTCCGTGACCGGGATGGAAATTTCTGGCGCACCTTTGTTTTTGTCGAAGGAGTGGAAACATTCGAGTCGGTGCAATCGCCGCCGCAGGCTTATCAAGCAGGCAAAGCGTTTGGGTTTTTCCAAAGTCTGCTCGTCGATCTTCCGGGGGCTCGCTTGCACGAAACCATTCCCGATTTTCACAACACCCAGAAACGTTTTGAGGCCTTCGTCAAAGTGGTGGACAGCGACCATCTCAACCGCGCGGCGGAGGCGGCGACTGAAATCCAGTTTGCGTTGAAGCGCGAGAAAATGGTTGGCCTCATTTTGAAGGCGCTGGCCAAAAAGAAAATTCCCGAGCGGATCACTCACAACGACACGAAATTCAATAACGTGATGCTCGATGTCGCGACCGGCGAAGCCATGTGCGTTGTTGATCTCGACACTGTGATGCCGGGCTGCGCGCTTTACGACTTCGGCGACATGGTGCGGACCACGACCAGTCCGACTCTGGAAGACGAACAGGATATTTCCAAAGTGAAAATGCAGATGCCGATGTTCAAAAAACTGGCGGAAGGATATTACTCAACCGCCGGAAAATTTTTGACGAAGAACGAAAAAGCGTTGGTCGCCTTTTCCGGAAAACTCATCACGTTTGAAATCGGTCTGCGTTTCCTGACCGATTTTTTGAGCGGCGACACCTATTTCCGCATACACCGCTCCGGCCACAATCTCGACCGCTGCCGCACGCAGTTCAAACTCGTCGAATCGATCGAACAGCAGGAAGCCGCAATGCAGAAGTACGTGGATGGATTGTAATTTGTTTGCCGTCGCGATGCCGGTTGCAAGTCTGCGCTCCGAAAACGACGGAGCAGCCATCGGAGCGCCGACCTGCGGTCGGCTTAACGCTTTATTAAACCAGAGCGGGCTGAATAGGAACCAGCCGACCCGGACAAACGCACCGTAAAGCCGGTTTAAAACCGGCGCTCCTCTACACGTCCGGTTGTCGTGATAAATTTCGCTGCGCCTCTTCAATCCACTCTTCGCCCGGCAGCGCATACGGCCGGAATAATTCCAGATAGCCTTCCTGCTCGTTGTAATAAATTGCGCGGTTCAGTCCGAGTGCGCCGGCCTTCGGATTGTCGATCAGGCTCGCGGAATCGTTCGCACTCATTTGGAACAGGACGCGCATCTCGAATTCGCTGAACGCCTTTTTGCTCAGGAAACGATTCGCGTTGTTATAAGTATCGCAGGTGGCGATGACGTGCAGGCCGAGAGCGGGGCCTTCAGTGATGAGCCGGTTCAATTGCGCGGCGGGATTTGCGGCGGTTTCTTCGCTGGAGGAAAAACTGAAGTCATCCTCGTAACGAAGGCGCGCGATCTTTTGCAGGTCGTGAAGGATGACGAAAGTCGCAGGCGCATTGGAAGCGGTGTCACTCTCGGCGCGGGTTTTCAATTCAGCAATCAGGCTGTTCATCACGTCTGAAATCTCGTTGGGCTTGGCCAACGACACGAATTGCGGATGCGCTTGAGCGAGTCGGTCGAAGGTGCCCCGCGAGGTCGAACCTGGCGGATTCCCGTCGAGCAAAAGAACCTTCGCGCCGCCGGCGGGAAACTGCGCGGCGAGCGCAATCACTGCGACGGAAAGAATGGCCAGAATCGCTTCGTCCCGCTGACCCACGATCAACAAGTTGTTCCCGGTCTGTCTTTCAAACACCGCTTCGGTCGGGCCTTTGATGGAATTCGGCGCGCCGAGCCAGATTCGGGCAACGTTCGGCGAGCCCGTTGGCTTCGTCCGTAACAAATCCTGAAGAACGGCGTTTTCCCGCACGTCCGCCGGGGCGTCTCCTTCGAAAACGATTGGGTCTGGATAGCTTTTCCCGCTCGCATCGGCGCGTGCGCGGATTTTTTCCAGCCACACGTCCCGTTCCTCGTCGGAAATCCACACCGCCTGAAACGGACTGTTCCCCTGGATGTTTCCAGCGGCGTCATTGTAGATGCCTTCACCGGGACGCGAGAGCAAACGTGGCGCGGGATTGTTGTCGTCCATGATCAGATACGCGTCGGCTTCGTTGCATTGAAGCGCGATGCGGATGACCATTTGGCCCATCGTCGTGCGCGCCATCGTGTAGGCGCCGCCGAGCGTTTGCGAACCGAGGATCACATGAATGCCGAAGGCGCGACCTTGCCGCACAATCCGGTCGAGCAGCGCCGAGGCATTCTGCGAAACGCGATCGTCCTCCACGAAGAATTCCTGAAACTCGTCGATCATCAGGAGCGTGCGCGGCATCGACTCGGTTCCGCCGTCGCGTTTGTAGCCGGCGAGATCCTGAACGCCCAGCTTGCGAAAAAGTTCGCCACGCCGTTTGAGTTCGTCATCGACCCGTTGCAGAACACTCAGCCCGAATTCGCGGTTGCTCTCGATGGCCACGACCCGTGCGTGGGGCAGTTTCTTCTCGGCGTAACATTTGAACTCCACGCCCTTCTTGAAATCGATCAGGTAGAATTCGACCTGCTCCGGGCTCGACCACAACGCGAGGTTGGTGATGATCACGTGAAACAAGGTCGATTTCCCCGAGCCGGTTTTGCCCGCGAGCAACGCGTGCTGGCGGGTGCCCTTTCCGATGGCGAGGTATTGCAGCTTGGTTGCGCCGGTGCGCCCAATCGGCACGCGCAATTCGTTTGTCGTCTCCTCGCTCCAGAGTTTCGCCTCGGGCGGAGCGACGTGCGCAAAGGGAACCTCGACGCGGTTCGAGTCACGATTGCTCTGGCCGACCTTGTGAATGAACCCGGTGACCACTTCGGCGGTGGGAGGCGCGTCGAGCTTGAGATGCGTTCCTGAAAAATTCTTTCCAACCAGCGTGAAGCGATTTCCTTTGCAGACCAGATTCACGCTGCTTTTGCGGAGTTCATCCGGGAGAAAATCGGCGGGCTGCGGTTGATTCTCGTTCCAGTGAATGAGCGTGTAAACACCGCAACGCGCTCCGCTGCTCGCAATATTCAAGAGACGCTTCGCCGCTGCGTCGGAAAAGTTGGCCGGAAAATCCGCCGCGACCAGGAAATGATATTTCTCGGCGATGTTCCCGGCCTGCTCGTTGTATTCCGCGATCGTCGCGTATTCGTTGCGCAGATACATCTGGATCACTTTTTCCATGTGCTCGTTCAACTCGGCGAGTTTTTCCTCGATCTGCGCGGGCTGTGTCCAGATGTGGCTGTTGATCAAATGCTCGGCGTAATCCGCCAGGTGCATCGTGCCGGAAAAATTCTGGCCGAGTCCCACTGGATCGATCACGGTGAAGCTGAGTCTGCCGGGCGCCGCGACGGAGAGCAGGCGCAGGATGACGTTGTTCAATGCGGCAATCGCTTCGTCGCGCCCCGATTCTTTTGTCTCGATCAGCAGCGATCCCTCGTTCGGATACTCCAGCAAGAGCGGCAAGGAGATTTGCGCCGGCCCGGGCAGGGGAAGGCGCTCATCCTTCGGCATGGCACCGGCTAGCTGCGCGATGTCCACGTCCAGGCGTCCGAATTTCGCCATCTGCTCGAATTGTTCAGGCGGGGTCCAATTTCCCCACGACTCCACCGAATCCGGAAACATCGTCTCCGCCGAGGTCCGCAACTCGCCAAGCGTCTGGTAAAGTGGCTGGATCTGATTTTTCCAGTCGGATTCCAACTGCGCGAATTTCGTCTGGAATTCGGCGGCGAATCCGGATTCTTTTCCGGCGGTGGTCGCCTGCAGTTGTTGAGCCTCGGTGCCAAACTCTTTGTCAAGCCGCGCCATTACGTCGGCCTGGGCGCGGTCCATGCGTTCGAGTTTCGCGCGAGAAAGCCTTTCGTGCGTTGCCGCGATGCGCGCGTGTTTGGCCTCGACTTCGCTCGGTTGCGTTTCCCTGGATGCGGCCGCTTTCTCCAACGTCTGAATCCATTCCTGCTCGACCCACTGCTTACGGCTTTTCAATTCAAATTCGACCCGTTCCAGGTCGCGCGCGTGTCTTGCATCCGACTTGGCAAAGCAGAGGTCATCGAGCCGCCGGGCTTTGGCGATGCCGCTAGCCACGTTCCGCGCCAGACCGCTGGACTGCCGTTGCGCGATATAATGGAGGATGAAACCAAACACAATCACGCCCGCAGCCGACGCGCCCGCGATGGTGTAAGTGAACGTGTTGTTGCCAAAATGCTGGAGCACCGGCACGAGTGGAATCTGGCAGAGCGCGAGAACGAGGATGAGCCAGCGCAGCTTGAAAATCCCTGGCAAAAGCAATTTTTGAAAACGACCGAGGTCTGCTTCCGTCTTGTTGAGCAACTCGCGCAGTTCGACAATCAAATGGTATTCGTCACGGGCGAGATCTGTCTCCGGGGTGTCCTCCGGACGCGAAAGCAACTGGACGAACTTCCCGAAACCGCTGAAGGCTTTTCGCGCCCTGGTTTCCAAGGCGGTAATGGCGTCGTGCTCTCCGGTCAAGGTGCCGCGAAATTCTGCGAAGGCTTTTTCAGTTTTGGCCAGGCCCGCCTCGTGATCCCGCTTCGATTGCAGTGTTTCCTTCTGAAGCTTGTGTTTGCGGTTCCCTTCGTCGTTCTCGATTTTTTGCAGAACGAGCTTCTGGCTGTTCTTGTGCGCTTGAGCGATACGCGATTGCCTCTGGGCGTATTGCGTGTCCGCCGCCGCCTTCGCGTTTTTAAAATCAGTCTCGGCCTGCCCGCGCTTTCCGGAAAATCGGTCGGACGCTTGTTCCCCGGCCCGGTCGCGTCGAAACCCTTCCGCGCTGGTGGATGCGGAGAATTCCTGCCTCAGTTTTTGCTCGCGCGCGGCGAAGTCGGCCACGGTTGCCCGCAGCTTTTCCAAAAGTTCCAGCGTTTGTTTAACCCCAAAATGGCTACTCACAGTCAGTCTTGATCTTGTTCAAAAGTTTATCCAGTTGTTCCATAACGCCGCCGGCGGTTTCCACTCCCTCGAACAGTTCGTCCAGATAGCGATGCTCGAACTCCGCGCTCTTGGCGTCCTTCCAATGTTCCTTCGTCTCCTTCCAGTTTGCCAACAACTCTTTTGTGGTCATGGTCAGCCGGGTTCGATTCGCGCTCAGGCTCATGCGCCCTCCTTTTCGCTCGTCGGAAGATTACTCGGCTCGGTTGTAGAAATTTTCTGCGCCGCCGGGAAGGGCGCGTCAGTCCCCTGCGCGCCGCCTTCCGCGTCTGGCAGGTCCTCTGCGGTTGGGGGACTGACATGCCCCGTCTCCGTTGGCGCACTGCCGCTGTAATCATCCAACGTCCTCACCGCCTGTCCGAGATACGAAATGGCCTCCGGCACATTGGTGGCGAAGACTGCCTGCAATTTCTCCAGTTGTTTGGCGATGGGCATGACCTCGTTGGCAAAGGTGCGATTCCATTTTTTCACGAGCGCCAGCTTTGCCTGGGCTTCATCAAGGGCGCGTCTGGCCCGCTGCACCGCCATGCGTTCAGCAGTCGAGACCTCGCGCAGGTTGGAGAGTTCCGCGCTGAAAACCGCCTGCTGCGCGTCCTGAAGCTTCTGGCTGAGCCTGCGAACCTGTCCCTCCCAATGAATCCGGCGGTCGCTCTCGACCCAGACCCGCGTGCGAATCACTTCGTCGCTCACCTCGTCCAGGGTCGGGCGGGCTTTGCTCAGATAAACGATCAGGTTCGTCCGAAAGGATTCGAGCGCTTCGACGGATGTGACCTTGGCGCGGGTTGTCATAGCCTAGCGCTGGTTCAGATATTCTTCGATGCGCTGGGCTTTTCTCAAAAGGTAGGGCGTATGCTGATTGGAAATCTCGTTGAACTTTTTGAACGCCTTCATCGTCTGCTTGAACTCCTCGGAAAACTTGGTGTGCTCCTGGTCCTGCCACGAGTCGCCCAGCGCGGCGAACCGCGCTTGCAACGACGAAAGTTTCGTCTGCAGATCGCTGTTGAACCGCTTCAACTCCTCGGCAAAGCGCCGGACTTCCTCGGGATCAATAATGGCCTGTGGCATCGGAACATTTATACCCCCTTTGCTTCCTCAGGCAAACTGGGAATCCGTTGCGTGTTTTGTATTCTTGTCGTCTGGATTCGATTGCCTAAAGTCTTCGCAACGCTGGCTCTTTGGATAACCAATCGGTTGGTGAGCCGTGAACATCAAAATTGATGTTTAAAATTTATGGAGTTCACCGTAGAGTTTTACGAAAAACGCAAGCCGAAGAAGGCTTATCAATCGCAATTGGATTTCGGCGGTGGTAGGGTGTTTCTGTTGCGCGTGATTGTCGATGACACGATAGACCCGGCTGTGGTTGTGACGGTGTATCGCACGAAGAAAATTGCCAAATATTGGAAATCATTATGAAAGTAACCCACGACCCGGAAGTCGATGTGTTGAGAATTTTGTTCAGCAACACGCCCATCGAGGAAAGCGACGAGGAAAAACCCGGAATGATTCTGGACTTTGACAAGGACGGCAACATTGTCGGCATGGAAATCTTGGACGCTTCCAAGCGCATGGAGAATCCGCGTTCGGTCGAATATGCGGTTGCCGGCTGACCAATGGAGCATTCGCGCTGAGTTGTCATATTCGCGTTATTCGAGAGAAATTATCTCTTTAATGCACACCTCTCTCCTGCAGTTTCAGGTTTATCCGCCCAACCGCTTTTCCTTCTAAGTCGGAAATTTCTCTGTAACGTTTTGCCGTGGCTGCCTCAGGAAGCAGTATGAGCATTGCATCCGAACCGAAACTTTGCCCGAAATGTGGCACCACCATCCCCGCCGAGGCGCCGCAGGGCCTTTGCCCGGCTTGTCTTCTGCACGAAATTTCCCTGCCGACGGATGCCGGGCACAATTCGCGCGAACGACCGGTGCCGCCGTCGCTGTCTGAATTGGCGCCCGCCTTTCCGCAACTGGAGATCCTGGAACTGATCGGCCAGGGCGGCATGGGTTTCGTTTTCAAGGCCCGCCAGCCGAAGCTCGACCGTTTCGTCGCGCTGAAAATTCTTCCGCAATCTCTCGCCGCCGATCCCGCGTTTGCGGAGCGTTTCACGCGGGAAGGCCGGTTGCTCGCGCGCCTGAACCATCCGAACATCGTCACCGTTCACGACTTTGGCGTAGCGTCAGGCATCCTGCCTGACGTGGAGCCGGGCTTCCAGCCCGGCGGCAAAAGCGTTGATAAAAAAGAGAACGAGAAAATTTCGAACGCTTCGGTCAATACCAGCCCCGATTCGCGCGGCAAGATGCAGCGCTCTACGTCAGGCAGGATGCCCGACGCTACATTTTTCTATCTGTTGATGGAATACGTCGATGGCGTGAACCTGCGGCAGGCGATGAAGGCCGGGCGTTTTACGGCGGAACAGGCATTGGCCGTCGTGCCGAAAATTTGCGAGGCGCTCCAGTTCGCGCACAACGAAGGCATTCTGCACCGCGACATCAAACCGGAAAATATTTTGCTCGATACGAAAGGCCGGGTGAAGATCGCCGATTTCGGCATCGCGAAACTCATTGGCGAAGCGGGCGGCAGGGCCGAGTTGCCGCTCGACCAAAATATCAAGGCGGCGAAGCAACACATCCCCGCAGCCGACCTGACCCACGCTGGCAAGACGCTCGGCACGCCGAACTACATGGCCCCCGAGCAAATCGCCACGCCCGGCTCGGTCGATCATCGCGCGGACATT
>Ga0163144_10017887_pt1 | contig 14400 bp, 15 predicted proteins | sample OliLak19BULKMAT1_FD_123175 | JGI IMG/M metagenome (GOLD analysis project Ga0163144, IMG submission 123175) | Freshwater microbial mat bacterial communities from Lake Vanda, McMurdo Dry Valleys, Antarctica - Oligotrophic Lake LV.19.BULKMAT1 | ecosystem: Environmental > Aquatic > Freshwater >... | reverse complement strand
GATACCACTTACTTAGATCAAGATTTACGCATTGGCAGGGGGAATGAGGGCAGTCTGTTTATTTTGCAACGGGTGCGATCGCTAAGCTTCTAATAAAAGTTTTAATTGAGCATTGCCGGATAGCTGTATGGTTTCGGCAATTAAAAAAAATTTGTCAGTTTTCGATAATCTACATAATCCAATTGAAAGCATAGCGGCGATCAACTATCATGTTTGACTATCGACGTGCAGTTTAGGCAAAGTTAAACTATGCAGTTACCAGACCTCCTAATCCAAGGGAGAAGACTCAAGCTAAGTAGTCGTCAAGCAGCGATCAATAGTTTTGAGCAATGTTTTGAGGAAGCGATCGCTAGTAATAATAAACCAAACCAGGTAGCTGCCCTCACCGAACTGGCGTTAGAGTTTATTGAAACCAAGCAAATACCTGCGCTGGAACGGGCTACCCAGGTTTTGGAACAGGCGGCTGAGTTGAATAGCGGCTTGAATATTTCTAGCTTGACTGCCCATCTTAACTACGCCCTAGGGATAAATGCCTTAGAAAAATACCAGCTAGAAGAGAGCTTTAGCCTGCTGCAATCCGCCTATAGTCTTTATGAATCCAGTAGCAAGCTAGACAATAATTTGGCAGGTTTGAGCCTGGTAGATGATGCTCTGGGTAAGTACTATGGCGCAATTAGTCAGTATCCCCAAGCTATGTCACATTTTGAGCGATCGCTTACTCGCCGCCAGTCAATTAAATCCCCTGCCAATATCGACCCTCAGCATCTAAGTGGAATTAGCTATTATCACCAGGGGCAGATGTTTCTACAGCTTTATAACTTCGAAAAAGCCCAAGCCGCCTTTGAAAAAAGCTTAGATTTATCGCTTGAGGCTGATTATATTTATCTTCGCTTTCAGTCTTTAGTGGGCATGGTGCAGGTGGAGATCGCCCTGGCAGACTGGGATGTGGCAGAAGCGCTAATTGAAGAGTCGCTGCAATTGGCAGAACTACCACTAGACTTAGATAAGTTGGCGATCCTATATCAGAGCCGCGCCGAGGCATTGCTCGGAAATCGTCAAGTTTTGGAGGCGCAGGACTGTTTGCAATTAGAGACTTTACCACGCTTAGAAAACCTCCAAAATCCCGCGGGACAGGCGATCGCTAAGCGGACTATGGGTAGAATCCTGCAGGCAAGACTGCAAGAGGGTCTAGATCGGCTGACCACCGAAACCATTGAAAATGCGGAAGACTATTTTGTCGATGCCTCGATGATTTTTGAGGAGCGCGGCATGGCTACCGAATATGCTAAGACCCTCTACGATGCGGCAAATCTCTATAACCTCTGCGAAGAATTCAAGTACAACCGCTATCAGTACCAAGGTAAAGCGGTGCGATCGCTAAAACTTGCGCTAAGCGCTCTAGCTAAGGTGCAGGGAGATATAAGCTATTTGTCTAAACTAATTGAAGATAGCCTAGACCGGGTAATCGGCAATCTGAGCTAGGGGAATCCCTTGAAAAATCTGACGATCATTTGCGGCTTAGACCGAGTGGGTTACAAAATACTCTGTCTGCTGCGCCAACAGGGGGCAAATGTAGTGGGGATTCATGAGCGACAGATTCCGATTGATCATCCTAGTGTGGTGATCGGCGATCCCCAATCCACCGCTGTATTACTCAAAGCTGGGATCAAAGATGCTCAAACTTTAATCCTGACCAGTCGGGATGAATCTATCAACCTGGGAATCCTAATGCAAGCCAGAATCTTGAATAGTCAAGTGCGGGTAATCAACAGTATTTTCAACACCAGCTTGGGGGAGCGCCTAGATCAAACCCTGGAAAATCATGTTTCGATGAGTGTGGCGGTTTTGGCAGCACCAGTTTTTGCCTTTGCGGCAATGGGGAATAAAGCGATCGGCAATTTGCAATTACCCAACCAATCTTGGCTAATCCATGAGGAGTATATCGATCAAGCCCATGCCTGGGTGGATCGCCAGGTGAGTGAGTTTTGGGAGGATCGTGCCAGAATGTTGATTCATTATTTGCCTAGCCAGCGCCCCAGTTTTGAGCCTTTTGTGATCACCTCGGACAATCCATTGGATAATCCGCTAGATTTAGTTTCGGCGGTGGTGCATGGCTATCAACTTCAAGTGGGCGATCGCCTACTAATTGGCACTAAACCATCAAAGCCAAAAATGGAACGGAAGCGAATTTCCCAAAGAATCCAAAATTTCTTAGCTAGTTTGAATCAATTTCAGCGTTATAGCAAGGCAGTTTTGTTAGTAGCGATCGCCCTGCTGTTGACAATTTTGGGATCTACTTTCACGTTTGTGATTTTGCAGCCAGAGACTACTTTTATTGATGCACTGTATTTCTCTATGGGCGTGATCACAGGCGCAGGCGGAAACGATAAGGTGGTGCAGAACTCAGGCTTATTTGTGCGCTACTTCACGGTGGTGATGATGATTGTCGGGGCAGCGGTAATCGGTATCTGGTATGCCTTGCTAAATGATTTCATCTTGGGAACTCGGCTGCAACAGTTTTTAGCAGCTACCCGTGTACCGCAGCAAAATCATTATCTGGTTTGTGGCTTGGGTAATGTGGGGATTCAGGTGGCAAGCTTGCTCAAGAGTTATGGCAATGAAGTGGTGATCATTGAATCGGATGGGAATAATCGCTATCTCAACAGCGCCCGTAGCCTGGGAATGCCTGTAATTATTGGCGATGCCAGTTTGCCTAGTACCTTAAAATCAGCGAATTTGACTGAGGCGCAAGCAATATTGATCGTCACCAGCAATGACACTATTAATTTAGAAGTGGCTTTAACCGCTAAGGCGATCGCACCTGGAACACGAGCAGTATTACGTTATGAAAATGCAAGATTTGCGGAAATGGCGCAGCAGATTTTTCGATTTAAGTTTGTGCTAAATTCGGCGGATATTGTCGCTCCTGCATTTGCGGCGGCAGCTTTGGGGGGCAGGGTTTTGGGCAATGGGATTATTGGGAATCATCTGCTTTGGGTAGCGATCGCGATTTCAATCAGTGCGAATCATCCATTTATCGCCAAACAAGTTAAAGATGTAGCAATGTTGGTTGATTTTGTGCCGCTCTATGTGGAAACCTCAACCCAAAAACTTCACGGCTGGGATTTATTGGCTTGGCATTTGGATATTGGCAACGTGCTTTACCTGACTATTCCCGCAATTAGACTAGAAGAATTATGGCGAGTAATTCCTTCAGCTAACTTTGGATGATTTATGTTTCAAGCAACAAGACTGCGTTTAGCAATTTGGTATACCACGGTTACGGCGGTGATTTTGTTGGTCTTTGCTAGTGGATTTTATAGTTATGTGCGACTTACTTTGATTGATCGGATTGATGACACGATCGCTCATGTGGTCGAAGTTTTGGAGCGATCGCTAATTTCCCAAACCCTAAATTTAAGCGCAGATTTGGGCAATGACCTTGAAGCCGATCACATTGATATGGAATGGTTTAACGCCAAGGGTGAGATTTTGATGTCTACTCTGCCGCCAGGGATCAATTTCCCTTTAGAAATTAATTCTTTAGAAGTCGATAAAGGTGGTTATCGTACCGTTTATCCTGCCAATCAAGAACCTCTGCGCCAATTTACCAAAACCGTAAGCCAAAATGGTGATTTACTAGGCTATTTGCGCGTAAGTCATCCCTGGTTTGAGGTAACCAAGCCCATCAATCAACTTTTGTTTGATCTAGCGATCGGCGTGAGTGTGATGCTGGGAATTGTCGGCATCTGTGGTTGGTGGCTCTCTGCCCTAGCGATTAAGCCTGTGAAAGAATCCTATCAACAGCTAAAGCAGTTTACCGCCGATGTCTCCCATGAGTTGCGAAATCCCGTAGCCGTAATTCAAACCAACGTCCAAGTAGCGCTAGCCGATCCGAATCCCGATTGGCAAACTCAACAACGTCAATTGGAATTGATTGAGCGTCTCACTCGCCGTTTAGGACGTTTACTAGATGATTTACTTTTTTTGGCAAGACATGAAGGCGGAATTTCCCAGATTATTTTGCAAACTTGTAATTTGTATGAATCCTTAGAGCGGGTAATTGAAGAACAAAGAATTTTTGCAACTGCTAAAGAGATAAACATAATACTAGATTCTGAACCTGGAGAATACCCGATTCAAGCGAATCCTGACCAGCTAGAAAGATTACTTACGAATTTACTCAGTAATGCGATCGCTTATACTCCCAATCAAGGCAAAATCATAATTACGCTGACCAAACTTACTTCTCAATCAGTGCAACTAAAAATTCAAGACTCTGGAATTGGGATCGCAAAGGAAGATTTAGCTTATATTTTTGAGCGGTTTTGGCATCGATCTAGCTATCCAGGTTCAGGTCTGGGTTTAGCTATTGTGAAAGCGATCGCCGAGGCACATCAAGCCCAAATCAAAGTTGAAAGCACCGAAGGGAAAGGAACTAGCTTTATTCTTCGGTTTAATTGAGCAGCCACAAAATAAATATCTACCCTAAGATTTGCGATCGCTACTTTGGCTCTAAATCACTCTCCCGACCTAGTTAAATTCCGATCTTGGTGATAGTCGAGCTTGAATTGGAGCGCAGTTTCCGCTTTTTGTAATTCCGTTCCCAAATAAAGCGCGTGTTCAGTTTCTAGGGCGGGATAGAGAGCGGCAATTTTTTGATAGATTTTCTTGGCAGTGCGATCGCTAAAACAGGCTAAAACTGCACCTGTGCCTGGAGTCAGATGTTCCACTAAGATTTCGGCATTTTGCAAGCTAATCACAAAACTGCCCGAAGGATCGCTAAAATCCCGCTTCTGAAAAATGCTTAAATAATGGTCACTAATTACGCGATCGCTACTTTCCCAACAGTCATCATAAATATGTGCACTTTGACTAATCGTAATCAATTCACCAGGTTCAATTTCTGGTAGGCGATCGCAAATATGTTGCTGTAAAGCCCTCAACCCAAAGGCATTTGCCACCCATGCCGAAAACATATCATTACTGCGGAAAGTAGCGGTGAGAATCAACTTATTTTCTCTAACTCTCAGCCAAATATGATTGAGACAAGGCGGACTACTATTTACTTTGCTGTCTAGTTGAGCATCCCAAAGGGAAATAACCACTCGCGTAGAATTAGGATTTTGGCTGAGAGTCTGAATTGCCTGAGAGATTTGATCAATACCAAAGTGCGATCGCATTCGATTGCCATAACTATATTTCACTCCTTCCTGAAAAGGGGTATCTTCTATCGTAAGAGCAATATATTCCGCTAAAAAATCTCTACTGACTGGCAAATAGTTAGGCTCAGGAAAGAAGAAATCCTTCGGTTCATCGGTGACAATTGCGATCAAGTCCACTAGCTCTTGCCATTGATTATCGTAGGCAGAAGGTCGAACTATACCTGTACGGCGAATGCGTTGAATGATTTTAATCCAGGTTTCGGCAATGGTTTTCCCTTCAAGCCGATGTCCAGAATTAGCGCCAGGATAGAGATTCACCACCGATTCAGACTTAGGGTAGGCTCGAGGTTCTGCCCAGGGTTGAGCAGGAATTTGCGCAAATATTTTTACTTGAGAGATTGCTTGAGCGATCGCGGTTTCCATTTTGACAGTCAAAGCGGTTCGCAAATCTTCTAATCCTTGCTGCGGAATTTGAAGATCAATATAGCCAGGAATAGTGGAATTAATCAGCCAACATTCTTTGCCTAATTCGTTTTTTCCTAAGCTAAATCCCTGTTGAAAGAAATCCCATAAGCATTCACATCCTCCTGCATTTTTATCTTCCTTTGTGGCATTTAGAATTACTAAATATCTCACTTGAGGATTAAAAAGCAGATTTCTAATTAGAAAATCAATGCCACGAGTGGGACTATATAAGTGCCCGATCGCGGCATATTCACTAGGCTCTAGTTTATTAGCAACTATTTCTTTTACCAGCCAACCTGTGACTACTGCCACATTTCCTGTGCCACGAATCAGTTGATTGGGCTTATGTAAGGGATTATAAACGAAAGACATTAGCAACCCTGCTTGGAACGACTACCATCGGGCATCAGTGCTTCGCAAAGATTCGCGCCGATAAAACTGGCGCTGTAAATATTGATCTCACTCAAGTCGGCATATTTGATTAAAAGATCTAGTTCTTGGGACATGGGCTAAATGGCTGATAAGATACTTAATTGAGTTTAAGCGATTATTTAGAAATTTTCGGCAATTACAACTTGATTGCATCCTTGTCTTTTGGCTCGATACAATGCCTCATCTGCGCGCTTAAATAGGCGGCTAAGACTTACTTGGGGCTGGTGGGAAGCTATGCCAAATGAAGCAGTCACTTTTCCTACTACGGAGATTTGATGATTTGCGATCGCGATTCGCAAACGTTCAGCTAATTCCTTTAATTCAGTTTGATCCTCTTCGGTCACTACTACCAAAAACTCTTCCCCGCCCCAACGAATCAGAATGTCATGCTTTCGCAAATGCGCTTCGCAGGTCTGGGTAATTTCTTGCAAAACGCGATCGCCGATTAAGTGACCAAAATTATCATTCAATCGCTTAAAATTATCAATATCCAACAGAATAACGCCAACTTCTGCCCTATTTTGATTGATTAGGTTTTGTAGAATTCTCTCACCTTCACCACGATTAAAAGCACCAGTTAAATTATCTTTCTCTGACATTTTCTGAAACTGGAGTCTATCCAGATAGAGCCTGTGAGCGGTTTCTTGCAGATTTCTATAGTACACAATCTAAAATCTAAGTAATATGCAAAAATTGAGTTAAGTAAGTAATCTCATTCTAAAATCATAGCCGTGACGATCAAAATTGCTATTTTAACCGCTTCAGATCGCGCAAGTGCAGGCATATATCAAGATCTCTCAGGTCAAGCGATCGCTGATTTGCTCAAGTCATATCTCCTTAGCCCTTGGCAGTCAGTTTATCGGCTAATACCAGATGATCAAACCACAATTGAACAAAACTTGATCGAATTAATAGATCAAGAAAAATGCTGTTTGGTAATCACCACTGGTGGCACTGGACCCGCACTCAGAGATGTTACGCCAGAAGCAACCGCAGCAGTATGTGAAAAAATGCTGCCAGGCTTTGGTGAATTGATGCGAAGTGTTTCACTCAAATATGTACCGACCGCAATTCTTTCACGTCAAACGGCAGGAATTAGAGGTCAGGCTTTGATTGTGAATCTACCTGGTAAACCCAAATCAATTCAGGAATGTCTGTCTGCGGTATTTCCCGCCATTCCCTACTGTTTGGATCTAATTGGTGCGCCTTTTTTGGAATGTAATGCGGAAGTGATTCAGGTATTTCGGCCGAAAAGCTAGAGTATAAAAGAATTAACTGCCTAAGCGCCGCAGAATTAGCAAAAGTAAGCCCAAGATTCCTAGTCCCAAAATCCCAGCTAAAGGATTGCCGCCGATGCCTGTGATCACCTCAGGTACTACGCCGCTAGGCTGCAAAAGCTTGGTTGTTGAGAGAATATAGTATGCGCTTACCATGCCACCATGAATTGCGATCGCTAATCCGAGTCTGCCTTTTCCCACTCGTCTAGCTGCTGCCATATTCAGCCCAAGAAGCACTAGCCCTGGAAACTGTGGTGCGGTTGCGAGGAGCAAAGCTAGAGGTTTGATAAAATTAAAATGTAAAAAAGCATAGACTAAACTACTATACCAATGGGCACGATTAGCGCCATAGTCTCGTTGCAGTTCGGTCAACATCCAACCACGAAAGAGCAATTCCTCCGCAAAACCTACGCCTAGCCCAGTCAAGGTGCCTGGTAAAATTGCGGCCTGCCAATTCACCTCGGAATGGAGCGTCTGCCAGCCCAGAGCATACTGTAAGCCCATCAGTACCGCCAAGCTAAAAATGCCGATCGCTAAGCCAATTAATAATTCTTGGGTGTTGCGCCAACTATTAACTAAACCGTAATAAGCATAGGGTTGCGGCTGCTTTTCTACATACCTGCCCCAAAAGCCAATCAGCGCAATAAACTCCAGGTATACCAGCACAATCAAAGCGGTACCAAAGTAATCACCCCAAATTAAATACACAGGTGCAGCGATCGGTAACCAGAGGCAAAGTAGAACCAACAAAAATAGTGCCAATCTAGCAGGAGCCGCTAATTTTTGCCAAGTTTGCCAATTAGTTAAAGTCAAGACTATTCATCAGGCTCAATCGTGCTGGTCAACCCCTTACTTTTCAAGCCTTCACAGTAAAACTCAGCGTGTTCTTGCACACAGGTAATCACCAGCGCAAGACCATTGGCGTGGGCTTCCATCATAATATCGACTGCCTGGGGCTGGGTCAAACTATTCACTACTTCGATTAAGCTGCGGACGACGTGCTCCATAGGATTAAAGTCGTCATTATGTAAAAGTACGCGGTAGCGGGGCGCAATTTTTCTAACGGTTGAGGTGCGTTCAATTGTTTCGGTAGACATTACGTTTCGCCTTGGATTTAGTCACTGATTGACCTAGAAGATGCAGATTAAATTTCATCCCCTTGGCAATCTATCTTAACAAAGATGAAGTTGATTGCCAATCACCTGTTTAACCAGCGATCGCTGTAATCCCATAGCTGCCAAATACGCTTAACTTTTCGGTGATATCTGCCAACGCCAAGATTACTTCCTGCATTCTTGACTCTGAAAGGGAAGCTTCGGCATCTGCAAAAAAAATATAATCTCCCAAGGATTTCTTGGTGGGTCGAGACTCAATTCTACTTAAATTTATTTCCCGCTCCGCAAATATTGCCAAGGTTTTGACTAAGGCTCCAGGCATATTTTTCTTTAAACTAAAAGCAATGGAAGTATGGGTGCCAGAAATAGTTGGCACGGTGATTCCCATTACCCAAAAGCGGGTGCAATTATCAGGATGGTCATTGATCGGACAAACTACAACTGGTAATTGATACATTTTGGCGGCTCTAGGTGAAGCGATCGCCGCAAAATTAGGATTCTGTTTGGCTGCCTGAACTCCTTCAACCGTGGAATTGGTGGCAATTTGTTGAGCTTGGGGCAGATTTTGATCTAACCAATTTTGACATTGTGCTAGGGGTTGGGGATGAGAATAAACCGCCGAAATCTTACTCAAATCTTGGCAATTACTTAGCAAGGCATTTTTGATCGGCAAAACCAAAGCCTGCTGAATTTGCAAACCCTCCAATTCCCAAACAGTATCTAGGGTCATGGTCACACTGCCTTGAATTGAATTTTCGGCGGGCACGATCGCTAAATGTTGCTTTCCTTTGACTACCGCTTGAATCGCCTGGGGAATAGTCGGATATGGCACTAGATCGGGTGAACTTCCGCTACAAAAATGCTGCACATAACCCCATGCTGCTAATTCGGAATAGGTTCCCACTGGACCTAAGTAAGCGATCGCCTGTGACTTATTCATCCCAATCAGCTTCCGTAAAAGTGAGTTTCATTCTTCATTTTCACTGAACTTACCTGGTTTTTTTGTCTTTAGATAAAAGCTTAAGTCTTAAAATTGATGCTCAATCTTTAGTAACAATAGTTTCCAAGACTTCTATACGCTCTTTTAATCCATCTGATGGCTTAGATGGAAACAGCTTTTTCACTACCCAATTAAAAGTTAAGAATCCCATGGAAGTAACTGAAGCACCTAATAATAAACCACTGAGAGGATTACTTTCTGGAATAGAAGCAGGAATTTGTTTTTCTGTTCTTAAGATTGAGTCTTCAGCCTTAGCTGAATTAGTTACCGTTAAATTCCTTTCTTGGTGGTTATCAATTTGCAAATTGGGAGCGCAGTCAGAATTTCCCAAATTTAGAAATCCTTCACGGTTACAGTTTATGATAGTTTTAGCATTCTGATTAAGAGTATTAATTTGCAAAGCATTAACGCAATTGGGTGCAAAGGTAACTGCTCCAAGAAAAATTAAGAATGCGTACAGGACTCTACAAACTTTAGAAAGAAGCATAAGCTAAAATTCCCCATCTAAAATGATTTCGACTTGGCATAATAATTTATGAACCATTAGATCCTGAAACCTTACTAGTGTTGGTGCTTTCCTGTGAATTGAAAGATTCCAGTACCACTTTGGCAGCGTATACAGTTGCTCCGCCAATGGCGACGGTACCAATAACAATGACAGGTAATGCTGCGGCAACCGCTAGACCAGCAGCTATTCCGCCGCCAACAATCAATCCAACAGCATCTAAGCCAGAAGTGATACCAGCAGCACTTAATCCTTCAACCATGCCTGCATTCGCAACAAGAACTATAGAACTTACTCCGCCGCTAACTGCACCAATAATAGTGCCAGCTATGAAAGTAAAAATAGATTCACCCTCATGGTTATTGTTTTCAATTCTTTCGGCATTTTGAGTTACGTTAATAATAGTACTGTTTGCAAGCGCATCTGTAGGGCAAGACATAAGCATTACCAAAACTAAAATTAGAGAAATGATTTTCTTTAAGTAAAAGCTAGAGGAAAAGATATTTGTAGTCAGAGTTGCTTTAGACTGGGGCAACGCAGATTTTACTGATTCGCTGACTACTGTAGACATAAAACAAAACCTTTAAGTTTGTATCTTCACCGAAAACTATACAGCAAAATCAATCACTGTAAAGATGTTATTTTTATAACTTTCTTGAGAACATCCTGCACTTTATTCTTGAGTCGGCGTTTAATTTTAACTATGAATTAATTGCCAGCTAAATTTTAACTGTTTGGGCGATTCTCTTTTTATTATTTCAGTTCTCAAGTTTCACAGATATTAGTTTTAAGCGAAATCTAGATCGAGTTAGGATTCTCAAATCTTCCATTTAGTTTTGATTTTAATCATGATTCTTTTGGTTACACCTGAGACAGAAGCTTATTCTTTAGTAAAAATATTATATATGTCTAATTTATAGCAAATCACGGTCAAACGTGACACATTTAGAAAAATAAAAACCATAACGGGGCTTCGCCCTGCGACCCTTTTTGTAGCGAGTTTGAAATCAGAGTACTGTAGGTCAATTATCTTAGCCCGATTGCCCCAAAGTAGTAATGTAAATCACCGCTTCTTCGCTAGGAATGCCCAGAACTTCATTTACTTGGTTGTCAAAAAATCCAGCAATGCCACTAACGCCCAAGCCCAGTTGAGTAGCTGCCAGGTTTAGCCTTTGTCCTAAGTGTCCCGCATCAAGATGCAAATAACGGTAAGCGCGATCGCCATAAAGTGAAACCGCCTTTTGTAAATCTGCCGTATGGAACAAAACCACCGCCGCATCTCGCCCTAAGTCTTGTCCTAAACAAAGATAATGCAACTCTTGGCGAAAATTTTTGAACCGAATCTGGCGCAACTCTTCTGACTCAGGTGAGTAGTAATAACAGCCATCCTCTAGCCCAGCCACGCTCGAAACTGCCAGGAATGTTTGAATTGAGCCTGGAGCAAAATAGTCGGGATGCGGATCTAACCCCTGGTCATCAAAGTTTTGTGACTGATAGGTGAAGTCTAGCAAAGCCACCAAATCGCCAAAATCAATTCCTGCACCAGTATAGGCACGGGTGGAACGACGGCGCAAAATAGTATTCTCTAGCTCTTCTAAGCGATCGCCCCAATAGATAGACTCAGCCGCCACCACGGATTCTTTAGGACAAAAAGGAAAATTATACTTATCCGTCTCTTCAGGCTTGCCTGGTGAAATTAAGCTAGTGATTTGACTGGCAAAGTGGAGTTTTTCTAAGAGATAACCTTCAGGAATTCGATCGTAGTTAGTCGTAGTAGGAGAGGCTAGGGCAGTCCAGTAGGTTTGAGGTTGACGTTGGGACTGGTCGCGCAAATCTTGAAGCGGTAAGATCGCGGTCACTCCCTCTTTCTCTTGATCCAAAAACAACATTTGATTGATTTCTTCATCCTGAAAGCCGCCGATCGCGTATGGTCGAAAATCATGGATTGCGCAGGCTAACTCTAAATTGCCCAAAAGATGACCTGTATCCAAAAAAATGCGGCGATATGCCCGATCCTGGTAGCGCCAAACCGATCGCTGAAAAATTGCTGAAGTAGCGATCGCCAACCTTGAAATACTCAGGGCAGGATGATGAAAACAAGCCAACTTCAAGTTTAACCAAGCATCTTTATTTTGCCAAAACTGAGTCAGCGTATGGTCTTGGGGCTGATAGTGATACAACCCTTCGGGCAAAAGTGGCGTACCCGCCGAGATCAAGTAAATTTCGGCTGGATATAATCCTCCTGCGGAGGGAGCCGCCCGCAAATACAAAGCTTCACCACCCATAGTCGCCATGCGTGCAGTCAAGCCATAGGTACAAAGCAAAAGTTTGGAAAGTCGCCGCCATTGGGGTGCTAATAGGCTGTCATCTTCCAACTGCCAGGTATCTTTTAGATAAATTTTAAGATCGTAAACTGTGCCAATTTTGTAATGTTTATACACACTCGGTTGGGTTGACCAATCTAGCCCCTTAGACTTAGCCGCCAATGAGTCTGGGTCGTACTTAGTGCGTTCGTGATAGTGTTGTGAAAGAGAGATACTAGACATAAAAGATATGGCGACTTGGACTTGTATTGAGCGATGTGGGGCCTGTTGTCATCTCGATCCGAGCGATCGCCCAGACTTAGATCAGTATCTTACTCCAGCTGAACTCGTGCAGTATTTGAGTATGGTTGGCGCAGATGGTTGGTGTGTTAATTTTAATCCGCTAAATCGTACTTGTAACATTTACGGCGATCGCCCCAGATTTTGCCGAGTAGAACCTGAGATTTTTGAAGATATGTATGGTGTAGCAGCTGAAGAATTTGCTGAATTTGCCATCGATTGTTGCTTTGACCAAATAGAAGCCGTATATGGCGATCGCTCGCTCGAACAATTACGTTATCAACAAGTAGTAGAAACAGAAGAAAATTTATGAAATTGCTAAATGGGCCTAAAACCCTACCTTCATTCCAGATGTATAACTGGATTATTGATCCTCTCTCCTACCTAGAAACCAATGCTGCCAAATATGGCGATGTAATCAAAGCAAATTTTGTTAACTTTCCACCATTTATTTTAATCTCCAACCCGCAACTGATCCAAGAGGTTTTTAATAACGACAACAAACTATTTGATAGTGGTAAAGGGAATGGGATTTTGAAGCCTCTGTTGGGTGATTTTTCGGTAATTATGCAGGATGGAGAACGCCATCAAAAACAAAGACGCTTACTCACTCCTCCTTTTCATGGTGATCGGATGAAAGCCTATGCCGATCTGATTTGTCAAACTGCTACCGAAGCGATCGCTCAACAGCCAATTGGTAAACCCTTTGCAGTTCGTCCAGCCATGCAGGAGATTTCCCTGCGGATCATTTTAGAAGCTGTCTTTGGCTTGAGTGAGAATGCCAAAAGTCTTGATCAAAAACGGCGCTGCCAGGAGCTTAAACTGTTACTCAGCGAGCTTTTAGAAGGTCTGAGTTCCCCTTGGCGAGTTAGTTTTCTGTTTCTGCCAATTTTGCAAAAAGACTTCGGTAGTTGGAGTCCTTGGGGACAATTTTTAGCGCGATCGCGCCAAATAGATCAGTTAATTTACAGCGAGATTCAATCACGGCGACAAGAATCTCCATCATCTGCCCAAGCCCGCACCGATATTCTTAGCTTACTGATGGCGGCTAAAGACGAAGCAGGTGAACCTATGAGCGATTTAGAATTGCGTGATGATTTGATTACCCTTTTGGTAGCGGGGCACGAAACCACCGCCTCTGCCATAGCCTGGGCATTTTATTGGACTCATCAACAGCCTCAAATTCGCGATCGCTTAATCGAGGAGATCCAAAGTTTAGGCGAAAATCCTGAGCCAACCGCGATTAATCAACTGCCCTACCTAGCGGCGGTTTGTAATGAAACCCTACGCATCTATCCTGTTGCAATGTTGGCGTTCCCCCGTGTCCTAAGAGAGACAAGCCAAATTTTGGACTATCAGTTTGAAGCTGGCAGTTACTTAGCACCCTGCATTTATGCGTTGCACCATCGTCCAGACCTTTATCCTGAACCCAAAACCTTTCGCCCCGAACGCTTCCTAGAGCGACAGTTCACTCCCTATGAATTTATGCCCTTTGGCGGTGGCACTCGCCGTTGCCTAGGGATGATGTTTGCGCTATTTGAAATGAAGTTGGTTCTGGCGACAATTCTCACGCAATTCCAGCTTGAGCTAGCCGATCTTGAAGCCGTGAAGCCTACCCGCAGAGGTATTACCCTCGCACCCTCTAATAATTTACGTTTGAGCGTCAAAGCCGCAAATAAAGCCGTAAATACTGAGCGTAAAGTATGAAATGATCTTGAAGTGATATGGACTTAAGGAATGACCGCCGTAATTTGGGAACTAGATTTTTTTTCGCGCCCAGTTTTAGATAGCAATAATAAAAAAATTTGGGAGCTTTTGATCTGTAACAGCGATCGCTC
>Ga0163144_10017886_pt1 | contig 14401 bp, 16 predicted proteins | sample OliLak19BULKMAT1_FD_123175 | JGI IMG/M metagenome (GOLD analysis project Ga0163144, IMG submission 123175) | Freshwater microbial mat bacterial communities from Lake Vanda, McMurdo Dry Valleys, Antarctica - Oligotrophic Lake LV.19.BULKMAT1 | ecosystem: Environmental > Aquatic > Freshwater >... | reverse complement strand
TGGGTCGCCAAGGAGATCGGCCCGATCGCCAAGCCCAAGGACATCCGCTTCGGCGACAACCTGCCCAAGACTCGAAGCGGCAAGATCATGCGCCGCCTGCTGCGCTCGATCGCTAAGGGCGAGGCGATCACGCAGGACACCTCGACGTTGGAGAACCCGGCGATTCTCGAGCAGTTGTCGCAAAGCCTGTAACCCCACCTGTCAACCCGCCGTAGCGGCGCGCCGTTGGCGCTACGATCAACTGCCAATCTGCCGCCAAGGAGCCGCCATGCCTTCAGGTCATCGCATCCTGATTTCCAGTCTGGTCCTCGCGCTGGCTGCGTCGGCCGTCCAGGCCGCCGGCAGCGTCTCGGTCAAGTTCGTCGAGCCCGACCGCTTCGCCGACGTGCGCGATGCGCGCCACGATGCCAGCGACAACCTGCGGGTGCTGGCCGGCCACATCGAGTCGGCCGCCGGCCGCTATCTCGCGCAGGGCGACAAGCTCAGCGTCGAGGTGCTCGACGTCGACCTGGCTGGTGAGATCCGGCCGTCGCGGCAGTTTCAGCAGGACGTGCGGGTGCTCGAGGGCCGCGCCGACTGGCCGCGTATCAAGCTGCGCTACACACTCGAATCGGCCGGCCAGGCCTCGCGCAGCGGCGAACAGACGATCAGTGACATGGCCTACCTGCAGCGCGTCGCCGGCTTGCACTCTGGTGACGCACTGGCGCACGAAAAGCGCATGCTCGACGAGTGGTTCCAGTCGCGCTTGGCCCCGCGCAGCGCTCCCTGAAAGCCCTTCGACCGCGCGGACCCGCGCCCGGCGCGGCGCTCAGCTGATCACATAGGCCGCCGCGCCGGTCGCGATCAGGCTGCCCTGATCGTTCACCAGTCGCATCTGGGTGGCCCCGATGCGCCCACCCAGGCGGGTGACCTCGGCGCTGGCAGTGAAAGCGCTGCCGATGCCCGGCCGCAGGTAGTCGATGCGCAGGTCGATCGTGCCCATCTTGACGAAGCGCTGCAGGACGTGCGCCGTGTCTTCGTCGGCATGCTTCTCGCCGATGGCCACCATCAGCGCCAAGCCGCCCATGGCGTCGAGCACGGCGGAAATGACCCCGCCATGCAGGCGACCGTGCAGGTGGTGACCGATCAACGCCGGCCGCATCGCGAACTGCAACGTCGGGTTCGGCGCGCGCGCCGAGGTGACCGCCAGGCCCAGCGTCTGGTTGAAGGTGATGTGCTGCTCGAAGAGCTCGGTCAAAGCGGCCTCGAGACGGCCCTGCTCCGCGGCGCTGCGGCGCTGCCGGGGCGCCGCAGCAGCGGATGGGAAGGCATGTGAATGGGCAGGAGGAACCATGCCCGATCCTACCGACAACCGCCGCTGTGGCGCTTCGTCTTGAATTGGACTATATTTCATGTCATGTCCAATTTCGGATTTCGTTTCGGTTCACAACCGGAGATGGCCCGATGAGCGCGCTCATGTCGACGCAGCGACCAGCTCCGAATGCCGAGGCAAGCCTCGAGCGCATGGGCGCGGCGGGCCTGCGCGCCTTCGCCCGCATCGCGGAGCATTGGCATCTCAGCGTCGAAGAGCAACGCCGCATGCTGGGCGAACCCGCACGCTCGACGTTCTTCGCCTGGCGCAAGCATCCGGCCAAGGCGGTGCTGCCGCGCGACACGCTGGAGCGGCTGTCCAACCTCGTGGGCATCTACAAGTCGCTGCAGATCCTGCTGCCCGACCCCGCCGCCGCCGACGCCTGGGTGCGCAAACCCAACACGGCGTTCGGCGGCCAGAGCGCGTTGGCGCAAATGCTCGCCGGCAACGTCAGCGATCTCAACCGAGTTCGCCGGCTGCTCGATGCGGCACGGGGCGGCGGCTGGGCATGAAGCCGCCGCAGACCGACATCGACACCGACATCGACGCGGTGGCGTCACGTCGCGTGCAATGGGCAGCCGCCTGCCGCATCGTGCCCACGCGCCACCCGAGCGTCTACCTCTATGACCGCGTGGCCGATGCGGCTGACTTCGACGCCCTGTACGCGCTCGAAGCGCTGACCAACGAGCGCCTGCGCGATGAAGCCGGCGCGGTGCAACTGGTGGCGCCCGAAGAGCGCGTGTTCGGCCCCGGCAGCGGCCCCATCATGGCCGCGTTCACTCACCTGAACCCGAATGGCAGCCGCTTCTCCGACGGCCGCTTCGGCGTGTTCTATGCCGCGCGCGACCGGGCCACCGCCATCGCCGAAACCGCCTACCACCACGCGCGTTTCCTGGCGGCCACGGCCGAGCCGCCGATGCACCTGCCGATGCGGCTGTACCACGTGGCGATCGATGCGCGGCTGCACGACCTGCGTACCGTCGGTGCGGTGCCGGCTGCCGTGTTCGACCCCAACTATTACGGTGCGGCGCAGGCGCTCGGCGGCGCTCTCAATGCCGCCGGCTCCGCTGGCGTCGTCTACCCGAGCGTGCGCCGTCCACAAGGGCAGTGCGTGGGCCTGTTCAAGCCGCGCGGCGCGCGCCAGTGCGTGCATGCCGCGGTGCTGCTCTACGCCTGGGACGGCGAGCGCTTTTCCGACATCTACGAGAAGCTCGCGGCATGACGGCGCTCGTCGATGTCGGAAAAGTGCAGGGCGCTCGACTCGGCCGAATGGACCGCGTAGACGCCCTGCGCGGCCTGGCGATCGTCTGGATGGCGCTGTTCCACTTTGCCTTCGACCTCAACCACTTCGGTTTTCTGACACCGCGGCAGAACTTCTACACCGACACGTTCTGGACCGGCCAGCGCAGTGCCATCGTCAGCCTGTTTGTCTTCACCGCCGGCCTGTCGCAGGCGATCGCGTTCGAATCCGGCCAGTCCTGGCCTCGCTTCTGGCGTCGATGGGCCCAGATCGCGGTGGGCGCGCTGCTGGTGTCGGCCGGCTCGGCGCTGATGTTCCCGCGCAGCTGGATCAGCTTCGGCATCCTGCACGGGCTTGCGTTGATGTTGATCGTGACACGCTGCAGCGCCCCGCTGCGCGGCCGCTGGCTCTGGCCGCTGGGTCTGGCTGCGATCCTGCTGCCGCAGTGGCTGGCGCACCCGGCCTTCGATGCGCCGTGGTGGCAGTGGACGGGGCTGGTCACGCGCAAGCCCGTGACGGAGGACTACGCACCGCTGCTGCCCTGGCTCGGCGTGATGCTCTGGGGTTGCGCCGCGGGGCGCTGGCTGCTGGCACGTCGCTCAGACGTGCTGGCGGGCGCGGTGCCACGCGGCGTGCGGCCGCTGGCGAGCCTCGGTCGCTGGTCGCTCACGTTCTACATGCTGCACCAGCCGGTCCTGATCGGTGGGCTCGTGGCCTGGCGCTTGGCAACTGGCTGATCGGGCGACCGACGCCGCATGCAATGCGTCACGAACGGCGGCTCAAGTCGGCGCGGCGCATGCCGAAGACTGTCTGCAACGGGTCGATCTTGCGCCATTCAGGCGTCGGGAGCGGTCCAGGAGCCGCACCATGTCCATCGCTGCCATCACCTCCAGCTTCGTCACCGCGGTGCGCGCGCGCACTGTGCCGGCCTCGCCGACGCCCGCCGAACCCGTGGCCGAAGTGCGAGGCGCCGCCAAAGGTGGGCGCCGACACGAGCTCGTCGACGCGATGCAGCAGGTGCTGGGCAGCGACGGCGTCGACGGCAAGTCCGGGCAGCAGGTTGTCTTTCGCTTCGCCCATGCGCTGATGCACGATCTCCGCAAGATCGATGCCGGCGCCGATGGGCCCACGCCCGGGGTGGGACATGCCTGGGGCCGGCGCGGCTACAGCGACCTGTCGCAGCGCCTGGAAACGCTGGCGACGGCTTCTGCGACGTCTGCGACGCCTTCGACACCGCTCCCAGTCGAGTCGCCCACACCGCCCGTGGTCGACATGCCGTTGCAGCCCGACCCGCTCACGGCGACCAGCGCCGCGCTGCACCTGATGCAAGTGCCGACGTCCCGCCTGCTCGAAGCCTATGCCGCGCTGCGCCAGGCCTTGGGCGACGGTGACGGTGACGCCGAGCCGTCCGCCGCCGTTGCAGCCCCGCCGACCGGGATGTCGACGTCCCCGCCCGACGCGAACCGTGCCGCGCTGGCGGAGTTCTTGACGCAGCTGTCGACCACGCTGTCCACGGACACGCCAGCGAGCCTGCCCGCCGGGAGCCTGGTCAACGTTCAGGCTTGAGCCTGCGAACCGCGGCGCTACCATGGGCCGATGAGCCCGCGAATCCTCTACGGTTTTCACGCCGTTATGGTGCGATTGAAGACCGCGCCGGCCTCGGTGCTGGAGATCCACCTCGATCCCGAGCGACGCGACGCCCGCATGCGGCAGTTCACCGAGCGAGTTCGCGAGGCCAATGTCAAGCTCGTGCACAGCCCCGGCGCGCAGCTCGATCAATGGGCTGGAACGTCGCGCCACCAAGGCGTGTTGGCACGGGTGCAGCCGCTGGCGCCACGTCATTCGCTCGACGATGTGCTCGACGACGTCAGCGGTGCGCCGCTGGTGCTGGCGCTCGACGGCGTGACCGACCCGCACAACCTGGGCGCCTGCCTGCGCGTGGCCGATGGCGCCGGGGCACATGCGGTGATCGCGCCGAAGGACCATGCCGTGGGCCTGAACGCGACAGTGGCCAAGGTTGCCAGTGGCGCTGCGGAGACCATGCCTTACCTGATGGTGACCAACCTGGCGCGGGCCCTGACCGAGATGAAGGAGCGCGACATCCAGGTTGTCGGCGCCAGCGACGACGCCACTCAGACGCTGTACGACCTGGACCTGCGCGGCCCGGTGGCGCTGGTGCTCGGCGCCGAGGGCAGCGGCCTGCGCCAGCTGACGCGCAAGACCTGCGACACGCTGGTGCGCATCCCGATGGCGGGCGCCGTGGAAAGCCTGAACGTGTCGGTGGCTGCGGCGGTGTGCCTGTACGAAGCGCTGCGCCAGCGCAGCCGCTAGAGCCAGCCTGCAGCCCCCACTGCCGCACCTGCCGCAATCATCCACACCGGATTCAGACGGGTGCGCAGCGACAGCGCGATCGTGATCGGGGCCATGCCGGCGACGAAGGCACGCACGCCGCGCTGGTCACGCCGCCGCAGCCCCCAGCGCGTCACGGCGAGGGCCAGCGTGGTGCTCGGAATCAGCATGCCTGCCAGGGCCACGGCTGCACCCATGAAACCGGCCACCGCATAACCGAGCACCGGCACGAAGAGCAGGTTCGGCCCCGGCGCGGCCTGCGCCAGCGCGATCGAGGCCGTGAACTGCGTGTCGTCGATTCAGCCGCGCTCGTCGACGAGATATCGCGGGTTGTTTGCCAGCGAACTCAGCAGCTTCAGGGCCATCGCCAGGATCAGGCCTGCCGCCACGGCCCCCATGCCGCGCAAAGCGCCCGCCACCATCGGCTGCGACGCGAAGTGCGTATGGAGCACGGCCAGCGCCATCACGAGGGCCAGCGGCAATGCGATCAGTCCAGTCAATGCGGCAAAGGCGCCGCGCAGTCCGAAGAAGCGGTCACCGATGATCAAGGAGAGGTTGACGATGTTGGGGCCGGGCAGCACCTGGCCGATCGAGAGGGCCTCGACGAACTGCTCGCGCGTGAGCCACCCGCGCCGCTCGACCAGTTTGCGCTGGGCCACCGGCAGCACGCCGCCGAAACCCTGCAGCGCCAGGCTGCTGAAGGCTCGCATCAACTCGCCCGGCGAGGCCGGAGAGCCCGGCTCGGGCGCCGGCTCGGGCAGGCTCACCGCATCACTTTCAGCGCTTCCGGGTTGATGATGTTGGTCGGCGTCTGGTTGATGAAGGCCACCACGTTGTCGAAGGCGGCGCCGAAGTACAGCTCGTAGCTGTCCTGCTCGACGTAGCCGATGTGCGGCGTGCAGATGGCGTTCTCCAGGCGCAGCAACGGGTGGCCCTGCAGGATCGGCTCGCTCTCGAACGCGTCGACGGCGGCCATGCCCGGGCGGCCGCGGTTCAAGGCCGAGACGAGGGCGCCTTCGTGCAGCAGTTCGGCTCGCGATGCGTTGACGAAGAGCGAGGTCGGCTTCATGCGCGAGAGGTCGTCGAGCGTGATCAGGCCTTTCGTCGCATCGGCCAAGCGCAGGTGCAGCGACAGCACATCGCAGGTTTCGAAGAAAGCTTCGCGGGAGGGCGCAGCCGCATAACCGTCGGACAGTGCGCGCTCACGCGAGGCGGCACTACCCCAGACCTGCACTTCCATGCCGAAAGCGCGGCCGTAGCCGGCCACGCGCTGGCCGATCTTGCCGTAGCCCCAGATGCCCAGGGTCTTGCCCTCGAGCTTCATGCCGATGCCGAAGTTCGGCGGCATCGAGGCCGTCTTGAGCCCTGACTGTTGCCAGGCCCCATGCTTCAAGTTCGCGATGTACTGCGGCAGCCGGCGCATCGCCGACATGATGAGGGCCCAGGTCAGCTCGGCCGGGGCCACTGGCGAGCCCTCGCCCTCGGCCACCGCGATGCCCAGTCGCGTGCAGGCTTCCACGTCGATGTGGTTGCCCACGCGGCCGGTCTGGGCGATCAGCTTCAACTTGGGCAGCTTCTCGAGCAGCTGGCGCGGGAACGCGGTGCGCTCGCGGATCAGCACCAGCACATCGGCATCGCGCAGGCGAATCGACAGCTGCCCGATGCCCTTCACCGTGTTGGTGAAGACCTTGGCATTCAGCTGTTCGAGGGTGGCCGCGCATTTGAGCTTGCGCACCGCGTCCTGGTAGTCGTCGAGGATGATGATGTTCATGATGTTTGCGCTGTCGCCCCGATTTTGCCTTGCAGGCTAGCATCGCTCCTTTCACAAGGAGACACACATGTCTATCTCGATGTACTCGGCCAGCGTGCCGGTGTTCGTGCGCATGCTCGGCAACCTGCAGAATTGGCTCGACAAGGCGCAGGCGCACGCCGAGGCACGCAAGTTCGACCCATCGAATTTTGTTGGCCTGCGGCTGGCGCCCGACATGCTGCCGCTGAACCGCCAGGTGCAGATCGCCAGCGATGCGGCCAAGGCTTGCGTGGCGCGCCTGGCTGGCGTGGAGATGCCGAGCTGGAAGGACGAGGAAACCACGCTGGCCGAGTTGAAGGCGCGGGTGCAGAAGACGATCGACTACGTGCAGTCGTTCAAGCCCGAGCAGATCGATGGCAGCGAGACGCGCCAGATCACGATCCCGCGCCGCACCAGCGAACCGCTGGTGATGGAGGGCGAGGCGTTCCTGAAGCACTACGCGCTGCCCAACCTCTACTTCCATGCGACCACCGCCTACGCGCTGCTGCGCCAGGGCGGTGTCGAGATCGGCAAGGCCGACTTCTTGGGGCGCTGACCGGCCGCTGTGAAGAGCCGCTAGACGCTGCCGTACAGCGCCTTGCGCTGTGCGGTGTAGGCCCACCACGGGGCCGCCTCAGCGCCGCGCATGAAGTCGGTGGCCGCCATGAAGGTGTCGAGCACGCAAGGGTCTTGCCGCAGGCTGGTGGCCGCGCAGAGCTGCTGGTACAGCATGAACGGATCGCGCCCGCGCAACTCGCGCGGCGCACGGATGCCGATCAGGCGCAGGTCGGCTGCCAGCGCAGGGCCGATGTTGGGCAACTGCTCGAGCGTCTGGCAGGCCGAGGGGTGCGCCGCCTTGGGTTGCTTGATCCGCCTGGCAACAGGCACATGCTCGCCGCTCATCTCACATCATCATGTGGTTGCGGATCAGGCCGACCGCCAGGCCTTCCAACTCGAACTGCGTTTCTTCCGGGTCGACGTGGATGGTTTCGAAATCCGGGTTCTCGGGGATCAGTTCGATGCCGTGGCGCCCGCGCTTGAAGCGCTTGACGGTGACCTCGTCTCCGAGCCGCGCCACGACGATCTGGCCGTTCTTGGCTTCTTTGGCCTTCTGCACCGCGAGCAGGTCGCCGTCGATGATGCCGGCGTCGCGCATGCTCATGCCGCGCACCTTCAGCAGGTAATCGGGCTTGCGCGCGAACATGCTGGCTTCGACGATGTAGGTCTGGTCGATGTGCTCCTGCGCCAGGATCGGGCTGCCGGCAGCCACGCGGCCAACCAGCGGCAACGTGAGCTGGGACAGGCTCGGCAGGGGCAGGCTGTACTGCCTGCCACGCGCTTCGTTCAGGGCGCGCAGCGTGTCGGCACGCAGACGGATGCCGCGCGACGTGCCGCCCACCAGCTCGATGACACCCTTGCGCGCCAGTGCCTGCAGGTGCTCTTCGGCCGCATTGGGCGACTTGAAGCCCAGTTCGGTGGCGATCTCGGCCCGCGTGGGCGGAGCGCCGGTGCGTTCGATGGCGCTCCGCACCAACTCCAGGACCTGCTGTTGGCGGTCGGTAAGCTTAGGGCGTTCTTCGAGCATGTTGGCGTCAGGCGAACCTGAGGGTTTGTCCAGTGGCTGTATTTTTATCCAGAGTTGGCCGCAATGCAATCCAAAATCGTGATCCTGGGCACCGGCGGGACCATCGCGGGTACCGCCGCCCATGCGCAGGACGTCACCGGCTACACCGCTGCCACGTTATCCGTCCAGCAGCTCGTGAACGCCGTTGCGCCACTGGCCGGTCTGCCGATCGAGTGCGAAGAGGTCGCGCAGGTCGACAGCAAGGACATGGACTTCGCGACCTGGCAGCGGCTGGCGCAGCGCTGCGACATTCACCTGGCGCGCGCTGACGTTGCCGGCGTCGTGGTCACGCACGGGACCGACACGCTGGAGGAGACGGCGTACTTCCTGCACCGCGTGCTGGCGCCCGCAAAGCCACTGGTGTTGACGGCCGCGATGCGGCCTGCCACTTCACTGCAGGCCGATGGGCCGCAGAATTTGCTCGACGCGGTGACGCTGGTGCGCGATGGACGGCTCGGCGGTGTCAGCGTCGTGATCGCGGGTCGGGCCTGGGCAGGCGCCGAAGTGCGCAAGCAACACACCCACTTTCTGGATGCGTTCGATGGGGGAGATGCCGGGCCTTTGGCGTTGATTGCAACCGGTCAGGTCGAGGTCTTTCGACCGTCGCCACCCACTGCCCATGCGACCGGCCTGACCACCATCGACGTCGCTCCATCGAGCTGGCCCCGCGTCGAGATCGTGCTCAACCATGTGGGCGCCGGCGGTGCCCTGGTCGATGCGCTGCTCCAGCAGCAGGTCGACGGCCTGGTCGTGGCGGGCACCGGCAACGGCACGCTCAGCGTGCCGCTCGAAGCAGCCTTGCAGCGCGCTGCACAGACCGGCGTGCGGGTGCTGCGCGCGAGCCGGTGCGCCCGCGGCGCAGTGATCGGCGGCGACACGGACTCTGTGCGCGGCGCAGGTTCGCTGAGCGCCGTGCAGGCGCGCGTCGAGTTGATCCTGCAACTTCTGTATGCGCGCTGACAATCGGCAGAGTCCCCCCGCCGTCGAAACCTTGCGCACCGCATGAACGAAATCGATGCCCGCCAGGTGCTGCTCGTGCGCGCGGTCGAGTCCGCCGCCGTTGGGCAGGCCGAGCCCGCCTGGAACCCGGCCGATGCCAGCTGGGCCAGCGACGAAGCCCGGCGCCGGATCGGCGAACATGCCGGTACCGAGGCTTTTCTGTCGGCCCGCGCGGCACTGGTGCTGCAACGGCTGCGCGAACGCGATGCGCGCTGGCACAGCGATCCGCTTCGGCCGGGGCGCCGCGCGTTCTGGGTGATGCTGGTCGTCGGCGGCCTAATGTTGCTCGGCGCGATCGTCGGCAACGTGCTCGGCGCCGACCGGCGGCTGAACCTGCTCGCGCCACCGGTCTGGGGCCTGGTGGTCTGGAACCTGCTGGTGTACGGGGCGCTGGCCGTCTCGGCCGTGGCCGCGGTCGCGGCGCTGCGGCGTGGGCCGAAAGCCGGCTCGCCCGCAGCACCGCAAAACAGCGCCAGCCTCGAAGCGGTGCGCCGTGTTTCGGCGTTCGCCGCGCGCTGGGGCGGGGCGCACACGGCCCGCATCAAGGCCCGCCACCTGGCCGACTGGCTGCAGCAGAGCGCACCGCTGCAGGCGCATCGGCTGGCCGTGGCGATGCATGCGGCAGCCGCACTGCTAGGCCTGGCGGTGATCGTGTCGATGTACCTCGTCGGCCTGGCCTTCGACTACCGCGCCGGCTGGGACAGCACCTGGCTCGCGCCGGGCCAGGTCGAGGTTGCCCTGCGCACCGTGTTCGGCCCGTTTGCCACGGTTGCCGGCATCGCCTTGCCCGACAGCGCCGAGCTGTCGCGGCTGCGCTGGTCCGAAGGCAGCAGCGGCGAGCGCGCGGGGCGCTGGATCCACCTCTATGCGCTGGTCTTGCTCGCCGCCGTGGTCGTGCCGCGAACCGTGCTGGCCGCTTGGGCTGCAGCGCGAGCGCGCCTGGCTTCAACTCGCATCGCGCTGCCGCTGCACGAGCCGTACTTTCGCTCGCTGATGCGGCAGGGGCCGCGACAGCGCTGGCCGGTCAGCGTGCTGCCGTACAGCTACTGCATCGGCGGTGCCGAGCAGTCGGCGCTCGAACTTCAGCTCGAAGGTGCGCTCGGCGATGGGGCGCAGGCGCAGCTGTTGCCTTCCGTGCCGCTGGGGGCCGAAGACGAGCTGGCGAAGCACCTGCCGGCCGCGGTGGCGGACAAGCTTGCGCTGCTCTTTTCCGCCACCGCGACGCCCGAGCGCGAAACCCATGGCGCTTTCGTGCAGGCGGTGGCGGCGCAGCGCCCGTCGGGCACGGTCTTCGTGCTGGTCGACGAGTCGGGCTTGCGACGGCAGCTCGGCACTGCGGCCGCGGCGGCACCGCGACTGCAGCAGCGGCGCGAGGCCTGGCAACGGCTGCTGCAGGGCCTCTCGCTGCCGTTGCCGCACTTCATCGATCTCAGCCCGCAACCGGCCGCTGCCGCGCCGCAAGGATGAGCGAAGCGACTGCCCAGGCCACCCAGTCGGTGTCGCTGAGCCTGGTCTCGCACACCAATGTCGGCAAGACCACGCTGGCGCGCACGCTGCTGCTGCGCGACATCGGCGAAGTGCGCGACGAAGCGCATGTCACCGAGCGGGCCGAGTCGCAGCTGTGGATCGAGTCGCCGGCCGGCGACCGCCTGCTGCTGTGGGACACCCCTGGCTTCGGCGACAGCCTGCGCCTGGCCAAGCGCCTGGCGAACGCCGGCAACCTGCTCGGCTGGTTCATGACCGAGGTCTGGGACCGCTGGCGCGACCGCCCGTTCTGGGCCACGCAGCGCGCGCTGCGCCACGTGATGGACGAGTCCGACGTGGTGCTCTACCTCGTGAATGCCAGCGAGGCGCCCGAGGACGCCGGCTACCTCGATGCCGAGCTCCATGTGCTGGGGCTGATCGGCAAACCGGTGGTTGCGCTGCTGAACCAGCTCGGCCCGGTGGGCGCGCTGCCCGATGCCGGCTCCGTCGTTACGCCGGCGGCCGCAGAAACTTCGCTCGAACAGCGCTGGCAACAGCGGCTGCAGACGTCATCGGCCGTGCACGCGGTGCTGCCGCTGGATGCCTTCAACCGCTGCTGGGTGCAGGAAGGGGTACTGTGGCGCACATTGGAAGAGACGGCACCTGCCGGCAAGCGTGAGGCGCTGTGGCGGCTGCAGGCGGCCTGGCAGGCGCGTCAGCGGGGCGTCTGGCACAGCGCGGTCGCCGAGATGGCCCGGCGCGTGGCGCGCGCCGCCGCCGACGTGCAGCCACTCGAAGGCGCGGGCGGCGCGATGCAACGCGTCGGCCAGAGCCTGGGCCGCGCGCTCGGGCTGCGCAGCGATGCCGCCGAAGCGGCGCGCGAGCGCGCGATGGCGGCACTTGCCGACCGCCTGGACAGCGACGTGCGCGCCTCGATGTCGCGCCTGATCGCTCTGCACGGCCTGGACGGCCGCGCCGGCGGCGAGGTGCTGGCCAAGCTGGCGCGCCACTATGCCGAACGCGAACCGCTCGACGCAGGCAAGGCTGCGCTCTGGGGTGGAGCCGTCAGCGGTGCGCTGGTCGGCCTGAAAGCCGACCTTGCCAGCGGCGGCCTGACGCTCGGCGGTGGTTTGCTGGCCGGCGGCGTGATCGGCGCCCTGGCCGCTGCCGGCGCGGTGCGCGGCGTGAACCAGGTGCGCGGGCTGGAACACCCGCAACTCGCCTGGGATGCGCGCGTGCTCGATGCGCTCTTGGCCAGCGCATTACTCGGTTACCTGGCCATTGCCCATCACGGCCGCGGGCGCGGCGCCTGGATCGACGAGGCCCCTCCGGCCCACTGGACGGCCGCGGTGAGCGACGTGATGAGCGCCCGGCGCGGCGAGATCGATGCGCTGTGGGCGCAGCGCCCGCTGCCGCTCCAGGCCCGGCTCGAGGGGCTGCTGGCGGCCAGCAGCGCCGATTTGCTGATCCGGCTTTACCCGCAGAGCGGCGTCGATTTGCGCTTCTGAGTCGGCGCGGGAGAACCGTGGCACGTTGGCCCTGGTGCGAACTGCGGCAAGCGTCCCGGCAGCCCGTTTTCGGCAGCAATGCACGGCACGTCGGCGCGCGCGGCAGTCCGCCTTTCTGAAGCCCGTTCTGAAGCCCATTTATGCGGCTTTTTCGGCAGTCGCCGAAGCCTGCGCTGGCTATTCTTCGCAGCGAACCTGCCCTCCTGCCCGCCTCAACCTCTGCTCCCGACACCATCATGCACCTCATCGGAATTCCGCTGCGCAAACCCAACTTCGCCGAGCTCACGGCCGCTTCGATCCTTGCCGTGGGCTTGTGGATGGCCTGCCTGGGCGTGATGCGCGCAGCCCAGTTCGAGATCGCCAGTGGCGACGCCGGCGCCTTGCTGATCGTCGTGGCCTGGGCCTGCCTGTCGACGCGGCTGGGGATCCGGGTCGGCCTGGGCCAGCGCCATCTGGCCGCCAACCTGCTGGTCAGCGGCGCGCTGCTCGGCCTCTACGAAGTGGTGCGCGCGGTCGCCATCTAGGTGGCAGCGAGCGCTTCGAGTTGCTGCTGCAGCTCGAGCCAGCGCTCTTCCAGCATCGCCACTTCGGCGCCGATGTGCGCCAGCTGCCGGCCGGCCTCGGCGATTGCCGTCGGCGTGGCGGCCCCGGACGCCAGCCTGGCTTCGTGCTGAGCTTTCTCTGTGGCCAGGCGCACCAGGCGCGGGTCGATCTGCGACAGCTCGTTGCGCAAGGGGCGCGTCAGGTCGGCCAACTTCGAGCGGGCCTGTCCTTTGGCTTTTCGGTCCTCGCGGGGCGCGGCGGTGGGCGTTTGCTGGAGCTTGGCTTGGGGCTTGGCTTGGGTTTTCAACAGGCTCGGCCCCAACGACTTGGAAGCGGGAGGTTCTCTTGGTGAGACAGCCTGCACTCCGGGCACCGCAGGCGCGGGCTGCCCGCGCGCTGCGGCACGCGACACTTCCAGCAACCATTTCTGGTAGTCGTCGAGGTCCCCGTCGAAGGGCAGCACGCCGCCGCGCGTGACGAGCCAGAATTCGTCGCAGACCTCGCGCAACATGGCGCGGTCGTGGCTGACCAGCATCACGGTCCCTTCGAATTCGTTCAGCGCCATCGACAGCGCCTCGCGCGTGGTCAGGTCGAGGTGGTTCGTCGGCTCGTCGAGCAGCAGCAGGTTGGGGCGCTGCCAGACGATGCCGGCCAGCACCAGCCGCGCGCGCTCTCCGCCCGACAGCGTTCCCACCGTCTGGTGCACCATGTCGCCGCAGAAGTTGAACTGGCCGAGGAAGTTGCGCAGGCCTTGCTCGCGGCCGTCCTGGCCCGGCACGACGAGTTCGCGTGCCAGGCGCGTCATGCGCTGCAGCGGCGTGTCGTCCTCGTGTAGCAGGTCCATCTCCTGCTGCGCGAAGTATCCGACCGCCAGTCCCTTGCCTTCGGTCATCGTGCCGGCGATGGGTTGAAGCGCACGCGCGATCGTCTTCACCAGGGTCGACTTGCCCTGGCCGTTGGCGCCGAGGATGCCGATGCGCTGGCCGGCCATCACGGTGCGATTGACGTCGCGCACGATGATGGTTGGACCGCCGGCGCCGGGCCGCCCCAAGCTGGCGAGCACCCCCTCGGGGGGTGTGTCGCCGTACCCGGCGACCGGGGGCACCACGTACCCGCACTCGAGATCGCGCATCGCCAGCATCGGGTTCGGCAGGTTCTGCGGCTCGCGGAACTCGAAGGCGAAGTCGCTCGCGGTCAGCACCGGCGCAATGCGCGCCATCCGCGCCAGCGCCTTGACCCGGCTCTGCGCCTGCTTGGCCTTGCTGGCCTTGGCCTTGAAGCGGTCGATGAAGAGTTGCAAGTGCGCGATGCGTTCCTGCTGCTTGCCGAACGCCGCCTGCTGCTGGCTCATGCGCTCGGCGCGCATCTCTTCGAAGCCGCTGTAGTTGGCGCCGTAGCGCGTGACGCTGCCTTCGTCGACATGCAGGGTCACGCGCGTCACGGTATCGAGGAATTCGCGGTCGTGGCTGATGATCACCAGGGTGCCGGCAAAGCGCTTGAGCCAGGCTTCGAGCCAGACCAGTGCGTCGAGGTC
>Ga0163144_10017885_pt1 | contig 14403 bp, 9 predicted proteins | sample OliLak19BULKMAT1_FD_123175 | JGI IMG/M metagenome (GOLD analysis project Ga0163144, IMG submission 123175) | Freshwater microbial mat bacterial communities from Lake Vanda, McMurdo Dry Valleys, Antarctica - Oligotrophic Lake LV.19.BULKMAT1 | ecosystem: Environmental > Aquatic > Freshwater > Lake... | reverse complement strand
CCCTCAAAAGCAGCGGTGACAAGTTGGCAGGCGTGCTTAAAACACTTTCTGAGAAATCAGAAGACTAATCAATACAGGGCGAGCCTATTAGTGGCAACTCGTCCCTCAGCATTGCTGAAAAAAAGTTCTACTATTGTAAACTTTGCGCTCATAGTGAGCATTGCCCATTTGTAACCTCTGGTTTCATCTTCTAATTTTAAAAATAAAAATGGCAGACTTGAAAGCTTTTGCTGAACAACTTGTTAATCTTTCACTTAAAGAAGTGAATGAACTTTTAGGCATCTTAAAAGATGACCACGGTATCGAACCTGCTGCTGCTGCTGCTGTAATGGCTGCACCTGCTTCAAATGATGGTGCTGCAGCTGTAGTAGAAAAAACATCTTTTGATGTTATTTTGAAAAGCGCAGGCCCTTCTAAACTTAACGTAGTAAAACTTGTAAAAGACCTTACTGGTCTTGGCTTGAAAGAAGCTAAAGAACTTGTTGATGCTGCGCCTAAGGCTATTAAAGAAGGTATCTCAAAAGACGAATCTGAAGCACTCAAAAAAGCACTTGAAGAAGCTGGTGCTGAAGTAGAGGTTAAGTAAGTTATCATTACCACAATTAGCAAGTCGCAGTGCATTATTTAGCATTGCGGCCGCTAATTGAAAGACCTGCCTTGTAAAAAAGGTCAGGTCTATTCCTATTTATATATTTTTCATTTATCATGAGTCAAAATCAATCTGATTGGATAAAAAAACCTACTAAAAAACAATTTTTAATTGCCATAATTTTGTGGTTTTCGGGCACCTCCTCGTGTTTATTAGCTATGACGGATTTATTCAGGGAAACAATACTCCAAAGAAAAAACATCGTGGTACTTTTTCTTATCATAAGTTCGAGTATAACAATGTATATCGTGTATAGAAATTACAATAAGAAATAGGATAGGATTGCCAAAATATGTTTGGAAAAACCGACCGTATTTTAATTATAAATGTATTGAAAAAACAACTTGCCTGCCCCAACACAAATGACGCTGCGAATATTTGCAATAATTTATCGATACATAAATAATGTTGATAAAATACAGTGCTTGTTGTTACAGGCAAGGAAACATGTCGTATGTTTTTATAAGACAAAATAATTTTATGTAGATGCAAAAATTAGTTTAAGGAGAAAGAATAAATGCTTATCCAACAATAATAATAGAATGAAAATTAAATAACACAATGTTTTTTTTATAAATTTAAGAAGAACAACAAGGGCAAAATGCCTTGACACAAATTTAATTTCACACTTCATAACGAATTCAGTACATTTCCTAAATATATGCAAAACACTGACCTTTACGGAAGAAAGAGCTTTGCCAAAGTCAAAAAGGCATTGGAATATCCCGACTTCCTTGGTGTCCAATTGAAGTCGTTCAAAGAGTTCTTTCAACTCGAAACTGCTACCGAAAATCGCTCTAAAGAGGGACTTCACCGCGTTTTTGTGGAGAACTTTCCTATAGGCGACTCAAGGGAAAGTTATTTGTTGGAATTTATTGATTATTCCTTAGACCCGCCGAAATACTCTGTAGATGAGTGCATCGATAGGGGACTTACCTACGCCGTACCATTGAAAGCCAAATTAAAACTTCTCTGCAAAGATGAAGAGAATGATAACTTTCAGAGTATTGAGCAGGAAGTATTTTTGGGGAATATTCCATACATGACCGAAAAAGGCTCATTTGTAATCAATGGCGCAGAACGTGTGATTGTTTCACAATTACACCGCTCACCAGGTGTGTTCTTCGCACAAAGTAAGCACACAAATGGCACAAAACTTTACTCCGCACGTATTATTCCATTCAAGGGTTCTTGGATAGAATTCACGACTGATGTAAACAATGTAATGTATGCGTACATTGACCGCAAAAAGAAGTTTCCTGTTACTACGCTTTTGCGTGTGATAGGTTTTGGTACCGACAAACAAATTCTTGAACTTTTTGGTATTTCTGAAGAAATCGAAGTGAGTTCAAGCGGTTTGCAAGCCTCTATTGGGCGCAAACTTGCGGCGCGTGTGCTTCGTACTTGGTTCGAAGATGTGGTAGATGAGGACTCAGGCGAGGTTATTTCTGCAGAGCGTAACCAGATTTTGCTTGAGCGCGATTCTATCATTACTGATGCGAATGTGCATCTTATCTTGGAATCAGACGTAAAAACGATTACTGTTCACCGCCAAGACGTGAATGCAAATGATTTTGCTATCATTTACAATACACTCCAAAAAGACAATTCTAACTCTGAACAAGAGGCACTTTATCATATCTATCGCCAGTTGCGTAATACTGAAGCTCCTGATGAGTCCACAGCACGCGAAATTATCCAAAACCTGTTTTTTAGCGACAAACGCTATGATTTGGGCGAGGTCGGGCGTTATAGAATGAACAAAAAACTTCAACTGCCCATCAGTCCTGAAACACGTGTATTGACACGTGAAGATATTGTTTCTATCATCAAATATTTGATAGGGCTTATCAATTCGCGCGCTGTAGTAGATGATATTGACCACTTGAGCAACCGCCGCGTACGTACTGTAGGCGAGCAACTTTACGGACAGTTTGGTGTCGGTTTGGCGCGTATGTCGCGTACCATCAAAGAGCGCATGAATGTGCGTGATAGCGATGAATTTAAGCCTGTGGACTTGATAAATGCCCGCACGCTTTCTTCTGTTATCAACTCTTTCTTTGGTACAAATCAGCTTTCGCAATTTATGGATCAGACCAACCCGCTTGCAGAGATTACGCACAAAAGGCGTATGTCGGCACTCGGACCTGGCGGTCTTTCACGTGAGCGTGCAGGCTTCGAAGTGCGCGACGTTCACTATACACACTATGGTCGTCTTTGTACGATTGAAACACCCGAAGGTCCTAACATTGGTTTGATTTCATCACTCTGTGTGCATGCGAAAATCAACGCCATGGGCTTTATAGAAACGCCTTATCGTATCATTAGAGACGGCAAAGTATCAGGGGAGTTGAAGTTTTTAACGGCTGAGGAAGAGGACGGACACCACATTGCGCAATCTAATGCGCCTTTTGATGACGAAGGCAACTTCTTGGTAGAAAAACTTAAGACACGTTATGAAGGCGATTTCCCTTTGGCAGACCCTTCGCAAGTGCCTTACATGGACGTTGCACCAAATCAAATCGTATCGGTAGCGGCTTCGCTTATTCCTTTCCTTGAGCATGATGATGCTAACCGTGCCTTGATGGGTTCGAACATGCAACGCCAAGCTGTACCACTCCTTCGCCCGCAAGCACCTATAGTCGGTACTGGTTTGGAAGGTCGTATAGCCCGCGACTCACGTGCGCTTGTGGTGGCAGAGGAAGACGGCACAGTGCATTTTGTTGATGCTACGAAAATCGTAATGAATTACGACTTCTCTGACGACCAACGCCTCACTTCTTTTGAAGAAGATTTGATTGAATATAAGCTCATTAAGTTCCGCCGTACCAACCAAGACACTTGTATTAACTTGAAACCTATCGTAAAGAAAGGACAACAAGTTAAAAAAGGTGATATATTGTGCGAAGGATACGCTACCAACAATGGCGAGCTTGCGCTTGGCGCAAACCTAAAAGTAGCATTCATGCCTTGGCAGGGATACAACTTTGAAGATGCGATAGTAATATCGGAGCGTATTGTAGCCAATGACGTGTTTACTTCTATTCACATTGAGGAGTATGAGCTTGATGTGCGTGATACTAAACGCGGAGAAGAAGAACTTACCTCCGAAATACCCAATGTAAGCGAAGAAGCTATCCGCTTCCTTGATGAAAATGGCATTGTAAAAGTAGGCACTGTAATACGTGAAGGCGATATTTTGATAGGCAAGATAACCCCCAAAGGCGAGTCGGACCCTACCCCAGAAGAAAAACTTTTGCGCGCAATCTTTGGCGATAAAGCAGGTGATGTAAAAGATGCCTCACTCAAAGCACCGCCTTCGATGCGTGGTGTTATCGTAGATAATAAACTCTTTGCGCGCCCTAAGCGTGAGGTAGGTGACCGCGAAAAAACCAGAAAAGAAGTGGACATTTTGTTGAACAAGTACGGCAAAGACCTTATGGCTGTGCAAGGACAAATGATAAACAAAATGATTGATTTGCTTGATGGAAAAACTTGCGTGAGCTTAAAACACAAATTCGCAGGTGATATTATCTCAAAAGGAATGAAGTTTAATGCTAATAACATTTCTCAAAACCTTTTCCCAAGAGAAAACCCCTACAGAGACGAAAGCAACTATGCCGTACAAGAAGAGGTGAACTTTATTGTTGATGTATTGTTGGAAAATGCAACTGACGACGCCCATACCAATAAACTATTGGTGGATTTGGTGAAAAACTATCAACGCAAACGCAATGAAATCTCGGGCGCATTCAAACGCGAACGCTTCGCAAAAGAAGTAGGCGATGAACTGCCCGCAGGTATCGTGAAACTTGCTAAAGTATATATTGCCAAAAAACGTAAGTTGAAAGTAGGTGATAAAATGGCAGGGCGACATGGTAACAAAGGCGTTGTGGCTAAAATCGTACCGCCTGAAGATATGCCTTTCCTTGCAGACGGCACGCCTGTAGATGTAGTATTGAACCCGTTGGGCGTACCTTCACGTATGAACTTGGGGCAAATATACGAAACTGTATTGGCATGGGCAGGCGAGAAGCTTGGACGCAGGTACGCTACACCTATCTTTGATGGAGCTACTGAAGAAGAAGTTATCAAAGAACTTGATGAAGCTGGACTGCCTTCTTATGGACGTACTTATTTGTATGACGGTTTGACGGGTGATAAATTCGAAAATCCTGTTACAGTGGGTATTATCTATGTCTTAAAACTCGGCCACTTAGTTGATGATAAGATGCACGCCCGTTCTATCGGACCCTATTCACTTATTACGCAACAGCCTTTGGGTGGTAAAGCCCAATTCGGTGGACAGCGTTTTGGAGAAATGGAAGTGTGGGCTTTGGAAGCATTCGGTGCAGCAAACGTGCTACAGGAAATCTTGACTGTGAAGTCGGATGATGTAGTTGGTCGTGCAAAAGCTTACGAAGCTATCGTAAAAGGTGAGAGCATTCCTACTCCGGGCGTTCCTGAATCTTTCAATGTATTGGTTCACGAATTGCGTGGTTTGGCTCTTGAAATCACTTTAGAGTAACGTTTTAAACTTGCCTGCAAGTTCTGAAAATGGACTTGTAGGCTTTTTTTATAAAAATGAAGGTGAAGGTGAAAAGTTAAGAAATGTAACCAGCACAAAAATTTACTTGCCTGTAATCAACTAAATATGTAGGCAAGGCATAAAAAATAGTGTAAAATATGGCAAATAAAATAGACGCGCTGAAAATAGCTTTGATTGCTTGGATTGCACAAATAAAGGATTTAGATGTTTTGCAACAAATTGCAGCACTTAAAACGAGCTTAGAAAGTAAACCTATACGCACAAAAGAGCCTTTTCATGTTGTTAAAAAAAAACACACTTATCAAGATATTGTAGCAATCGCTAAACAATATCCTGAAGATAAAAAATGGACCTATCCTGAAGCCTTGCGCGTTTTTCCCGCTAACCTCAAAGTAAAAGTAGAAATTCTCAATAATAAACTCATCATTGTGGCATCGCCTTCTTCTATTCATCAAAGAATTTCTAATAAATTGTCTAATAAATTGACCAATTTTGTAGAAGATGATAATTTAGGAGAAATTTTTTGCGCTCCAATGGACACAAAATTTGATGATGACAATGTTGAACAACCCGATATTATGTTTATTGCTATTACACGTTTTGATATTATAGAGGAAAATGTTATCAATGGCGCGCCTGACTTGGTCATAGAAATTATCTCGCCTGCCAATAAAAAACAAGAAATGATAGAAAAACAGGCTTTATATGAACGCAAAGGTGTAAAAGAATATTGGACAATTCACCCTAAAAAACGTGCTATCAAAGTAGAAACTTTAGAAAATAATACATTTGAAATATTCAGCGAGGGCAGGCAAGAAGGCGTTATACAATCCAAATTGCTCGAAGGATTTGAAATTAAAATAGAAGACCTAATGCCCGAAAGTTTATTTGAAAATGTGAACAAAGAAAAGACTAAGAAAAAGAAGTAATTTTACAAGTATCGCAAGACTATATTTTTATACCTCAAAATCAAAACAAATTTAATTCAAATTTCTTTACAATGAGTACAGCTTATTTCCTAATTAGTTCGTAAAATTTGAACATAGTACAAAATAAAATTTGGAAGTATCAAAAATATGCCCTACCTTTGCAAAATTACGCCTTTCCGTAAAAAATGCTGGGTAAGTAAGCAAAGAAGTGTAAGATGTTATCAAAGTAGCTTAAAAATAGCAAGCTGCAAAGCCGTTTGGCTTTTTCACCAAGCAATAAATATTTAATATACATAGTTTTTCGTCAATTCATTCACATGGCATTCAAGAAGAACAAAAAAATCTCGAACGATTTTAGGACAATGACCATTAGCCTGGCTTCTCCTGAGTCGATACTTGACGCTTCCTACGGCGAGGTAACACAACCCGAAACCATCAATTACAGGACTTACAAGCCTGAAATGGGTGGGTTGTTTTGCGAACGCATATTCGGACCTGTGAAGGACTGGGAGTGCCACTGCGGGAAATACAAACGTATTCGCTACAAAGGTATCATCTGCGACCGCTGCGGCGTAGAAGTTACTGAGAAAAAAGTGCGCCGCGAGCGCATGGGGCGGATCGAGCTGGTTGTCCCTGTTGCACACATTTGGTATTTTCGCTCATTGCCTAACAAAATAGGCTATCTTTTGGGCTTGCCTACCAAAAAACTTGACCAAATCATTTATTATGAACGCTACATTATCGTTCAGGCAGGCGCTATGGAGCCAGAAGGCAAAGCAGTGCTTGACTTCCTTAACGAAGATGAGTATTTGGACATTATAGACAAACTCCCACGCGAAAACCAACTTTTGCCCGATGAAGATCCGCAAAAATTCATCGCCAAAATGGGTGCGGAAGCATTGGAGATGCTTTTGAAAAAAACCAATCTTAATGACCTTTCCTACGAATTGCGCCATACGGCTTCTACTGATAAGTCGCAACAGCGCAAAGCGGAAGCATTGAAGCGTTTGCGTGTGGTAGAGGCTTTCCGTGACTCGCAAGCCCGCATAGAGAACCGGCCAGAGTGGATGATAGTGCGCATGGTGCCTGTTATTCCTCCCGAATTGCGTCCTCTTGTGCCACTTGATGGCGGTAGGTTTGCTACTTCAGATTTGAATGACCTTTATAGGCGCGTAATTATTCGTAACAATCGCCTCAAGCGTTTGATAGACATCAAAGCACCTGAGGTTATTTTGCGTAACGAAAAGCGTATGCTTCAAGAAGCTGTCGATTCATTGTTTGATAACTCACGCAAAGTGAACGCTGTACGTGCCGATGGCAATCGCGCCCTCAAGTCGTTGTCGGATATGCTTAAGGGCAAGCCTGGTCGTTTCCGTCAAAACTTATTGGGTAAACGTGTGGATTATTCTGGCCGTTCTGTTATTGTGGTTGGTCCTGAACTCAAATTGCATGAGTGTGGATTGCCTAAAGACATGGCAGCCGAGCTGTTCAAGCCGTTTATTATCCGTAAATTGATTGAGCGTGGTATTGTAAAAACGGTAAAATCTGCGAAGAAAATAGTAGATAGGAAAGACCCTGTGGTTTGGGATATTCTTGAGAATGTACTCAAAGGACACCCTATCATGTTGAACCGCGCCCCTACGCTTCACCGCTTAGGTATTCAGGCGTTCCAACCAAAGCTGATAGAAGGCAAAGCTATTCAATTGCACCCGCTTGTATGTACTGCATTCAATGCGGATTTTGATGGTGACCAAATGGCGGTTCACGTGCCACTTGGACCAGCCGCTATATTGGAGGCTTCAGTATTGATGCTTTCTTCACACAATATCTTGAACCCTGCTAACGGTTCGCCTATTACAGTGCCTTCACAAGACATGGTGCTTGGCTTGTATTACCTTACCAAAGGCAGAGTAAGTACTGAAGACGACCCTACATTGGGCGATGGCAAACGCTTCTATTCAGATGAAGAGGTTATCATTGCTATCAATGAGAAAAAAGTTTCTAAAAATGCTATTGTCAATGTGCGTGTGAAAATGCGCAAGGACGATGGAAGTTTGGTAGATGAAATGATAGAAACGGTAGCAGGACGTATTCTTTTCAACCGTTGTGTACCTGAAGAAGTGGGCTATGTAAACGAGTTGCTTACGAAGAAAAAACTTCAGTTAATTATCTCACAAGTTTATAAAATAGCGGGCGTTGCACGTTGCGCTCAATTCCTTGATGACATCAAGACGCTTGGTTTCCAAACGGCTTACAAAGGTGGTTTGTCTATCGGATTGAGTGATGTAAGTGTACCTGCCGAGAAAAATGGGTTGGTGCTAAAAGCCAAAGAAAAAGTAGCTGAAATAGTGATGAACTATGAAGTGGGCTTACTTACGGATAGCGAACGTTACAACCAAACGATTGATGTTTGGACAAAAACGAACAACGAAATTACAGGCATTTTGCTTAAGCAATTAGAGGAAGACCAAAAAGGCTTCAATTCCATCTACATGATGATGCACTCTGGAGCGCGTGGCTCACGTGAGCAAGTACGTCAATTAGGCGGAATGCGCGGGCTGATGGCAAAACCTCAAAAGAATTTGCAAGGCTCAGTAGGCGAGATTATTGAAAACCCTATCCTTTCTAACTTTAAAGAAGGATTGGACGTTATTGAGTACTTTATTTCTACACACGGCGCGCGTAAAGGTCTTGCAGATACTGCCCTGAAAACAGCTGATGCAGGTTATTTGACACGCCGTTTGGTAGATGTAGCACAAGATGTTATTATCAATGAAGCAGATTGCGGAACACTTCGCGGTATCTCTATCTCGGCTTTGAAAGATGACCAAGAGGAAATTGTGGAGCCGTTGTCCGAGCGAATCTTGGGACGAGTAGCCGTACACGACATCATCGACCCGCTTACCGACGAGTTATTGTTGCTTGCAGGCGAGGAAATCAGTGAAGAAGTAGCACTCAAAATAGACCAAACCAGCATCGAAAACATAGAAATTCGTTCTGCCCTTACCTGCGAAACACGCAGAGGGATTTGTGCGAAATGCTATGGTCGCAACCTTGCCACAGCGAAAATTGCTCAAAAAGGTGAGGCAGTAGGCGTTATTGCGGCGCAGTCTATTGGTGAACCCGGTACACAACTTACGCTTCGTACTTTCCACGTGGGTGGTGTTTCAAGTAACATTGCCGTTGATCCAACTATCAAAGCAAAATTTGATGGCATCATACAATTTGAAGAATTGCGTAGGGTAATGGGAACTGACCTCGAAGGCAATGCAAGCGAAGTAGTTGTAGGGCGCACAGGTGAAATTAAACTCCTTTCGCTTGACGGCAAAAAAGTATTGCTGGCAAGCAATGTGCCTTATGGAGCTTATATGAAAGTGAAAGATGGGCAAGAAGTGAAAAAAGGAGACACGCTTTGTTTCTGGGATGCCTTTAACGCGCTTATTCTTTCCGAAGTAGCAGGTACTGTGCTTTTTGAAGGCGTAGAAAATGACATCACTTGCAAAGAAGAAATAGATGGACAAACAGGTTTCCGCGAGATAATCATCATCGAATCGAAAGATAAAGCGAAAAACCCTACCATGATTATCGAAACAGGCGATGAGGCTACTACCCGCACATATAACTTGCCTGTAGGTGCCCGTTTGTCTGTAAAAACAGGCAAGGTCATCGAAATGGGTGCCATTCTTGCAAAAATCCCTCGCTCAACAGGTAAAACACGCGATATTACAGGCGGTTTGCCTCGTGTAACGGAGCTTTTCGAAGCGCGTAACCCTTCAAACCCTGCTGTTGTAACAGAGATAGATGGTGTAGTAACTTATGGTAATAACAAACGCGGTAACAAAGAAATCATTGTAGAATCACGCGATGGCGTACGCCGCACGTACCTTGTCCCACTTTCTAAGCATATCCTTGTGCAAGAAAATGACTTTATACGTGCCGGACAACCTCTTTCTGATGGTGCTATAACACCTTCCGATATTTTGTCTATCAAAGGACCTACTGCTGTGCAAGAATACCTCGTGAATGAAATCCAAGAAGTGTATCGCCTGCAAGGTGTAAAAATCAATGATAAACACATTGAAACCATCGTGCGCCAAATGATGCAGAAAGTAGAAATCGTAGAACCTGGTGATACCAACTTCCTACCAAATCAGTTGGTAGATAAGTTCACGGTACAAGCCGAGAACGATAAAATGCTGGACAGAAAAGTAGTAATTGATAAAGGCGAATCTGACAAATTGAAACTCGGCATGATAGTTTCCGTACGCGAATTACGCGACGAAAACTCAAGCCTCAAACGCCGCGACATGAAAATTGCCAAAGTGCGCGAAGCCGAACCTGCTACTTCAAGACCTATGTTGCAAGGTATTACGCAAGCATCACTGGGCACAGAAAGCTTTATATCTGCCGCCTCTTTCCAAGAAACTACCAAAGTATTGAGCGAAGCCGCTATCAATGGCAAACGCGACTACTTATTAGGATTGAAAGAAAACGTTATTGTAGGACACCTTATCCCTGCAGGTACAGGTTTGCGCGACTACGAAGATGTCGAAGTTACTACCAAAATAGACCAAGACCAACGTGAAAAAGACAAAGAACGTGTTGCAAGAAAAGAAAAAGAGCGCGTTTAATTCAAAATAAAAAGAGCTTCCTATTTAGGAAGCTCTTTTTTTATCATAAAAACATGGGTATCTTAAGAAGTGTTATAGCAAATCTATTTGGTGCTCCGACAATTTTAGTGGCGCAAGGTATAAACCACATAGAAAGATACGGCACACAGTGTTTCAGGCTATGTTCTCTATGTTTCTATGTGGTTCAACACAAAATTTGTCAGAGTACCAAAGGTTTTGTAAATGTAAAATTCAAAAAAGTTGCTGGGAAGTGTCAGATATTCATGGTGGTAAGCTGAAAAATTATTTGCCTATCTAAAAAACTACTGTATAGCAATTTTTATTATTTTACGTTCATTTCCTACAACAAAGTGCAAGAAATACAAACCTATAGATAAGCGCGATACGTCTGACATGGTAGAGCGATTTTTTAAAGAGGTTTCCATTACCTTTGCTCCGTGAGCATTCAAAACATTTGCCGTTGAAAAGATAACAAAAACTTTGCGAACGGCAAAATCATTTTTAACCAATAGCTTGTTCGAGGTCGGCTATCAAGTCTTCTATATCTTCGATGCCAACACTAAGCCGAATGAGCGTGTCAGTCAAACCGCGTGATTCGCGTTCTGCTTTGGGTATGGCGGCATGCGTCATCGTGGCGGGGTGTGTACAAAGCGACTCTACACCGCCCAAAGATTCGCCAAGCGAAAATATCTCAAAACTTTCCATCACGCGTACCGCCTCTTACGTGCTGTCGTTTTTCAGAGTAAAAGAAACCATACCACCAAAACCGCGCATTTGTTTGCATGCTATGTCGTGGTTGGGGTGGGTAGGCAAGCCAATCCAAAAGACCTTGCCTACTTTGGGGTGTTGTGTTAAATATTCGGCTACTGCTTTTCCGTTTTGGCTGTGGCGTTCCATGCGTATATGAAGCGTTTTGATACCACGCAATACAAGGAAACAATCGTGCGGACTTGGTATCGCGCCTGCCGAATTTTGCACAAACGCCAAGCGTTGGTGCAGGTCTGCAGAATTGTACATCAACGCGCCCATCACTACATCAGAATGTCCGCCTAAGTATTTGGTAGCTGAGTGCATCACGATGTCTGCGCCAAGGTCGAGCGGGTTTTGTAGGAAAGGCGTAGCGAAAGTATTATCTACACAGAGTAACAAATTGTGCGGTTTTGTAATATCAGCTACAGCTTGAATATCAATCAAATTCAAAAGCGGATTGGTAGGTGTTTCCACCCAAACTAATTTAGTATTATCGTTTAGGTAAGGGCGTATGTTTTCGGGGTTGCTCATGTCGACATAATGTATTTTGACACCAAAATTTTCGGCATATATGCGGTTGAATAAGCGGTAAGTGCCACCATACATGTCGTGGCATGCTATTACTTCATCACCTGTTTTGAGTAAGCGCATAACGGTATCTGTAGCACTCATACCTGAAGCAAAAGCGAGTCCATACGCTGCATTTTCAAGCGCGGCAAAATTGCGTTCGAGCACTTGTCTTGTCGGATTGTGGGTGCGTGAGTATTCAAAGCCTTTGTGCTTGCCGATGCCGTCTTGTACATAGGTAGAAGTTTGAAAAATAGGAGTCATGATAGCCCCTGTCGAAGGGTCAGGCGTAATACCTGCGTGGAGTGCTTTTGTAGCGAATTTCATGGAAAAAGAATAAAAATATTGCAAAAATACGATTATATTTGCAAAAACTATTATATTTCAAGACATGCAACGAACAGCACTCATCACAGGTAGCACAAGTGGCATAGGTTTAGGCATTGCCCGATGCTTTGCCAAAGCAGGTTACAACGTAGCTTTCAACGGATTGGAAGCGAATGGCGCAGAAATTGCAGCAGGCATAGCGCAAGAGTTTGGTGTGAAAACAACCTTCTCGCCTGCCAACCTCATGAAGCTTGACGCTATTCAAGCTATGATAACAGAAGCAGAAAGTGCTTTTGGACAAATAGACGTATTGATAAATAACGCAGGCGTTCAATACGTTGCGCCTATCGAGGACTTCCCTACCGAAAAATGGGATTTGATTATCGGCGTGAACATGACAGCGGTTTTCCACGCCTCAAAAGCGGTCTGGAAAGGTATGAAAGCGCGTGGCTTTGGGCGTATTATTAACATCACGTCAGCGCATGGGCTACGCGCTTCAGAGTTCAAATCTGCCTATGTAACTTCCAAACATGGCGTTACAGGGCTTACAAAAGTGCTTGGATTGGAGGGCGCGCCCTTTGGCATTACTTGCAATGCTATTTGCCCTGGCTATGTGCGGACTCCGCTTGTCGAAGGACAAATAAAAGACCAAGCGAAAGCACACAATATGACAGAAGAGGAGGTAGTAGAAAAGGTAATGCTCAAGAAACAAGCTATCAAGGCGTTTGTTAAAACGGATACGTTGGGTGAACTTGCTTTGTTCCTTGCCTCCGAAACCGCGTCAGAGATAACAGGTACGTCTATTCCTGTAGATGGTGGCTGGACATCGCAATAGCCTGCAGTCGCGATTTTAGTCGCAACTATACGGGTGCATTTCAAAATCGTTCCATATACTTCTCTCCAAATTGGAGAGGGCAGGAGCGACATCTTAGAAAAGGTTTTGAAATGCACTCCAACTACACATGGTGATAGACTTCTTGTGAAAGTCCTTTTTCCCTCTCTCCAAATTCGAGAGAGGGCAGAGTGTGAGGTCTTAAGAAACACTTTTGCAAGAAGTCTAATTAATTAATTAATTTTTAACAATGCCCAAGAAATTTAGGTATGTATCATCATGAAAATAAAAATATTAAAAATAAAAGTAGAAAATGAAAATCAAGATTTTGATTTCAAGGATTTTTTTGTAGGTAGCAACACCCTTTATAATACTACAGCCAATATCGTAAAAGAAGATGATGGGTTATATTGGCATGCTTTTATTACCTATGAGCCACAGAACAACTATTTATCAGCATCAATTCCAAGACAAGAAAAAAAATTGCCTGAAGGTTTTGAGGAAGAAATAAGAGCCTATTTAAAAAAAGAACCTCCGAAAAAAACAAGGTCTAAAAATGCTGTTCTTTCCAATATAGAAAATATACTGAACATCAAAGAAACAAAAGAATTTGCTAGGCTGAGGAATATAACAGAAAAAAACGTCTTTGAAGATGTGGATTTCTTTACTGCTGTTTTGGAAATTATAAAAAAGCACCAGCCTAAGGAATAGAAATTAAATAACTTGACAGGAGGCTGCATTTCAGAACTTTTTCTAAGACCTCCCCTCACCTCACCCTGCCCTCTCCAATTTGGAGAGGTGGTGTATGGAACGATTTGAAATGCGCCCGACAGGAGTGAGTTTCAAAATCTTTTCTAAAACTCCACCCCTGCCCTAAAGCTGGAAAGGAGTGCAGGGTGTCATTGTCCGACATTTCCCAGCGTGTTTTTCAAAAGAAGCATTTATTAAAATTTGAGCTGAAAAACGAGTGTTTCAATGGGCGCAATCTAGTTTCGTCCCCTTTTAGGAGCGTTGTAGAGGCATTTAGGCGGGTAAACAAGTCGGTCTTCTTATAAACTTGCAAATTTTCAATGCAGGCAAGGATTTTTACACATGTTGCCAATCTCAATAAACTGCCACAACGCCTTATTTACGCATAAACCGCCTCTAAATGCCTTTTACAAGGTGGG
>Ga0163144_10017883_pt1 | contig 14403 bp, 14 predicted proteins | sample OliLak19BULKMAT1_FD_123175 | JGI IMG/M metagenome (GOLD analysis project Ga0163144, IMG submission 123175) | Freshwater microbial mat bacterial communities from Lake Vanda, McMurdo Dry Valleys, Antarctica - Oligotrophic Lake LV.19.BULKMAT1 | ecosystem: Environmental > Aquatic > Freshwater >... | reverse complement strand
ATTTGGAGAGTTCTTCGATCTTCTTCGTCAAATCCGCAATCGTTTTGTCGGCCTGAGCAAGTGCCTTTGTAAGATTCTCGATACAATCGCATAGCGCTCCGATGTCAACCGGTTTGCCCTGTTCCACTGCTTTGCGTATTTCCATTGCGTCCATGCAAAGTTCATAGCAAAAATCGTCGAACCAATGCTATGCGAATGACACAAAATGGACAGCTACCCATGCTTGTATGTGCGCTCGAAGAGCGAGTGAAGATTCTCTCTTGGAAAACACTTTGCGGTGAGATTGACGACAATACATTTGACAAGATATGCGAAGGGATCTTGGCATCGGTTTCCATTTTTCGTCTGACCGAGTTCGCCATTCATAGCTTTACGAAGATTTCCTGGTAAAAGCCAATGCCTTTGAAAGCACTGATTCTCTAAAGCCTTCGTAGGTTTTCTTTTTTCAGCATCCGCAAAGCATTTACAACTACACGATGCCAACAGATCAGCCATTTCACGTGCATGGAATATAAGCTGTTCGGGTAGTCCAGTATCGCAGGTAAGTGTCGAGACCCAATCAGAAGGCAAAGCCGAATGATTCGAAGTCCGTATTTCTGTGTCATATAGCTTCAACGATAGGTCCTGCAATTTGTCGCTGGAGTCGTCGTTCCTCTTCCGAAAATGTAAAAGGACAAATCCATCGTAGTTCGGCCAATCGTGCGCTTTCGTTTTCTGCTCACGACCGACAAGGCTTGTAATCTCCGTCTCAATAAAGTGCCTTACTCGGTTATCGTTGTACGGGTTCGTCTCACTCGCTTGATGTGGGAAGTTATCCTGCTGCTTTGAAAGATAACTATTCAGATCGTTTCTACGCGGAAACCGATAATTGAGCTTTCGAGCTGTGGTTGTTTTGTCGCTCATTCGGTAAAAAAAGAAGAGGATAAAGGCGACCGCAGTTGTCAAATGGATTCGGTCGCCGATTTCAAGCCTTCTCAGACGGCCAGCGACCTCGTCTTTATCGAAGAGTTTCTTCTCAGTCGATTGCAGACAAGCCCGAGCGTCATCAATTTGCTTTCTTTTTTCTGACGACAAACCTTCTTCGATGACCTGAAGTTTGTCGATCTCCGGGTCATTACTCTGGGGATCGTCGGCGGTCATTTTCGACCGTTGCATCTCCGGGATAATTGCGAGCTGTCTTTCGTACTCTTCAAGTGTCATTTTTTGACTGCCAGAGCCAACCTTAGTGGTCCGAAAGTCTTCACGAATCGCGCGGAATTCAGCGATCGTCCCCTCGATCTCTTGATTCGATTCCGCAATTCGCGCAATTGCTTCGTTCCAAATCTCGAGAATTGTTGGTGACGGCTGCTGCGACGTTGCAGATGTTCGACGCCCAACGGTCTCGCAGGAGAGATCTACAGACTGATTTGTGTCGTTTGCGTCGTTTGCTGTGGTCGGTAGCATGCTTTTAATTGGATCGGCGATGGAAGTCATCTTCATACCCAAGGAAAGGCACTTTTCAACCAAAATTTTATCGGATTTCACGAAGACGTTGTACCAGTAAACATGAATTTCTTTTAGCTTCGTCCTGATGGGAATCTTACCAAAATTCTCGTTGGCGGCGTTCTCCGACTCAGCAAGATGCTTCCCCGCAGGCTCGGATTCGAAGTCTACGGTCATTTCCCTTGTTGAAACAACCTTTTCCAGTCCTATAGGTGCCCCATGTATGCGATAACGCTGAATCTCGCGACGGGCTCGATGTAGTTATCGATTAGGGCCATGCATCCATCGAGGTCTCTGTAGGCAAATGGTCCTTCAGTTCGCAGTTCGCAGCGACGAATCTTGTACGCCGATCGGAATCAGGACCCGCCTCCGAAGTTCGTTGAAGTCATAGGCATCGCCGTGAGGCTTGCACTCACTACATGACATTTTTCGCCCGGTTCCATGGCTGATCGAATTCAAAATGGTATCGACTGAGTCGGTTGCGTTATCCGTGGACGCAATATCCCTCGGCTATCGTTTAGCCCATCGTTCCAGCCAGGCGTTGATGGCTCGCCACTCTTCGCGAGATGCTGGGCGATTGCAGCTTCCGTGGGCCTGAATAACCCGTGTCGTCCCAAGTTCGAGTTGAATGGTGATAGCGCGAACTCCATTTCGGCGCATCGATACGATGGCGTAACTCCCTAACACACAACCCTCGCTATATCCACCTACGCAGTGCTTCAATTCCTGGCCTTCCTCGACCAACTCTTCGGTGCGGATCAGCTCGGCAAAGTCCCAGCGAGTATTGTTTTCGTCTGACCACAGCCAGGATAGTCCTAGTTTGTTCCAGTGTAGCATTCGAATCGTAAGACCGTACTGGGTTATTTGTTGCTGATACTCCTGTGCGGCGCGCAAGGCTGCTCTTGGTGTTCGACCCTTCCAACTGAAACGATTCTCACCTGCGAGGCTTTCTGTAAACCTATGGTCTCCCCATTGAACCAATTGAGTGCCGTCTTCATCGCTCAATCGATCACGATGAGTTATCAACCAATGGAGTGTGTCAGTCCAATGAAAGTAGCTTGCGTCAGATATTGTTCTCTCCGTAGGATCGAAGGAGTTAACGCGTAAGTATTCGCAAGCTTCTCCGCCTTGTCGTAGAACTTCTGCTAAGCAGACGAGTTCTTCTGGAGTTGATCGATAGCGATCTATCGTACCGCGATCCAGTGCTGGATCGAACGCACCTGACAAGAGCCGTTCGATCTGGTACTGAATTTTTGAGTGAATTCGCCAACCAAACATCTTTCCGGCTCGTGCAAGGTTTCCTTGATAGCTAAGAATGATTCCCCAAATCATCCATTTTAGTCGACTCTCTCTAGAATCCGTGTAATCATACCTGGGACCTATTTCAAAACCAAAGAAGGGATTGCGACCGATAAGACGTTGATCAAAAACATGGTTGACGATGCAATGAGATTCTCCGCCGTCAAAGATCCTGAGCAAACGGTAGTTTCATTTTCGTTGAAGGCAAGTGATTACGGACCGATGAAGACCTTATGCAAGAGTTCCGGAAAGAAAATGGTCGTCGTCAACTTGAATGATGCCTGGAGAAGTCGCGGCTGGAATCCGTTGAACAATGTCGATCTTGACGAGGCAGTCGACATGATCAGGAGATATGCCGAATCAGTCAAAAACCCAATGTGCAGCGATTCCGCATTTTGGACTCAGTGGATCAAAACAGGTCTATCCGGAGCATGGCAGGCTGGTTACCGATCCTTTCCCGCCATGTACAAGTTATTTTCGTTGCCGCTAGATGAGTTACTCAAAGCGCTTAAGTCACACGACAATCCCAGTTCCACGCAACTGGCGACGTTCCTGGAGGGCCGATCCCAGAATTCGGACTCGGTTTTAGCTTCAATTATCGGGGCAATGACTTGTTTCATCGCTGACAACGTCATGCGTGTGATGTCTCAAGACGAGCTATGCCTTCGCAGGCTATTCCGCAAGCCTGTCTACATGCACTTCGAAATATCTGAGATCAGGCTAGAGACTATGCTCGTTCTGTATCAAATGTTCGCCCGCGCTGTTACCGATGCATTGATCGATGTTGCTGAGATGAACCCAATCCCAGACTCTGTCATCCCAGCTACACTTTTCTATGACGACCTGCCTGCATTGGGTTGTATGCTCTCCCCAACTAGGCTGATGACCATGCGATCACGCAAAATTGGTACGGTAAGTGGGGTGCAGTCTCTGTCCTCCTTGGATTTGGTTTATGGGGCGGCTAGCCGTGCGTTGATCGACAATATTCACACCAAGGTAATCTTGCCGGGGGGCGTCTCGAGCGATGCCGAGTTTTTCTCGCAGTCGACTGGTCAGCAGATGGTGGCATTGCCTTGCTATGAGAATCAAAATCCCACGTTCATCAATCGACCGCTTCTTTCTGGGGCAGATATTCGAACGCCGAATTATTCGCATCCAATCTTCGGAATGCCTGCCACTTTCCTTATCGGTGCAACATCGTTTGAAGGCTACCTGCAAAGGTCGTACGAGCATCCAGAAATGGCTGCGAACATTCGCGCCGCCAAAGGCATTTCGGGCCGTGAAAAGCTTCGCCGAAATCGACTGGAACAGCCGAGCCCAACGGTAGTGACCTCGAGCACAACCAATTCTAGCAATGGTCTACCCTCAGGAATTACAAACACGTCCGGTTGGACAGACCAGCAAGTTCGTACATTACTTGAAACGGTAAAGAAAAAGCTCGACTGGGATAACACCGAGGGTTCGGCCAGACAATGGTGGATCGCTTTCGAAAACGAGCCCAGCAGGGACCGATCCAATGGTTTCCGTATCTGCAAATGAGGGATTTCAAGTCATTCTAGGAAGCTTTGGGAAATTCAAACTCGATGTCGTTAAGGCGGTTAAAGAACTGACCAAGTTGCCGCTTATGGAATCCAAACGTCTTGTCGAATCATCTCCGACAGTCGTTGGATGGTGCCGCTCTCACGAACTAGCGGAACGCGCTGTAAACGAGATCAATAAGGCCGGTGGGAAAGCCTACGTTGCACCGTGATCGCTAAAAACTTGGTAGGCATCCAAGCCAAGATTGCATGAGTCGCCGTATTTGTCCCGGCCTTGGTAAGGCATGAACTCGCGAACAACTGGAAAACACCAAGAATCGTGTTCGCGAGAGCATTACAGGGTTGTTCGCAACCAAAACCAAAGGATCTTTTGCAAATGTTTTAAAGCTGTTTCTGGCTTGAATAAAAATTGCCTTTCTTCAACTGCTCTAACTTTTTCATTTAAATCCGACGCTTCAGAAAGGTCTCATTATCATGACAGTCCATTGGGAACACCCGGTAGCACAGGTAGTCGAAGGTCTCATGACGGCAACGGTAACGTCTGGAACGCTACGGATTGCCCATGTTGGTTGTTCGCTCCCCGCAACGTGTCTGCCGTCGAAAAAGGATTCCTATGAGTTGCATGCAACGGTCGAGACGTTCCTGGATCACCAGTACGGCTCCCGCAAAAACTGGAAAACCTCGTTGAAATCGACCTCTCTTTTGGGAAGATCGCTTCGATGTTTAACTCAGGTTTCTGGAGCGAATGGGATTCATCTTGTGGATACCATGCGAGGCGGCTCGGACTACTGGCGTCCAGGCAAGCTGCTCTCCGATGGGGTGCAGGAAATGCGACAGGGAGTGATTGACGGATCTCCCGCACCTGTCAGTTATGGCCGATTCGACGAGTTGTGCCCATCTTTGCAACTACTGGAACGCTTTCGTAAACACGACTCGATGTCATTCGGGAATTATGCGGCAGAATACGCGAACGAACTTCTCGGTAACGGAGCTCTAGAAAAGGCACTAGCGGACTGTATTGTTCAGAACTCGCGAGGTTGGTTACCGGTCTTCTACTGCACAGATCCCTACATCAAGGGATATTGTCCGTCAACAGAAGCCTTGAGCCCTTACACAACTCGCAACTGGACTCCGCAACTCCGGCAAACTGGATGCCATCGAGTCGTCCTTGTTGAGGAGTTGACTCGGCGCATTATCGCCCAAGGCTTCACGGTTGAGGTCTTTGAGCTCGATCAACTGTCCCAGGCTGGTCTGCACCGACGGGTTTTCTCAAAGGGAAATGATTAGGGGATCCCGGTAGTTCTCACTGTCGCACTACAACTTTAAAACGGGCCACTTAACGGGGGCTTTAAAGGGGCCAGCGAGAGTGATCGAAGAGTACCTGTCAAGATCCGAGACTACACGATAACCCCGATGGTCGACTCCGTTTACGATGGATCGGCCAAGCGAGGATATTACTGCGTTGCACCGTGATTTCTAAGACCTTAAGAAGCATCAAAGCCACACTTGCCTGAACGAGCGCGGCGTTTTTTCTGAATATTCATGGAGACCGCCTGCGTCCGATTCGCAACCCTCCGCTCCTCCAGTATGCGTACCCCAACTTTCGGCTGGATTCGCCGAAGTCAAAAGATACTTGAGAAAAACTGACCGTCCAGAAAATTCGGCTCCTCAAATGTGCCTTTAGTTAATTGGTAGACGTCCAGTGGCCCGTGTCAGGCATATCGGACGTCGTATTTGTCAGTTCGTTGTAATCCAACGTGTAGTCCCTTTCAATTTTTTGGAGTGCCTGAGTTATGAAAAGTCTTACCATCGCCTTGTTCGCATCATTCGTTGGCATGTCGTTAACGCCGGTGACTGCAAATGCGCAGTATCGGCCACTGGTTCGAACGCCTGTAGTCAAGGCCGTTGCTCCGTTACCGAAGATTGCTACGCCTGCAGTCTTGCCGAGGGCTACCGCTGCAACGCCGCCCGCTATAAGCAGTTCTAAGCCGCAGGCATTTTCCGCAAGACCGACAACACCTCCGGTCGTTCAGGGAAATTCGCGACTATCAAATGCATCGCAGAATCTTTATGGAATTTTCCAAAAGAACACCACTACTGGCAAAGTTTCCCTTCACAAATACGGAGTCAGCGGTGGATCATCGAAGACGGGGAATCAGCTTCCTTCGTCGATGCAAAAATCGTTGCAAGCGCCCACGCGTGACTACAGCAATCGAGCGCTTCAGCAGGTAAAGCAGTTGAACAAACAGGCTCAAGTTAGCCAATCGCCAGTCAAGTATTCGACTCGTACGCTTAATCGCATTCCAAGTCAGCCTGTTGGTTTAGCTTCAGCACGTGCACAAGTATTAGCCGCAGAGAAGCAAGCGGTTACAAAGCACGCCGCAAGGCGCGGTGATAAACCGAGCGGTAACGCATTACCAAATCCGTATCCGTTCTCACGAATCAAATAGTAAGTCTCGTCTGTTACCACCTTCTAGGATATTCCCTGGAGGTGTCTTGTTCACTTAAACAATCTGGAGTTAATCACATGATTAGTAGAATTATTTCTGGGCTAATTTTAGTATGCGTTCTAGTTCCCTCTTTTTTCTGGGCTCGTGACTATTTCGGTTGTTCGATGAAGCCAGAGGACTTCGGAAAAATGCTTTACGATGCCGCCAACAAGGCCAGCAAGGTGGTGCGTGATCTTGCGGCAGAAAGCATCCGAAAATCAATCATAGCGGAACAAGATAAAGTATCGGCGGATGTTGAAGAAATCGAGTTGAGACTCGCATCGTCCGGTAACCTCAAGCTTACCGAATCTGCGCGCGTCGAATACCAGAATCTGCTCGAACGGATGAAGACGCACAAAAAAGCACTGGCGAAGCAACTCGTCGAAATGGACCAGGCGAGGCTTGAAGCGGAGCGTTACGCTCTGTTGTCCATTCAAGCAAAGTCGTTGAAGACAGAATGGAATTGCAGGATTCGCATTATTACGATCGAAACCTCGCTCGCCGAACAAGCGAGTATCGAGGAACGTGAGAGTGCGGCCGTTGCCTTCAATGACTTTATCGAATCGATTGTATCGAAGAACTTCGAGGCGGCGAAGAAAATTAGTACGGTGGATTTCCAGTCTAAACTCAATCTCAAAAGGCTTACCTCTATGTCTCGAAACATGCCAAGCGAGCTTGAGTTGGGATTCGTGCTCCGTCCAGCGAAGGAACCAAACAAGCTGGAAGCGTGGGTAGGTGAGACTAGGATTGCAACTTTGGCCTCGCTAAATGGGAAATTCGTTGTCGAGGATGCCTGGAACTAGGTCTTAGCTGAGTCCAAGATTCAAGTTCTCGAAGTGGCTTTCGTTCTGACCCCCCAACGTTTTTGAATTTTGAACTGAAAGTAAAACGCCGTCGGACATTATTCGTCCAACGGCGATCGTATTGAAACATGAAGAGAATCCCTCGATCAGGACGTAGTTTGCAATTGTCGACGCGAAAGTGCCTTTGATTGGAAACACGAGTTCCCTTTCCCGCAGGAGACATACCATGGAAATCACTGAAAGCACCATCAAGAAAATTCTGACGCGATCGGAGTCTGGTTACCTATTAAATGCCGACGGGCGTGGGCCTATCTGCTCGCATTCGATGCAACCGTACCAGGGTTGTGCGTTTGGAAATTCATTGTGTGGAGTCGGCGTTAGCAAGAACGGGTTTGCGGGTTTCTACGAATAGAAATTTGTTCTTATTGAGGAAAAGCGATGGATTGAAAATTTGCGTGGCTCTGGGCTCAAACCTGGCTTCGTCCGATTGGACCGCAACTGGCTGTTTGATCTCAAGCCAGGTTGCGGATCAGGTTGAAAAACGTAGTGATTTAAAATTGAGCAAAGAATCCTATTTAGTGGCGTTCAATATGAACTTACAGTTGCAGCAATATTTGGAGGATGAGCATCGCTTGACTGCATTTCATGAGGCAGGACATGCAGCCATGTTCTGGTTCTTTCAGCAGCAATACTACTTAAAGGGCATATCCATGGCTTCGACTGAAAACCATTGGGGGTGCGTCATGCAGAGTTCAATCACTCCGCCATTTACGCTATCTCAATTAGCTATTTAGGTAGAGTAAAACGATTGTCCTCAATCGTTTAGTTAGAGTAAAACGATTGTCCTCAATCGTTTCGGTCGAATCGCACTGAAACCTAGCGCTAGCGAGGACAATTGCTACGCACAGTGTTCGCAAAAAAACGATTGAGGACAATCGTTCTACTCTTTTCTTTGCCACAACAAGTACTCACCGATGCGCAATTTCGCTTTTGTGGGATTGTTCGCCACATACTCCTGCAAGTAAACGAACTGCTCAGCGCTACGAATGATGTGATCAAACGGTTCCGCCTGCCAAAAGGCGCCGGATTCTCCTATTTGTGGATTGATCTTTCTCGCCGTGTATCGCATCCAACTTTGACCGACGATCGACTTGCCATTGTCGGAACGAAACTGGACGATTGCATGAACGTGGTTTGGCATTACAACGAAACAATCGAGATCGTACGCCGTGCCATCTTGATGCATGATTGCGTTTGCGACGATGCATGCAAGTTCAGGGCGTTTTAGTTCGCACTTGCCATGACACTCGTCTAAACCGACGTGAAACAATTGATCCGCAAGTTTTCGGAACTGCCTGCGATCTGTGACAGAAAGTGTATCAAGCAGTTGTTCGTGATTAGGAAGCTTGTCCACAAAAGTGGAAGCAGCAAGTTCTAACGGAAGTTTCTCGGTCGCGAGCCAGTCTTCTAGCTCACGTTGCATCCGGATAAGAACTTCGCGAGGGAGAGAGTCGGCGGTACGAAAAGTGACGAATATGGCCGCGTCCGCCTAAAACCAGTGCGGCAGGTTTCTTTGCGTGAATTCTATCTCTGCATCGCGATCGAATGCGTTGAAAGTTACTTTCTTTGGCTCGTCCACGCTCATGGCTCCAGAAGAGTAGAACGATTGTCCTCATTCGTTTAAAAAACAGTTCAGCAGCCAAAAACGATTGAGGACAATCGTTCTACTCTCTTTAACCGCCCTATTTATCTGAGAGGAATTTCGTTGACGGTATAGTACGCGTTCCGATGCAACAATTCGTCTTTGTCCATAGATCGCAACGGGGCTAGATCGAAGTTGTACACATGGCCGCGAATCAGTTTTTCCAACTCGAGTTTGGCACTCAACCCGTCACCTGCGAGTGTTACAAATTTCACCTTGGGCGTCGTCTGTTCGATCTCGGGTCCGCCATAAGCGCCGTGATACGGATGCGTAAAGGTTGTGATGCCATACGATTCCGGATTGCTACCGGTTACTGTTTCGACTGGCTTTGTAAACGAGATTTTGAATCCATCGGGTTCAATGGTGATGCGGTTGATTTCAAACGGCATTTTGCCACTCCAGTCGAGACGTTCCAACGCAAACGACTTCATGCCGCGGACGGGCCAACCGCGATTCGTCCCTCCACATAGCAAATTCCCCTCCGGTGTAAACTCGACGTTTAAAATGCCGGTCGATAGTCCTTCCCGAAATGGATAGCACGCTCCCTGCCAGACACCGTTGACTTGTTCGGTCGTGGCCCGCATCAGGATCGACAGTGTGTAGTCTCCGAGGAACATTTGATCCTCAAACGGTCCAAACTTGCCCTGCGTTCGATCGACCGTAAAGCCTGTGATCGAACGCCCCATTTTGATGTAGGGAAAGACGACCGCGTAGGGCACCAATTGCTTGACTCGTTCCTTTTCAACCACAATCCGGGAGCCAGGCTTAGGTGTCACCGGCACCGGCCCTAGTTCTGGCGCATATCGATAACTGTTGAAGCTGGCGGGGTGACCTTGGAAGCTGCCTTCCGATACGGCCTTTAAGCTGCACGAACAGTTCCATGGCCCTTGGCTTTCGATGTAGAAAAGCGAACCATGCTCATTCGGTCCGATTCCACCGGGACTGCGAAGCCCACTTGCGTAGGCAGTCGTTTTTCCGTCCGGCGATACCTTCATCACGAAGCCGCGAAACAGTGCCAATGAATCGTAGGAGTTCGAAAGCCCGAGCGATACGAACATATTACCTGCCGCGTCGAACTTGGAGCCGAAGGCGTACTCATGATAGTTTGCATAGCCCCAAGCATCTGAGATGGTCTCAAATCGATCGGCCTTGCTATCGTTATTGGTATCGCTGACTCGGGTCAACTCGCAACTTTGCGTGACATAGAACGATTTGTCTTTGTACGACAATCCGAAAATCTCATCGAGTCCGGTGGCATACAGATGAAACGAAGGGTTCGGTTTCTTTGCATCGATGCCATCGATAATGTAGATCTCACCGTGACGCGTGCCGACCGCGATACGATGGTCTGGCAAATTGGCGAAAGCACCGGCCTCGATGACTATATCTTTGGGCAATGGAATACTCACGATCGGGTAGTATTCGCGTTCTCGCGACTCCGTACCCCAACGCTGGCCGACCTCTTCCGCTCGAGCTCCTCCTACCCAGAAGCACAGTGTCAGCAGCAGACAGTATTGAAGGCCAATTCGACTATTTTTCAAGTGGTTCATAGATGATCTCAATGGACGATTGGCCTTGCGGAATCTCAAACTTCAGCAATAGTTCGGACGACTTTGGATTCTCTGTGAGGGTGCGTAGAAGTGTTGCCGACTTCGGAATCGTTATTCTCAACGAGCGAGTTCGATATGTGTTCTGCGACTCCATTTCGATGTCACCAGTCAACGCTCGAAACCATCGGGTCTGATTCGTCGGCGAAGTGAACTGAAGAGTACGCTTAAGCATCAGCCCACTGTTCACGGATTCGGCAACCGATCTATCTGCGACCTCGACTGTTCCGCTTCGGTAAATAAAGGTGGGGACAGAGGAGTCGTCGAAAAAGTACTCCTTGAACTGATAGCCGAGATTTTTTGGGTACAACGGATTTGGATTGACAGGCGCTTCCTTCGTCATCACAGGACGCAATGGCCAGGGCGATTTTTCATCGAGCAATTCGACGAACGAAACATCCTGTGCCAACACAATAGCTTTGCCTGATGGATTGAATCCGCCGGAGCCCTGGCCTCCTCGTTCGACGCGAATGTACTCTCCTTGCCAGATGGCGGTGAGTGTTCCGGTTTCGGCATTAAATGCGTAACTTAACTTTTCGGGAAACCCGACAGCGATGCCACGGAAGCCAGCGACGCTGCTACGTCCCCGATAGGTCCGCGTCGCGTCCGCAACGGTCAGCTTCGTGTCCAGCCGCTGGATACCGGATGGATCGGCTGCCGAAGTACCTAGCGAAAGATAATACCAGATCGCTTCGATTTGCAATTCGGTCTCACCGTCCAAAATAGTTTTGTGGGCGGCGATTCCGTCGGGCCATGAATAGGGCATCACAATGCGAGGACGGTACGCACCTGGATTGCGCAGAAAATTATTGAACCAAGCGGGCTGCAGTCGTGAGTACGTCGTCATCAGATCGATCCCTTTATTGATCGGAGACGGTTTGCCGTTAAAATTATGGCATGCAACGCAGTTCAGGCCTTTGTCACCGAGCAATTCACGACCGCCAGCACGCAGCTTTTTCTCCCGTTCTTTCTCTTCCCTGTTGCCTTCGGGGTTGGGGATTTTCAAGTCAACGAATTCCAAAACATCTACCGTTCCCAACATTTCAGGCAAGTGCTTTAAATTCGTCTGGCCATATTGTGGCATGCGTGTTGTCATGTAAGGCCGGACACTCTCGCCATCGAACAAGACCTTCTTTAGCCAAACAGGTTGAAGCTTTGCACCGACCAAAGTCAACGGAGGTGGAATCCGTGCGTCGTCACCGAAGTTCTTTTCGCTTGACCGGAAGTACGGATTGCGATCCGCTGCAACGCCACCGTAGTTGTCGCGAATGTGACAAGCGACGCAGTTGAAAGCGGTCATTATTTTTGCGATTTTGATTGAATCCGAGTCGGCTTGTCTATCCTCTTTTTGTGAAGCAACAATCGCCTTGATGCTCATTTCGTCGATTGCGTACTTTGGCCCCTTGCTTTGAGTCGGGGACAAACAACCTTGAGAGAAATCGGCGTTCTTAAGCGACTTCATTGCGGGTGCGGCAGAAATGCCACTGAGCGCATGGCAAGCGGCACAGTTCAACTCGAGAAAATACTTGCGTCCTAAATCAACCAGAGGCTCACTCGGCCTAAGTTTTTCGCGATCTGCAGACTGTTCACCCAGCAGATAAGTGGCGATGGCTTGCGACTCAATCGCTGTCAGTTTCATGTCCGGCATGCGACCAGAGCTTCGCACTTGCAGAGGCTGGTACAAAAACTCACTTAAGGAAGCTTGACTGTACTTGGATGAAACATGTTCAAGCTGGCCGCCGACCGATTTGGCAACTACTTTCTTGGTGAGTTCTTCATCGTCCTCGTCATCCGGCCTTTCGATTGCGATCACTTCACGGGGGGCGTGACATGCAACGCAACCGACCGTGTGAAACAGCTCTTTGCCCGCGTTTGTTTCCTGTTTTTCGATCGCTTCGGATTGAAATTGTCGCTGCGATTGAGAGACCAGGAAATGGGTTAGAGCCTCAGCGATTTCGGCTCGTTTTGCATCGGGCTTAGAGGCGAGCATATCCGGCATCGTCGTGCCTGGATGCGTCGTGGAAGGCGAGGCGAGGAATCGACGCATGTAGTTGGGATCGATCCTCGCACCGACATCCACAAGGCTAGGTGCCGATTTTTCGAGAAACGCGTTTTGATCACGACCGCCATGGCAAGCTGCACACTGGAGATCCCCGATCAATAGTTCGCCAAGTTGAGCCAAGGAAAGCGGCTGTTGAGACTGCGAGTTTTGACTTTGAAGATCGGTTCTGACGGGCGATGCCGAAGCCATGCTGGCGAATAGCAGCAATTCCAAGGAGACACAAAGTAGGACTCGCAAATTGGCTGCGGCAGAGACTCCGTTTTGATTTCCGCTCATTTAATCCCTTAGCTTGATACAACTTCAACAAAACGATTCAACCGCGATTGATGAATGATAGCCACTGTTTCCAAATTGTGACCAAAGATATGCGGAAAATGCGTTTGGGTCCTGCAGCGGCAGGATGATTCCGGCGAAGGACTGCGGTCGCTGACAGGTGCCAGGCACCTGTCGCCCCCTGTCGCCCCCCAGGCACCTGTCGCCCTCAGAGCATTAGCGATGGGCGTGGGGAGCTTGGCGAATGGCTCTAGCGACTCACACGCCCTTCGTGCCTCAGGGCGTGCCACCCGTATCGAGACCCTTTGATTTGATTGCTCCGAAAGCTGTACGACCTCCATGGGCCGTGGTGGCATAAAGAAGCCGCTTAATATGTTCGTCTTGCGATTCCTTCAAGTCCCCGACACGGCTATGCTTGTTCTGGGCGACTTGATCGCACGAATGACACCATTCTTGTGGAACTTCAATTCAAGGAATACCAACGCGATGAGCGTCGAAATACCGACCGAGTTACAACCACAAATCGCAGCTGCAATCGCTCGCGGCAATTACGCCAATGAGCAGGAGCTTGTTAGCGACATTCTACGTGTCACTGTCCCAGTATTAGACCAGTACCAACAGTTACGCAAAGACGTGGAAGATTCATTTTCCGAGCTTCGGAACGGGAAACTCAAGGAGGCCGACTTTATCGCGATGCGTCAAAAGATAGTTGATGAACACGACGAATTGGGGAATCGAAGATAGATGCCAAAGGTCTGCTGGACAGACAAGGGCGAGGCCAGTCTTTTGAGCATAGCCCGTTACGTCATTGAACAAAACCAAAGCCGTCAGCGCGGTCTCGATCTCATTGAAAAGGCGTTGCGCTGACAGGTGCCAGGCGTTGCGCTGACAGGTGCCAAGCACCTGTCGCAATTCGTGGGATAGGCTTCCAGCCTGTCGCATTGAAAATAACAGTCGGGAAGCCTCTTTATACCCCACAACTTTTTTGGCCCCCCGTGAGCTTGCTCACGGGTGAACGAGTTTTGAAATTAGATCGCCTATCCTCCGTAAAGCCACCATTCTTCCACCCGCTCGCCGCCAAAGGCGGCGAGCGGGTGGAAGAATGGACAGGTGGCGGGGGTTTTGGCGTGTTTTAACTCGCAAAACTT